>Ga0307479_10001168_pt1 | contig 23855 bp, 22 predicted proteins | sample atmos_gasesECM4C_FD_203743 | JGI IMG/M metagenome (GOLD analysis project Ga0307479, IMG submission 203743) | Hardwood forest soil microbial communities from Morgan-Monroe State Forest, Indiana, United States - atmos_gasesECM4C_515 | ecosystem: Environmental > Terrestrial > Soil > Temperate... | reverse complement strand
TGGTCCCGATGGTTATTGTCAACTGGTGGACGCTCACGAAATTCCCGAGCTCGACCCACAACCTCGCGATGGGGACGGTCATGGCTACGTCGACTTCCTCGCCTCGTCGAAGCTGAGCGTCGGGCTCGCGATCTGGCCGGCAGGTTCGACTGACCGCCAGAAGCCGCATCGGGAGGACGAGGTCTATTACGTGATCGGCGGCCGGGGATCGATCCGCGTGGCTGATGAGGACCGGGCCGTGAAGCCGGGGAGCCTCGTCTTCGTCGCCGCCGGTGTCGAGCACCGCTTCCACGACATCGCCGAGGACCTGCGCGTGCTGGTCTTCTGGGCGCCGCCTCACGTGGCGACGCGCGAAACTTAGCGACAGTGGCACAACAACAGCAGTCCGTCCTGGTGACGACGACAGAGCGTCCGGCCGGTTACGAGGTGAAGCAGGCTCTCGGCCAGGTGTTCGGCGTGGTCGTGCGGAGCCGCGGCCTCGGCGGCAACATCATGGCGAACCTTCGCGCCCTCGGCGGCGGCGAGATCGTCGAATACACGCGGCTGGTCGAAGACACCCGCCGTCACGCCGTCGACCGCATGATCGAGAACGCTCGGGCGATGGGAGCGAACGCGGTGGTGATGATGCGCTTCGACTCTTCAGAGCTCGGACAGACCATGACCGAGGTGGTCGCGTACGGAACAGCGGCGATCATCGAACGCTCACAGCAATGAGCTTTGTCGAGGACCTCATCGGTCTCGTGGTCGTCGCGATCTTTGCGGTCGTGGGCTACTTCGTCTGGGACCGCAGATATCGCGGACAACAGGTTGGCTCGTTCCGGCCGACAGCTGAGGTGTTCAAAGACCCCACCACGGGAAAGATGACCCGGGTTTACGAGGACCCCGCCACCGGACAGCGCCAGTATCGCGAGGAGTCCTGACGGGACCGAACCGCTCACGAGGGCTGCCTATCGGAACGCCAGGCGTCAGACGCCCCGAACCCGCGCCGCATTTGGGGCCTTTAACGTCAAGCGCGATCGGTTGACCATGATGAAAGTCGTGCCCACCAAACACGATGTCCTCGAAGCCATCCCCGACGCCGTGGTCGTCACGGACAAGGAGGGCAACATCGTTTTCGTCAACCGCGCGGCCGAGGCGATGACGGGGTATGACCGCAAGGCGCTGATCGGCCAGGCGGTCGAAACCCTCGTCCCGGAGAGATTGCGCGGCATCCACGTGCGCCACCGCCGCAGCTTCTACAGCAGGGGCTTGCCGCGGCTGATGGGCGACGGCATCAAGGACTTCAGCCTGCGCCGGAAGAACGGCGCGATCGTCCCTGTCGAGATCTCCCTCGGCCCGGTGGGCGCCGACACCGTGGCGGTCGTCCGCGACGTCACCGAGCGGCGCCGGATGGAGGCGGCCCTCGAGCACCGTGCCCTGCACGATCCGCTGACCGACCTCCCGAACCGCTCGCTGTTCTTCGATCGCCTCCGCCAGGCGCTCCACGCCGCCCGCCGCGACGGCTCACAGGTTGCGCTTGTGATGCTCGACCTCGATGGGTTCAAGGCCATCAACGACACGCGCGGTCACGCGACCGGCGACGCCGTTCTCAGGGAGGTCGCCGGCCGCTTGCGCCTCGGCCTGCGCGCCACCGACAGCGTGGCTCGCCTCGGTGGCGACGAGTTCGCGTGGATCCTACCGAGGGTGACGAGCCACCGCTTCGTGGAGGCAATGGTGCGCAAGCGTCTGGCGGTCGCGCAGGAACCGGTCGACCTCGACGGCGAGCAGATCGACGTGGGCGTATCAGCCGGAATCGCGATGTATCCGGACGATGGACAGGACCCTGACACGCTGATGCGACGCGCGGACCGGGCGATGTATTCGGTCAAGCGCCGGCATCACGTCCCCGCGCGCGAGAGCGAGCCAACGCTAACCTGACCCTTCGATTTGGGTCCAGTTGCGGTTTTTGCGGCGCTCGAGCAGGAGGCCCACGCCCTCGTCGGTCGCCTTCCCCGATCCGGAACGATCGGACCGCGGATCTCGTGCTGGGAGGGCGATGGAATGGTGGTTGTGGTCGGTGGCGTCGGCAAGGTGTCGGCGGCGCTCGCGACCCAGTTCCTTCACGACGCTTTCAAACCTCGGTGCATCGTGGCCATCGGTCTCGCGGGTGAGCTGAGGGCCGAGCACTCGCGCGGCCACGTGGTGGTGGCATCGAGCGCGGTGCAGCACGACATCGATGCGCGGCCCCTGACGCCGGCGCGCGGTGTCATCCCTTCGCTCGGGGTCGCTGAGATAAACGCGGACGCGGCTCTCGCCGAAAAGCTGCTAGTGGCGGCCAAGCGAGCCGTGGAGAACCCGCGCATCGTCCGTTCCGGACTGGTGCTTACTGGCGACCAGATTGTCACCTCGAAGGCTGTCCGAGACACGATCGCCCGCGACTTCCCCGAGGGACTCTGCGTCGATATGGAGACCGCTGCCGTGGCCCAGGTGGCACAGCAGAACGGCCTGCCGTGGGGTGCGGTGCGGGTGACGTCGGACAAGGCCGATGAGAGCTTCGACCTCGAGGAAGTAATCGACTTCGGCGTGAACACGGCGGGTGAGCTCTTCGCCCGCATCATCGGCGACGCGGTGACGGACCTGTGAAAGACGGTTCGGCGCGATGGCTTTCGGCGGAAGAGACGGGCCAGCTTGTCCGGCGGGGAAAGCTCGACCCTGACACGGTCGTGCGGGCGCATCTCGACGCGATCCAGAAGTTCGACCCTCACCTGCACGCGTTCATCTACGTGGACCGCAATGCCCGTCCGTCGCCAGGTCCCTATGCGGGCGTGACGATCGCAGTCAAGGACAGTCAGCCGGTCGCGGGCATGCCTTATACGTACGCAACCCCGTCGTGGCGCGACCGGATCGCGGCAGAGGACGCGGTACCGGTGGCCCGCGCGAGGGCGTCGGGCATGGCTGTCCTGGGCAAGACGAACCTGCCCGAGCTGGCGGCCGCGATCGGGACCACGAACACGCTGTTCCCGCCGACCCAGAATCCCTGGCGCGACGGCATCACGCCAGGTGGCTCGAGCGGCGGCAGCGCCGCCGCTGTGGCGGCCGGCATGTGCAGCCTCGCGCTGGGCGGCGATACCGGCGGTTCGATCAGGATTCCGGCGTCGTGTTGCGGCGTCGTCGGTCTACGACCCACGCCGGACCGCGTGCCATCGGAGGAGGTCGATGCCACGGTCATGCAGTCCCGCGGCCCGATCACGCGGACGGTGGACGACGCGAGGCTGCTGTTCGGGGTGATGACGGCAACGCAGCCCGCCTTCGCCCCCAGTGACCGTACGCAGAAGGTGGTCGGGATGGCATGCAGAGACGCCGATCCCGCCTGCGAGGCTGCGTGCCGGCGAGCCGCCGAGGCACTCGAAAGCTCCGGCCACCGGGTCGAGGAGATCGACTGGGATCCGAAACTTGTCACCGAGGGCTACGCGGTCGTGCGCCGGGCGAGCATGGCGAGCTTTCCGGCCGACCTGTCGACGTTTGGACCCGGCATCCAGAAGCTCGCATCGGAGGGACGCAACCTCTCTGCAATGGACTACTTCCATGCATTTGAATCCGCTACGAACGCGGCTTATCGGGCGGTGTTGATGCCGCTGCAAACGCGGTGCGACTTCCTGCTCACGCCAACCCTCGGCCTGCTGCCGATGAAGATCGAAGACGTGCCGCCGTTCCTGGGTGCAGCCTGGGCCCGATACGTCCGGTTCGTGCTGCCGGTCAGCTTTGCCCGGGTTCCGGCGATCTCGATCCCGGCCGGGCTCCACGACGGCCTGCCGGTGGGCGTGCAGCTCGTCGGGCAGTTCGCGCAGGAGGGCCCGCTCCTTGACTTCGCCGAGGAGCTCGAGAAAATGCCCGGATTTGGCTTTCAGCGGCCGCCCGGTCTTGATTGAGGAGATGCGATGAAGGCACAGCGAGTGGAGATGTTCGTCTGCCCATCGGCGACGCCGGCGGACACGGCCGGACTGCAGAAGCTCGCGGACGAGGGACAGATCAAACCCGACAATCTCGTCGCGCTGGTCGGCAAGACCGAGGGCACCGGTTTCCACGACGACTGGGGCCGCGTGTGGGCGGACGTTGCGCTCCGAGGGTGGACCGCCGGCCTGCTTGGTGTTCCGGTCGACGAGGTCGCGAAGCATGTGATCTTCGTGTTGTCCGGTGGATGCCCCGGCGTGATCACGCCGCATATCGCCGCGGTCACGCGCGACTGGGTTGAAGTCGACAGGCCAAGCGATCGCAAGGCACTGGTCGTCGGCCGGGCGGGATCGGACGCGATCGCGCCCGAGGAAGTCGGTCGCATGGGCATGATCCGCAAGGTCGCGACAGCGACGCATGCGGCTATGCAGGATGCCGGGCTCACCGATCCCAAGGACGTGCACCTGGTCATGGTCAAGGTGCCGGGCCTGACGGTCGCGAGCATTCGCGACGCAGAGTCGCGCGGCAAGACCGTGGTCTCGCACGACCTCACGTTTGGACCCGAAGGGGCCGGCTCCTACGCCAACGACGCCGCCGCGCTCGGCGTGGCTATGGCGCTCGGCGAGGTGCCCGAGTCGTCGCTGTCGGACGATGTCGTGCGCCGCAACTGGGATCTCTACTCCAGCGTCGCCATGACCTCGTCGGGCGGCGAGAAGCGTCACGGCGAGGTCGTCGTGCTCGGCAACTCGACGGCGTCGGTGAGCGCGCTGCATATCGGGCACGCGGTGACGAGCGATTTCATCGACGCCCAGGGCGTACGCGACGCGCTGCGCGTGGCGGGATTGCGGTTCCAGGAGGGACTTCCAGACGAAAAGGACCTGCACCGGCTCGTGCACGTCTTCGCCAAATCGGTCATCCCTGGCAGCGATCGTGTGCGCGGCCAGAGGATCACGTTGCTCGATGACGCCGATGCGTACCAGATCGGCAAGGCTCTGGGTGGGATGCTCGTCGCGTCGGTCACGGGCCGCACCACCAACTACGTGAGCGGCGGCGAGCGCAACTCCCACCAGGGGCCGCCGGGCGGGAACATCGTCGCGGCGGTGGTGAGAACCGCGTGAGAATCCCGCGAGCGCCGGCGCTCGCGGGTAATGTCAGACCGGGAAAGCCGCGAACGCCGACAGTCGCGTTATTTCTGCCGCGACAGCTCGAACAGCTTCAGTGGTGACTGCGGCATCTCGGTGAAGGGCACCCCGATCGCTTCCTCCATAGCCGCGGCCAGCACGGCGCCGACCGGGATCACGCCCGCCTCCCCCGCCCCCTTTACTCCGAGCGGATTCAGCGGCGACGGCGTCTCGAAGTGGTCGATCTCGATCGAGGGGATCTCGGTCGCATACGGCATCAGGAACTCCATGAAGGAGGCATTGCGCAGCTGGCCGTCCGCGTCATAGGCGAGCCGCTCGTAGAACGCGCCGCCAATGCCCTGCGCCACCCCGCCCTCGATCTGGCCCTGCAGCACGAGGGGATTGATCACGCGCCCGCAGTCGTGCACGACCACGTACTTGAGGATCTCGAGCCGGAACGTCTTGGGATCGACGCGCACGTACGCGGCGTGGCATCCGGATGCCCATGTCGATCCCGGTGGGCTGTAGTAGCCGGTCGCCTCGAGTCCGGGCTGCTCTCCGTCTTGCAGCGGAGGTCCAGGCCGGGATTTCGCGGCGAACTGCGTGGCCGCTTCGGTGCCGCCGCCGAACGCGTAGCGCACGGGGTTCGACAGCACCGCCACCGCAGCGAGCGGAATGGCGCGATCGGGCGAGCCCTTGACGCGGACATGGCCATCGACCAGCTCGAGGTCCTCCGGTGCAGCCTCGAGGTGATCGGCCGCGATCAGCTTCGCCTTGCCGGCGACCATGCTCGCCGCGACGTGCATCGCGTTGCCGGCGGTCACCGCACTGCGCGATGCGAACGTTCCCACGCCCCATCGAAAGCGGCGTGTATCGCCGCTCGTGACCTCGACATCCTCGACGTCGACTCCGAGCTCATCGGCGACGATCTGCGCCCAGACCGTCCGGTGTGCCTGGCCCTGGCTTGGAATCCCGGTGGCGGCAACGACCTTGCCGGACACGAGCACCTGCACGTGCGCGCCCTCGTAGGGTCCGACGCCCGTGCCCTCGACATAGACCGCGATGCCGCGTCCGATGTTCTCGCCCTCCGGCCGGGGACCCAGCATCTCGAGGGCTCGCTCGAACAGCCGAGGGTAATCGCCGCTGTCGTAGACGACCGTGTTCCCGTCTTGCCATACCACGCCGAGGACATAAGGGAACTGGTCGGGCTGGATGAAGTTCCGCCGCCGCACCTCGTCGCGGTCGAGGCTGAGCTCAGCGGCGATGGCGTCGAGCGTTCTCTCCATCACAAAGCAGGCGTGCGGCCGGCCGGCACCGCGGTACGGCGAGGTCGGGGTCGCATTCGTGTAGATGTCGCGGAATCGCACGCGGTAGTTGGGGATTCGGTACGGGCCGGGCACCTGGGCGGCCGTGATGATCGGCAGGATGATGCCGTACGGCGTGTAGGCGCCGCCGTCGTGGATGAAATCATCGTCCAGCGCCAGGAGACGACCGTCGTCGTCGAATCCGCAATCGACCTCGTGCACCTGGCTGCGTTCCTGGTTGACCGCGGTGAAGTGCTCCTGCCGGTCTTCGGTCCACTTGACCGGACGCCCCAACCGCATCGCTGCGAACGGAACCAGAAGCTCGTCGGGGTAGAAGAGCATGATCTTCGGCCCGAAGGCACCGCCCACGTCAGGGGCGATGACCTCGACGTCCGACTCCTTCATGCCGAAAAGCACCGCGAGCCCGCCGCGGATCGACGTCGGCGACTGCGTGGAGTCGTAGACCAGCAGCTTGTGCTCGCGGTCGTCCCACCGCGCCCACACCGCCCGGCCCTCCATCGGCGCTGCGGCGCCGCGCTCGTAGCGAAACGTCATCCGCTTCCTGTGCGGCGCGCCTTTCAGCGCGGGGGTGACGTCCCCGACCTCCTGCACCAACTCCGCCGCCACGTTTCCCGGCACGTCGTCGTGGACGAGGTGCTCGGCGCGGGCACCGGCCTCGGGCGTGATCACGACCGGAAGGGGCTCGTACTCGACCGCCACCAGCTCCGCAGCGTCCTCGGCCTGCGCGCGGCTCTCGGCGACGACGAACGCGACAGCCTCGCCTGCGTAACGCACCACCTCTGACGCCAGGCACCGCTGCGTGCGTCCGTGAGTCAGGTTCGGATGCGGGATCAGCAGCGGGAGGTCGACGTCGCCGAAAGGAAGATCCGCCGCGGCGTAGACCGCGATCACGCCGGGCACCTCGCGCGCGGCGGTGACATCGACCGACGTTATGCGTGCATGTGCATAGGGCGAGCGCACGAAGCAGCACTCGAGCGCACCCTCGTCGATGTCGTCGGTGTAACGGCCGTGTCCGCGCAGCAGGCGGTCGTCCTCCATCCTCTGCACGGGGGCACCGAACCACCGTGTCGTCATCGGGTCAGCTCCACGGCCCGGCCGACCGCGCGCCGGATCGAGGCGTAGCCCGTGCAGCGGCACAGGTTGCCGGCGATGCCTTCCTCGATCTGTTGTGCGGTCGGATGCGGATGCTGCGCGAGCAGCCCCACCACCGACATCACGAAGCCCGGCGTGCAGAACCCGCACTGGAGCCCATGGCACTCGTGAAACGCCTGCTGCACCGGGTGCAGCGGCTCATCGTCGCGAGCCAGGCTTTCGATGGTCGCGACCTCGTGGCCTTCAGCCTGCACCGCCAACATCAGGCATGAGCGCACCGGCGCGCCGTCGAGCAGAACCGTGCAGCATCCACAAACGCCGTGCTCGCAGCCGACGTGGGTCCCGGTCAGCCCGAGGTCGTGGCGCAGGTGATCGGACAGCAGCCGCCTTGTATCGGACGGCGCCGGATGGTCGACCCCGTTGACTTTCATGCGGCCATTGCCCTCTGCGCCAGCACGCGGACCAGGTGCCGCCGGAACTCGGCCGTCGCCTCCAGGTCGGCGCTTGGCTCCAGGCCTCTGGACGGATCGGACGGGTCCGCCAGAACCGGCGTCGAGGCGACACCGAAGAGCGCGAGGTTGTCGCCCGCCCGAACGACGCCCGCAAGGGCGAAGTCGCCGTGGCGCCGCGATTCTTCGAGGATCGCGTAAGCCTCGACAAGCTCGGGAAACCAGGCCTCGACCATCAGCTCGTCCGGCGCCAGCGCCGACTCGAAGACGCCCCGAAACAGCTGCTCGGCGGCTATGAGCCGCTCGCCGCGCGCCGACCGCGTCACGACGTGGCCGCCTAGGGCGAGAAGCACGGCGGGGAGCTCGGACGCCGGATCCGCGTGGGCCAGGCTGCCGCACACCGTTCCGCGGTTGCGGATCACCCGGTGGGCGACCAGCCGCACGGCCTCGGAAAGAAGGGGACAGAGGTTGGCCACAACGCTCGAGTCCTCGACGGCGGCCTGCCGGGCGAGCGCCTGGACCGCGATGCCTCCGTCGCGCGCGTAGACGCGGTCGAGGCCCTCGACCCGGTTGATGTCGACCAGGTGCTGCGGCCGAGCCAGGCGGAAATTGAGGAGAGGAATGAGCGATTGACCTCCGGCCAGGACCTTGGCGTCCTCGAGCGATGAGAGCAGCGAGCACGCCTCGTCGACCGACCTCGGCGAGTGGTATTCGAACCGGGCGGGCTTCACTCTTCCAACATCGCCACGGCGCGGCACAGGGCCGCCTCGCCGCCCTGGAACCGCCACGGAAAGCAGCCGACGAGGACCTTCTGGTCGAGCACCTCGTCGAGCCGGCCGCCTAGGTTTTCGATGTGGATGATGTCGTGCGGAAAAAGCAGCGTGTGCATGATCTGGTAATCGGCCTTGGGGAAGAGCTCGTCGAGGCTGCGACCCAGCTTCTTCTCCGCCTCTTCGGCTTCGTCGTCGCGGATGCGGCGGATCACGGTGTTCATCGGGTGGTCGGCGCTCCCGGTGTCGACGGCGATCCATCGGATGCGACGGTCGAGAGCCCACTCCGCAAACGCGCGCGCGGGTCCCGGGTGGCGGATGAAGTAGCGCGTCTCGTCGACGCGCGAGCGGTCTGTCCAGTTCTCGGGGTAATAGCGGTGATAGCCGGTCCGGATGATGAGGATGTCTTTGGCGTCGATCTTGATGCCGGTGTCCTTCTCCCACCGCTCGAAATGCTCCGGCCCATAGATGTCGTAGTCGCCGATCCCGTAGCGCTGGAGATCCACGACGCACGCGGGTCCGATGAGAAAGTCGAGCGGCAGGTCGCCGATGAACTTGCCGCCGGTCATGAAGTGCGCCGGCGCGTCGAGATGCGTGCTGACGTGCAGGGTCATCGTGATCTCCTGCCCGCCCGCCCTCTCGAACGCGAGGCGCTTGATCCAGCGAATCGCGGGTCCCGGATAACCCGCGAACGCAGGGGTATGCAGCGAGAAGTCCTGCGTGAGGTCGAGGAATCTCACGAGGCGAGGGACGACGTGAGCACGGAGCGCTGGACCTTGCCCATCGCATTCCGTGGCAGCGAGTGGACGCTGATCACGCGCTTCGGACACTTGTAGGACGCGAGGCGCTCGTGCGCGAACGCGATGACTTCCTGCTCACTGAGCGGCGCCGAGCCCGACGGCACCACGAACGCGGTCACCTCTTCGCCCCACCTCTCGCTGGGCACGCCGCAGACGGCGACCTCGTGCACCGAGGGGTGCTCCTCCAGCACCAGCTCCACCTCGCGCGGGTAGACATTGAAACCGCCCGTGATGATCAGCTCCTTGATCCGGCCGCGGATCGCGAGCGAACCGTCGTCGCCGATCTCGCCGACGTCGCCGGTGCGAAACCAGCCGTCCTCGGTGAAGGCCTCGTGCGTGGCCTGCGGGTTGCGCCAGTAGCCGCTGAACACCTGGCCGCCCTTGAGTTGGACCTCGTCCAGCTCGCCCAGCTGCACCTCGACCCCCGGAAAGGGATAACCGACTCGACCCGGCTGTCGCGGACCGTCGTACGGATTGGTGACCACGATGCCTCCCTCGGTGATCCCGTAGCGCTCGACCGGGGCCTGCCCCAGCAGCTTCGCGCATCGCTGGAACAGGGCCGGCGGCAGCGGCGCCGAACCGCATACAAAAAGACGCACATGCGAGAGGTCCGTAGGGTTCGCCTCGAGCCACTCGCACAGGCGCTGGTACATCGAAGGCACCCCGAACAGCATCGTCCCGCCGCTCCTGAGCTCGGCCACGACGTTCTCGGGCGTGAATGGAACCAGCACCGCGCTGCCGCCGCTGAGCAGCGTCCCATGCAGACCCATACCGAGGCCGTGGAGGTGGAACAGGGGCAGCGCGTGGACCAGCACGTCGCTCGATTTCCAGTTCCAGACCGCGAGCGCGCCGCGGCCCTGGGCAAGGAAATTGCCGTGGTCGAGGACTGCGCCTTTCGGGCGGCCGGTCGTGCCTGACGTGTACAGGATCGCCGCCGGACTCTCAGGCGTGAGCGAGGGCAGCGGTGGGACAGGGCCTTGCGGCAGCTCTTCGATCCGTGCGACATTCAAACCCAGCCCGCCCGCGATCTCCGCACGCGGCCCGTCCGCGATCACAAGCTTCGGCTCCGAGTCGCCAAGGATGTGCTCGGCCTCGGCCGAGTGGTAGTCCGGGTTGAGCATCACCGCGCATGCGCCGGCACGCTGGATGCCGAGATAGGCGGTGACCCAGTCGAGGGAGTTCGCCGCGTACAGCGCCACGCGGTCGCCTGCCCCGACGCCGAGGGATTGCAGGCCGCCCGCGACCCCCGCCGCCGCGACGCCGAGCTCAGTGCGCGTCATGGTCCGATCGCCGCATCGCAGCACGACCTCCGGGCTCGGCCGCAGCAGCGCCTCGACCAGCGTGCCGGAGCGCAGCCTGGCCCGCACCTTGTCGAGCTCGTGCGTCACGCGACCAAGAATAGTGCTGCCTTTAGGCCCGCCCCTAGCCCGTCTCTCGATCGGTGACGTCGCCGGGTCGGAGGATCTGGTACAGCACGATCGCACCGAGCGCGCCCAACGCCAGGTTGTTGAGCTCGAAGTCGCCGAACTTCACGTCGGCGCCGCCGGCGGCGAGGATGAGCGGGATCGCAGCGACCGCAAGGTTGGCGCGCTTGCCGAAATCGACCTTGGCGTCGACCCAGATCTTCGCCCCGATCACCGCGATCAGGCCGAACAGGTATAGCTCTATCCCGCCGATGACGCTGCTCGGGATGCTGTCCACGAGCGCGCCGAACTTCGGGATGAAGCCGAGAAGGATCGCCGTGACCGCCGCGACGATGAAGATCCAGATGGAGAACACGCGGGTGACGCCCATGACCCCGATGTTCTCGGCGTAGGTGGTCTCGCCGGTGCCGCCGAACAGGGCGCTGACGATCGTCCCGAGGCCGTCGCCCATGAACGTGCGGCCGAGGTAACCGGACAGGTCGCGCTTCATGATGCCGCTTATCGCGAAAACGTGGCCGGCGTTCTCGGCGACGAGGATGAGAGGGATGAACCAGAACAGGCTGAACTGGTGCACGGGATTGCCGAAGCTCGGGAACGAGAACGTGGGGAACCCGAGCCACGCTGCGCTCTGGACGCCCGAGAAGTTGACGTGGCACGCCGTACCCGCCCCGCATTTGGGGTCGACGAGCGCGACTATGTAGCCGATGACTACAGCGAACAGGATGGGCAGCAAGCGCGGGAATCCACGCAGATAGACGCTGACCAGCACCGCGATCATGACGGTGATGGTGGCGGTGAGCAGGTCGCCTTTGAAGTTGTTCCACGCCGCGCCGGCGAGCGCGATGCCGATCACAGCGACGACCGTCCCGGTCACCACAGGCGGCAGCAGGAAACGGATCGCGTTGACGCCGACGAAGTGGACGACCACTCCGATCAGGAAATAGATGACGCCTGCGATGAGGATTCCGCCGTACGCGAGGTCGTGATGTGCGGTGCTGCCGCCCTGGATGGCGAGCACAGCGCCCAGGAATGAGAACGAAGAGCCGAGGTAGCTCGGGATCTTGCGATTGGTGACGAACAGGAAGATGAGCGTCGCAACGCCGCTGAAGAAGATGACCGTGTTGGGGTTGAAGCCGAGAATCAGTGGCACCAGGACCGTGGCGCCGAACATCGCCATGACGTGCTGCAGACCCATGAGGATGGTTTGCGGCCACGGGAGACGGTCCTCGGGATAGACGACTCCGCGCTCTCGCGCGGCAGTGGTTACGGCCATAGCGCCCTCCCCTAGTTGCGCCCGGAGCGCCCGGGCCCCGCGCTAACTTAAGGCTCCCATGTGGGCTTTGCAAGATGCCCGGCTCGCCGACGGCTCGGTGGTCGACATCGTGATCGACGGCAAGGTCATCCAGGCCGTCAAGCGAGGGGCCTCGGGCAAGGCCGGCGAGGTCGTGGACTGCCGCGGTCAGCTCGTGCTGCCCACCTTCACAGACGCCCACGTCCATCTCGACAAGGTCCTCATCCGGGACGAGCTGCGCGAGCACGACGGCACCCTGGCCGGCGCCATCGGCGCCACGCATGAGCGAAAGCGGCGCTACACGGTGGAAGACGTCCGCGCTCGCGCCCGAACCGTCATCGAAGAATCTGTGCGCCTCGGCACGACGCGACTGCGGTCGCATGTGGACGTGGACACGATCGGCGGCCTGACGCCCCTGGAGGGCGTGATGGCAGCGGCGGCCGACTGCAGAGACATCGCGGAGGTGCAGACGATCGCGTTTCCGCAGGAAGGGCTTCTGCGCGACAGCGGCGCCTACGAGCTGATGGCGACGGCGCTCGAGGCCGGCGCCGACATCGTGGGAGGGATGCCCCACTGGGAGCCGGACGAGCGCGCGCAGCGCGAGCACGTCCGCCTCTGCTTCGACCTTGCCGAGCGGTTCGACCGCGACCTCGACATGCACGTCGACGAGACAGACGACGGAAGGGTCCGAACGCTAGAGGTGGTCGCCGACGAGGCGCTGCGTCGCGGGTTCGTCGGTCGGGTGTGCGCTGGACACGTATGCGCGCTCGCGGCGGCCGACCAGGACTACGCCGACCGCGTCATCGAAAAGTGCTTGCGGGCCGGCATCTCGATCGCCGCGAACGCGGTCACGAACCTCGTGCTTCAGGGTCGCGCTGACCGGGGCATCATCCGGCGCGGAACGACGCGCATCGGCGAGCTTCGGGCCGCGGGGGTCAACGTCTTCTTCGGCCAGGACTGTGTCAAGGACGGCTTCTATCCCTTCGGTCGCGGATCGATGCTGGAGGTGGCCCTCATCTCGGCGCACGCCGCGCACCTCACGACGCGTGCCGATCTCGACTTCGCGCTTCGGGCCATCACGGACGCACCCGCGCAGGCGATGCGCTTGAGCGACTACGGCTTACGGGAGGGTGGGCTCGCAGACCTGCAGCTGTTTCCCGTCTCGAGCTGGAGCGAGGCACTTCGCACGCAAGCGCTGCCGGAGAAGGTCTGGTTTCGGGGCCGCCTCGTCGCGGCCAATACGGTCCGCTCGCAGATGTACCGCGCTTTACCGGCCGATTGACAGCACTGAAATTCGCGACTGGACGCGGCGCTCCGCCACAACTCGAAGGCCGGCCGAAGCCAGCATGGCGTCAAGCTCGTCCCGCTCGAGGAAACGGGTCAACCGGAACAGGCGGCGCACGTAGCGCAGCCAGCCCGTGGCTATGAAATCGGCCAGGATCCACCGGCCAGACGGGGCCATCACCCGCGCTAGCTCGGCGACGCCCCGGCGCTGGTCGGCCCAGTGGTGGAAGGTCATCGTGCTGAAAGCCAGGTCGAACTGGCCGGCGGGGAACGGCAGGTCTTCGGCGGTCGCCAGCTGATAGCTGATCTTGCTCGACGGCCCAGCGGACGCCCTTGCCTGCTCGATCATTCCCTCCGCCGCGTCGACTCCTTCGAGCCTCGCGTCCGGAAACTGGTCGGCGGCGGTGCGCAGGAGCCGGCCGGTGCCGCAGCCCACATCGAGGATCGCCGCGGGGTGTGGGACCTGCTGCGCCGCCAGCTCGAGGACGGCTTTCTGCACCGGCTCGAAAACAAAACGCTGCAGGTAATGGCGGTCGTACTTCGGTGCCCACCGGCTGAAGCGTTCGACGTCGCCGTGGCTGTGGCTCACGATGCGCCGCGGGGGTCGTCGGCCTTCGCCATCGGCCGGTCGAGCTCCATCCGGACCGGGCTGAGATGGATCCTGAACTTCACGCCCGGCGCGCGAAAGCCGGACGTCAGGTGGGAGTTGTCGCAGAACGGCTTGACCTTCGATTGACCGCAGCGGCACAGCGACGCGCGGGGCAGAGTCTCGACGGTTCCGTCGTCGCGCGTGACCTCTATTTCGCCGACGACGAGGAGCGGACCGTCCCGCATCGGCGTCACGGTCGTGCGCCCCTCGTGAGATTCCTGCGGCCTGCCGTCGAGCCGGCGGTACTGGAGCGCGCCGCTCGGGCAGCGCTCGATCACCGTGGTGACGATGTCCGGGTCAGCTTCGTCGGGCAGGACCCACGGGCGGCGCTCGAGCCTGAAGACCTTCGGGTCGCCGCGCAGGCACTCGCCGACATGGATGCAGATGTCGAGGTCGAAGCTCACCTCGACGTCGCGCCCGCGATAGACCTTGCGCACTTAGCCAACATAGACTGTCACTCGGATGCCGGAGGGTGCGGCGGTGAAAGCCAGGGCGCGGGTATCACGACGGGCTCCGGGGCGGGCAATGATCTCCTCCGAACGAATCTCGAAGCGAGTCCACCAGCTCGGACGCGAGATCTCCGAGGTCTACGCCAGCATCGAGACGCCGTTGGTGATCGTCGCCATCCTCAAGGGCGCGACGGTGTTTTCGGCGGACCTGCTGCGCAGCCTGTCCATCCCCGCGGAGCTCGAGTTCGTCCGCGCCGCCAGCTACGGCGCGGGGACCAGGAGCAGCGGCCGCGTGAAGATCGCCCACATGGTCGAGGGCTCGCTGGCAGGCCGCCACGTGCTCCTGGTCGAGGACATCGTCGACTCCGGGCGGACGATCGACACGATCCTCCGCAGGTTCCGCAAGCTGAAGCCCGCGTCGCTCCGGGTGGCCGCGCTGCTCGACCGGCCCGCGCGACGCGAGATCGACGTGCCGATCGACTTCGTGGGATTCGTGATCCCCGACCGGTTCGTCATCGGCTACGGCCTCGACTACGCGGGCCTCTACCGCGAGCTACCGGGGATCTACGCGCTCAGCTAGGCAGGCCGCAAACCTTCGGATGGTCCGGACGATCCGAACTTCTCATCCTTGAAAACCCCAGGTTTGTCCGGACGATCCGGGGTTAGCCCTACCAGGCGGCCCCATCCCCCGGCTTCGCGGGGGACTTAACCGGGTGAGGGCTTCAGGAAGTCGACGAGCTCCTCGCGGTCGTTCCAGATGACGGTCGTGCGCTCCGGCTCGGTGCGGGCAACGATCTTCCCTGCCCTCAGAACGAGCTTGCGCGGGGAGATGAGCCGGATGGCGTCCATCTCGCTCGGCGCCGCGAAGGCACACAGGTCGGCGCGGCACCCAGGCAGCAGACCGTATTTCTCCAGGCCGAGAGCGCTGGCGGGGTTCCACGTGATCATGTCCATCAGGGTCCGGAGCTCCCCGTGACCTGACATCTGGCCGTAGTGCGCGAGCACGAAGGCGGCCTGCAGCGGATCGCCGTAGCCGAGTGGATACCAGGGGTCCATCACCGAGTCGTGGCCGATGCACACGTTGACGCCCGCCGCCAGCAGCTCCTTCACCCGCGTGTGGCCGCGCCGGATCGGGTAGCTGTCGAAGCGCCCCTGAAGTGTCGAGTTGTCGAGAGGGTTGGTGACCATGTGCATCTGGGCGCGCTTAAGGTTGTTGATCAGCCGGTACGCGTAGGCGTTGTTGTACGAATGCATCGCGGTGGTGTGGCTGGCGGTGACACGACCGCCCATACCCAGACGGATCGTCTCCGCGGCCATGACCTCCACGAACCGGGAGTGGTCGTCGTCCGTCTCGTCGCAGTGGATGTCGACACGCAGGCCCTTGTTAGCCGCGAGCGCGAAGGCGAACTTGACGGACTCCTCGCCGTACTCGCGCGTCAGCTCGAAGTGAGGGATGGCGCCGACGACGTCGACCCCCATGTCGACCGCGCGGCGCATCAAATCCTGCCCACCGTCGAAGGACATGATCCCCTGCTGCGGGAATGCGACAAGCTGCAGAGTCATCTGGTCGCCGATTTCCTCGCGGAGCTCCAGGAGCGCCCTCACCGCACGCAGCTCGGGGTCGCAGACGTCGACGTGGCTGCGGACGAACTGAACGCCGCTGGCGAGCTGCCAGCGCAAGACGGTTCGGACGCGCCGCTTCACGTCCTCGACGGTCAGGCTCTTGACCCGCTCGCCCCAGATGGCGATCCCCTCGAACAGGGAGCCGGTCTCATTGTGGCGGGGCTCGCCGACGGTGAGGACGGCGTCGAGGTGGATGTGGGGTTCGACCAGGGCCGGCGTCACCAGGGCGCCGCCGAGGTCCATCGTCTGCCGGGCCTCCGGCTCCGGCTCGCTGATCATGCCGTCTTTGATGGCGATTTCCCGGTTCTCGAGCTCCCCTGGAAGGCGCGCGCCCTGGAGCAGCAGATCAAGCATTCAGTAAGCCCCAACCTGGTCGAGCTCGCTCGCCATGCGACGGGAATCCTAATCCAGGCCCCGGATGGTCCGGACCATCCGAGGTTTTTGCGCCGCCGCCAAAGCCTGACGAGCCGCGCGAAGGTCGGCTCGGCGCGCCGGCTGATCCAGCCTTAAACTTCGCTCGTACTTTTTTGCCGGCGTTTTTAGTAGGGGGAAGCGCCTATGCAGACGATCGAAGAAGTCGAAAAACACGTTCCTATTCGGGAGGGGGAGTACGGCGAGGCCGTCGCCAAGGTCGAGCCGGGCGGCGTCGAGTACATAAGCCACTCCGAACGTCACGGCAAGCCGATCGATCTGTTCTGGACCTGGCTGTCGCCCAACCTGGAGTTCGCCACAGTCTTCGTCGGCGTCCTCGGCGTCGCGATCTTCGGACTCAGCTTCTGGGAAACCGCGCTTGCCATCATCGTCGGCACTGCTCTGGGCTCGCTGACCCACTTCGTGCTCTCGTCGTGGGGCCCCAAGTTCGGGGTGCCGATGATGGTCGAAAGCCGAGGCGCGTTCGGCTTCCTCGGCAACATACTGCCCGCCGGCCTGAACGCTTTCACCGGCTCAATCGGCTGGTTCATCGTCAACAGCGTCAGCGGCGCATTCGCGCTCCAGGCGCTGGGTGGCCTCGCCAACCTCACGCTTCCGTTCTGGCTGACCTTCCTCATCATCGTGGTCGCGCAGGTGGCGATCGCCACCCTCGGCCACAACTTCATCCACGTGTTCGAGCGCTGGGCGCTTCCCCTTCTGGGCGTCGTCTTCATCGTGGCCTGCGCGTTCATCTTCAGCAAGGCCAACTACGGCGTCGCCGCGAACCCCGGGCCAGTTGGGCACTTCGGGGCGCTCACCCTGTTGTTCACCGCGACGTTCGGCTACGCAGCCGGCTGGAATCCGTACGCGGCGGACTACACCCGGTACCTGCCGCCGACCGTCGACCGCAACATGGTCGGATTCTGGGCGGCAGCCGGCGTGTTCGTCTCTTGCGTCGTCATCGAGCTCGCGGGCGCCGCGCTCGCGAGTGTGCCCGGAACCAAATGGGGCCCCACCGACATTCCGACCGTGCAGCTTCGCCAGGCGATGCCCGACTTCGTCTACTACCTGACCTTGCTCTGCATCGCCATCGGTGCCGTGGCGGCAAACGCCATCAACATCTACAGCGGCACGATGTCGCTCGTGGCGCTCGGAATCCGCGAGATGGGCATGACGCTGCGGCAGCGGCGCGCCGTGCTGGCCATCGCCGCGGGCGTGCTCGGCTACGTCATCGGCCTCGTCGGCCAGGCCAACGTCGGACCCGGCAGCAAGTACGAGTCTTTCCTGCTGCTGATCAGCTACTGGATCGGAACCTGGCTTGCCGTTGTTTTCGTCGACTACTGGATCAGGAAGGGCGATTACGGCGACGAATCGATCTTCTACGACACTCACTACCAGCGATGGCAGGGTTTCGCGGCCATGGCCATCGGCCTCATCGTCTCGGTTGGTTTGTTCGGCAACGTCTACGGTGTCTACGTGGGGCCGATCCCCAACAATATCGCGGGCATAGGGGACATCACGTTCATCGTCGGCTTCTTGCTGACCGCCGCCCTTTACTACGCGTTCTCCATGGCGACAAGGCGGGAGACGACCACCTCAGCCGCTGGATCACGCGCATAAATGAAATAGCCGTCGAGATAAGGGTCTCGGGGTTGCGCTTTCTGGCGCGCCTCGAGACCCGGCTCGCGCCGAAGTCGTGCGCCGCGTTCCAGTCGATGCTTCCGCTGCAAACGCAGATCATCCAGGCGCGGTGGAGCGGCGAGTCGGCCTGGATCCCGTTCGGCGAACTCGACCTCGACGTCGGTTACGAGAACCACACGAGCCACCCGGCGCCGGGCCAGCTCCTCCTCTACCCGGGCGGGATCAGCGAAACGGAGATTCTCTTTCCCTACGGCGCGACCGTGTTCGCAAGCAAGATGGGCCAGCTCGCCGGCAACCATTTCGCCACGATCTACGAGGGCAGCGAGCACCTCGGCGAGCTCGGTCATCTCGTGCTCTGGAAGGGCGCGCAGGAGATCTCGTTCACGGCCGTCGAATGACCCCGGCCGCAACCGTGATGGAGCGGTGCGACATCCTCGCCGCCTGCACCGAGGAACCCGGACGCATCACGCGGCCTTTCGCCTCCGAGGCGATGCGACGCGCGCACGTCTACGTGCACGAATGGATGAGACGCGCGGGCATGACCGTGGAGCGCGACAACATCGGCAACCTTCGCGGGCGCTACGAGGGGACCGGCGCTGGGACCTTCTTGCTTGGGTCGCACCTCGACTCGGTGCGCGACGCGGGCAGATACGACGGTCCGCTCGGGGTGCTGGTCGCCATCGCCGCGGTGCAGCAGCTCCACGACGCCGACCGTCACCTGCCCTTTGCGCTCGAGGTGCTCGCCTTCGCGGACGAGGAAGGGCTGCGCTACGGGTCGACATATCTGGGAAGTCGCGCGGTCGCGGGAAAGCTCGGAGAGGACGAGCTCCAGCGCATCGACGACGCCGGTCTCAGCATGGCGCAGGCGATACGTGAGTTCGGTGGGGACCCGGGGCGGATCGCCGACGACCGGTGGACCGGAGAACCGCCGCTCGGTTACATCGAGGTGCACATCGAGCAGGGGCCGGTGCTCGAGAGCCTCGGGCTGCCGGTAGGGGTGGTCACCGCCATCGCCGGTCAGGATCGGATGCGGATCACTGTCTCCGGCGAGGCCGGGCATGCGGGAACGGTGCCGATGGAGCAACGCCGTGACGCCCTCGTCCTCGCCGCGATGTTCGTGGTTGCGGTCGAGCAGGAAGCACGGCGGCGTCCGGGCCTCGTCGCCACGGTCGGTCGTCTTCAGGTCGAGCCGGGCGCCTCCAACGTGATCCCCGGTCGCGTCGAGCTGACGCTCGATGTCAGGCACGCCGACGACCAGGTCAGGCTCGAAGCCGCGCGCCGGATGATCGACGACGCGCACGCGCTCGCCGAGGGGCGCGGTCTGACCGTCGAAGTCCATCCGATGAGCGAGCGGGCGGCGGTGGCGTGCTCCCCGCGCTTGACTTCCATGCTGCGGCAGGCGATCGGTGAGAGCGCCGTCCAGCTCGCAAGCGGCGCGGGCCACGACGGCGTGTACATGGCCGAGATCACCGATATCGCAATGCTGTTCGTCCGGTGCAAGGGTGGCGTGAGCCACAACCCCGCCGAATCGGTCTCGACGCAGGACGTCGGCGTCGCGATCGACGTGCTCGGACGGTTCCTGGAGCTTATCGCGAAGCAGTGATCGTACGCGGCGGCACCGTCGTCACTGCGCGCGGCGTCGAGCTTGCCGACGTCGCAATCGAGGATGGCGTCATCGCCGAGGTCGGCCCCAACCTCGCCGGCCGCGGCGAGGAGATCGACGCCACGGGGCTGCACATCTTCCCCGGCGGCATCGACTCGCACGTCCACTTCAACGAGCCTGGCCGCACCGATTGGGAGGACATCGCCCACGGCACGGCAGCGCTGGAAGCGGGCGGCTACACATCCTTCGTCGACATGCCGCTGAACAACCTCCCGGTGACGACGACCGTTGAGGCATTCGACCTGAAGCTGGCGGCCATGCAGCGCTCGGCCAGGATCGATTTCGGCTTGTGGGGAGGCCTGGTCCCGGGCAACCTCGAGCAGCTCGCGCCGTTGGTCGAACGCGGTGCGATGGGCTTCAAGGCATTCATGTGCGAGAGCGGGATCGACGAGTTTCCGGCGTCCGACGAGAAGACCTTGCGCGAAGGCATGAAGCGAATCGCCGAGCTCGACTCGATCCTTCTGGTCCATGCCGAGAACCCTGGGTTGCTGCGCGAGCCGAAAGGTCCGACCCCTGACGATTTCATCCACTCACGACCGCCCGAGGCCGAGGTCAGCGCGATCGAGCTTTGCGTCGAAATGTCGGGCGACACCGGATGCCGGGTCCACGTCGTCCACGTCAGCACAGCGGCCGGGGCAGCTCTGCTGCGAGGAGCCGTCAGCGGCGAAACGTGCCCGCACTACCTCCTGTACACATCCGACGACCTCGTACACCTCGGCGGACTGGGCAAGTGCGCCCCTCCCTTCCGCGGCGAGCGGATGCAGTTGATGCCCATCATCGTGTCCGACCATTCGCCGAGCACGCTCGGGCTCAAGCAAGCGGGCGACTTTCGCAACATCTGGGGCGGGATCTCGGGCTGCCAGTCGACGCGCCAGCTGCTGCTCGCGACGGACCTGGAGCCGTCAACCATCGCGGCTGTGACGTCGACCAACGTCGCGCGTCGCTTTCGCATCGCGGGGAAAGGGGACGTCGCGGCGGGTTTTGACGCGGACCTCTGGCTGGTCGACCTGGGCTGGGAAGGCGTGGTGCGACGAACGGATCTGCTCTACAAGAATCCCTTCAGCGCACACGAAGGCCACAAAATCCGAGGCCGGACCGTGCGCACCATCCACGGTGCCCCGAAGTTCATCCGGCCAGGCGCGCGCTGACCGCGGCGACCTCTCGCGCGATCTCGTCTTCATCGCCTGTGAGGAGCCGGCCCCCGCGCACGACGACCCGGCCGTTGACGATCACGGACTGAGCCCGCGTGGGTGGCGCGAGCACGAAGGCTGCGACGCGGTCTTTGATGCCGGCGTGGGCGAGGTCGTCCACACGAAAGCAGGCGACGTCCGCGCACATACCAGGCTCGAGCAGTCCGCAATCCTCGCGGCCGAGGCACTCGGCGCCGCCCTGGGTGGCCAACCGCAGGGCGGCGCGGGCGTCGAGCGCCGTCGGAGAGACCGCGGTCACGCGCGCGAGCAGCATCGCCTGGTGCGCTTCCACCGCGAGGTTGGCGTCCTCGTTGCTCGCCGCGCCGTCGACGCCGAGGCCGACGCGAGCCCCGGCGCGCAGCAGGTCGTGAACCCGGCAGATCCCCGCTCCCAGCCGCATGTTGCTCGATGGGCAGTGCGCCACCCCCGTCTTGAGCTTGGCCATCAGGTCGACCTCGGCGTCGTTGAGGTGGATCCCGTGGGCGAACCAGACGTCGGCGCCAATCCATCCGAGGTCCTCCATCAGCTCGACCGGCCGGCGGCCGAAAGTTTCGACGCAGTAGCGCTCCTCGTCGAGCGTCTCAGCGACGTGCGTGTGGAGACGCACGCCGTGCTTGCGAGCAAGCGCGGCCGAGTCGCGCATCAGCTCGGGCGTGACCGAGAACGGCGAGCAGGGCGCGACCACGACCCTGCACATCGAGCCCTGACCTGGATCGTGGAATCGGGCGATCATCGCCTCGGTGTGGGTGAGGATCGCGTCCTCTTTCTCGACGACGCTGTCCGGCGGCAGGCCGCCGCTCGATTCGCCCAAGGACATCGACCCACGGCACGGGTGAAAGCGAAGCCCGAGCTCGCGCGCCGACTCGACGAGCGCCTGGAAGATGCCCGGGCGGTTGTGCGGAAACACGTAGTGGTGGTCGGACGAAAGCGTGCAGCCGGACAGGAGCAGGCGCGCCATGGCGGCGCGCGCGGCCACGCGCACGGTTTCGGCGTCAATGCGAGCCCACACCGGATACAGCGCACGCAGCCACTCGAAGAGCGTTCCATCGGGAGCGTAGCCGCGTGTCGCCCACTGGTACATGTGGTCGTGCGCGTTGACGAGCCCGGGCATGGCGATGCAGTTGGGCTCGTCGACGACAACATCGGCTCGGGGTGGAGGCCCGGACCCGACCTCGGCGATGAGCCCGTCTCGCGTTAGGACCCAGCCGTTCTGGATCTCGCGGGTGCCGGTATAGAGCAGGCCGGCGCGGACGAGCAGCGTCAAAGCGTCAGATCGTGCGGTCGGACGGGAACGCGGTTGATCTCGCGCCCGGTCGCGGCGCGGATGGCGGCCACGATCGCGGGACCGGACGAGATCGTGGGGGGCTCCCCCACGCCCTTCAATCCGTAGGGTGAGTTCGGATCGCCGAGCTCGAGGATGTCCATCCGCACCGGCGGCATGTCGAGGATGGTCGGCAGCAGGTAGTCGGTGAAGGACGCGTTGCGGATGACGCCGTCTTTCACCTGGATCTCCTCCATCACCGCCAGGCCGAGCCCCTGCGCGGCGCCGCCCTCGAGCTGGCCCTGGACCGCGAGGGGGTTGATGGCCTTGCCGACGTCCTGCGCGGTCGCGAGCTCGACCACCCTCACCAGACCGAGCTCGGTGTCGACGTCGACCACCGCGCGGTGCGCGGCAAACGCGAACTGCACGTGCGCGCTGGACTGCCCGGTCTCGGCGTCGAGCTGTTGGGTCTTGCGTGGGCGAAACTCCCGCGTCTCCTCGATCACCGCGTCGCCCAGCAGGGTCGCGAGGCTGATGATCTCCTTGCCGCTCGCGTCCACGACGGCATCGCTCTCGATGCGGAGCTCACTTGCGGGATGCAGCTCGGACTCGGCCAGCTCGAGAACGCGCTCTCGAACCGCCGCCGAAGCTGCTTTCACAGCCCCGCCGGTGATGTAGGTCTGGCGCGACGCGGACGATGATCCCGCCGACCCGACGTCGGTGTCGGCGTTGAGCACGACCACGTCGTTGACCCCGAGCTCTGTGCCTGCGACCTGGGCTTCGACCATCACGACCCCCTGCCCCACCTCGGCCGCGGCCGTGTGGACCTCGGCGCGCGGACGTCCGTCGACGACGGAAAGGCGCACCCGTGCTGTCGAGTAGTCGTCGAAGCCTTCGGAGTAGCCGATGTTCTTGAAGCCCGCGGCGAAGCCGACACCGCGCTTCACGCCCTCGCCGCGGGTCGTGTTCGAATAACCGCCGGGGAAAAGGCCGGCGCCGGTCGGCAGTGGAAAGTCCTTCACCCGCTGCAGCAGCTCGGCCACCGGGACCGGCCCGTCTATCGCCTGGCCAGTGATCATCTGGCTGCCGGTCTCCATCGCGTTGCGCAGGCGCAGGTCCACCGGGTCCATCCCCAGCGCGGCGGCGAGCTTGTCCATCTGCGCCTCGTGCGCGTAGCAGTTCTGGACCGAGCCGAATCCGCGCATCGCGCCGCATGGGGGGTTGTTCGTGTAGACGACGATGCCGTCGATCGTCGCGCTGGGCACGCGGTACGGCCCGCACGAGAAGCAGGTCGCGTTGGCGATCACAGCGGTCGAGCTCGAGGCGTAGGCGCCGCCGTCGAGCAGGATGCGCGCTTTTACGTACACGAGACGGCCGTCGCGCGTGGCGCCGTGCTCGTACCTCAGGGTCCCGGGATGACGGTGGACGTGGCCGACGAACGACTCGCTGCGCGAGTACGAGATCTTGACCGGCCGGCCGGTC
>Ga0307479_10001167_pt1 | contig 23872 bp, 20 predicted proteins | sample atmos_gasesECM4C_FD_203743 | JGI IMG/M metagenome (GOLD analysis project Ga0307479, IMG submission 203743) | Hardwood forest soil microbial communities from Morgan-Monroe State Forest, Indiana, United States - atmos_gasesECM4C_515 | ecosystem: Environmental > Terrestrial > Soil > Temperate... | reverse complement strand
GTTTTCTGCCGCGTTGGCTGGCATGGTCTCCTGACGGCAAGACGATCGCCTACCCCGAAGCCCGGCCAGGGAATGCATTGGGTGGAATCAATTTATTTGACGTGGAAACCGGCAAACTACGAACCCTTCCCTTGAATGACGCGATGGCCTGGGAGATGGAGTGGTCGTTGGCGGGGGATGGCGTGTTTATTACCTACCAGCAGAAGGGCGCCAGCCTCGGTCGCAATCAGATCGGGTTCGTCCCCTTCTCTAGCGGCAAAGTGATCCCAATTTCTCGCGATACCAACAACTATTCGACCTTGACACTTTCCGCAGATCGCAAGACTTTGGCGACGGTCCAACAAAAGGCAGCCAGTAATTTCTATGTGTTGCCGGGAGATGGCAGCACATCACCGAGCGTCAGTGCATTTGTTTCTGATGGGGAGCATATCCGACGTTTCAATTGGACGGCGGATGGCAGCTTGCTGACAGCCGACGTGAGCCGGCTGGTGCGAAGGGATGCGGCCGGCAAGAATCCCGTCCAGCTGGTCAACGATCCTGGGGCGGGAATTCTAGGTTTGGCTACATACGGAGCACAGTATATCGCCCTGGTTTGGGCGTTTCATGGCGGTACCAACTCTATCGGTATTTGGCGGTTGAATGCGGACGGCTCCCATCCTACGCCGTTAACGGAGGGTGACTTGAGGGAGTTTGCGGTCTGCACTGCAAATCAGAATTGGGTCTACTACTTTAATGACGTGCAGCACATTTGGCGCGTCCCGTTGGACGGATCTGGCAAACCTGAACCAATTCCCGGCACCGCTGTTTCTCACGGCTTCCTGGCCGGCCGGGGAATGGGGATCTCGCCGGATGGAAAGACCTTGGCCTACCTGATCGAAGAGCTAAATCCGGACGGGCAAAGCGGGATCGCGAAGGTCGCACTGCTTGACCTGGCAACTCTTACTTCACCACGCTTGTTGAATGCCGATCCACGAATTTCCAGTGGCGTGAAATTTACTCCGGACGGAAAGGCTGTCGCATATAACGTTCGCGAGAAAGGCGTCGATAACATCTGGGTTCAGCCACTCGATGGATCTCCGGGTCGGCAGATCACCAAATTCGATTCGGAGCAGATCCTCTCGTTCCAGTGGTCGCCGGATGGCAAAAATCTCGGCATCCTGCGCGGCCACACCGATTCCGACGTCGTTCTTCTGCAAGAATCAAAGCCGTAGACGTCTTCGCTCACGGTAAATGCGTAGTTCGCCCGCCTGGCTGCAGGCGCTGAGCAGTGGAGTGACGATGAGTGCCGGTTGTGGGACGAACTACGGGGCCCGCGGTTCGGGGTGAATCTCCGGGCCTCCGAGCACGTAACGCCGTCCGATGCGGTCTGGCTGGTGAAGGGCGTGATCAAGACCGGCCCCGCGGGTACAGAGAAAACCATAGGTGCTATTCGAGACTACATTGCCGCGTTCCTCGACGTGAATCTCAGAGGCAAACCGTCGGATTCCCTACTGACCGGACTGTCTGCGGATTATCCGGATGCGGATGTAACCACGCAGGTGCAATCCTTGTGCCGGGAGGCGCCAAACCATCTTCAGAAGTGAGCCGCGTGGTGTCGTTTTAGGCACTATTGAGGACCGGTTGTCTTCGCGAGGGCAGACTCAGAAATACTGCCTGCCATGATATGCAAGCACTGCGTTAGTCTCGACCAGCTGTGCTCATTTGCACGCCAGCTAGGGCTGATCACCATTCTTGGTCACTTCAATGTGAGTGACCGCCTGCCGACAGATGCAGTCGGCTTTGCCATTGGCTTCCTTCGCTACGGTGCAGTTTCGCACCATCAGGTCGTCCATCTTAACCGGCCCTGGCGCTTTCTTGTGAGCTTGCGGGGCGGGTGCAGTCGCCTGGGGGCGGGAGTGCTCTGCGGCTTTGGCTTGGCGCAGCCGAGCGTTGCTGCGGTCAGGATCAATAGAACATTCTGCTAATCCATAACATCGTTAAGAAAAATCCGCTGGTGTGCGGCATCCTTGAGGCTAAGTCTAGGCCGTGCGTTGGAGTTTTCCAAGAGGGCCGGGGCCTGACTGTCGAAATCAATAGCGCGTATTGACTGATGGTCAACTTGTGTTATGGCGATTTTTCGCCAACCAAGCCTCTCTTACGTGCGGGACCATCGTTTAATGCTTACGGCTGTAGCTTAGTAGACTGCGACGCCACTGCGTGCCACTTGCCATTTCGCTTGACCCATACGTCAGTGAAGCGATACTTGCCGCTTATATCCTGCCCCTTATACGTGCCCTTGACCGTGCTGGTTCCGGCGGCCACAGCCGTGTCGCCGTAAACATGGACTTTCAGTTCGCTCAATTCGACGGACTGGAATTTCAGATCGCCCGAGCTCAAGTCCGTCTTGTCTTGGGTCTTGTCGGTAACGCGGCCGGTAGGGTCGGTGTCGATGATGTCATCGGCTTCATATTGATCCACCGCGGCTGCGCCTTCCTTTACGGTCGCCTGTGCCCAGTTTTGCTCCTGTTTCTTGATCTGATCCTCGACACTACTCGTCTTGGACGCCTCTTGACCTGCGGCGAGAGACAGCGAAAACAAACAGAAAAATGCAATAGCAATCACGTTCTTCATAGATTCTCCCTTTGGAGGCCGCCGATTATACTCAGCGTCGCAGCGGCTGGCAAGAACCGCAAACTGTCGGAAACGCGGTTACACCAACAAACCCTGCCCTGTCCCTCCCGGAAAGCGGGAGGAACCAGGGAGGGGCACCCAGTCGTCAGCCTTTCAGGTTGATAGTCACTGGTTCGGCCAGTTTGAACGTGAGTGGAGTCTCGGGGCGAAGTTTGATGTCTTTTTTCCCCGTCATAAGGGCAACTGTGGTTCCGGCTGCTGCGCCCACAGGCCCGCCGATGAGCGCGCCCTTACCGCCAGCGGCCACCGCGCCGATCAAGGCTCCGCCACCGGCGCCGCCACCAATCCACGCGAGGTTGCGTTTCTTGTGGTCACCGCCGATCCTCGGGGATGAAGTCGTACGGATGTCGTAGTTTTGCCCGTTCACCACGACACTTTGCAGCGCAAGCTGCAACCTTGCCCTGCCCCTCAGTCTTCCTGACTCTCTTGCATCCACCACAAGCCCTTCAGCGTGGGCACCTTGAGAGATGACCGTTTTGCCGTCGATGACCACCGGCTCCGACACCGTCGCATCAAAGTGGTCTCCCGGTCTATTCTGGTTACTCGCGACCGCCTGATCCAGGGTCACATGGATGGCCGTGAGTTCTGGCAGTGTCATCGGGTCTGCACGACGCGGCCACTTAGTAGCTGCCAGCCCTAACACGGTCGCCAGCAGTACCGAACCTCCCAGCATGAGGTAATGCGGTTTGGTCAGATGCATAAGCACCTCCAAGCTTACTTAGAGGCCCAGGCTGCTCCCTGAGTTGCCGCTGTAAGTTATTCAGACAAAGCACGATATGGTGATTTTTGGTCCCAACTGCAGGTTTGAATCTGCCTCAGAGAGTCACATTTGCATTGGGCACCGGGGGCACGTAACACCTTGAGTTGTGTCTCAGCACCTGCGACTCTCAAGTGCTGAGAACACGATTACACCAACTGAAATCTTCGAACACAATTGCCAGCGTTACCGCTTTTTCACTTGGTGCCGTCGATCGTTTCCTGACAGACAATGCAATAACGAGCCCACGGAATGGCCTCTAGCCGCTTGACGTTAATCTCCTGCCCGCAGTTGGGGCATTGGCCGAATGTGCTCCCACTAATCCGTTCCAGCGCAGCGTCCAGTGAACTGAGCAGCGTCCGGTCGCGGGTTTTTGCCGAGGTCTATTTCTTTTGCCAGAGACGTGTTCGCACGATCGCCTTCGTCCTTGCCGTAGTCGTGCTGCGCAGTGCGCGACTCGCGTTGAGTTTGGGCTAGCCCAGACGAAGCTCACGCTGGCGAGCCTGTAGCGATTTCGCAAATCGTTCGATTGATTTTCGATCCATGAATCTGGTCCCTGGGCCCGGCTCGTGCAGATCAGTCTGGCAGTTCGATTCGGTCGGGATGTTTCTTATCGCGCTCGTGCTCTTCGGCAAGGACCTTTTCGAGCCACTTTGCTTGCTCTTCTGCAATCCGCTTATCCACGGATGCAGGATGGTGGCTTATGAAGAACTCCTCGCCGCAACCATCACACCGGAGGGTACCCATTTCCTGGAAACCCACCGCCTTCTCTCGGTTCTGACCCTTCTTTATGGCCACCGCTCTCATCTACTGAATCGCTCCGAGTTCCCCCTACCTGTCGGAATTGTTTTCGCTTCTCCACCGCGCCTTGACATCGACGGATTAGGGTGCCATGCCTTCCTCCATCCATTGTTTAAACAACGCCATTTGCTTCTCGGGCCAAGGGCCGTCACAGGGCATACTACCGTCTTCCAAACGAGTATAGATGGCGTCTGCCTCTGCTCTGACATCTTCGTAGGACGAGAGATCAAGCCCGTATTCCTTCATGCTGTCAATGTCAAGGCTATCGCGAAACAGTGCCGAATCTCATGTGCGAAACTTATCGCCATTCGAGCACCTCCTCCATTTCACTCACAACCATGTCAACGAGTGTAATGATTCCATAACAATGTCGGCGATATTAGAACAGCTATCCGAGCTCGGTGTCGATTGGAAAGGCCGCAAGCCGCCACTGGGATAGTTTCCGTTGCCGACGATCCATTCAGAATCGTTGCATCGTCTGCAACGCGCTACATAGGATCAAAGAAATGGCCGCCACAGGGGAGGGCGGCCACACGAATCGAGCGTTGTGCGTTGCTTACATTTTTGTTGGCGTCGCTTGACTCGCAATACACTGCCATTTACCGCTGGGCATCTTCATCCACGTGTCAGTCCACCGCTCATTGTTCTCGAAAGGCTTTCCCATCGCATCGGTTCCCTTACCTTTGAAGCCTCCAGTCGCGATGGCCGTATCGCCAAATACCGTTACCTTCACATCGTCGTACTCGGCGCTGTCCCATTTGGTCTTCTTGTAAAACGCAAGTGTCCCGGCTTTGTCGCTGACTTTCCCATCGGCCTCCGTAACCACGATCTTGTCGGCCAGCAGCGGCGCGACTAGATCAGGATTATTTGTTTTTTGCCCCTGAAGCCACTGTTGTTCCAGTGCTGCGACAGCTTTTTCGGTGCCGCCCCCGGTCTGCGACCCTGCGACGCTGATCAGTGAAAGCAGAGCGAGCAAGCACCATATCGACGTTTTCTTCATAGCCGTCTCCTCAATTTAATTGCACCGTCGGATTCTGGATCTCGGGCTTGCGCATAATACGCTTCTCCTAACCGCAGCACAACGAATCTGCCACCAGTATGGACCCGAGGACCCAGACATTTAGCTCCTCAACCCCGCTATCTGCAGTAGTCGAACTGCTGGGTACTCACGTAACTATTCGCATTCTGGGGAAGTGTGCCAACATTTTGACCCAGGATTCCGCGGGACAGGGGTAGAAGCGTGAAGCCAGGAAAGAACCTCGTTCGTGATCGAATCTCCTTGCTAGTAGGAGTCCGGGAGGGAAGGTTCACAATGACCCGAAGAAATTTGCTGATGGCACTGATGAGCGCAACCGGCGCTCTGGCGTTAACTGACGTCGCGCAAAAGCCAGCCGCCGCAAACCCGCCAGATAAACTTGCCCTCGCCGACGTAAATGTCAAACAACTGCTGCTTCTCATGGACGCCGATAACAATGGCAAGATATCAAAGCAGGAATGGATGAACTTCATGGAAGCAGAGTTTAATAAACTGGATAAAGATGGGAACGGAGAACTCGACCGGAAAGAACTGCTGCAATCGAAGGTCTCAGTTAGGCAGGGCAGTTCTGCAAACGCTACCAGGTAAGGGTTTTGACGGTGAGTCCTACTTTAGTTTTTGCCCATGCATTGAATAGTGCCTTGCAGACGAGAGAGCCGCAAATGCGACAAGGAAATACCGCAAAAGAAGGCTGATGCTTCTGCGTCAAGCTGGGTGACTGTAGTGAGGGTCAGCAGGTGAAGAGTTTTCCAGGCGGGAGAATATTTCCGCTGATAGCGAAGGGCCGGAAGTCATGGCAGGGACCCATGTTCTTAGACGCCACTAATAATAAGGATAGCGGGAAAGCAATAGTAGGTGGGCGCCGGACACAATACCGCAATCAGCACCACTGCTATTTTGTGCCTCGGGCGAAAGCGTAGGGTTGGGCGGCGTCTTGCATCTTGACCTCAACGGAAACCGATCCATGCGTTGACTTAAATCTTCCACGCGTCACAATGTCGTACAAATCACTGTCATGCACGTACAGCAAATTGGGATACTTTGCTTCCAGCGCGGAAAGTAAGCCATCCAGTACTTGCAATGTGGGCCCGCGGAAATCCTTCAGTGAGGAATGAAAGTTGATGGCATGCACCGAAACGATGGCCGGTATGCCCTGTGCAAAGCATTGCTCGGCAAGCTGCACGTATTTTTCGACGGAGAGTTCTCGCTGTGAGGGTTCGAAATCAATCGTTCGATGAAGGTTCAGAATCTCGCACTCGCCCATGTACGGAGGCGAGGGCGCACCGCTTCCGTCCTGAACGACTCGCACCCCACACTGCGACCAAGCGAGATAGGTATCTTTATTCGCCCGGTAGCCCGGCGCACAGGCGGATAACGGGGGCGTTGAAAAGAACTTCTTGAAAACATTCGCCGCCTGGCGGATAAGTTCTGTCTGGGCCTCGGCGGATAGGAAACCGGCGTGAGGTTTCCCGGGATTGCAATATTCGTATCCCACCCAGGGCATCCGCCAATGAATGAAGGGCGTTTCTGCTTTCCAGAGAGTCTGGAGCAAGGCGACCCGCTCTCCTCTTTTTGAAAGGGCATGCTCCACAGCGCTTCGGCTAAACTGGGTCAATCCAAGAAACGCGGGGTAGAAGACGCCATCAGTGATTCCCAGGCGGTGAGCCTCAAAGAGTCCTGGGCGTTTCCATTTCCCAGGTAGTCCTTCGGTTAGCGGCAGCAAGTGAACCTGCTGCAAATCGTTTGCGAGCATCTTCGGAAAATCCAAGTTGGCCAGAACGAAATTCATCACCAGACAAGCCGCGCGCCCAGAGGAGTCACGATGGCGTTTCAACATGTCACGGAGCGCGATCACGTCGTCGGCATTTTCCAGAGTGTAGAAGTCGTAGGGATGTTCTCCCAGCCGGATGCCACTGACGCGAAGCTGTTCATAGCCTTCGCGGTCTCGCACCCCCACGCGTCCCCAACCGTCGCTTTGCAAAAGAACCAGTGGGCGGGAAAAAGAGTAACCGCGCACGGGAGGGGCCTGCTTACGTCTCCAGAGCTTGGGTACGGAGTCAAACGCCATGCGTTAATGGACCTAGCCAGCACTATACGCCCGCTATAGCGAGGGAGGTCACTCTCCTTGATTTCATTTCTAGCCATCCGCACCCGCGCCCCGCGGCTGCCTTTCCCGGAGGTGGTTCGCGGGAGTTCGAAATGTCAGATATTAAAGAGCTCCAATAGCGTCACAACACGAACTCGTAGGGGCTGGGGGTGGGGCAGGAAGGGCAGCTTTCTTCTGCGGTTTTTTCGGATCCATCAGCAAGGCCCCATCCCGAGAGCCAATGTCGGGCGGTGTCACTGCCAACTCAGGGGGCCAGGGATACAGTGGCAGTTTTCAGGGTTCCATTGCTGAACTTCACTCGAATCTTTAGATTGTTCCCCGACTCGTCCAAATAAAAAACGATGCTACCAAATCCCATGTCTGCATCTGTAGGTGCAATCTTATCTGCTCCAAGATTAACGGAGTTTCCCTCCCCCGTCTGTAATTGAAAGAGCGGAGCTACGTTATTAGGCTTACCAATACCAACAAAAGAATTGTGGTCAACCCACAGTGCATTCTTGTTAATAGTCGTACCATTAGCGACGGTGGAAACAACGAACCTTGTTCCGTTCGCTCCAACGGACCAATTTTCAGACGCATCAAACTCAAAGTTAGCGCCTGTAATGGGATACTGTGTACCATCGTAGCCAATACCATAAATATTCCCCAAAGAATCCCCGAATTCCACTGCAGTTGGGGCCCCCTGTGTACCCCGACTTCTTAACCAATTGATTGTTGGTCCACGGAAGCCTGAGGTAGCGTGAGAATACATGTCAATGCCTACCGCATGGGTTGCGTGTATCTCTAACGGATTAAGGCCTGCACCTTCTTGTATCCTCACTGTGGGCGAGCCATTGTATTCGTTAGTAGTGGTGGCTGCTGGTCCCACTTCCATGGTTCCCAGTTCCAAATTACCCGACAAATCCCCATTACTTCTATTCCCTATTGCCAAAGAACCTGGACCAAGACGAGAGATGCCCGCATCGGCATACGGAATCACTTGCCCATTGCGCAGACTCCCGGTAAGCGCTGACCAGGCTGTGCGTTCACAACTTCCACCGTTGTGGGCGGTGCCGAAAGTCGCGTTGATGGTGACGACAACTCCTATTCCGCCACTCCACGTCGCCGAAGCCGTAAAATAATCGTACAGTTTACTAATGGAAGGTCCACGGATTGAATCGGTCACTGTTGTGTAGGTATCCAGCGTGTCGCACGTCCCGCCTTGTTTGCAACCATTGATCACGACGGAAAGGGTGTCAGGCGAGCCTTGAATAAGTTCTTCGAAGGAAGCCGTCAGGGCCCCAAACCCGTTCGGGAATTGAATAGCCGGTGAGCCAGAAACGGTAATTTTCCGCGAACTGAACGCGCCCCTAGTTTGCGCCCCGGCTACCGAACAGAAAATCACGATACAGACAACACCGAACAGGAAATGCCGCAGTGAACGCTGCATATTCTCCTCCTGTGTTAATTGAGTGGGACCCGCAAGCCTGAGGAATGTTCCCCAGGAGCCGACAATGCGAAGGGACTTCACAAATGGAAGAGCAATTCTCGTCACACTCTGCCCCGGTGCTCCAGCCTGCATCGCTCCGAGCTGTATTTGACGCGGGCGAAACGCATGCCATAGCGCTCGGAGCCGTATGAACACTGGCGATTTCTACTCGTTAACGAAGCGGGTGTGTACATCCTAGCATCACGCACACACTATCCCGTTATTTCCTTTCCTAGCCATCCGCACACCGGTTTTCTTGGTCGTTCAAAGTATAGTAGTAGATGGATTCGGGTTGTGCGCGAGCGCTCCTCGGACTAGAATCTCGTGCAGCGATGCGATCTATTCTGAATGTCCTCCATCAGGTTTTGAGATTGGCTTTGATTCTCGGAGTCCTTGCCTTCCTCCAAGCGGCCGCCGCGCAGAGTGGCACACCTCAGAACGACTCACCAACTGCGCCTTCGCAGCCGGTCGGAACGGCCACCGTGCCAGTGACGGCGGCGCCCTCAACACAAACCGTCCCCCATTCCCCCTCCTCCGCACTCGTCCTCGGTCCCGGGGATGAGCTCGAGGTCACGGTATATGGCGCGCCTGACCTGTCTAGACACACTCGCGTCAACGCTGATGGAAACATCTCTATGCCATTGGTCGGGGATGTTCGGGTGGCAGGCCTTAGCAGCAGTGAAACCGAGGGGGCCATCGAAAGTCGGCTGCGCGAGCAGCACGTTCTTAATGATCCGCAAGTTTCCGTATACGTAAAGGAGTACACCAACGACGGAATTTCCGTAGCTGGCGAGGTCAACAGGCCCGGCGTCTACTCAGCTCTGGGGCCTCACAGGCTGTTTGACATTCTGCAGACGGCTGGGGGGCTTTCAGAAAAAGCTTCCGGCTCAGTTGTTGTCTCGCATAAAGGGGACGAAAGCAATCCCGTCACGGTTGAGCTTTCGAAGGATCCCTCTGCCATGGCGCGCAACAACATCGAATTACAACCCGGTGACACCGTTTTCTTCGCTAAGGCCGCGATGGCGTACGTCTTGGGAGAAGTGAATAAACCTGGGGCATACATCCTAAACTCCACTGGCGCCGTGACGGTTCTGCAATTAGTGGCCGCTGCTGGAGGACCAACGCATGCTGCAGCTGTGGGCGGCTCTAGAATGATCCGGCGGACCCCTAAAGGGTTGGAGGAGCGCTCAGTACCGTTGAAGGCGCTTCTTCGCGGTAAAGGTACAGATATGCCAGTCTCCGCCGATGACATACTCTTCGTTCCGAGCAGCCGCGTCAAGGCGATTGCCAGCGCTAGTACAGTCGTAGCGACCAGCACTGCAACCGCGGCTGTATACCGCGTTTTTTAAGGGGAATGGCCACCCCGATCAGTACAATACACTTAAATACCTACACGCCGCTGCACCGCCGGGCGACGAAAAATGTAAATGCGCTGCCCGCTCAGCGATTTGAAGACGTCGGGAAGATGAGGTGCTCCTTTGCAACATGCTCTGATCACAGGAATCACCGGACAGGATGGCTCCTATCTTGCTGAACTGCTTTTATCAAAAGGCTATGAAGTGCACGGAGTCATTCGTCGTGCCAGCACATTCAACACCGGCCGCATAGACCATATTTATGAGGACCCGCACGCTCCCAACGCCCGTTTGTTCTTGCATTACGGCGATCTGTCGACCAGCAGCCGCTTGATCGATCTCATCTACGGCATCCGTCCGGACGAGGTATACCACTTAGGCGCCCAGAGCCATGTCATGGTTAGCTTTGAGAATCCGGAATACACGGGCGACATCACTGCTTTAGGGACAACCCGACTTCTTGACGCCATCCGTAGGAGTGGCGTAACCACCCGTTTCTACCAAGCCAGTTCCTCAGAGATGTTCGGCGCGGCGCCTCCGCCCCAGAACGAAGAAACCCCGTTCCATCCCCGCAGCCCATACGGTGCGGCGAAGGTTTATGCGTATTGGGTGGCCACCAATTACCGTGAGGCGTACGGGATGTTTTGCAGTAATGGAGTGCTATTCAATCACGAAAGCCCACGACGGGGGCCTACATTCGTCACCAGAAAAATTACGCGTGCGGTTGCGCATATTTTGGCAGGCAAGCAGGACAAACTGTATTTGGGAAATCTGGAGGCGAAACGCGACTGGGGTTACGCTCCGGAATATGTGGAGAGTATGTGGCAAATGCTACAGAGGGAACGTCCCGACGACTACGCTCTCGGCACGGGTGAGTCGCACACAATCCGCGAGTTTGTTAACGAGGCCTTTGAATATGCCGGCCTGGACTGGCGAAAGCACGTTTTCGTCGATGACCGCTATAAGCGGCCTGCCGAAGTCGACTTTCTGCTCGCCGACCCGAAGAAGGCGGAGCGTGAGCTAGGGTGGAGACCCAGAATTAATTTTCGCGAGTTGGTGCGGATCATGGTGGACGCAGATATGGAGTCTCTGGGACTTACCTCGCCTGGCGAAGGCACACGAATTTTGCACGAGAAGTTCGGCGCGTGGCATCAGTGGAATAACAGCGTTTCCGATAACCTGAAGGCCGCTGCGGGAGGGGTGCTTGGGTAGCGAGTTTGGTTTTTGGGCAGATAAGACGGTGCTGGTGACCGGAGGCGGTGGGTTTCTTGGGCAGCATGTTCTCGGGAAGCTGACAGCTGCTGGCTGCGAAAAGATTATCGCGCCGAGAAAGCGCGAGTACGACCTACGCGAACGGGAACAAATTATCCGACTCCTCAAGCGTGCGGAGCCAGATTTAATTATTCATTTGGCGGGAGTTGTGGGCGGTATCGGAGCTAACCGGTTGCGCCCCGGTGAGTTCTTTTACGACAACGCCATTATGGGGATTGAACTCATCGAATGTGCGAGACGCTTGAATGTTCGCAAGTTTGTGTGTTTGGGAACAATTTGTGCTTACCCAAAGTTTGCTCCAGTGCCGTTTCACGAAGAAGATTTCTGGAATGGTTACCCGGAAGAGACCAATGCACCCTACGGACTGGCGAAGAAGATGTTGCTGGTCCAGGCACAGGCGTACCGACAGCAGTACGGGTTCAATTGTATTTATCTCTTGCCTGTAAACCTCTATGGCCCGAATGACAACTTCGATCCCCAAACGTCGCATGTCATTCCGGGGCTGATAAGGAAGCTGCTGGAAGCGAGAGCTCGTGGCGATCGTACAGTTACGGTCTGGGGAACAGGCTCAGCTTCGCGGGAATTCTTGTACGTAGAAGATGCTGCAGAAGCAATTTTGCTGGCCGCGGAGAATTACGACAAGCCGGATCCGGTAAACATCGGATCGGGAGACGAGATCACCATTCGGGAATTGACGGCATTGCTATGTAAATTGACAGGGTTTGAAGGCGAACTCATCTGGGACGCAACGCAGCCTGATGGCCAACCCCGACGTCGCCTCGATGTCACCCGTGCCGAGCGCGAGTTCGGTTTTCTAGCCAAGACTTCGTTAGTTGATGGGTTGCGGAATACTATCGAGTGGTACCAGAGATACCAGACGCGTAGCTCCTCTTACGAGCGGAACCTGATCACGCCCTGAGTCCCTCCAGCGCACTGCCTAATGTAGTTACACTGTTGGCGCAGCGATGATAGCGGGAGCAGAAGTCGGCCTAGGCGTTTCCGAAACGCCAAGGATCGATAGAATCCTCGCTACTCCGATCGGCTTGTCGTAGTATCTCTCAAACGCACGGCGGGCTCGGGCTCCAGCCTCCCGCACCAGACCCCGGTCCTGCTCCAGCCGTTCAAGAAGTCGGACTAGACCCGCCGCGTCTCCCGGCTCGACTCGCCATCCGCATTGATGCACTTGAAGGACGCGCGTCGGGGTCGCGCCCTGAGGGCCTATATACAGCACCGGGCGGCCCGCCGCTATGATTCCGTAGATCTTGCTCGGCACTACCGCACCCATGGTCTCGGGGACCTGCGTCACGAGCCCCACATGGCCTTCTGTTAAGCTCTGACCTAACTCAGAACGGCTTGCGTAGGACCGAAACTCTGCGTTACGGATCCTTTCCGATCGGCAGAACTCTTCCAGCTGAACCCGCCGCGCCCCGCCACCCGCGAAGACGAAGCGGAAACGGTTGTCGTCGCGAAGCTGGCGCATTGCTTCGGAGATTGTATCCAGCTCGTGGGCTAAGCCGAAGGTACCAGAATAGTGGACCACTAGCGGCCCTTCGGAGAACGGACGGGGTACGATCTCATCTCCGTCAGCCCAGTTTTCAGCCACAAGAATCTTGTGCTCAGGAATACCTCTTGTTACCAGCCGCGCTTTCATATCGTCGCCGAGTGCGATGATTCCGTCGGCTCGGTTTCGTGAGATGTCCGCAAGAGTGCCGACCAGTCGCGTTACGATGGATCGTCGCTTCAGAATATTCAGATCCACCGCAATGTCTGGATATAGGTCCATTTCCCAGATATAGTGACGCGACCCACGCAGCGACTTAAAGAAAGTACCCAGCAACGAAATGAGCGGGGGTGTCGTGAGCGTGACTACGAGCGCGGGTCTTGATGCCCAAATGCCTCGCATCGCCGCACCTGCGAAGAAGGACGCATAGGACACGACGCGGCCTATCTTTCCTCTTGAAAAAGGCACCCCTCCACACTGCGCAATCTTCACAGGAGGCGGTGAAGCCGCATCCCGCCCGCCATAGAGTGATCTCCCGCAGAGCACAGTCACCGCGTGGATGTCGGGATCGATCTCCCGCGTAACATCCGTCAGCAACTGACCGGTCGCCGCTGTGTCGGGCCAAAAGAATTGGTTAATAAATAGAACTTCCATGGAAACCAGCGTCGCGATCCAGGGCGTATTTCGGCCGCGGAGATTGCCCGCCTCGATTGGACGCGTTCACCCGGTCTGCAGTTCCGCAAACACCGCTCGGCTTTCACTCAGATCGGCATTTTCCTCCTTACGCAAGAGGAACCCACCAATCGAGAGCACGTCCATCTGCGTACGCAGGAAGCAGTCGATGGCCTGGGCAGGCGTTTGAACGATGGGTTCATTCTCATTTAAGGACGTGTTGAGCAGCACCGGCACGCCGGTCATTTCCTCGAATTTGTGAATCAAGTTCCAATACCGTGAATTCACTTCACGCTCCACCGTCTGGAGCCTCCCGGTCCCGTCCCCGTGCGTTACTGCCGGAATCCGCTCGCGTTGTTCCGGCTTGATCTTGTAGGCCATCACCATAAACGGCGACGGGTAGTCCGTTTCAAAATACTCGCTCACCCTTTCCGCGAGAATCGATGGGCAGAACGGCCGGAACGGTTCGCGGTACTTGATGCGGCTGTTGAGTATCGCTTTCATATCCTTGCGACGCGGGTCGGCAAGAATGCTTCTATTCCCAAGCGCTCGTGGCCCAAACTCCATGCGGCCCTGAAACCAGCCGACAATCTTCCCTTGGGCGAGCGCCTCCGCCGTGCGGCCAATGAGGTCGTCTTCCACGAGCTTGTGATACTTGCATCCGGCCGCCTCCAGGTCATGGAGGATCTCACTGTCCGAATACTCGGGCCCGTAATAGACGTGTCGCATCTCAAAGCTACGCGGTAGCTTCAACTCTTGGTGCTGCACATACAGCGCTGCGCCAATCGAGGTTCCCGCGTCGTGCGCTGCCGGTTGAACGTACACGTCTTGGAAGTCGGTGCGCTCGAAAATCATACCGTTGGCCACGCAATTCAGCGCCACGCCCCCTGCCAGGCAAACCGCGGTCTTGCCAGTTTGCCTCTGGACAAAATTTAACAGCGCAAAGTAATTCTCCTCGAGCACCAACTGCACGGAAGCCGCCAAGTCTTTGTCCGTTTGCCGGAGCTCAGCCCGCGGCACGCGCGGTTCGCCAAAATCCTGAGCCATCTTATGCGAGAAGATCGCGCCCAGAGCCGGCTCCCCGCCATACCAAGTCATCTCCACACCCTTGCTGTGATGGGTGAAATAGTCCAGATTGAGGCGGCACTGATCTTTCTCCGTTCCGACCACGTTCCGCACCTTTTCGACAAATCGTGGCTCCCCATACGCAGAGAGGCCCATCATCTTGTACTCGTCGCCATATTTTGGGAAGCCAAGGAATTGCGTGAATGCAGTATAGAAAATGCCCAGCGAATGCGGAAAGGAAACCGAGCCCCGCACTTCTATCTGATTGTCCTTGCCGATTCCCCACATGACGCTACTGAAATCACCAAAACCATCGATGGAGATGACGGCGGCCTCCTCAAAGGGCGATGCGAAGAATGCGCTGGCAAGGTGTGCCCGATGATGTTCGACGAAATGTACTTGTCGCGCCGCGTGAGGAACAATTCTCTCAGCGGTGAGCATCTGACCTAATTGCGCAATACGAGCGCTGTTAGCAGCACGCGACCTCAGGCTCAACCACTGGTGCGGTCGCAGTGCCACCCGCAATATTTTATCCGTCAGATGAGCCTTGGGATTGCGAGAAACCGCTATATGGTCCGGTTGCGCTCCCTGAAGGCATGCCTTTGCGGCCAGCAAAGGCAACCCAGCCCAGTGCTTGATGCGATTCAGTCGTTCCTCCTCCACTGCGGCTACAAGCTGTCCGTCGCGCAGCAATGCCGCCGCCGCATCGCCGTGGAAAGCGTTAAGTCCTAAAATTCTCATTCCCGTTTTAATCCGCCCTCCGGTTTCCGGCAGTCAGGATCAGACCCTTCGAAACATAGCGATGGCCTTGCTCAATCCAAACCGTCATATCATCTGGTTTTCCTCTCATCGATGATGTCGGGCTTTAGCAATTCAGTGCAATAAAAAGGTGGAACACAGGCGTTCACTTTCCGTTGGAAGTACGCGACCCTTGTTCAGAATCGCTACCTCAATCGAGAGGTGTTGTCTGTTTGCAAAATGGCTGGACTTGCAGTAGTGTCGGCGTTTTCTAGCAGCATTCGAGCTAATATCGTCTCGAAAATTAATCGCTCATACGCATAAGCCCGCGAAGCACCAAACCGAAGCGGTCCTCCAGCCTTTACATATGCGTAAGCCCCCCAGAGTGCAGGACTGATTCCCACCATTCGAAGCCAGTCTTTGAAATTCCTCTTCGGCGCGCGTTTGATCCGGGCAGCTTCGAGCGAAGCGTACTTCACCTGGTTACTCATCCATCGGTTCACCGGCTTCAGATCTTCATGAATCAGTTGTGATCGGAATCTCCAGACCTTGCAGTTCACCATGAATGCCTGGGAATGGCCGGTTTGATCTACACGAACCTGATCCTTACGAAATAAACGTATCTGAGCGGGATAGACGGAACCCATCAGGCCCCGCCCCAGTACCCGATACTCGAACGGGATCAACGCCCCCACAAAATCATCGCGCTCAAGGAACCTATTTAGTTCGTCTTGAAACCCAACGCCAGGACGCATGTCCGCATCCAACGCAAGCACATAATCGGTCGCAATCGAGGTTTCGTGGATCGCGTACATCCATTGTGCGCGGTGATTGTCAAATCCGCGCACGAACCAGTCCACATAGCTGAAAGAGCGCGCGATTTGCTCCGTCTGATCGGTCGAACCCGAGTCAAGCACAACAACTCGAGGCGCCCATGCTAGCGTGGAAAGTGTGGTCTTGATGTTACTGCTCTCGTTGAAAGTAAGAATAACTGGAGTAACATTCATGTCTGAGTGTCTGCCGTGGTTTTCCGCGCAAGCAGGAAATGAGCTGCGCCATTATAAGACACGCACCGAGGTCGTCAAGCTTTGAGACAACTGTCAGAGAATACTGTAATGAGATTATCCGAAGCGACTAAACAGATCACGCAGTTCTTCCTGCAGCCGCGAGAGCTGGTGCTGCGGCATGCTGAGTCTCCAGCCAGAACCCGAGAGTAACAAGAGCCCACAATCGCGACCAGGCCGGGCTGTTTGGCTCGCGACGGAACCGTTCCTGCACGTCGTCGATTCCGCTTGGGTCAAGCAATCCCGAGTCGCGCAGCGTGCGAAGACTTACTTCCATAACCTCACGTAAGGGCCCCCTTAACCAAGAGGATATCGGAATCACGAAGCCCCGTTTGGGAGACGCGACAGGCAGTTTCCCATACACCTCAGCGCAGATTTGTCGCAACAGATACTTCAAGGGAGTTCCCTTGGGCAGCAAGACATCTCCAGGCAATCGAAATGCCCATTCAATCAAATCCAGGTCCAGAAAGGGAACACGGACTTCCAACGAGTTCGCCATCCCGAAGACGTCACTGTCGCGTAGAAGAATGTTCTGCAGGTAAAACGCAGCATCAAGTCTAGCCACGGAAGACAGGAAATCACTGGGTATGTAGCAACCCTTGTACTGCAGTTCCTGAACCTGAAAGTCTTCTGACAGATGAAGGGTTTGGGCATGTAGGCCGAATGCTTTCATCCCAGAGTCGCCGATCAAGCGACGATGCCGGAAATACAGCCCAATCAATCCTGGATTGACTTTAGCGATCTCATGCGCTTTTTGTCTGACGGTATCGTTGCTGAATGCCGTAGCAAACCAAGCAGCGGCAGTACGCACTGACTCCGGAAACGGGCTGAGCCAAGCCAGAGCATTATAGATTCGGGGTACACGGTGAAATAGGTTGTAGCCTCCGAACACTTCATCGCCACCCAACCCTGAAAGGGCAACTACGATCCCCTGTTCACGGACTGCGCGGGACACAATGTAGGAGTTGAAGCCATCCATCGACGGCTGATCCATCGATTCCAATGCTTTGTGGATCCAATTCAGAGCAGTCCTGTCGCTGACTGGACAGTCGTGGTGACGTACCCCAAAACGTTCCGCCGCTACTTTAGCCGCCAGGATCTCGTTGTACTCAGGATGGTCGGGGAACGATACCGTAAATGCGTCGAGGTTGTGTTTTTCGGGAGTAAGCCCGAGTAACGCAGTAGAATCCAGCCCTGAACTCAGGAAGAGACCGACTTGCACATCGCTGAGTAGATGCCGGCGCACCGATTCCTGCAGGATGCCGCGTCCCTCCTCTACAATATCGCTAAGACGGCGCTCGCGCTGCGATTTCTCTGGCAATGGAAACTGCCAGTAGCTTCCTCGCGCCACAACATTCCCGCGATCATCCCGTTCCTGCCAGCAACCGCGAGGCAGCGAAAATATGCCCTCGTAGACCGTGAGCGGCTCCTGAACTGCGCCATATGCCAAGTATCCAGCCAGCGAGCGCCGGTCGATGTGAGAATCCAGCAATCTGCTTTGGAGTAGCGCCCGCACTTCGGAAGCGAAGACAAACCAATTATCTTTTTCTTCTGCATAGTAGAAAGGTTTGATTCCCATGGGATCGCGCGCAATCACAAGACGTGAGCGACGAGCATCCCACAAGGCGAAGGCAAACATTCCCCGAAGGCGTGTCAAACATTCGGTTCCCCATCGCTCATAAGCCCGCATGAGGACCTCGGTGTCACTGTGACCCCGGAATTGAAGACCGTCCGTCTTCAGCAGGTCACGTAGCACCGGGGCGTTATAGATCTCTCCGTTGTAAACAAGAACATCGCCAGTGGCTTCGTTAACCATTGGCTGGTGGCCCAAGGGAGACAGATCTTGGATGGCTAGGCGCCGGTTTCCCAGCCCGACCATCGCTTTGCCAACCGACATTACCGTGGAACCACCGTCATCGGGGCCGCGGTGCAACTGTGCATCGAGCATGGATCGGAGAGACCGATTCATCTGATCCGACGATAGTGCACCCACGATTCCGGCGATTCCACACATTCGATAAATCCTTCATCCACGCTTAACTAGTACATTCATCAATCACGATCGCGCCGAGAGCATCGCTGATATAAATCGAGCATCTGCTTCGTCACAGTATGCCAAGAAAACTCGTTCCGCATCCATTCTCGTCCGTTCAAGCCCATGTTTTGCAACCGCATGGTACTGATGCTACGAATTGCAGCGGCCAGGCTTTCGGGGTCATTGTCCACCCACAAACCACAGTGCATCTCTTCGAGACGACTCCAAGGAGTTCCCTTACTAGCAATCACTGGAACGCCATGGGCGAGGGCCTCAGCTACAACGATAGCGAAATTCTCGGTATAAGACGGCACCAGGGTTACGTCAGAACCTTCGAACAGTCTTTTCTTGGCTTCCGCCAAGACTTCTCCCATCATCTCCACTCGTCCTTCCAGTCCGAGCGCATGAATTTGTTCTTTGAGTTGCAAAGCGTACCGCGGTGTTCCGCCCCCTGCTATCGCCAACCGCCATGGAGGTGCCGAATCGATGAGACGGCAAGCCCTCAGCAAGGCCTCAATTCCTTTCTTCGGATCCAAGCGCCCGATGAAAAGCAATCGAAGCTCTCCATTTCTCTCCCTTCGGTTAAGGACGGCCGGGACATCGACTCCGTTGGGAATCATGGCCATTCGCACCTTCGGGAAACGAGACGAAGTCTCCCGGTTTTCATGCTCTGAGGTGACGTGCATCATCAACTCAGCGCGATCGGCTGCGTGATACCACAAGAAATCCCAAACCCCCTTTATGCCTACTCGTCTTGAGCCTTTCCAGCGCTGAAGAGCGCCTCGCGGCGACCAAATGAGCGGCTTGTTCATTGAACGCGCCCAGAAGATGGTTGGGAAAGTCGGAAAGCTATAAACTGCGGTCAGGTGGACAACATCTGCCCATCGCATGTATGCGGGCAGTAACCGCATCAAGGTTGGTGAAACTGAATGCCGTAGCCGGCGCGGGCAATAGCGAACTCGAAATCCTTCTGGAAGCTCTACCTCCTCATTCGTGTCCACGTCTAATACTTGATCTAAGCCGTTCGCGTCTGTGGTTAGAACTCGAACCTCGCAGCCCAGTTCGCCCAGGTTCCGACACAGCTCGAACGTGGACCGAATTGGGCCGCCATACAAATAGGCGGGGTGGAAACACGGTGACACATGCAAAACCTTCATCAAGCCCGCTTTAGAATAAAAACTGTCAATATTCTACAGAAGCTCTTTCACTTTGTTGTTGTAGCGTGGTACTGAGATCAAGGGCCATGAGTCTGCAATGGATGCCTGGCCGCTCATCAAATCTTACGTTCCCGATGCTAAGCTGGTGATCGTGGGCACGAGGAATGACGAGGACCGCTTGCACGAGTTGACCTACAAAAGCAACGAAGTCATAAATGGGAAAGACGCGGGGTTGGGGTTGGGAAACCGCCGGTGCGGCGAACCTTGAATTGAGACAGCACAAAAGCATTCGGAGCCACACGCGGGCGCATGTAACAAGCAAGTTCTTGGGCCGAAGAGACCCGCCTCCGAGGTCGACCTTGCTGGAGTAGCCAAACACTTTCTTGAATGAAAAAGCTGCCCGATAATGATTTGTGAAGACGTACACCCTATGGCCCAATCAGATAGCAAACCCTGCAAGATTTGTGGCGGTTCGGGAAAGTTCATTTGTACTACCCGGAATGAACACGGCAGCGTGAAGGAGATTCGAAACTATCGCTGCGTCAAGTGTGGGCTTGTGTTCGTTGGGAACGTTCTCACCGACGATCAATTGAACGAGGCTTACAGTACCATTGATTGGGAAAGCTACTATTCCGAAATCAAGAAGGAAAATGCTGCAAAAATCAAGTCCGCTTGCCTCTCTTTGAAAGGCTTGATCACTGGTAGTTCAAATAAACGCATCCTGGACATAGGTTGTGGCAATGGCGAGTTCCTTCAGGCGTTGCGGGACGAAGGTTATGTATCCCTTGCTGGTCATGAAATTCCGGGAGTCGATCTCAGACACCTTGAACTAATGGACATCAAAATATACAGAGACATGGACTGGTCCTCTATTCCCTCTAGTGCGTTCGACGTGGTCACAATGCTTGACGTCGCCGAGCACGTAAAGCGTCCAGGTGAGCTGTTCGAGCAGTGTTTTCGAATGCTCAGAATGGGTGGACATCTTTATTTCCACACTCCCGTCGTCACCAAATTAGACCGCACGATGCACTGCGTGGCCGTGCTACCTGTCATTGGGAAGCTCGGCCGAATTTGGCAAAGGGGACGAACTTCCATCTTTCATCTCCAGAACTACACTGACAAGTCGCTTCTACTTGCGTTGTCGAGAGCCGGCTTCGCTGAGATCCAGATTCACAAGCGAAACGAACTCTCTTGGCCACTTCGCCGCTACGTGCGCGTTTACCTTTGCGAGAAGCAACACCTTCCGTCGGGTCTTGCCCCAATTCTTGCGCCCTTGTTCTACCCGCTGCTGGCCACGGATTTTTTCAACTCGAACAAAGGCATCGTAACCGCTCAAAAGTTGGGGTGTAGCATAGGGTCAGTAGGTGACAGTACTGATCGTCGTCGCGTCAGCGGGGCTCTCTAGCTCTCGAAAAAGAACGAGCTAAGCCACTGCGTTGATGCGTTGAGGTAACGGAATTCATCAGCGCAATCGAGACTACGCAAACGCAGAAGTCGCTTCAGTGACAGCGCGACGGTAGCGATCCCAGGTACAGTCCTCCGCCCTTTTTCTTCCTGCGCGCCCCATTGCGGGTAACAGGCTGCGGTTCTGGTTGAACCACCGCAGCGAGTCAACCAAGCCGTCCAGGTCGCCAACGGGAAGCAAGCGGCCTGAGGCCTCGGTCAGTACATCGGCGCCACCCGTAGCGGCAGAGGCGATTGCAGGGAGACCGCATGCCATTGCTTCCAGCAGCACCAGCGCTAATCCTTCGAAGAAGGATGGAAAAACGAACACGTCGGCTCGGCGATAATGATCACGGAGCGCCTCCGAAGAAAGCGCCGACACGTAAGTAACGTTGCGCGGGAGCGAGGCTTTCTTACTATGGCTCAAATTCCATGACCCGACAAGCTGGAGTTCTGCAGACTGAAGTGCCGCCTTCTCCCATGCCTGAAGCAGGACGGGAATCCCTTTGCGCAGCGAAATCTGTCCGGCGTAAATGAAACGCAGCGCTTCAGATCCCTCTTTCCGCGCGCCTGGCGTCCAGAATTCCAAGTCGACGCCGTAAGGTGCCAACGCGACAGTCTTATTCGGATGGAATGTCCGGACCGTTTCCGCCACGAAGCTGCTCGGGGCTAACACGAGATCGGCGAGTTCCATCTCCTGACGTTTTTGTTGGTGAAGAACGTGGCGGCTGGACGGCAGTCCAGCCGCGGGCAGCCAGTCGACAAACTTTTGCACGAGTTCCAGCTGCGTCTTTTCCCACGCTGGGTAATAGCCGATCGGCATGTCATAGATACATGCCTTTCCAAGACGCTTAGCCTCTTGAAATTGCCAGAGAGAACAATCTTCGTAGGCGTGAACTGCGCGCACGCTGACACGCCGGCATTCTCTTTGCATGGTGCGCATCAGCCAGTTATTAGCCTCGTAAGCAAGAGCCTCGTCCCCACGTCCTACAGCCCGCGTGATGAGGCGGCGCATCTCCCCCAGACGGCCCTGAATCTTTGGTACGTTAGCAAGCGCGGGAAAACGACGACGTCGGAAGCGTCGCGCCATCGGTCGCAGGGGGCCAACACGCTCAAGCAGTTGCAGGGTCAGCAGAGATGGCATCCAAGCCACACAGAAAGCCTCCAATCGATGCGCTTCGAAATGTGCGAGTGCGGCATTGTGGGAAAAAGGAGTACCGCTGGGATGCCCGAATAGAACGGTCACCCCTCCGGACCTCGCCAAAGATCAATGGGTAACAGACACACTCGAAACCTTTCTGTGTGGGCAGTTCCTTGAACGACGTGGGACGACTGACTGTCTAGCATTTGAACCATTGTTTGGTGCACTTCATCGCGTTGCGGTGCACTAATAATCTCGCTCCAACCCACGTGATTTCACGATGAATGCCCACCTGATCGGAAACTATCACGGGCAATCCCTTGGCCGTCCGTTGGCCATCGCTTCCACGACTGTGATCCTGTAATTTTGAGGGATGATTTTTAGACTTATCGGTTAGAGCTAAAAATATAGGTGAGGGCCTGACGGTTCTAAACGACGTCAGGTTCTGGGAAGAGCACTGTTCTGTCGGCAGATCACTGAAGAACTGGAGTTGTGACCCTCGCAATTAGCTCCGTGGTGCTGAAGCCCTCGATAATAGGCGCGATCTTCACTCTGCCGCCCCAGGAGCGGACTTCTTTTGCCCCTACTACTGTTTCTTCGCTATAGTCGCCCCCCTTCACAATCACATCAGGCCGAAGCACTTCGATTATGCCCAGCGGCGTCGGATCCTCGAATACGACCACTGCGTCGACGGCCGTAAGTGCCGCCAGAATACGAGCGCGTTCGCGTTGGCCCATTATGGGCCTCGACGCTCCCTTGAGCCCGCGCACAGAGGCGTCGCTATTGATAGCGACGATCAGGCGGTCGCCCTCATGGCGCGCTTCTTCCAGCAACGCAATGTGGCCGACGTGTAGCAGATCGAAACAGCCATTGGTAAACACAATGCTCTGACCGGCCAATCGCCATGCAGAGGCACGCACTCTGAGCTGCTCCAGAGATAGCACCTTTTCTTGAGCGTTCAATGCAATATCGGGCATCAAGTTCATCAACAATTCGTCCCTATTAACCGGAACCGTTCCGATTTTGCTGACTGCAATCCCCGCGGCCACGTTGGCTATCTGGACAGCGGTTTCCATCTCCAGCCCGCTAGCGATAGCTAAAACCAATGTTGCGATAACGGTATCGCCTGCGCCGGAAACGTCAAAAACCTGCCGGGCAACGGTTGGGGCAACGAATGTCGTATTTTCTCTTATGACAGCAATGCCTTTCTCACTCAGGGTCGCAGTCATGCAGTCCAGACCCAGCTCTCTTGTCAGTTTTTGCCCGGCGGCGAGAAGAGCGTCCATATCCTGCAGCCCAATTCCGGTCACCACCGACAGTTCAGCCAAGTTAGGACAAATCGTTGTTGCACCACGGTACCGTGCAAAGCTGCGCTGCTTGGGATCGACCAGCACCGGAATGCCTCGGCGCCGGGCTGCTCGGATCGCCTGTTGGCAGACATCCTCGGTAAGAACGCCCTTGGCATAATCCGATAGCACTACCGCATCTGCGGAAGGCATCGCTGATTCGATTTTTTCAATCAAGACGCCATGCACGTCGGCTGGATAGCCATCGGTCTCTTCCATATCCAGGCGCAGCATCTGCTGTTTG
>Ga0307479_10001166_pt1 | contig 23875 bp, 19 predicted proteins | sample atmos_gasesECM4C_FD_203743 | JGI IMG/M metagenome (GOLD analysis project Ga0307479, IMG submission 203743) | Hardwood forest soil microbial communities from Morgan-Monroe State Forest, Indiana, United States - atmos_gasesECM4C_515 | ecosystem: Environmental > Terrestrial > Soil > Temperate... | reverse complement strand
GCCCCTTATTCTCTGACGCCACTCGCCGTTTCCCTCCCGGTGTTGACGAGCACAACGGGGCAGCCGTTGGCGGTGAATGGCCCAAAAACAGTTCCACCCAATACGCCGGTGAATATTGCGCCGTACGCGGCCCTACTCGGACCGGTGGGCGGAGACTATCCTTCCGGGCAGATGAAAAACGGGTACACGATCAGTGGCAATTTCACCCTGGAACATGAGCTCCCCGGCAATATTGCCGTACAGGCTTCCTATATCGCGAACAACGGCGTTGATCTCTATAACTCGGCCTATCCCAATGGATTCAGCGGCGCGGAGTCTCAATATACCCCATACAGCAACATTACTCCCGGGCTCGGCGAACTTCAGTTGTTCTACAATGGCGGGCATTCCACATACAACGCGCTTCAAACACAAATTCGCAAAATCTCGACTTCCCATGGCGTGCAATTCCAAGCCAATTACACTTGGGCAAAAGACATGACGAACGCCGATGCAGTGTGGAGTTCCGGTGGGCAGAGTGGCGGGATTAGCCAGAACAATCCGCAATGCATTCCTTGCGAACGGGCCCCTTCAAGTTACAGCGTAGCTCACCGATTCGTGGGCAACTTCGAATATGATTTGCCGCTGGGTGGCTGGTCAGCGCTTTCCAATTTGCCCAGCCGCCTAACCAGAGGGTGGATGATCCTGGGCATCTTTACCGCACAGAAAGGGCTCCCTTTCACCGTTGTGAGTCCCGATGGGAGTCTGCAATATGGCTACGACATTTTCAACGGCTTCGGGGCGCGGCCATTCTTTCTCCAGACTGCGACACTGGCTCCGCACGTCGGGAGGGGCCCCCAATTTTTCTCCGATGCGGTCATCAACAATCAAAGTTCGTTTTTCGGTACGCCGACTACAACGAGCCCGGTAAATAATCAGACCGTGCTTACCAGCCCGGGAGACTTGGGGCGCAATACATTCACTGGCCCGAATTGGTGGAATCTGGATTTTTCTTTGATCAAGGGCACGAAACTCACCGAGACCACGCAAATTCAGTTTCGCGCGGAGTTCTTCAATATTTTCAACCACCCTACGTTTCAGACACCCGGGGCTACGCTGGGCGCCGGGAATTTTGGTTTTTCGACGGCGACGCAAACGGCGGAGAGGCAGATTCAGTTTGGGCTGCGGTTTACGTTTTGAAGGCGACGATACGACGTCCAGTTTGACCGGCTATCGGAACCCCATAGCAACGCAAAAGAAAGAGGCCTCAGGTCTGAAAGGCGGACCTAAGCTACAGCAGGTGGCGTCAGTTGTCTGCACAATGACGATTTTGCGGCGCGGGCTGCACCTCAAAAGCGGCGGCAAGACCGCCGTACTCCATATTAGTCGGCGGAACGTGATGAAGGTGCGGGTTGGGTTGCGGCTGTGGACGGACGGGTGACGACGTCGGCGAGGAGGAGGCTCGCGAAAAGCAGGAGGGCGGCGAGGAAGTATGGGCTGCCGGGGAGATGCAGGGAACTCCGGGGCGAGATGGCGATGGCGAAGACTTGGGTGAAGAGCAGCGGACCGATCATGCCGGTGATGGCGCGCAGGCTGTTGATGGCGCCTTGCAACTTGCCCTGCGAGGAGGGATCGACGTGGCGGGACATGAGCGACTGCACTGCGGGGGCAGCGATTCCCCATAAGGCGATGAAGGGGATGGTCAGCATGAGAAACCAGCCGCGAGTCGATAACGCGAAACAAAGAAAACCGACGATGCCGAACAGGAGTCCGGTGAGGAGGCTGCGGCGTTCGCCGAAGCGTTTTACGAAGGGCCCGACGAGCACTCCGCAGACGACGGCGGCGGAGGCACCGACCATCGCGAGCGAGAGGCCGACGTCGCGGCGATTCCAGGCGTAGCGATATTCGGTGTAGATGGCCCACATCGAAGGAAGGGAATTGTGCGCGAGGTAGTAGAGCGTGACGACGACGGAGAGGCCGGCGAGTTCGCGGTTGGAACGGAGAAGTTTGAGAGAGCCGAGAGGGTTGGCCATGTGCCAGGCGGATTTGGCGCGGCGTTCTTTGGGCAGCGACTCGGGAAGGATGAAGAAACCGTAGAGCGCATTGGCTAGGCTGAGTCCGGCGGCGGCCCAGAAGGGGAACCGGAGGTTGACGTTGCCGAGGTAGCCTCCGACCGCTGGGCCGAGAATGAAGCCGAGACCGAACACGGCGCTGATCAAGCCGAAGGCTTTGGCGCGCCTTTCGGGAGGAGTTACGTCGGTGACGTAGGCGTACGCTGTCGAGATGTTCGAGGTGGTTATGCCGGAGATGATGCGGCCGACCAAGAGCCACGCGAGATTTGGTGCTAGCGCCATGATCACGTAATCGAAGGCCAGGCCGAAGCAGGAGATGAGGATTACTGGGCGGCGGCCGAAGCGGTCCGACCATGCGCCGAGAATCGGCGAGAAAATAAATTGCATGGTGGCCCAGGCGAAACCGAAGTAGCCGATCATGTCGGAAGCGCGGGAGAAGTCGCCGCCCTCGAATTGGCGGATGAGGTCGGGGAGCACCGGGGCGATGATGCCGAAGGCGAGCATGTCGAAACCGATCATGATGAGGATGAAGGTGAAGGCGGCGCGGGTAGGTTTTGGGGTGGGAGTGGGGATGGCTGGGGAGGACAAAATTCGCTCCTGAGAAAAGGGAGATTGTAGGCTGGCGCAGCATGCCGCGCCACCACAAAGAGAAGAGCTAGCTCTGCTCACTGGGACGCGCTGAAGCTCGCCCCTACAACACCTCGGTGCTGATTACACCTCGAGGATTACGGGGAGGATTAAGGGGCGCTTGGAGGTTTGTTTGTTGATGTAGCGTTTGAGGTCGACGCGGATTTTTTCTTTGATGACCGACCAGTCAGACTTTTCTTCGGAGTTGGATTGCGCGACCGTTTTCAGCACGACTTCGCGGGCGCCGGCAACGAATTCCTGGCCGTTGTCGCTGAACAAACCCCTGGTCACAATCTCGGGATGCGACTCCAGGCGGCCGGTGTGTTTGTCGATCGCGATGATGGTCACCACCACGCCGTCTTCGGAGAGGTGGCGTCGGTCGCGGATGACCACTTCTTCGATTTCTTCGAGCGAGCCGGAATCGACGAGCACGCGTCCGGCGGTGACCGGGTCGCGACGGAAGGCGCCATTTTCGGTGAACTCGATAGTTTGGCCGTCTTCCACGATCATAATTTCACCGGAAACAACACCGAGCTGATAGGCCAGCGCGGCGTGGCGGAATAAGTGGCGATATTCGCCGTGAACGGGAATGAAGTAGCGCGGCTTGACGAGCTGCAGGAGCAATTTCTGCTCTTCCTGACTGGCGTGGCCGGAGACGTGGATGGTTCCCGCGGCATTTTCGTAATAGACCAGCGCGCGGCGGCGAAACATGTGGTCCAGCATGCGGCAGATCGGTTTTTCGTTTCCAGGAATGATGCGCGCAGAGAGAATCACCGTGTCGTTCTCCTCGACGGAGACAAAACGATGATTGTCGACGGCGATGCGCGAGAGCGATGACATCGGCTCCGCCTGGCTGCCGCTGACGAGCACGAACAGGCGCTTGGGGTCGAAGGAACGAATGTCTTGCGGGCGGACGACCATGCCGTCGGGAATCCGCAGATAGTCGAGCGAGTGGGCAATTTCGACATTGTCGACCATGCTGCGGCCGACGAACGCCACTTTGCGCCCGACGCGTTGGGCGATGTCGATGACTTGCTGAATGCGATGAATGGAAGAAGCGAAACACGACAGGAGGACCCGCCGAGGCGCGAGGCGAGCGAGTTCTTCGATGCGGGGAACGACAGCGCGCTCGGAAGGGGTGAATCCTGGGCGCTCGACGTTGGTAGAGTCGCTGAAGAGCGCCAGCACTCCTTCACTTCCATAGCGCGCGAAGGCGTGCAGGTCGAAAGGGGCGCCGTCGACGGGCGTTTGGTCAATTTTGAAATCGCCGGTGTGAATGATCACGCCGAGAGGCGTGCGAATGGCCAGGGCCACGGAGTCGACGGTGCTATGTGTCACGGTAATAAATTCGATTTCGTAAGGGCCGATCTCTACCAGGCGGCCGGGCAAAGCCTCGCGCAACGTTGCGGATTCGAGCAGGCCAGCTTCTTCGAGGCGTTTTTTCACCAAAGCCAGCGTGAACCGCGTGCCATACACGGGAACGTTCAGGTCACGCAGGATGTAAGGCAGGGCTCCGATGTGGTCTTCGTGGCCGTGGGTCAACACAATGGCGCGAAGATGCGCGCGATTCTGCTTGAGATAGGTGGTGTCGGGAATTACCAGGTCTACGCCAAGGAGTTCGGATTCGGGGAACATCATGCCAGCATCGATGACGATCATGTCGTCACCGTAGCGCACGGCCATCATATTCATCCCGAATTCGCCGAGACCCCCGAGGGGGACTACAGTGAGGGACTGCGCGGGCTTACTCAATGAAGATTAGTCTCCACAGCCTAATCTGAAATCGTATCACAGAGTGACTGGTGACTAGTGTCTGGTGACTCGTGACAGAGGAGAGCCCGCCACAGTCGGTCCTTCGGCGAGCTCAGGATAAACGGCCGCTACTTTCTGCGCGCACAGGCATTTTTGCCCGAGGCTTACATCGAAGAAGCGCGGTTCAGAGCGCGCGCGCTACAGAGCTTCGATGGTGGAAGCATATTGCGGACTTGAGATGCAGCGGTGCTGCACGCCTATGGAGAGAAGTATGGTCGCTAACGGCCGCCGCTGAAGATGTGGGCGATGGCAACGATAATCACCGCACCGACCGTGGCAGCCGCAATGCTGTAGAGAAAGCCGCCGCCCAAGATTCCTAGCCTCACGAAAATCCAGCCGCCCAGGACCGCGCCAACGAGTCCGAGGATGATGTCTGTGAAGCAGCCGAACCCTTGGCCGCGAGAAAGTTTTCCGGCGAGCCACCCGGCGATTAGGCCGATGAGAAGCCAACTCAGAAGCGAATAGCGCATCTCCACGTGGTAGGTGCGCACATCCATTTGCAGCAAAGTGGCGAGCATGAGGTCTCCTTAGGGAAGATAAAGAGATGCAGGCCTAATCCGCGAATCAGGCAAAGGGATTCTAGCGCCAGCGCCTTCGACGGCCAACAGAAAAGCTAAGACTAAAGATAACGCAGAGATACGGAGAGCGCCGAGGACCGCAGAGAGGATGGCGTTATCCGCTGCCGGCGGGTTGTTGTTGCGTGAGGCAGTGGATGGTGCCGAGGCCGAGCACCAGATCGCGGCAGGCGATGCCGACGACTTGGCGTCCGGGGAAAAGTCCGGCCAGCGTGTTCAAGGCGGCGCGATCGTTGGGATCGTTGAAGGTGGGAACGAGCACTAATTTATTCGCGAGGTAGAAATTCGCGTAGCTTGCGGGCAAGCGTTGGCTGCCGAAGTACACCGGAGACGGCATCGGCAAAGTCTCGATGCGGAAGGGACGGCCGGTCAGATCCTTCATCGATTTGAGCAGCGCAAAATTTTCTTGCAGGGGGACATAGTTGGAGTCGTGCGGATCTTGTTCGACGACGGTGACGATCGTGTTCGGGCTCACGAAACGCGCGAGATCATCGACGTGGCCGTGGGTGTCGTCTCCGGCGATGCCGTTTTTTAGCCAAAGCACCTGCGTGACGCCGAGGTAGCTGCGGAAAACATGGGCATAATCTTCGCGCGTGAAGCCGTGGTTGCGCTGCTGCCTTTTGCTGAGCAGGCATTCCTCCGTGGTGAGCAGGCTGCCGCGGCCGTTGACGTCGATGCTGCCACCCTCAAGCACGACACGACGGCCGTGGTGCTCCGGCTGCCAAACGCGAAATTTCAACTCTTTGTTGACCTGCGTGACGGCGACGGCATCTTTTTTGTGATTCTTGTATTTGGCCCAGCCGGTGAAATGCCAGTGGGTGTACGCGACTTCGCCGGAATTGTTTTTTACGCAAATGGGGCCGGAGTCGCGCATCCAGCCGCGGTCAGTGGGCACCTGAAAAAAATCGATGGCGTCGAGGTTGGCTCCGGACTTTTTCAGGATTTCGCGAACGCGCCCCTCCGCGGAGCGATTTTGCACGAGAAGATAGACGCGCTCGACATGCGACAGCAGACGAACGATTTCCGCATACGCCCAGGGGATCGCAGGAAATTTGCCGGGCCAGTCGGTTTCTTCGTGCGGCCAGCCGAGCCAAGTGGCTTCGTGCGGCTCCCATTCGGCGGGCATCCAGAGGCCGCGTTCGAAGGGAGTGGACTGAGGAGTCACGCGCGCGTCGTCCGCACTATTCGCCAAGCCAGCGATTCAGGATGGGCCCGTAAGCATCAATGCGGCGGTCACGCAAGAAGGGCCAGTTGCGACGCGTGTCTTCGCTTTTGGCGGGGTCGCACTCAACAACGAGAATTTCTTCTTTGTCATGGGAGGCTTCGGAGACGATCTGCCCAAACGGGTCCGCGACGAACGAATTGCCCCAGAATTCCAGACCTGGATCGCCGTTGGCAGGCTTGCCCTCAAAGCCCACGCGATTGACGACCGCGACGTAAACGCCGTTGGCAATGGCATGGGCGCGCTGAATCGTTTTCCAGGCATCGAGCTGCGCAGCGCCAAATTCAGCTTTTTCGTGCGGATGCCAACCGATGCTGGTGGGATAGAAGATCACTTGCGCGCCGCTGAGCGCCGTGAGGCGCGAGCCTTCCGGGTACCATTGATCCCAGCAAATCTGCACGCCAACTTTTCCGTATTTGGTGTCGAAATTGGGGAAGCCTAAATCTCCGGGGGTGAAATAAAACTTTTCGTAGTAAAGAGGATCATCGGGAATGTGCATTTTGCGGTATTTGCCGAGGAATGCTCCGTCGGCATCGAGGACAGCGCAGGTGTTGTGATACAGGCCGGCGGCGCGGCGCTCGAAAAGCGATACCACCAAAACAACTTTTTTCTCGCGCGCAATTTTGGCGAGCGCCTCGGTCGCCGGGCCCGGAACAGGCTCCGCCAAATTGAAAAGCTCGGGGTCTTCCTTGCGGCAGAAGTATTCGCTCCGGAACAGTTCATGTAAGGAGATGATTTGCGCTCCGCGGGCGGCGGCTTCGCGAATTTTGTCGGTTGCGCGGGCAAGGTTTTCCTCGGGATTAGCGGTGCAGCGCATCTGCACGAGGCCGACCGTGAATTTATCCGCCATGATTTTTAGTTTAACATGGGCGAACGAAATGCTCGCGCAAGCGTTTTTGTTCTTTATTTCACGGCGAGTTTGTACTATCAATCTTCGCAACTCGCAGTTGGTACGGTCGGACAGAACAAATCCCAGCGCGTACTCGCGAGAGAGGATGAAAAAATGCGCGTGAATCGGCCAAGGACATGATAAAAACTGAGTTACAGGTCATTTCAGGAGAACGAATGGCGAAGCGGAAGAAAGAGACGGCCACAGGGCGAGTGTTGCATGATCCAGTAAAGGATAAGTTGCGGCCGATGTATCCGCTGGATCTTGCCAAGTGCCGGACCATCGATGATCTGGTCCGCGCCATGGCGGATACGGCTTTCACGGGACGCCAGATCGGCGATGCGGCGGAAATTCTGGAGACGATGGCGCGCGACAAAGAATGCTTCGTGGTCATGACGCTTTCCGGAGCGCTAACTGTTGCGAAGATGGGGCTCATTTTTTGCGATTTGATTGAGTCTGGTGCCGTGAATGCCGTGGTCTCGACGGGCGCGTTGATGGCTCATGGCTTGGTGGAGGCGACCGGCCTTTCGCATTTCCGCTACAGCCGGGAAATGGATGATAAAGAATTGTTCCACGCGGGGTACAACCGCGTTTACGATTCGCTCGAACCGGAAAGCAATTTGGATCACGTCGAAGATGTGATGGACGCCATCCTGAATAAATGGGACGCGGAAGAAGTAGTCTGCAGTTGGAAGCTGCACCGGAAAATCGGCGAGTACCTGCACAAGAATTTTCCGGGGAGGGGAATTCTCAAGTCGGCCTACGAGCACGACGTTCCGGTATTTGTGCCGGCGTTCAGCGACTCAGAATTGGGTATCGACTTTGCCCTGCACAAGATCGCGCGGCAAGACGAGAAGCGGCCGGTGCTGCGCTTCGATCCTTTTGAAGATTTCGAGAAATTTGCATCCACGATGATGGCTACGAAGCGCATGGGCCTTTTCACTATTGGCGGGGGCGTGCCGCGAAATTGGTCGCAGCAATTTGGAGTTTACGCGGAGCTGCTAGCGCGTCGGGGTTATCGCAAGCTGCCGCTGAAACGCTACAACTACGGCGTGCGCATTTGTCCGGAGCCAGTGCATTGGGGCGGCTTGAGCGGCAGCACGTATACGGAAGCGGTCTCGTGGGGCAAGTTTGTTCCGCCGGAAGAGGGCGGGCGCTTCGCGGAAGTTTTTGATGATGCCACGGTGGCGCTGCCGCTGGTGGCTGGCGCGGTGCTGGAGCGCATCGGCTACTTCAAGCGCGGGAATTGCAAATAGCGCGGTCGTCGAGCAGCATTGGCGGCGGCAAAGGCACAGCGGGGAAAATCAGTCGTCTTCACCGATGAGAATGGCGGCGCCTAAGACCGTCGTCCACAGGCCGCGTTTATCGCCCACGGCGGATTGTGTGACGTTTAGGGTGCGGACGATTTTGTTGGAGATGCGGTAGACCTCTTTTTTTTCGTCCCAGGAAAGATCCGGATCAAATTCCACGTTGAGCGTAGTCGCGAGCATTTCGGCGGCGAGTTCTTCGGCGTATTCGCCGGCAACTTCTTCGGTTTCGCCGAAGGAATGGTGTTCGGAGAGATAGCCGTACATCAATTTGTCGCTGGGCAAGGCCAAACCGATGCTCGCGGCAATGAGGCGATGCGGTTCTTTCGTGGAATTTTCGCTGATGACCGTAAAGGCCACCTGCCCCGGCCGGATGTGCTTCAATCCTTCGCTACGTGAAATCAATTTGCAGTTGGGAGGAAAAATCGAAGAGACGCGCACGATGTTGCACGCCGCGATGCCCGCGTTCCGAAGCGCGAGCTCGAAGCTCGAGAGCCTTTCACGATGTTTTCCGACGCCTTTAGTGAGAAATATTTTCTTAGCGACGAACGCCATGGTGCCGGTGTGCGGTGCCTCCGTGAAAGGTAGCGAAAATTTTTCGCGCTGTGGAAAAGTAGCAAGAAGGGTTTAGTGTGTCAACGCATTTCCCGCGATTTTCGTCGTAAATTCACGTCGATGCCGGCGAATCGTCTCATCGCTAATCGAAGGCAGTCACAGGCGCGCCGGAGTGGCAGGTTTCGGTGGAGCGAAGTCGTTTTGCGGAACGCGGCCGGCGCTTTGTGGAGCGATTTTGCCGCTGAGATGGCCGCCACATTCGAACGGTTCGCCTGGTTGTTCCCACCGGGCCAACTTGCATCGTTTTTCGCGACTCCCTATACTGAATTTGCCGCGATTCATCAGCGCTCGTGGGCAGGAATGAAGCGGCGGAGAGGGCATGTCCGCTACGGCAACCCGGCCTGAAGCCAGCTACCTGCTTCGCAAACTCCATTCATTGTCCGGCATTATTCCTGTTGGTGCTTTTCTGGCTGAGCATTTTTGGTCCAACAGCGCGGCTTTGGTCAGCGCGGAGAAATATAACCAGACATCGCAAGACCTTCAGACCATTCCGTTCCGCGTTTTCGTGGAATGGGCGTTCATTTTTCTGCCCATCCTCTATCACGGGGTTTATGGCGTGTACATTTGGCTGCGCGGGGAGTCAAACGTTTCGCAATATCCCTGGGTGAAGAATTCGCTATACAGCGCGCAGCGCTATACGGGCCTGATCGCGCTCGCTTATATTGGCTGGCACGTGTACACCCAACGCTGGCTGACGCACGGCACGTCGACTTACAGCGAAGTGGCGCGGCAGATGCGCAGCCCATGGGCGTTTGCGTTTATGATCGTGGGAATCGTGGCGTCGTCCTTCCACTTGGGTGTGGGCATTTGGAATTTTCTGTGCAAGTGGGGACTAGCGGTGACCGCTCGAGCGCAACGCGCGGCCGGGCGGCTCGGTGCGGTGGTTGGAATCGTATTTAGCGTCGTCGGCGTGCTCGTTGTTTTCAGTTTTCGGTGGGACTGGCACCCCTTCGCCTCCTATCTGACGCCCAAATGAGACAGCCGAAAATCATCATCGTCGGCGGAGGTTTGGCCGGACTGATGGCGACGATTCGTGTGGCCGAAGCCGGCGTGCCGGTGGATCTTTTCTCCATTGTGCCGGTAAAGCGTTCGCACTCTGTGTGCGCGCAGGGCGGAATCAATGCCGCGAAAAATCAAAAGGGCGAGGGCGATACTCCGCAAAAGCATTTCGACGACACGATTTACGGCGGCGACTTTCTCGCGAATCAACCGCTGGTAAAACGCATGTGCGAGGCCGCGCCGGGAATTATCGATCTGTTGGACCGCATGGGCGTGATGTTCAATCGCACGCCGGAAGGCTTGCTGGATTACCGCCGGTTCGGTGGCACGTTGTATCACCGCACGGCTTTTGCGGGAGCGACGACCGGCCAGCAGCTTCTCTATGCGCTAGACGAGCAAGTGCGCCGGCATGAATCCGAGGATCGCGTCACCAAACGCGAAGGCTGGACGTTTTTGTCCGCGGTGATGGACGACGCCGGGGTCTGCCGCGGCATCTGCGCCATGGACTTGCGCTCCATGGAAGTAAAGACGTTCGCGGCCGACGCGGTGATTTTTTGTACTGGTGGCATCGGCGCAATTTTTGGACGGTCGACTAATTCCGTTGTATGTACCGGCTCCGCGCAATCCGCGCTGTTCCAGCAAGGCGTGGACTATGCGAATGGCGAATTCATTCAGGTGCATCCCACAGCGATTCCCGGCGAAGACAAGTTGCGGTTGATGAGCGAATCGGCGCGCGGCGAAGGCGGGCGCGTGTGGGTTCCGCGAAAGCCGGGAGATAAGCGTCCGGGGAAGAGCATTCCCGAAGCGGAGCGTTTCTATTTTCTCGAGGAGTGGTATCCCAAGTACGGGAATCTTGTGCCGCGGGACATCGCTACGCGCGCGATTCACCGCATCGTCTATCAGGAAAAGCTCGGCATCGATGGACAAGCGGCGGTCTATTTGGATGTGACGCATCTTCCGCGCGAAGTTCTGGACCGCAAGCTCGAGGGCATTCTGGAAATTTACGAAAAGTTCCTGGGCGTCGATCCGCGTGAGCAGCCTATGAAGGTTTTCCCGGCGATGCACTACACGATGGGCGGCATTTGGGTGAACGGAGAAGATCAGGCGACAAACGTTCCGGGAATCTACGCGGCAGGCGAGTGCGAGTACCAATATCACGGCGCGAATCGTTTGGGCGCGAATTCGCTGGTATCGTGCATCTTTGGTGGAGGCGTTGCCGGTCCCGCCGCGGTGAAATACGCACGCAACCTGGAACGCGGCGCCGAATCAGCCGACTCCATTTTTACGCGGGAGCAAAAGCGACAGGAAGAAAAGAATCAGGCGCTTATCTCGCAACAGGGCAGCGAGAACCCCATCACCATTTGGAAAGAGCTTGGCGAAATCATGACCGAGCACGTCACCGTGACGCGCATCAACAAGAATCTCGAGGCGTCGCACTCCCGCATCCAGGATTTGCTGGGCCGCTACAAGAGAATCAACTTGAGTGACCGGACGCACTGGTCCAACCAGATGCTGAACTTTGCACGCGAGTTGGAGAATATGCTGGTTCTCGCTCGCGTGATCACCTATGGCGCGTTCTGCCGCAACGAATCGCGCGGCGCGCACTACAAACCGGAGTTCCCGGAGCGGGATGACGCCAACTGGCTGAAGACCACACGCGCCAAATGGGTGAACAACGACATTCAGCTGACGTACGAGCCGGTAGACGTCTCGCAGATTCCGCCGCGCCCGCGTCGCTACGACGCCGCGAAGTGATCCGGTCCTGAGCTGAGTCGTTGAGCAGCTGAAGAAGATTGAGATGAGTGTGGCCGAAACAAAACAAGTCACCGTTAGGGTCAAGCGGCAAGCGAGCCCGAAGGACTCTTCGCGTTGGGAGGAATTCGCGATACCGTGGCGCCCCTCCCTCAACGTGATCATTTGCCTGCGTGAAATCGCCGAGAAGTCGGTCACACGCGAGGGTAGGCCGACCACGCCCATTTCCTACGACTCCAACTGCCTTGAAGAGGTATGTGGCTCCTGCGCCATGTTGATCAACGGCAAAGCCCGTATGGCCTGTTCAGCATTAGTGGATCAGCTCGAGCAGCCCATTCGGCTCGAGCCGCTCTCCAAATTTCCGGTAGTGCGCGACCTGACTGTCGACCGTCAATTCATGTTCAACAGCCTCAAGCGCGTGAAAGCGTGGATCCCCATCGACGGAACGTACAATCTAGGCGAAGGTCCGCGCATCGCGCCGGAAGTGCAAGAGAAGGCTTATCCGTTATCTCGCTGCATCACCTGCGGCAATTGTCTGGAGGTCTGCCCGCAAGTCAACGAGCACAACAATTTCATGGGCGCGGCGATTTTCAGCCAGGTACGCCTGTTTAACATGCACCCGACTGGCGCGATGCACGCGAAAGAAAGAATTCAGGCGGTGATGGGCCGCGGTGGTATCGAAGATTGCGCGAACGCGCAGAATTGTGTCAAAGCCTGCCCCAAGGAAATTCCGTTGACCGAATCGCTGGCCGAAATCAATCGCCAGGCGTGGAAACAAGCGCTATTCGGGTGGCTGCTGGGGTAAACTTTCTCCAAGTCTAATCGTCAGGGAGGGGAAATGCGTCGGATTCTCGCCTTATTGTGCGTCTCGAGCTGTGTGCTTGGAGCGGCAGCACTATTCGCGCGCCGCAGCAATGCGGACGCGGTAGCGGAGCGTGCTCACAACCTTCATTTCTCTTCCATCGTTCTCGACACCCACGACGACACCACACAGCGCTTCTTCTCCAAGGATTATTCGTTGGGCAAGCACAATCCCGATGGCCACGTCGACATTCCACGCATGCGCGAAGGCGGCATGAACGGCATCTTCTTCTCCATTTGGATTGACGGGCGCATCATGGGTCCGCCCGCGGTACAAAAGGCGCTCGATCAGATCGACGCCGTTCATGAAATTGTACGCATATTCTCAAAAGACATGGTGTTCTGCCGGACCGCGGAGGAGGTTCGCCGCGCGCACGACCAGGGCAAAATCGCCGCGTTGATCGGCGTCGAGGGCGGCCACATGATCGGCAACGACATTCGTATGGTGCGCGTTTTTGCCGATCTCGGTGTCCGGTACATGACGTTGACGCATTTCTACAACGATGAGTGGGCGGATTCCTCGACAGACAAGCCCGCCCACAACGGCCTTAGCGATTATGGCAAAGACATCGTGCGCGAGATGAACCGCCAGGGCATTATGGTGGACATCTCCCACGTAAGCGACAAAACCTTCTACGACGCGCTGGAAATCAGCAAAGCGCCGCTGCTTGCGTCCCACTCTTCATGCCGCGCGTTGTGCAACCACGCCCGCGATATGTCCGACGACATGATCAAAGCCCTTGCCGCGAAAGGTGGCGTGATCCAGATCAATTACGAAAAGAGCTTCATCGATGAGGCGTATAGGCAGGCCTACGACAAAGAAACCGGAGGCGTGGTCAATCATCTGAGCGAGCTCACCAAGGGCTGCAACAATGACGAAGCGTGCATCTCGCGCGAAATGGCCAAGCTGCAGCAGAAGCTGACCGAGGAAGGCAAGCTGCCGCACGTCAGTTGGGAGCGCGTTATCGATCACATTGACCATGCCGCGAAGCTCGTCGGCGCCGATCACGTCGGCTTAGGCTCCGATTTTGACGGCGCGGATATGCCGGAAGGCCTCGAGGATTGCTCCAAGCTTCCCAAGATCACCGAAGCGCTGCTCCGCAAGGGTTACTCCGACAGTGACATTCGCAAAATTCTGGGTGAGAACACCCTGCGCGTCATGGAACAATCCGAACGTGTCAGCCGCGAAATGCAGGCGCAAAATTAGACCGGGAGAATCGTGCGAGGTGAAATGTTCCGTGGCATCGCGATCATTGCGCTCTGCGTCTGCGCGGGTGCCTTGATGAGAGCGACTTCACGCACACGCGCCGACGATGTCGCCACCCGCGCGCAGAAGCTCCATTTTTCTTCCATCGTGGTGGACACGCACGACGACACCACCCAGCGCCTGATCGACGGACGCTTCGACCTCGCGCACCGCGACGCCAGCGGCAGCATCGACATTCCGCGCATGAAAGAAGGCGGCTTGGGAGCCATCTTCTTTTCCATTTGGATGCCCAGCAAAATCACTGGCCCGGAAGCAGTGGACCGCTCCCTTGTCCAAATTGATGCCGTGCGCGAACAAGTCCGGAAACATCCGAACGATCTAGTGCTGGCCACAACCGTCACGGAAATTCGCGAGGCTCGCAAGCAGCGCAAAATTGCGGTGCTGATTGGCGTCGAGGGAGGTCACATAATCAACAGCGACCTCGGCGTGTTGCGCTCCTACGCCGCCCTGGGCGTCCGCTGTATGACCCTGACGCACACAGGAAACACGGAGTGGGCGGACGCCTCGACGGACAAACCCGTCCATAATGGCCTCACTGATTTTGGCAAGAACGTCGTGCGCGAAATGAATCGCTTGGGAATGATGGTGGACATTTCCCACGTGAGCGACAAAACCTTCTACGATGCGCTTGCGGTCAGCAAGGCCCCGCTGATCGCCTCGCACTCCTCCTGCCGCGCCCTTTGCGATGCCCCCCGCAACATGACCGACCAAATGATCAAAGACTTAGCAGCCAAGGGCGGCGTCATCCAAATCAATTACCACGTCGGCTTTCTGAGCCAGGAGTTTCGCAACGACGAAAAGCTTCATCCGGAGTGGGAGCAAGCCATCGCCGCCGAGGTTCAAAAGCGCTGTGACGGAAATGAAGGCTGCCAGTTGATTGTTGGCGATCAGATCACACGCGAATACGTGGCCCAGGGCAAACTACCGCGTGTGGATTGGAACAAGATCATCGAGCATATCGATCATGCCGTGAAGGTTGGCGGCATCGACCATGTCGGCTTGGGCTCCGACTTTGACGGCGCGAATATGCCTTACGGAATGGAAGACGCTACCAAGCTCCCACAAATCACCGAGGCATTGCTTCGCAAGGGCTATTCCGAAAGTGACGTAAAGAAGATTCTCGGCGAAAATACTCTGCGCGTTATGGCCGAGGTGGAGCGGGTTAGCAGGGAATTGCATTCAGCGAACTAGAAACAAAATGGAGAGGGAAGAAGAATGAGCAAGCGCATAACGAAGGAAGTGTGTAGCGCCAGCGTCCCCCTGGCGCGTGTTTGGGGCCGGCTATTTCTGGCGGGTGCACTCGCAATGGGGATTCAAGCGACGCCAGCCCCGTCTAACGCCGCACCGCAAGCGCCGAAGGCTGGCGCGGCCGCGGGAAGCTCCGCACAAGGCACCACGACGAAAAAGAGGCCGGGTACGGCGAGCACGAGCACTTACGATCGGCTGCTGCTGAAACCTGGGTTGCTGAAAGCCAAAGCACCGGAGGAATATAAGGTAAAGTTCGCCACCACCCGCGGCGAATTCACGCTCACCGTGACCCGCGCCTGGGCGCCGCTTGGAGCGGACCGCTTCTACAATTTGGTGCGCCATCATTTCTATGACAACGCCAGCATCTTTCGCGTGGTCCCCGGATTTGTCGCCCAATTTGGAATCAGCGCCTACCCCGCAGTGACCGCCGCCTGGCGAGGCACAGATATTAAGGATGATCCCGTCACCCAGAGCAACAAGAGGGGCTACATCACCTTTGCCACGGCCGGGCCGAATACGCGCACGACTCAGGTTTTCATCAATTTAAAGGATAATGTCAGCTTGGACCGGCAGGGCTTCGCGCCATTCGGAGTGGTGGATGCCGACGGCATGAAGGTGGTCGAGATGTTCTATGACCAGTATGGAGACAACGCCGGAATCGACCAAAGCAAGATCGAAGCGCAGGGTAAGTCCTACTTGGATAAGAACTTCGCTAAGCTGGACATCATCAAGTCCGCAACCGTGCTTACGGCAGCCCCGGCCGCCGCGTCTAAACCGCCGGCTGCCAAACCGTAGAGCGTTGAATAGGCTGCCACTGGTCGGCGTGTAACGGCTAGGCCGTTGCAAGCATCCATTATTTGAGTGGCATGTATCGATTTTTTTGCAGGAAAGTTGTTTGACATACCACGGTACCCAACGTATTCTATCAATTCCATGAGTAACTGCTGCCAGATGATGTGTTGTTCCTGCGGGTGTTGCGCTGCGTGTCGCAAGACGACGCTCTCTGGCCAGAGGAGTTTCCGGACTTAGCTGTACCGTAATACAAGGTTCCGAAGCCCACGTCGCCAGAGTTCAGGCCACGTGGGTTTTTGCTTTTTAGGCATCGGTTTTTGCGTTTGTAGCGCCCGCTGTCTGAAGCGGGCTCTTTAGGGTGGATGTACAAGGGTTTACGGACAACGTAATGAGCGAACTCAAAGAAACCAAAGCGCAAAAGGTCGAGCGCCTCAAACGCGAAAAAAATGCCTGGGAGCATTTCGACCAGATCCGCGAATTTGCCCGCCAGGGCCACGCGTCGATTCCACCCGAATGGCTCGGCACGTATTTCCGTTCCTGGGGAATCTACACGCAAGGTGATGGGGCTGGCGTTGTTGGCGGCAAAAACGGCGAAGGCAAAGCCACTCCTTTCTTCATGATCCGCATCCGCGTACCCAATGGTTTGCTCACCAGCCAGCAAGCGCGCACTCTCGCCGATTTGGCCGAGCGCCACGCTCGCAGCGTTGCCGACATTACCGTTCGCCAAAACTTTCAATTCCACTGGGTGGCCGTCGAGTCCCTTCCCGACCTTCTCGAAACACTCTGGAGCATTGGCCTAACTACTACTGGTGCTTGCGGAGATGTGGCGCGCAACATCACCGGCTGCCCGCTTGCCGGCTTCGATGCCGAAGAAATCTGCGACGCCTCGGCGTTGGCGCTGGCCATCAACGGGCAGATCGGCGGCCAGGCAGAGTTCTATAATCTGCCCCGAAAATTCAAAGTCTCCATCACCGGATGCCGCTCCTGGTGCACCTATCCTGAAATCAACGATGTCGGCGTGACCGCTGTCACACGCAAGCGCGCCAGCGGCGATGAAATCGGCTTCTCAGTTCGCGTGGGCGGCGGGCTCTCCACCGATCCGCACCTTGGTGTGCGTCTCAACGCCTTCGTGCGATGGGAGCAGGTCGTACCGGTCGTGCGGGGTGTCGCCGAACTCTTCCGCGAATCGGAAGTCCTTCGCCAGAACCGCGAACGCGCCCGCCTAAAATTCCTCTTTCTGCAGCATGGCTGGACCGCGGACGATTTTCTCGCCGCCCTCGAGGATCGCCTCGGCTTCAAGCTCGATCCCGCGGAACCCGAGGAGCAGCCCGCGGACATTCACCGCGACCACGTGGGTATTCATCCGCAGAAACACCCCGGTTTTTCGTATGTCGGCGCCAACGTTCTTCGTGGACGCATCACTCCGCAGCAGTTGCGCACCGCCGCTGATCTTTCTGATCGCTACGCTGACGGCCATCTCCGCAACACCATCATGCAGAACCTGCTGATCGTAAACGTGCCCAACGCACAGGCGCCACGAGTCGCGTCCGAGCTGACCGCCGTTGGCCTCCCGGTCCGCGCGTCCGCCTTCGCCCGCGGCACCATTGCCTGCACCGGCTCCGAATTTTGCAAACTAGCGCTGACCGAAACGAAGGGCTTCGCTCGTTGGCTCACCGAAGAACTCGACCAGCGCCTTCCCGGTTTCGAGGACCAACTCAAGCTGCACATCACCGGCTGCCCCAATAGTTGCGGACAGCATTGGATTGCCGACATTGGCATCGAAGGCAAAAAAATCAAAGTCGATGGCCGCATGGTCGATGCCTATTACTTCTGCGTGGGAGGCAGCGTTGGCCAGTTTGCGTCGATCGCGCGTCCGGTGGGCTATCGTTGCGCCGCATCTGACGTGCCTGATGCCATCGAGCGCTTGCTCCACGAATTCAACGAGCAGCGGGGGTGTGGCGAGAACCTGCGGCAGTTCTTCGCGCGCCATTCCAATGAACAGATCCGCGCTCTCCTTGCCGGCGAAGCGGTGGTCGCCGTAGATCGCGACGCATCCACCGGTCCTGTGCCCGTAGGGGTCGACGCATGAGTTTGTTCCCCATTTTCGTCAAGCTTGAGAATCGCCTCGTCGTTGTGGTCGGCGGCGGTATTGTCGCCGAAGGCAAAATTCCCGCCCTCCTCGAAACCGGAGCGCGCGTTCGCGTCATCGCCCCAGAAGTAACGCAAACCATCGCTCGCTGGAATGACCAGCAAAAGCTTGAGTGGCGTGCCAAGAAATTCGAGCCCGTCGATCTCGTGGACGCTACTCTCGTAGTCGCTTCCACTTCGGCTCCTGGCGTCAACGAAGCCGTCTATCGCGAGGCCGACCGCCTCGGCACCCTCTGCAATGCCGTCGACGACATCCAGCACTGCCATTTCTATTACGGCTCTATCGTGCAGCGCGGCGATCTGCAAATTGCCATTTCCACCAATGGCAAGAGCCCGGCGTTGGCGCAGCGTCTGCGCAAAGAATTGGAAGCACAATTTGGTCCGGAGTATGAGCACTGGCTCGAATGGCTGGGCGCCGCGCGCGAAGTTCTTCGCAGCGGTAGGGGCGATGCCGATGCCACCAAGCGCGTGCTGCATCATCTCGCCAGCCAGCCGATGTTCGAGCGCTTTGTTCGCGAGAACAACGAAGAAGAGTCCCGGGAGGGAGCGGCCTGATGGGTAAGGTCTATCTCGTTGGCGCGGGCCCGGGCGATCCTGAGCTTCTTACCGTCAAGGCGGCGCGCCTTCTTTCCCGCGCGAACATTGTTTTTCACGATTCGCTGGTCAGCCGTGAGGTTCTGCAGCTCGTTGCGCGTGGAGCGGAAATCATCGACGTCGGCAAGCGTTGCGGCAAAAAACTGCTCACGCAGGAAGAAATCAACGCGCTGCTCGCATCCGCTGCGGCGAGCCACGAGATTGTCATTCGACTGAAGGGCGGCGACCCGCTCATCTTTGGGCGCGCCGGCGAAGAAATCGAAGCGCTTCGCAACGCGGGCGTCGATTTCGAGATAGTCCCCGGAATTACCGCAGCCCTGGGTGCCGCCGCCGCTGCTGGCGTTCCTCTGACTGACCGCCGCGCCGCCTCTCAAATTGTCTTCGCTACGTTCTCGCGCGATCCAGAGAATACCGCGATGGACTGGTCCTCAATCACCAGCACCACCACGTTGGCTCTGTATATGCCCGGACCTGATTACAGTGAAGTGGCTCGGCGCCTGCTCGACGCCGGCCTGTCCAGCGACTTGCCATGCGTCATCGTCTCCAGCGCCACAACGCCACAGCAGCAGATTCGCTGGTCAGCACTCGCGCGCCTTTCGCACGAAGAAAAGCTTCCCGCGCCCGCGCTGCTCATCATCGGCAGAGTCGCGGCGCAAAGAGTGCAACAAATCACGGAAAAGTTCTGGCGAGCCGAAACTCAACAATACGGGAAAGCTTCGCAAATCGTGAGCTAACTAGAAAACTGGTGCTAAGGGGAGCTGCATGAGCACAAACGCGATCGCAGTAAGTCCACGAAAAAGATGGCTGCTGTCCCTGGACAGCTGGGCCGTTCTCGCCGCGTTCCTGGCCGCCCTGCTGATCCGTCTAGGCGTCTTGAAGCACATCCCCTGGTGACGCGTTTGGAGTGCGGCGGTCTTGCCGCCCGCTTTTACGGCGTGAGCGATGGAATGCAAGAGTCCGCCATCCTGAGCCTCAGCGCCTTCAGCGGAGCCAAAGGACTCGGCCGATAAACATGCACTTCTGCAATTTGGAGCGATAAACATGGCAGACGCAATCACGCTACCGCAAGCAAGACCCGCGCAATCCTCGTTGCAATTCCTGCGCCTGATTCCCGGCGTCGCCTTGCTCATCGGTGTCGGCTACGCCGGCAAACTGCTCGAGAAAAACGTCGGCGCCTACGCCAAAGCCCATCACTGGACGTTCCCGAACATCGAATATGTCCTCTGGGCAATCCTCATTGGCTTGCTGATCTCAAATACAGTGGGCGTGCCGCAACTTTTTCGCGCCGGCGTAGCCACATATGAGTTCTGGCTAAAAGCGGGCATCGTCCTTCTCGGCTCGCGCTTTCTACTCGGTGACGTGCTGAAGCTCGGAGGCGTAAGTTTCGCGCTGGTCGCGGTCGAAATCGCCGGAGCCATCGCCTTCATGATCTTTCTCGGCCGCGCTTTCGGCTTGCGCCCGAAATTAACATCGCTTCTCGCCGTCGGCTCAGCCGTTTGCGGAGTCAGCGCCATCATCGCCACCCAAGGCGCGATCGAGGCTGACGACGAAGACTCGTCCTTCGCCATCGCCGCCATTCTCGCCCTCGGCGCGCTATCGCTGTTCACGTTTCCGCTGATCGGCCACGCGCTGCACCTCAGCGATCACGCGTACGGCCTGTGGGCCGGGCTGGCCGTGGATAACACTGCCGAGGCCACCGCGGCGGGCGCTCTGTATTCGGATGCCGCCGGAAAACTCGCGGTCCTCGCCAAAACCACGCGTAACGCCATGATTGGCTTCGTTGTCCTCGCCTTTGCCATTTATTGGGCCAGCCGCGGCGAAGCCAAAACCGTGGGCAACAAGGCCGCCTTCCTGTGGCAGAAATTTCCGAAGTTCGTGCTGGGCTTTCTTCTCATCTCTGTCCTTGCGACCTACCACTTCTTCAGCAAAGACCAAGTCACCGCGCTGGCCAACCTCTCGCGTTGGGCTTTTCTTCTGACGTTCGCCGGCGTTGGGCTGCGCACCAATTTCCGCGAAATGCGCAAACAAGGCCTGCGCCCCTTCGCTGTTGGCGCTATCGGCGAAGTGGTCATCGCCGTCTTCACCTTAGTCTTGGTCGCCGGAGCAGGAAAACTCTTTGGCTTCTAGCTACGGTTTCTGGTCTTGCTCAAAAACAAAAATGGGGCTGAACCTCGGCCCCGTATGCCACTTCTCCGTTCCCTCTGTTGAACTCTGCTAACCCTGCGTTAATCTTTCTGCTTCCCGCGTCACACGCCCAGCACCGTCACCAATTCCTTTACCGACCCCGCCGACTTCTGCAACGCCGCATTTTCCTCCGCCGTTAGCTTGATCTGGATAATCTCTTCCACGCCTTTTGCGCCGAGCTTCACCGGCACGCCCACAAACAGACCCTTGATCCCGTACTCTCCTTCCAAATACACGGCGCACGGCAAAATCTTTTTCTTATCCTTCAGAATCGCCTCGACCATTTCCACCGCCGCCGCCGATGGCGCGTAGTACGCCGAGCCCGTCTTCAGCAAATTCACAATTTCCGCTCCACCCTTGCGCGTCCGCTCCACAATCGCGTCAATGCGTTCCTTGGGCAGCAAATCCGGCAAAGGAATCCCCGCCACCGTTGAATATCGCGGCAGCGGCACCATATCGTCCCCATGGCCGCCCAGCACAAACGAGTGCACATTCTCCACGCTGACCTTGCACTCTTGAGCCACAAACGTGCTCATGCGCGCCGAGTCCAGCACTCCGGCCATGCCCAGCACGCGATTCTTCGGAAATTTGCTGACCTTGAACGCCGCCTGCGCCATGGCGTCCAGCGGATTGGTGACCACAATCAGGATGCAATTTGGCGAGTGCCGCACGATCTGCTCGACTACGCCCTTCACCACCTCGTAGTTGGCCTTCAGCAAATCATCGCGGCTCATCCCTGGCTTGCGCGGAAATCCCGCGGTAATCACCACTACGTCGCTTCCTGCCGTAGCGCTGTAATCTCCACTCGCGGTAGAAATTCCAGTCGCCCGTGAATCCGTTCGCGTAATCGGGCCCGACTCCAACATGTCCAGTGCCTTACCAGCGGGGGGGCCATCCAAAATGTCCGTAAGCACCACGTCCGCCAATTCCCTATCGAAAATGCGCTGCGCCGTCGTCGACCCCACAAACCCACCGCCCACCACCGTGACCTTCTTCCGCATCATCTCCTCTTCTCTGCGTCCCCTGTGTTAATTCTTTCCTGGCGCGTCAAACCAAAGATAACCATCTCGACCGACGGAGGTGCTGGTTCGGTGGTTTTCACTACTCACCCGTCACAAGTCACCAGTCGCCGCCTCATCGCGCCGCCACTGCGCTGTGCATATTCTCAATAATCGCGCTTGCAAATGCCGACGTCCCCACTTTCGTCGCTCCCGGCATCAACCGTTCCAAATCATACGTCACACGTTTTTGCTGAATCGTCCGCGCAATCCCTTCCTCGATGAGCTGGGCCGCTTCGCCCCATCCCAAGAATTCAAACATCATCGCCCCCGACAGCATTACGGAACTCGGGTTGATCACATCCTTGTCGGCATACTTCGGCGCCGTTCCATGCGTAGCCTCAAACACACCATATCCATCGCCAATGTTCGATCCCGGCGCCATCCCCAATCCGCCGACCTGCGCCGCGCATGCATCCGACAAATAATCGCCATTCAAATTCGACGTCGCCAGCACGCTGTACTCATCCGCGCGCATCAACACCTGCTGAAACACAGAATCCGCGATGCGATCGTTGATCATCAGTTTCTTTTTCCACTGACCTTTGCCGTGCGTTGCGTAGATCGCATCCAGCGTCGACTTAACCTCGTCATATACCGTCTTCTTGAACGCCTCCGTAGCCTGCTCCAGCCCTGGCTCGATCATCGCGGCGTTTTGCTCCGCGCTAAGCCCGGAATTCTTGTCCAAATTGTCCAGGATCCAGCTCTCGCGCTCCGTCACCGTTTGCCCGCGAAATTCCTCGCGCGCTAGCTCATAGCCCCAATCCCGGAACCCACCCTCCGTGAATTTCTGAATATTTCCCTTGTGCACCAGCGTCACGCTTTTTCGCCCGTGCGCCAGCGCATACTTGATCGCCCGCCGCACCAAACGTTTCGTCCCCGTCGGCGAAATGGGCTTGATGCCCACGCCAGAATCCCAGCGGATCTGCTTCTTCCCGTCCTTCAGCATTTCTTTATTCAAGAATTCCAGCAGCTTTTTCGCTTCCGGCGTGCCCGATTTCCACTCGATCCCGATGTACACGTCTTCCGTATTCTCGCGGAAAATCAGCACGTCCATCTTCTCGGGATGTTTCACCGGGGAGGGTACTCCCTCGTAGTAACGCACCGGCCGCTCGCAAGAGTACAAATCCAAAATCTGCCGCAGCGCCACATTTAACGATCGGATGCCACCGCCCACAGGAGTCGTCAGCGGCCCCTTGATCGCCACGCGAAAATCGCGAATAGCGTCGACCGTGTCATTCGGCAGCCACTCCTTGAACGTATTGAACGCTTTTTCGCCGGCAAACACCTCAAACCACGCCACCTTCCGCTTCCCGCCGTAAGCGCGCTCCACCGCCGCGTCGAAGACGCGCCGCGAAGCCTTCCAGATATCGCGCCCCGTCCCGTCGCCTTCGATAAACGGGATAATCGGCGTATCCGGCACCTGCAGTTCGCCGCCGCTGTAGCCAATCCCTTTTCCGCCTGCGGGGATAGCTTGCCCGTTGTAACTGTTTTTCATAGACGCGCACCTCTTGCAAGTTGGTTAGATTGCGATGCAGCGCGGCCCAAGCAGCACCGACCGGATTCACGCGCGAATCCAACAAGATACCATAGTTGACACAAATGAGACGCGCGGCAGTAACGACGCGGGTATATACTCGCGGGACTTCTCAGCACTCTAAAAATCCAAAGGAGACATTCCCATGATGATCGACTGGAATGAGTATCACAAAGAGATCGGCGCCCGCCTGGGCGATTTGATGAAGCTGAGCCCCGACACGGTCCGCGGCTACCAAACGTTGAGCGCCGCCAATTCTAAAACGGGAAAGCTCGACGAAAAAACGCGCCAATTGATCTCATTGGCGGTCGCGGTCACCACCCGCTGCGATGGCTGC
>Ga0307479_10001165_pt1 | contig 23882 bp, 15 predicted proteins | sample atmos_gasesECM4C_FD_203743 | JGI IMG/M metagenome (GOLD analysis project Ga0307479, IMG submission 203743) | Hardwood forest soil microbial communities from Morgan-Monroe State Forest, Indiana, United States - atmos_gasesECM4C_515 | ecosystem: Environmental > Terrestrial > Soil > Temperate... | reverse complement strand
CAATATCCTGTGTCGATGACGCAAACGCGACCACGAGCGCAAGAGCGCCAAGCCGACCGAGCCCGGCTTTCGTGCCAGTTCCGCCCATAGCGGACAGCGCTAGCCCGACGACAATCTGCGAAAACATCATCCATCCGCGCCGATGTCCAAGCCGTTTAAACAACGGCAAGTCGACGCGATCCATCAAGGGCGCCCACAGAAACTTCAGCGAATAGGCAATGCCGACCCAGGAAAGAAATCCGATCGCCGTCAGGGAGGTGTGTTCATCGCGCAGCCAGTAGCCGAAAGTATTGCCGACCAGGAGAAAGGGAAAGCCCGAAGAAAACCCAAGCAACAACATCGTCAGCGTTTTGGGTCGCAGGTAGTCGGCGATCTGGTGCTTGTGGGGACTCACGCGTTCATTGTCTACAGAAGCCTCACGAAACTCAACCTTTGCTGCTTCCGGCCACGAACCCTTGTCTAAATTAATCCGCCCACACTTAGCACACTGAGGGTCACTGAAACCCCAGCGAAACGACGTTAGCCGGTCAACCGACAGTCAACCAGATTAATCGATTGATCCATCTATCGGAGCGCTACCACCTTGTTTCCTGGCGGAGAAGGAGGGATTAACATCCACCGCCTTCTTTTTGCCATCAACAGTGGCAAATTTCTGCCTTAACTGCCAACGCTGCCAGTCATTTGCGACCAAGCGCAGCTACATTTTACCAAGATCGTTGGGAAAATAAATAGGTCACTTTTTGGTAGCAGTGGTAGTCACCTCGCTCGAAACCCAAAGCCACGCAATAAGGGCTCTCTTTTTTCACGCTGCCGCGGAGCAACACGTTGCCGTGACGGTCTGCGCTGTGATCTTTGCCCCTCCAACCATCTGAGCTTAGAATATGAAGCGATGAAAGTTGTTGCGACTAGGATGCTTGGCTCATCGAAGTTAAGGATGCCCTCGCCAGCATCAATGTGCCGTCTTGAGGACTGGCAGCGAGAATGTTTTGCGATTTTCACAGTGAATTCGAATCTCGTTTGAACGCAAATGAAGCCGCCTAGAAGGCAAATCGATTCTGGTAGCGACATCAGAAGCAAGCTATTTCATCAGGAATGTCAGATTATAGCGGGTTGTCGGCAGCCAAACCCACATCAAGGCAAGTGCCAAGCACTGTAACGAACTGAGAGGTTCATTTGTCGAAATACGAGTTCGGCGATTATGTGAAAGTCGAGTTTGAAAGCGAAGCAGGACTGCCCAGTGAATGGATGTGGGTGCGAGTCCGCGACAGTGACGACGAAAGACAACTTGTTTTTGGCACACTCGACAACGAACCGGTGAACGATTATAGAGGAAAGATCAGGATGGGATCAGAACTGGCTATTTCCTATTCCAAGATCAAAGAGTCAAAAAGGCTACCGCGTTTGGAAAGAACTAAACAACCGCTGGGATACCAGTTAACTCCACTGAGGAGTGACCTGGGTTACAGTTGCTGCAGTAACCGAATTGTACAGTCATGACTACCAACCTCCTGTCGTGACACTAAAATCAAGTAGAATTGCCAGCGGGTACAGCTCTGGTTTTCTGTATTTTCTTACCAGCTCAGGCCGCGCTATTTCGCCCCCACTTTCGTGCCCTCGACATCGGTCCAAAAGCGTTCTAATGTGCTAAGTTCAGGAACTCTGGAATAATCGCAGAAACTCTGCGGGCCAGGGCCGCTTCTGATGTTGACTTTCGTTTGGCTGGAACTACTCGGAGCGCGAGCATCGCAACATTGCTCGATGTCGTGACTGACCAATAAGTAAGAAGACGAAGTTAGTATGACCAGCAGCGTGGAAGACATACCTCCAAACGGTCGGCCAACGCCAGAGACTGAAGTTGCAGATGCCACGACCGAGCCGAAAAAGACTCCGATACCCAGCATCGTGCAAGACATACCTCCTCGGAACGATCGGCCGACGCTAGAACCTGCAGTTGTTGACGCCACGAGCCAGCCTGAAAAGGCCACCATCCCGGGTAGCATGCAAGACGTAGCTACTCGGGACGATCGGTCGACGCCAGAGCCTGAAACTGTGGGCGTCCCGAAGCAAGAAGATGCCCCTCTCCTGAGTGTGGCTTACGCCATCATGCGGGCGCTCCACGGCGACCGGGTTCCCGATGGCGCGTTAGGGGTGGACACCGTCCCTGCCGAAGTGCTTGACTTGCCCATTGCAATTGCTATGGAGGATTTGGTCCGACACACGAAGAGATGTCAGAATCTCAACTGCGCGCATGTGCCCCCGCCGCTCAGAGCTTATCGCAGGATGCGCCCGGATGCGATCCGCAACGCTAGAGAACAGGTCTATAAGGTGCTCTGGACGCATCCAAATCATGAACTAGTAGTTCAGGTGCGGAAGCAGATCCTTAAGAATCACAGCGGGCTCGCCGACGAGATCTCAACGGGTAGATTGCTCGCTGGCGAGAGCTTGGCGAAGACTCTTAATGAACTGGGAGCGATGGGTCCGTTTGTTCTCGCAGCCGTTCTATGGGCATTAGAGTTTAAGGGTCCGATTGCAGAGATGCTTTTCCGAATCCTCGTGCCTCTCGCAGCGGGCGAGGACTCTCAAAGTTCGGAGACAGAAGAAGACGTCCCGGGCGACGACCTCCGAAGACGCTCCCTCAAGGCCAAACGGGAGTCGGCGCGGGATTCCGCACGGTTCAAGCGTGCCGCCGAACAGGCCACGAAGGATTTGAAATCGAAGGCTCAGGCGCTCGAGAGGACAAAGAGTGAATTAGAGGGCTCCCAGCGAAGATATCAAGAACTCGAGAAGAAACTCGAGGCCGTCGAACGCCAACTCAAAGATACGAACGCTGCGTACCGGACTCTAGAGCATGATGCGAGTAAGGCTGCGAGGGTCAACGATAACTTACGTAGAGACCTCCGGCAGCTGCAGGACGCGCAGCGAGAACTTGAGGTGGGACGCAGTGATCTCGCTCGCCAGCTCGCCGGGGACAGAAGGGAAATTGAAAATTTAAAGCTCAAACTGGAGGCCGTTCCGCGGGGATCTGACGCGGTGATGGAATTCCTGCGTGTAGAGGAAGCGCGTATTGAGACGGATCGTACGATCACCTCGGGCGGCACCAGGAAACGTGCCGACGAACAATGGCTGCTCTATCGAAAGCTCGAAAAAGCCTTTCTTGATTTGTATCCGAAGTACCGCCACCCGCCGCCTGTCAGGATCAAGCCCAAGAACTCATTAAGACTGATCGCACTCGGCGGTTCAGGCGAGGTCGGCAGAAGCTGCTATTTATTGGAACTTGGAAAACATCGAATTCTCGTCGACTGCGGTATCAAACCGAGCGAATGTGAGGATCTGCATCCGGAAATCGAGCGCCTTGAGCGTGTTGACGCTCTGGTTTTGACGCACGCACACACAGACCATATTGGCTGGGTGCCGGCACTGGCCCGTAGATTTCCTGAACTCGACATTTATTGCTCGGAAGCAACAGCTGCGCTGATTCCCGTGATGCTTGATGACTGCCACCAGCATTACATGCGGAAGATGTTTACGCAGCGTGAACGCGCGAAGTACATCGCAAATGCCAGGGTCGTCGAAGAGAGGTACGACGCGGAGGACGTTCGCCTTGTACCGAATCTCTTGATCAAATGTAGCCTCAATGCGGAAGAACAGTTACCGTTTGGTGATGTGTCTCTCCGGTTCTATCGCGCCGGCCATATCCTCGGCGCTGCCAGTGTGCTCATACAGGATGCGACCGGGCGCAGGATCTTTTTCTCTGGTGACTTTTCTTCGTTCCCTCAGTTGACAGTTCCAGCCGCCGACTGGCCTGACGAGTTGGGCGAGGTCGACCTCCTCGTCTTGGAATCAACCTATGGCAATCGTGTGCACGAACCTTTAGACGATCGCCGTGACGAAATGATTTCATTCCTGAGGAAGACAATTGAAGGCAAGGGTTCGGTAATCCTTGCGTCGTTCGGGCTGGGCCGCGCACAGGAGCTCCTCAAGCTGATCTCGTCCGCTCAGAGCGGTGGCGAACTACCACCAGCTCCCGTATACGTGGATGGAATGATCAAGCGGATTAACCCGATTTATCAGCGGCTCTCTGATCTTCAATTCTCACCCATCAAGTTATACGAAGTGTCGGGCGAGGGTGACCGGCAGGACGTCGCGGCCTCGGCGCAGGAGACTCCTTCGATTATCGTAACCACCTCCGGAATGCTTGCAGGTGGGCCGGTGCTACACTACGCTCGATTGCTGCTGCCCGATCGGCGTCATCGCATTGTCCTAACAGGATACCAGGATGAGGGAGCACCGAGTAAAGCGTTGCGGGGACTTATAGAGGGACCGAGACGGGTTGCCTTTCAGAATGAACGCGGTGACTTTGTAGAGTTTGAGGCAGCAATGCCAGCAAAAGAAGTTCGCTTCTCCTCACATGCCGACCAGCCTGGGCTAGTCCACTATGCGGGTCGGATCCAGCCGAAGAATATCGCGTTGGTTCACGGGGAAGCTGCCGCACAACAAGAATTACGTCAACGCCTGTCGCGGCTTCACTCAAAGTCCGACATCATTTGTGGCCCATCTGAATTGACCGTGCCGTGAAGCTGAGCGCTACTGAACTCGCGAAGCTGCTCCGCATCCTTGAGAAGATCGACAAAGGGTTAATCCACCCGCGAATGCCGGATCGGATCGGACGCTTTCTTCGACAGTATGGGTCGGGCCGGAAGGAACTCGACATGACTCTCACGCGCTGTCATGTGGAGCGTAGGGCAGATGCTGCCGTCTCGGGTCGCGCGCTGGGCACGGTCGAAATCCACTCGTTTCTAAAGCCTGAGATAAGCCTCCTGGGATTCCCGCTGGGTGAGGTCGCAGAGACCGTGGCGATCTCGGAGCAACTCGGCTGCTTCGTAAATGTGACGATGTGGCTGAAGGGTCCAACTGCGAACACCGCATACAATCTGCTGCGGCAGAATCCGGCACTTCGCCTCACCGGAGATTACAGATGGACGCCGTCAGCTCGGTTGACACCGGGTGAGTCTCAGATTGAATCGATTGGAGAAGTAACTACTTGGCAGCATGCTAGGTGCCTAAAGGCAGTCGCCGATGACATCATCCGGCCGCCACATGCTCTCGAATACGTACTCGATTACCGGATCGGCCCGCCTAGCATGAAGTACTTCCGGTGTGTCTGCGCTATGAAGGATAGCGAGAAGTGGCAGGTGCTTCCGGGGTTATCGAAGTCGAGAACACTCGAGGTCGCGGCCGTGAGTCCGGAAGTAAAGTTTGAAAAAAGCGAGAAATTGTACACGCTTTTGATTTATTGCGAGCCCTGGTCGCGCGCTTGGACAATTGTTGACGCAGTTCCTATCAACGCCGAAGAGGCGCTCGCCCATGCGATCACCTGGGCGGATTTCCAGCGCGAACTCTCCGGGTTGGGTGTTGAACCAACCATTGTTGCGGGCAGTCAGCAAGCTATGCGTGCAGCGGGACTCTCACCAGCAGAGTTTGGACACATTGATCTGACGCGATATCTTCTTCCCGTCCCTCGCGATGTGCTCCTCTCCCTGCGTCGCACTGGCTGATCTCGATCAATTGATCCAAGGGACGAGGTCTCCGGCTGTGATCAGCTCGTGAATCCTGTCGTGTATTTCAGCAGCGGGAGGGCCCTTTACGCGCAGGCCCATTTCAATATTCGCCTCGAAACCATGGTAGGTCAGGTTTGCGGACGTGACGAGCCCGTCTCTTCTGTCGGAGATCAGGACCTTGGCGTGGACCGCGGCTTTGGGGTCGCCATCGGAAGCGAGCCATTTGAATATCGCTGGCGGCCGAACGCCAGGGCGCCAAGCGCGAACAAGTGCCTGTCGATTAACTTCGCTGTGCAACACTGCAGTTACGATCACCCCACGTGCGCCAGCATTAGCAATAGCATCAATCGTCTGCGAGGCCAGTCCCGTCAAGGTTGGATCGAGTGTCACCGAATAGCCGACCACCAGTAGACTGAACCTGCTATCGTCCACTATCTCACGCGCCACCCCTCCCGTTGTGCGAAGGCCCGGTCGAGCATTGCCTGGATACGTCCAAGCCACCTCAATAGTAGGCTGGGTGGCTACGATTCTCGCCGCGGTTTCGGCTGCCGCTCGCAATGCGAGAACAAGCTCGGCGATGCTAGGCGCCACGCTGAGAGCAGCGCGGTACGGTCGGAGTCTCGCCTGCATTAGACCAAGATGAACCTGGAGCGCACCGGCCGAGCTCGTTGTATGGACTTCCCCACGTTCAAGAGCCGCGGCAAATACGCTCGCCCTTTCGGGGCCCTCAAGACCGACTAACGTCGCAACCGAATCGATGAAACTCGAGTTCATACTTTGAAGTAATTTGTCCCCAGTTGCGCTACCGTCTGCACAACATGAGCTCGGTCAAGGTATCGATTGCCTCGCTCACAGGACGTTTCAGAAACGAGGAGGCACGCGTGGCATGCCGCGCCGTTCAGATAACCCATTTCGCCAGGAGCGCTGTGTCCACAGAGCGGGTCGGAGGAACAGAAGGTAGCACGTTCCAAAGCCTCTCGGAGCAAAGGCTCGAGCCGATGAGGACGTCCATTCTCGGCCAAACCCCCAAGACTGCCATCGGAATCCGGGGTGGCCGTGTAAAGCAGAATACCTGCCATAGGTTCCCGCTCGTCGGATGATGAATAGATGCGCTCGCGTATGGAAGTTGATGAGTACCCGCAGTCAAGAGCGAAACTCTGAATGAGCATGTGCGCGAGTGAATGAAGCAAAACCAACCGAGCGCCCGGATAACTGATCTCCGGTAGCTCACGTTCACGTCTCCATATACGGTGGACCTCTTCCATCGCTGCCGACCGATCCTTCACTCCTCTCTGACCCTCCCACCGGCGAACAGCGTCCTCAGACAGCTCGAGGAAGATACCCTCTCCCCTGAGTTCCACCGCCGGCCGCCAGTTGAGATCGGCGCTGCTTAGTGGTTGTATCTTGTAACGGTCCTGTTCTTCATCTTCATCTTCATCGACCATCAAATCGAAGGGACTATCGATTCGCGTAAACCCGCTGGTGGTCCTCACTTCTCTCAGACGGCGCACAATTACTACGCGGGCGACGAGTTCACGAACGAAATGCGGAACATCGACATGTTCTGTTTGAAACTCATGCTGGGCAGCCCTACCCGGATCAGGATTACTTCGCAGGGCAACGAACTCCTCCCTTCGGATATCGAGCACAGTGGGTCGCCTCTCGGCCTGCTCGCGGCGCCGGCGCAGCGCCTCGAACGCTTGCTCGGCGCCGAAAGACTCCAGTCGTGGCAGGAACCCGCCCTCAATCCCGAATCGCAACTTCTCGACAGAGTCGACCTTTGCAAGCTGCTCGTCGTGGTACGCGAGAGCCGAATAAATAGGGTCGTCCCATTCCGGAATCGAAAGCGCACTTTGGACAAGAGAGAAGTAGAGATTCGATGCACCTCGGAGCATTGTCCTCACGGCTCCTGTTGTGCACGATTCGGCGTTCCCATGGCCGAGCCAAGGTCTAGCACCTGAACACGCACCCAGGGCATTGGCTGCGCGAGCACCGAAAGCGTCCTCCATTGTGCGCCACGCGCCACAAATGTCGCAGCTGGCAACGAGATCCGAGACAGCCGCACTCCTGGCAGACTCACGGAAACGTAGCTGCTCAGGTTTACACCTGTCGCCACCGTTTCCCCTGTGGATGTAGTTGTACCAGGGAAAGTCGTCGAGGTGCCCCTCAGTGCACGCGACGACAAACCGCGCTGGGAACGCCATTGGGCCGCCCCGTGCAAACTTTACCTCGTGCTTGGCCTTGCAACGGAATCGAGTACGGTCAAGATAAAAGAGATCAGCACGGTCATATCGTCCAAGACGTCGGCATCGCGGACAAAAAAGATATTCAGGGAATATGAATGACGGAACACCTGCCGCTCCGCCGTCCGAGCGCACGGCGGGTCGATACAAATGACGAACACGTAACATGCTCAGGAGTCTCGGCTCGTCGATTTGTTGATCCCGTTGAGTGACCCAGAAGTCGGTCCCCCCGACAATCACGGAGACATTCTGTAAGTCCACCACAGATCCAGGGCCAAACGTCGTAATGATCTGACTTGGACGCAGTTCTCCGAAAACCGGTGATGTTCTCGCTCTATGTGCCATCGATGCCCAAGATGCGAACAGGACTAAGCTCCTCGACTTCTCGGAGCGATTGCGGCGCTGGCCAGTGGCCGATCCGTCCTCCTTCCTGAACGCGCAACAGTACGTCCTCAGCTGGAACTTGATTGGGATCGGGTGACCGCCAGCCGTATCGAATGCGGTTCTGCCGGAAACCCCACCACTCATCGCCGAGCCCGTTGAGAGCTTGCACGAGAGAAGTGCCCGTTCCCGCATCAGCTAAGGAAGCAGCTCGCCGCCTGAATGCGTCTATCACTTCGGCCACACGTGGATCTTGCGGCGTAAATCTTGAGGCTCCGTCGTCAGGCGACCAATCATCGGAACCGAGACGTGTCATCGCTACGTAGGTGCCGCGGAGTCCACGATCGAGAGCTCTAGATGAGAATGGCGTAGCGCTGACGGCCTCTACGTTGCGATAAAGTGTGGCATGGTAATGACGAAAGCGCTCATAGTGCGAGAGATCTCGTGGCCTTGACCAGTTGTAGATAGTCACGACGAGTCCAGGTCCCCAGACTTGGCGCCCCACACGGCTGGTAGCTTGAATATATTCGGCCGTCGTTTTTGGCTGGCCAGTAACTGTCATCAGGCCCAGGCGGTCGATGTCGACGCCGACTGAGATCATGTTGCTGGCGAGCACTGCGTCGAGCGGAAGAAGATCGTCCTCCGACCGAGGGACATCGTGCCGTTGCTCGAGCCTGCGCAGCAGAAATGGAATCTCCTCCTGGCGGATTCGACTTGTAAGCTCCACATACACGGGCCTCTGACGACGTGGGAGACCAGCCGACTTCAACTGCTCAAGTCTCGCCGGAATATCGTCATCCATCAGTCTTATTGCGCCACCAAGTTCGCGCAAGCTGTTGAAGTAGGAGACCAGAGTCATATAGGGCTCGGCGAGTATAGGGGTCTTGCGAAGGCCGCCCGCTGAGGAGAGTAGCGACGCGGCGACACGAACATACGCGGTTTTCAAACTCTTGCCTGGTGCCGAAATCCCGAGATAAATCCGTCCAGGGGCGCCGTCGGTGACTAGCTGTTCGCTAGCAAAAAAAGAATCTTCCGGCTCAAGTCCGGGAGCCGGGAAAACCCTCAAGTTTCTTTGGAAGACTGCCTGCACTTGCTCGAAAGCTCGTCGTACGGTCGCTGTCGATGCGACCACCTTTGGTCCGATTAGTCTTCCTCGTTCGCGATGGCTCGAGAGAAAGTCGACAGCTGTTTCATACAGACCCACAAGCGTTCCCAGAGGACCCGAGATCAGATGAAGCTCGTCCTGAATGATCAAATCGGGCGGGGCCAAGCGCTCGCTTTGCCTAACTGCCAAACTGCTGTTCTTTTTCCCAAGGCTCCGATGCGCCGTGACGTGCTCGGTCGCTGGAGTGAGAAATCCGCATCTGTCACACTCCCGATCGATGAAGCCAAAGAGCGCTTGCACGTCACCGTTCCAGGGCATCTGGGCAAATTTGTCTACCGTCGCAATCAGCATTGAAGGGCATTCACGGTAGATTTCTTCATCGATCACCAGTACGGGAATTCCACTTTCCCCTTGCGATCTGTGGAACTCACAACCGCGGCGAGGACACGCAACCCGTGTTCGGCGTGATTCGCCGTCCGCCCAGTACTCCCGCGGGCTCAGCGGTTCTCCGCACCATGGGCATGATTCGAGCACGCAAGGGTTTGGTCCTTCTTCTGAGGAATCCTCCTGAAGTCGCAGAAGCGCTCGACGTGACTCATCGTGCGTATTGGGAGTGCCCTGCATCCCGAGCCATAGACCTATGCAGAACCTATAATCTCCCCAAGTGCGTCGATCGTCTGATCTGAGGATCTCGCAAGCACAGAGCAGCGTGGCTGCGCGTTGGAACTGTTGGATCGTTAACAAGCGGAGTGTATAGCGCATGAGGACGCTGAGCCCCGCGTCCGTCCTCATTCCTGCAAGCGAACGGCGTCGGCGTAGTGCCATAGTGAAGGCGGCCAACCCCAGGTAAGCCTCAGTTTTCCCACCGCCGGTAGGAAACCATAGAAGATCACCGATGAGGCGATCTTCGCTGCTCACGTCGATCAGGCCAGGCAGGTTCAAAAGGATGAATGCCAGCTGAAAGGGATACCACCGACCCTCCAGAACTGGTTTGGTGGGAGCTCCCTGGCGATCCTGCTTGCGCTGCCGAGCCCACACCGTATGGGAGCGTTGTAACAGCATCGCCCGATTTGCGAAACGGAAAGCCTCGAACGCGTCGTGGTCTTGGACCAAGAGCTCTATACCATGTTTCATCCGACCGAGTGCCGTCGTGCACTCTTCAAGATGCGACAGGGCGACTGATTTAAGGTCAGCGGCAAGGCCGTCCACCGTCCCGTTCTTTTTTTGGATCCATTCGGCGTAATCATCGATCAGCGGCATCAAGAGAGTCTGCAATTCCTTGGCGGTTTGGACGCTCGCTAGAGTACTCATTTCGAGGTAAGGGCTTGAAATCGTACGTGGTTCCACCTTGCGAAGTTCGTACTCTGGAATCAATTCCGTCCGCACCTCCACGGCGCGATCGTGAGCCTTCGCTTCTTTCCACTCGGCGGCACACCCATGGCCGATCGCGAACTCGCGTCTACCTCGAAAGAGAAGCCTGTTCGACTCGCGATCGCGATCCGAATGGGCTAAAGCCGGCTCGAGCTCCCGCGGCAGGAAGATCGCCGCGTCAGCGGAAGATTGAATGATCAGGCTTGGTTGGAAAACCCAGCGGTCAACAGGCGGCCTTGATCTCTCACCTTTTTTTCTTCGATTCACGAAAAATACGCTCACGGCGTATTGGTCTCGAATACTTCGGCAAAGGTGTTCGACTGTGACGCCATCGCCTTCCGTGGTTTCCTGTTGCTGTAATCCTGCATCAGCCTTTAGGTCAATGATCAATTCGCGTTCGTAGGGGGTGCGGGTCCAAAGGTGACGCCGTCGTCGCCGCCTCGGCTCCTCTTTGGTTTCCTCAGCTTCGTGGGTATCTCCCTCGGCACCGCTGACTTCGGCGTCCTTCTCCGGGATCTCTTCGACACGATAATCGCCCCATTTTGCGAGCACCTTGAGTTTCCGAGTACCCGACGGAACGAGAAACGACAGGCCGATGGATGATGGTGTGATGGCCTGCGATATTGGCGGCCCCAAATCGACAGATCCGGCCTCTTCGTCGTCGCCCCCACCAGTTAGTTGATCGTCGCGTTCATCATCTGGAATATCGGTACCAAACGGCGCGAGCATCCCGGTCGCGTACCGCGTGAGGGGCGATTCGCGCAGCTTTTCCTCCGGAGCCTCTGGGCCGAGCAGCTCCAACCGTAGCGTGTCTAGCAAACGTCGACGTGCGTCTCGGGGCGTAGCGACCTGCCAAAATCCATCATCGCGTGGTAGAACGGTGCCGGGAGTCGAACTCTGCTCGCCGTCGAAGTGCAACGTACCTCCTTATCGAACAGTGGTGTTACAGACTCGAGATACGGCAAGCTGACTGTGGTATTGGACACGTGAAGAAATTTATGGCGTTGAATTTCTTCTCGTCAGGGTTTGAACGAAGCGGTTCGAGCAACGCGCATCCATCAATATTTCCTTGCCTAACCTCCTGGTTCTGGATAATCATGAACTGAACATTTTACTTGAAACCTAATTTAGGACAAACACGCATGAGCTGGCGTAAGCCTATCAGAGCAATAGACTTGTTCGCCGGCGGAGGTGGAAGCTCTTGCGGAGCGCGGGCTGCCGGCATTAAGGTCGTCGCCGCCGTTGACTGCCTTCCCCTTGCCAAGAAGATCTACGAAGAGAATTTTCCGGACGTCCTCTTTCTGAACCAGAAGTGCGAAGAAATCAGACTCGGCAGTCTGAAGAAAAAAATTGGCAGGGTTGATTTGATTATGGCTTCGCCAGAATGCACCAGCCATACCTGTGCAAAGGGCAGTGCCCCGCGCTCCGAAACAAGCCGGCGGACTGCATTTCAGGTCACGCGTTTTGCGAAGGCATTCAAGCCTCGCTGGATCGTCATAGAAAATGTGGTTCACATGCGGACATGGAAGAAGTATGCGTCCTGGGTGCAAGAAATTCGAAACCTGGGGTACAAAATAACCGAACAGGTGATTAACGCAGCCGATCATGGAGTACCGCAATCTCGTCGACGTCTATTTCTCCTGTGCGATCGCCAGAAGGAACCACCTAAAGTGGCAGCAACGAGCAATAAGCGGAGCTCAGCCGACTCTATCATCTGCCAAGATGACAATTTTGAGTTTTCACTCGTTCGCAGGAAAGAACGAGCCGCAGCAACCATTGACCGCGCAAATCGCGCAATCAGAGAACTGGGCAGGAAAGAACCCTTCCTCCTTGTTTATTATGGTTCGGATGCTGCTGGTGGATGGCAAAGAGTCAACAGGCCACTCCGTACGATAACGACCCTTGACCGATTTGCCTATGTCAGACCATCGAAAAATGGACACGAGATGCGGATGCTGCAAGTGCCCGAACTGAAGGCCGCTATGGGTTTTTCAAAGAGTTATAACTTGGCCGGTGGAACACGGCGAGAAAAAATCAAATTATTGGGCAATGCAGTTTGCCCCCCTGTAATGAAGATGGCATTGAGATGCTTAACTCAAGATTGACGTTCCCAGCGGAAGAGGATTAAAACCGTGTCCGTATTACGCGATGCGCACGATGATACTGTTAAGGGGTCTGAGTTTCTCACGGCCCGTAGGGTCGTGGCTTGTTACAGAACCCTCGAACGATTTCAGTAACACGGATTAACAAACTATGTGACCCTCGGCAGAATCCCGTCCACATGTAGCAAAGCTGGAAAACTGGCGCAGTCCGCTCGTGCCAAGGCAGATCTTCGGTGACGTGCAGCCGTGGGCATCACAGCTGGTCGGAGAGCCTTGATTATGCTCGAATAGGAAATTTGGCATTGACCGACGTATTTAGCACCGAAAAGCGCAGCTGGGTAATGAGCCGAATCCGCGGCAAGGATACGCGCCCCGAGAGGACGGTACGTTCATTCTTGCATAGCCGCGGATTCCGATTTCGATTGCATGTCAAGCAACTGCCCGGTCGCCCCGATATCGTGCTCCCGAAGTTGAAGACGGTCATTTTTGTACACGGCTGCTTTTGGCATCATCATGCTCGCTGCAAATACGCAGTGTATCCACGCAGACGAGCTGAATTCTGGCGTGCAAAGATTGATGGCACTGTTAAACGTGATCGCAATACGGCTCGATTGCTGCGCAAGTCCGGCTGGGAGACAATCACAATATGGGAGTGTGAGATTGAACGGGAACGCAACTGCTGGGAGCGCCTTTTAAAAAAAATAGACTCGCGTCGCATCCCGCGAACTCGCTCCGGAGCCAAGCCATCACGTTAGAAACGTCATCTTTGCCGCCATCTCGCGACCCGAATTCTCATTCTTAAGACGGTCCGTCGATTTCTTAGTCCACCGCGCGTCTCGAAAATGACCTGATTATTGTTTGGGAAATTCACGACCGAGCCACTCTCTCACGGAAGTGGAATCGCCATAGCCGTTCTGACGCAGAAGCTGAGCGATGTCAACTGACGAAATGACAACGATTGGGTGCTGGTCGTCTTTGATTTCCTTGTAAGCATATATATCGAGATAACTCGTCGTGACGAGAATGCCGAACTGGCGATGCCTGAGTCGCGAGATCAGTCGGGACATTTTTCGCACGCCAACGCTGTTCTCAGCGCCGTAGCATTTTGCCTCAAGAGCAAAGTCGACCAGGATCGAGGACGAACCCAGGCCTATTCTCATCTGGCCAACGGCGTCACGACCCCCATCCCGTGACGGACGTGTAACATCCAACGACGTGATGTCAGGCATCATCATCCGTGCAATTGCACCAGCGCAAGGTTCGAAGTCGGTTGCTTTGTCTTGAAAGTACGCGGCGATAGCTTCCACAATAGCTCGTTCGGTCTCGTCCGCGGGTAATTGCTCAGTCTTGGTTCGATATTCGATAGATCGCTTCGACAACAAAGGAGTCAACCGACCTGTTTCCTTCCACTTTTTCCAGGCTCGGGGAGCGCTCTGTGTCTCGGGGTTCTTGTGGATGATGTCATTCAGCCACTCGCGGGAGATGTTAGCCGCATCGAGAATTGTGAATCGAGCGCGGTAGTTTTGAAAACGATGCCCACGAGCTGTCTTCCAAATGGCAACAAGGTCTTCAGAAGGTCTCAAATCGACAGTGCCAGGGACAGCGAGACCAAGGAAAACAACGTCGCGCCACTGGCCACTGTTGGAAAAGATAAACAGGGGCGGAATCCAGGCGCGTCCGTCTTTGCCTGAGTGAGCAGCCTCGAACAATCTGCGGAGTAGCTCATTACCGTGTCTCGGAGTTGCGTGTAGTTCGCGACCAGGGGACTTGTTGTCCCCAAAATACGTAAATACGCCTGTCTCCAAGTCCAGCGAATCGGGCCAGTCAGGTTCACAGAGCGTTGAGGTCAAAACCACCATTTCAGGACGCTCCAGAGATCCTCGGTACCGAAACCCACCTTGATTGCTTACTTTCAGCAATGCTGATAGTGGGTCGTCCCCAGCGTTGCGGTTCCTACTACCCTGATAGATCGCATCCACACAAAGGTCCGCCTCCGAAAGCTCGGATCGGGAAATGACCTGCATGCCTTCCTCCATGGAGAAGCAAAATACTAAATACAAGTCGGGCGTAATTAAAGACCTTTTGACCTGGCCGAAATGCGAAAACCTGGTAACCTGGTGATTTAGAAAGAACATTCAGAGTCGAAGCCATGTTCACTGGATTAGACATTTTCTGCGGTGGTGGGGGTAGCAGCGCTGGCGCGTTCGGCTGGAATCACAATGGTGGGTGCAATTGACAGGTGTCCAATTGCGACTGCGACGTATAAGGCGAACTTTCCGCATGGCAAAGTTCTTACCAATCGGCTCGAAGATGTGAACATCCACGCATTGAGACGCGATATCGGATCAATAGACATTCTGCTTGCATCACCCGAATGCACAAATCACACTTGTGCCAAAGGAGCCAAGCCCCGTGATGAGTCTAGTCGCGCTACGGCAATGCACGTCGTACGGTTCGCTCGGGCCTTTCGATCCCGATGGCTGGTGATGGAAAACGTCGTTCACATGCGCCCCTGGAGTCGATACGGTGAGTTGAAGAACGCGCTTGCCCGCTTGGGGTACGAACTCGCAGAGCAGGTTCTTGATGCGTCCCAATTTGGTGTACCCCAGAGTCGCAGGAGGCTATTCCTCGTTGGTGACATGGAGAGAGCTCCAGGATTGGCTACTCCGTCTCGTCTAACACACCCGCGAACGGCGGAATCGATCCTCGACGCGGATGATCGGTGGAGGACCAAGCCCCTCTATGCCAGTGGCCGCGCTTCTGGAACGCTTGAACGGGCTTGTCGTGCGTTTGATATCCTTGGCCCGAATGCAAAGTTCTTGCTTGTATACTACGGAACCGACGGCGGAGGTGGGTGGCAGCCGCTGGATCGTCCTCTCAGAACCGTCACGACGCTAGATCGATTCGCACTTGTTAAACCCTCAGGCAGTGGGCCAGTAATGCGCATGTTGCAGGTCCCAGAGCTCAAACGCGCGATGGGCTTTGACCGAACCTACCTTCTATCTGTTGGAACACGTCGAGACCAAATAAGATTACTGGGAAACGGAGTCTGTCCACCTGTAATGAGAAGTGTGATTAAAGCTCTAACGGTGTCCTAGACCAGGAGGCGGTTCCCTCAACATGGCCCTGCAAACCGCAAAGCTTGCGTTTAAGCCACGCGCCCGTCTTCTATTGCTCCTTGGGGACCAGCTGATACGCGATGCTGGTATCGCAGTTTTTGAGCTCGTGAAGAATGCGTACGATGCTGATTCTCCGAACGCGATTGTCACCATGACGAATGTTGAAACTCGTGAAGAAGGGAGGATTCTCGTAGAGGATTCGGGTGTAGGGATGGATTTTGAGACTGTCACGAAAGTCTGGCTTGAACCTGGCACTGACTTCAGAGCGACACAAAAGGGAGAGTCAAAGCGCACTCCGATCTTTCATCGTCTGCCAATGGGGGAGAAAGGCGTCGGACGCTTCGCCGCCCACAAACTGGGCAATCGGATCAGGATGGTCACGAGAAGTGCAGGTAATCCGGAAGTGGTTGTCGATATCGACTGGACGAAGTTCCAATCAGGCGGTTACCTGTCTGATGTACCGGTTACAGTTGAGGAGAGAGAACCAAAGCGTTTTCCTGGGAAAAAGACGGGCACTCGCATTCGAATCACGCAGCTCAGATCTTCGTGGAATAGAGCAATGGTGCGGGATCTTCATCGCTCGGTGACGTCCATTTGTTCGCCATTCACGACTGGGATCACTGATTTTGATCCTCGCCTAAAGATTGAAGGTCAGGAGGATATCAAAGGGAATTTTGAAGCTGTGCTGGTTCTACCCGATGCGGGAGACTGGCTCAAAGGATTGCTGTCGGTTGATAAGGTTCTGGACTTCTCGCTGTTTCGGGCTCGTTGCATGGTTGATGGATCAAACTTGAAATATGACTATCGATTTATACCCTTTCCTGCGATGACTAAGGTTAAGAGGCGACACGAGGAGCAGGGCCTCGATGGTCGACCGATGCCAGTTTATTTCTCTGAAAATTACTATCCTAGGCTGCTGGACGAATATGTTGGCCCGTTTTGTGCGGACTTATACATTTTTGATCGGGATCCACAAGTACTCAGCCTGGGAGTCACCGATAAAGCTGGACTCAGGGAGTTTCTTAACCAATCCGGTGGTATCCGTGTGTACCGTGATGGAATCCGTGTCTATGACTATGGTGAACCTGGGAACGATTGGCTCAACCTCGACAAAAAACGGGTCAACATTCCCGCCGCCCGGATCAGCAACAACCTTGTTGTGGGCGGCGTATTTCTTTCCTTGAAGACCAGTTCTGGCATGGCTGTAGAGGATGAAGACGAAGCCTCGCTAGGCCTGATTGAGAAGACAAACCGGGAAGGGTTCGTCGAGAACTCTACTTTCCGAGCCTTCACAGAGGCGCTCAATTTTGCTATCGCGCAAATTGTTTCGGAACGTAACAAAGATAAGGATCGCATACGCAGCGCTTATTCAAGCAAGCAGTTTAGAGAGCCCGTTCTCGGAGATCTTGGGGAATTGCGCAAGCGGATTGAACAGACAGGGCCTCCGGACTTAGTCAAATACGTGGATCGTATCGAGCGCGATTACCGAGACGTTCGTGATCGCCTTTTAACATCTGCAAGTGCAGGTCTCAGCCTTATGGTGGTAATCCACGAAGTGGAAAAGGGTGTAGCGGAACTATTAAAAGCTGTTGAGCGAGAGCACAGCAGTGAGAAAATTGTGTCTTTAGCGCAGCATATCTCGAAACTAGTGGAGGGTTTAGGTGCTATCGCCCGTGGTTCGGGGACGAGTCGTCAGCGCGCAAGCGAGCTGATTCGAATAGCCGAGTTCAATACCGAGCTCCGTCTCGAGGCTCATGGTATAGAGCGAATCACCGAGATTGACAGAGATTTCGAGGCAGTATGCAGCAAACGTCTGATTGTATCAACGCTTATGAACCTAATCGACAATTCAATTTGGTGGATCGATAACCGTTGGGGCCGAGATAAGCGGCCAAAGCGCAAGAAGCTTTTCATAGGTACCACGGATCAACTTCACGAACCAGCGATAATCATAGCTGACAATGGACCCGGACTCAGCGATCCTCGCGAATATCTGATTCAACCTTTCTTTTCACGAAAGCCTGACGGCATGGGCCTCGGCCTACATCTTGCTGATCAAGTGATGACTTTGCAAGGTGGAAGATTAGAATTCCCAGAGAAAGGTGACATTGAGTTACCCAAGGGACTGGATGGCGCTGCAGTCGCACTTCTGTTTGGAGGCGGGAGATGGAAGGCCTGAAGCTAACTCGCGTTGTCGTTCTGGATGACAGCGAGGACGAAGGATTTCAAATAATCAAAGCTTTGTGGGAACGCTTCATCCCAGCGATTTACTTTTCTGGACCCGAAGGAGCCCCCCCAAAAGACCAACGCCTCGTTGGAGTGCGCCTTGCGTTCTTGGATATGGATCTCGTACCCGGCACGACTGATGTCAAATCCAAGATGTCGGCGCTTGTTGGAATGCTAAGAGGAATCCTGGCTCCGAATAACGGACCCTATTCGGTTGTTGCCTGGACAAAACATGCCGAACTAGTAAAAGAGTTTGAGGAATACATTTTTAAGACAAACGATGTGCCTTGGCCGATCGCAATCGCAGTAGTGGCGAAAGATGATTGCAGGGGGAAAAACGGCGAGAAGTGGGACCTGGAAAAAGTCGGGACAGAATTAACAGCAAGGCTGGCCGAAGTGAGTCCGCTATTGTTCTTGCAAGCATGGGAGGGCTCATGCTTTGATGCAGCAGCGTCCGTTACGGCGAAACTGTCCGAAATTACCGGCGCCAACGTCGAAGATACACCTGCGGACTTCCGCTCCACATGGAAGACACAAATGCTTCGTCTCCTGAACTGCTTGGCGGTTTCCCAAGAAGGAAGGCGAAATCTGAAAGACGGTGATGCTGCGGTTTCTTCGTTTTCATCCGCATTGAGTCCGCTACACAGCGATCAACTGGAGGGTCAACGCGCGGGTTTGTGTGACAAGGTTCGACACTGCTCGGAGGAAATCATAAGCAAGGAGGCTTTTGAGCGAACGACATCCATTGCCATCGGCAAGGTTAATTCGATGTTGCATTGTTCGTACGAGCGCCTAGATAAGTTTTATGCTGGGAACGTCTACTTAGTGTCAGACAATCTAAAACTTACGCCGCTTGGAACCGGCGCCGGCCTAAATGAGTTCCTTAGCGGCTACTTGGATGCTCCTCTTTCGGAGCAGAAGGACGGCTTAGAGTTCCTTAAGAATAATAGTGTCCCAGTGCTTCTAGAATCTAATCCGACCTGCGACCATGCCCAAAAGAAGGTAAAGGTGGCGCGCTTAATCGCCGGACTATTAGTCCCAAAGTCGGAGCTTGAAAAAGAGTCTCGTCCTCGGCACACGAAAGAAGGGGCAACTGCGACCAGTTGGGAGGAAAGAATGATTGCCATGATTCGTGCGACTGCGGAGTGGTGGGACAAGGTTTGGGGTATCGACCATCCTGAAGCTAAAAGAACAGGCTATCGCTTCATCAAGCGCGCTGACTCTCTATGGCAGTTTGGACCACTTGATCTCGACATCCCAGGCCGTCAAAACAAAGAGTTCTACTTGCTCCTGAATGCTTTGTTCGTTTATAGCGCGAAGGTCAATGATGTCGAAAAGGCAAAGGCATTTTGTCGCTTACGGACGCAGGCTTTTTCGTATATGCATTTTTGGTTTGGCAATCACGTATCCAGGCCGGGTCTGTTGATGGTTGAGCACTAATCTCGAAAGTTCAAACAACTGCGACACATGGTCGATGAGCTGCATAGGGGCTATCCAGAAATCGACGATGCTGAGGTAAAAATTAACGTCGGCCACTCTGTTGTGGACTTCGACGAAATCTCTCACTTCATAAAGGAAGACATGGTAGTTCTCTTCCCCATAAGAGAGAGACCAACCGGGCCGTGGAGATCAAGCCTCGGGCAAGCCTCTTCGCGTCGCGTGTGACCCCTCATCCCCGCAGGACCCCTAAACGGGTCCAGCGCTCAATGTGAGGGTTCCGCGAACCACCAGTGCGTCCCTCACGCGCCGCAGAGCGGGTTTCAGCGACACTGCCCTGATATCTCCCGCTTCAGCCCAGCGAGTCCAACTTGCAAGTGACTGATCCTCTTCAGGCGGGAGTGTAAGAGGCAGTGCTAGCGGAACAGATGACTGTTGAAATCGCATTATAAAAGGGCGCCCCTCTAGGAGTAGGTTGTCATCATTGCGTATGACCACCTACGAAAGGAGCACCCTCAATGACCGGTGAAAAGTATATTGGGCTCGATGTTCATCAAGCAACCATCTCGGTGGCGGTGATGGATTCCAAGGGCAAGGTTGTCATGGAATCCATCCTGGAAACTAAAGCCACAACCATTCTGGAGTTCTTGGCGGGACTGCGTGGAACTTTGTCCGTGACCTTCGAAGAAGGCACCTGGGCGGCCTGGCTCTATGATCTGCTCAAGCCGCATGTTGCGAACTTGGTGGTGTGCAACCCGCGCAAGAACGCGCTGCTCAAACATGGCAACAAAAGTGACAAGATCGATGCTCGCAAACTTGCCAATCTGTTGCGGCTCAATGATCTCGAGCCGGTCTACCACGGCGAGACCGGTGTGCGCATGCTGCGGGAACTCGCCCGCAGTTATCTGACTATCGTCAAAGATGTTTCCCGAGTGATGACTCGGTTGAAAGCAATCTATCGTAGCTGGGCGATTCCCTGTGCCGGACGAGACGTCTACTATACTCGCCATCGCAATGAGTGGCTGGGGAAAATCCCCGAGGCTGGCCCCCGTCGTCGCGCCGAACAACTTTATCAGCAACTGGATATGCTGCAGCCCTTGCGCCAGCAAGCCCGACGCGAACTGCTGGCGGAGAGTCGCAAGCATACCATCACTGCCAAACTGCGGCAGATCCCCTCCCTGGGGCCGATTCGCTCTGCTTTGGCGGTGGCTCTGATCCAGACCCCGCATCGGTTTCGCACCAAGCGACAACTCTGGGCCTATAGCGGACTGGGATTGGAAACCCGCGACAGCGGGGAATACCACTACGTCCAAGGCCAAGTGCGGCGCCGCAGAAAGCAGGTGTTCATTCGCGGTTTGAACAAAGATCACAACCATGATCTGAAAGGTCTGTTCAAAGCTGCCGCCACCCGGGCGAGTGTGCAGCCCGGACCGTTCCAGGATTTCTACCAGCGATCGCTGGCCAAAGGCATTCAGCCGACCATGGCGCGTCTCACGCTGGCGCGCAAGATTGCAGCCATTACGTTGACTCTGTGGAAGAAGGGAGAAAACTTCGACGCTGAGAAACTAAAAGTACAAGCCGCTTGAGCGTCTCGGGTGAGAACCCTTGCCATCGCCGTCTGATTCTTTCATCTGGTGGTGGTCGGTTGGTTCTTGAGACGCTCGGGTTCGAGGGTGAGCATCCTAATCGCCTGTAGGCGCACAAGTGTCACTGACACTTAGCCTCCGTGAAATCCCTATGCCCCTTCGGACAACCCGAAAAAGCACTAGGCCACGAGCCTCGGATAGATCGATAGATCCATGGTTGCCACCATACAACCGTACGGCTTGATTGCGTTTCGAAACTGGCGTGGATGGACATATCACACCCGACTCTCTGCAAGATCGGGCGAAGCCACGGCATTCAGACCGACGTTGCCGTTATGTGAGTGGCCAATGACAAAGTGCCGATCTGGCGACAGACTTTCGTAACAGCTCGCCTAAATTTCGCGTTGCTTCTTCGCGAGCGATGTCTCGGGTGGAATCGACCTGGCGAAAACGAAAGGCAAACGGTGGTACCGCAAAGTAAACGTCGAAGGAGATGCTGCCGCATAAAACACTTGTAATCCACAAGCCCTTCCGTTTATCTAAGAACTCATCGTGAGTGAAGCGGCTCATCCATCGTCGGGATCAACGGCCGCAACGTCTTCGACTTCTTCCGAGCTTGAACTGATCGAACAACTGAAGCCGCAACTTGCCGGGCCGCTGTTTGCGGCGGTGAACGATCAGTTCAGCCATCTTCAGAACACCGTGCTCTCGTATCAAAACAAGCTGCAGTATGCGGAACTGAAGATTCGTGTACTGGAGGAACGACTGCGGCTGGCGCGCATCGCGAAGTATGGGCCCGGCAGCGAAAAGCTCTCGGATGCACAGCTGGAGTTGCTGGAACTGGAGCCGGGAGTCAGCAGTGTGGAAGTCCAGGCGGAGAGTGAGCGCCCGGCGGTCCAGCCCTCGACGAAAACGAAGCGCAAACATCCGGGGCGGCAGGAACTGCCGGCGAACCTTCCGCGTGTAGAACGGGTTCTGACTTGCACGCCCGAGCAATGCGTTTGCCCAGGCTGTGGGAAAGAAACGGTCGTGATCGGCCACGAGGAGAGCTCCCAACTGGATGTGGAGCCGGCGAAGTATTTCGTGCTGGTCAGCAAGCGCGAGAAGCGTGCTTGCAAGTCATGCGAGGATCATGGTGTGGTCTCGGCTCCTCTGCCACCACGAATCATCGAGAAGTGCCTAGCCAGTGACCAGATTGTGATCGACACGGTGGTCAGCAAGTATTGCGATCACACTCCACTCTACCGACAGAGTGCGATTCTGGAGCGGGACACTGGCTTGGAACTCAGTCGGGCAACGCTGGATGGTTGGGTTCTGCGAGTAGGAGAGTTGCTGATTGCCATGGTCTCGGCCATGAGACGAGAGTTAATCAGCGGCACCTACATTCAGGCCGATGAAACCCCGGTAGACGTGCAGATGCACGAGGGCCGCGGGAAGAATCATCAAGCCTATCTATGGCAGTACAGCCGACCAGGAGGAACGGTGGTGTTCGACTTCCGTCTGGGCCGAGGACGGGATGGACCGAAACAGTTTCTGGGACAGTTCGAAGGTCTTCTGCAGACGGACGGTTATGCGGCCTACGATCAGATCGGAGGACCGAAGATCGTTTATGCGGGCTGCTGGTCGCATGCGGAACGATATTTTTCCGAGGCCGTGCAATTGAATCCCCAAGATCCGGTGGCGACCGCGATCGTAGCGCGGATCGATGAGCTGTTTGCCATCGACGCCGAGGCCCGCGGCCAAGGTTTGAATGTGGAGGCACGCCATGCTCTGCGTCAGCAACAATCGCGACCACTGCTGGGTGTGATCCGAAAGCAAATCGAAATCGCACACTCCGCGGCACTACTTGGGGGAGCGCTGGCCAAGGCCTGCAACTACACCCTCACCCTGTGGGACAAGCTCACGCGCTTCCTGGATTATCCCGAACTGGAGTTAAGCAATAACCTGGCGGAGAACTCGATGCGTCCCGTAGCTCTTGGTCGAAGGAATTGGATCCACATCGGAAGCGCGCAGGCGGGACCGAAGATCGCGGCGATTCTTTCGGTGGTGGAAAGCTGCCGCAGATTGAAACTTCCAGTGCGTGACTATCTGGCCGCGGTTCTTCCTGGACTCGCTGATCTCCCGATCCAGCGCCTGCCAGGCCTTACTCCATCTGCCTGGGTCGCCCGGCGTTCGTAGACTCCAACGACCGGGTTTTTGGCGTGATAGTGATTTTTCAACAGCCATCCACCTGTCATGAATAGACTGTCACGTTTTGTGCGCTTTGACTCGGCCAAAGCCCTTGAGCAGTAGCCACGTAATCATGAAGTAGAACGCAAAGTTAGCCGCATCTGTCACCCACAAATCGATGTCGTGTACGCGGCCGAACGCCGCAAGTAGTCCCACGAAAGCACCTGGAACCCCGAGAACAGCGGCTATGGATTTTAGCAAGTTGACAAACGCTGTCTCGGAATTCAGCTTGAGGATCAATATCGGGACGAAGGTAAGGACACAGGCCACCGATGCGGCGTACATTGCCCTTCGCATAATGTCCTCATCATGCCACGCCAGGCCAGGCTATGCTGCTAACGGAGAATTTCTGGCGACGTCCCGACGTCTCAATATTGACCCGCCGGGCGTGCGATTCCATAGACCACCACGGCGGGTTGACCTTGCGTGCGGACTCAGCCTGTCAACCGTGTGATTCCTCTGACGTTTACGGTCAACCAGCCAGTTCCGAATTTCGTAACGAAGTAGGTTTCCCGTTCAGCACTA
>Ga0307479_10001164_pt1 | contig 23888 bp, 22 predicted proteins | sample atmos_gasesECM4C_FD_203743 | JGI IMG/M metagenome (GOLD analysis project Ga0307479, IMG submission 203743) | Hardwood forest soil microbial communities from Morgan-Monroe State Forest, Indiana, United States - atmos_gasesECM4C_515 | ecosystem: Environmental > Terrestrial > Soil > Temperate... | reverse complement strand
CCATCGGGCTGCTCTGCGACTTTACGGAGTTGAAGAGAGTGATTCGCGAAATCATCGGCGGCCTCGACCACCAGTTCATCAACGATTTGGAGCCGTTTCGCACCGTCAATCCTTCGGCTGAAAATCTGGCGAAATATTTTTACGACGAGGTCACCGGCCAGGTGAAGGCGTTGCCCGCCGGAGCCCGGGTTACCGACATCGTGATCTGGGAGACGGACACCGCCAGCGCGCAATACCGTCCCGGGAAGTAGGAGAGCGATACGGCTCGGAGCGGCATCCAGCCCACGGTGAGCACCTAGCCGGTACATTTCATGTTCGTCACCGAGATTTTCAAATCGATTCAGGGAGAAGGCACACGTGCCGGCCTGCCGTGCATTTTTGTGCGTTTGACGGGATGTAATTTGCGGTGCACATGGTGCGATACCGCCTACGCGTTTTACGGCGGAAAGAAGATGAGCGTCGGCGAGGTGCTGGCGCGCGTCGATGAGCTGGCCGGGCGGTATGATGGTGCGAACGCCTCTTGTGCGGCGGTGCCGCTCGTGGAATTGACTGGCGGCGAACCGCTCTTGCAAGACGAAATCTATCCACTTGCGGAAAAGTTGCTTGGAGCAGGATATACCGTGCTGATCGAAACCAGCGGCGAGCGGTTTGTCGGACGGCTGCCGAAAGAGGTCATCAAGATTGTGGACGTGAAGTGCCCGGACTCCGGGGAAGCGAACACCTTCGAGATGAAGAATCTCGACGCCATCGGCGCAAATGATGAAGTGAAATTTGTCCTCTCCACGCGGCGCGATTACGAGTTTGCACGCGACTTCACCCGGCAACATCAGCTCTCCCAGAGAGTGCGCGCCGTGCTCTTTTCCCCGGTATTCGACGACCCGGAAGGGAAGTGGCAGGGACTGCAGCCGCGCGCTCTGGTGGAATGGATTCTCGCGGACGGATTGCCGGTGCGGCTCGGGTTGCAGCTTCACAAATTTGTCTGGGATCCGGCGACCAAGGGCGTTTAACCGTAAATCGAGCACGAAGATGGACAAGAAGCAACGACAAGCCGTGGTGCTGCTGAGCGGGGGAATGGACTCCTGCGTCTCTGCTGCATTGGCGTTCGAACGCCGCGGCATGGGGAGCGTCGCCGCCCTTCACGCGAGCTACGGGCAGCGCACACAGGCTCGCGAGCGGAGGGCATTCGAGGAGATTGCCAACTTTTATGCAATACGCGAGCGACTCGTTGTGCAACTCGACCATTTCCGCGCCATAGGTGGCTCGGCTCTGACAGATCAGAAGATTGCCGTGCCCGAAGACCAGCTAGGGGTTCCCGGGCCCCACGGAGACATCCCCGTAACCTACGTGCCGTTTCGCAACGCTCACTTTCTTTCTGTGGCCGTGAGTTGGGCGGAAGCCATAGGTGCTGAAGCTATCTATATCGGCGCCGTTGCCGAGGACAGCTCCGGCTACCCGGACTGTCGGCCCGAGTATTACCGAGCATTTCAGGAGCTGGTGAAAGCCGGCACACGGCCGGAAGCGAACATCGAAATCGTCACCCCGGTCATCAAATTGAAGAAGAGCGAGATAATTCGGCGCGGCGTCGAGCTCGGTGCCCCGCTGCATTTGACGTGGTCCTGCTATCAGAGCGAAGATGCAGCCTGTGGCGCTTGCGACAGCTGTTTGCTGCGCTTGCGGGCGTTCGCCGAGGCTGGAGTGGCGGATTCAATTCCTTACCGGCGAACAGTGGCGGCACAGCCTTAAGCTTGGCATCCGGCCAAGTTCGGAGATAATAGGCGCACGCCGGCTGGAGACGGGTAGGCTCTCGACTGGCAAAGGAGAATGCGGCATGAAGCTACGTTGGATCATGGGGAACTCGTGGGTGGTGTCGATGGTTCTATTCGTTGCCTTAGTCTGCGCGTTCGCGCCAAAGGCCGCGGCGCAAGACGGCGTGGCGACCGGGCAGATTCTCGATGTAACCGGCAAGCCCTGGATAGACTTGGGAATCCAAGCGGTGAGCGACCAAGGCGCGAAGGTGGACACAAAGACCGATAAGGATGGCAATTTCACTTTTCACGGTTTGCGCAATGGCGTCTACACCCTTGCGATACAACTCCCGGCGCCCAATAAGCCTTACGAAGTAAAAATTCGCGTTTCAGGCTCAGACACTCCCAAAGTGAGTCTGAATTTCAAGGACATCGTCGCGAAGCAAGGCTCCGAATACGCAGAACAGCAAAAGAAGCAAGAAGAAGAGAAGCAGAAATTTCAAGGAATGAAGGCACACTACGAGGCCGGCGTCGGTTTCCTGAGCCAGGCCGGTCAAGCTAAGACGGATCTGGCGAAAGCTCCGGCAGACCAGCGGGATGCGATGAAACAGCAGGTGAAGGATCTGTCCGACAAAGCCGTGACGGAGTTCGAAGCGGCAAAAGCCGCAGCTGGCGAGAAGGACGCTAACCTTAACCTTATATGGGCGCGTCTCGGGGATGCCTACGACGCTGACGGCCGCACCGAAGACGCCGCCAACGCTTACAAGCAAGCCATTGAGCTGAAGCCCTCGGCGGCGTACTACAACAATTTAGGTGGCATCTACGGTCGCGCCGGCAAGATTCCTGAAGCAATGGATGCCTACAAGAAGAGCGCGGAATTGGATCCCACAAACGCGGCACAGGCCTATCGCAACGGCGGCATCACGCTGTACAACGCCGGAAAAATGAAGGAAGCCGTCGAGCCGCTGAAGAAGGCAACCGAATTGGATCCCAAGAGCGCGCAAGCCTGGTATCTGCTCGGTGCCGCGCTGGTCGGCTCCATGGACTACAAACAGGTCGGCAGCAAGCTGGAGGTTGTTGTGCAGCCCGGCACAGTGGAGGCCTACCAGAAGGCCGTTGAATTGGATCCCAACGGCCCGTACGGTCAGCAAGCCAAGCAGGGTCTGGAAGCGCTGCAGCAGCTGGCCCCGGGCATCGACACCAAACTAAAGAAAAAGAAGTCCTGAACATATGCGCGACCTGGCCGGCTCTGCGATTCCCAGAGCCGGCCTTTTTATTTGTCACAATCTGACTTGGCTTAGGCCACCGGCCCTGAGTGCAAGCTGGCCTCCAGCCCACCAAGACACATAAGGTTCGTATTATCTTTTACGTAGCACTCTTTTTCTTTCGTTGAACGGTTACCCTGTGCGGGTGGAGACTGGAAAAAAGCAGTTCGATGTGTGAATCGTGCGCCAACCCCTTTCCTCAAGCGCCCGTATCGCGGCGCTCTTGTTGACCGCTGCCTTGCTGCCACTGCCGTTGGCAGGGAGGCGGCCCTCTGGACATATTCGGCCGTCCAGCCGATTCCATGATTGGACCACGCACCACGCGGTGTATCCGCAGAACGGCACGTTAGGCGCGCTGAACGCCGCGGGAAGCGACCCAAGGGCGATTTTCCGCTGGCGCGATGCGGAGCGGGAGCAATCGCGCGGTTTCTTCGGTTTTCGGCGCCACCCTAAACCACGCGGAATCGTTGTTGATAATTCCAGCGCGAGCAACCAAGCATCAAGCATCTATTTCGCTACTCAAGGCACGAACAACGCAGTCAAGTTGACTCAGGCTGGGTTTCAATGAGCGAAAGCCGCGGTGATCGGCCGGCAGAGAAGCAGGGTTCGGGTGAACAGTCCGAGCATAAGAAACGTCGTTACGTAAAACCGGCTTTCCAGCACGAAAAGGTCTTTGAAACGATGGCTTTGGCGTGCGGCAAAATATCGGACACCCAACGCCAATGTCATTTCAACCGGAAGAACTCCTAATATGCTGGCACTAGTAGCTAACGCCGCCCTGCAACCTCGGCAAGAAATCCAAATGGATCTGGTGGCGAAAACTCTCCGCCAGTTCGGCGCAGTGCGATTCATTGCCCGGGGCAGCAGCATGATTCCCTTCATTTGTCCGGGCGACCTCTTGACCGTTCGTTTAACGCTGCCTTCGTGTGTCGCTGTGGGTGATGTCGTATTGAATTCGCGTGAAGGACGCTTCTATGTTCATCGTATTGTGTGCAAATGGGGCGGAACCCGATTTCAGACGAAGGGAGACGCCCTGCGCCATCGCGATCCAGTGATCGACGCGGGACAATTGCTAGGTTGCGTAGTAGCTGTCGAGCGCCACGGCAAGCAAGTCCAATCCCGCGTCGGACTTTGGAATCACCTATTGGTCGCTCTGGTGCGACGCTCAGAATTCATTACCAAGGCGTTTTTGCGTTGTCATGCGGTGCGCACCCGTTTGCATTCGTCAAGCGCCTCGCCCGGCGGCATGGCTTTTGAGCATGAGGCCCTGTGTCAGAGCTGACGACCACGATCGACCTTGATATCGTCATCGAAATCGGCGGCGTTCCCGTGCGCGTGCGAACGGGCGACTCCGCCTTCTTGCATCTGCTGGAAAGGCGCTATACAGGTTTCGTTAACCGCAAGAGATACGCGGAGCTCGAGTTTGATGTGGATTTGACTCCCCCGGGCGACGTCGGGGCAGACGACGATGTGCGCGTGCTCCAGCAATCTGGGCGATGGTCGATGGAACGTGGTGACTTTCACGCCGAGTGGGATTCCGCTTCCCAAAACGGCAATATTCGGCAATCTGCCAATCCATACTCCATCGACTCGATACTTCGCATCGTACACACCCTGATTCTGTCGAAACAGGGGGGCTTCCTAGTGCACGCGGCCAGCGCGGTGCGGAACGGAAAGGCTTTCCTGTTCGCCGGCGTGTCCGGTTCCGGTAAAACAACCATCGCAAGGCTGGCGCCAGGAAACGTCACGCTCCTTACGGACGAAATCTCTTATGTGCGGGAGCAGGATGGCGGGTACTCTGCCTTCGGTACGCCCTTTACCGGAGAGCTGGCCAAGGTGGGTGACAATATCCGGGCGCCGATTGCCGCCTTGTATCTGCTGGCGAAAGGCCGGAAAAACCGAATCGGACCGCTCACCCGCGCCGAAGCGGGCCGCGCACTCCTCGCAAATATCCTTTTTTTTGCGGAGGATGCGGAATTGATCAAATTGGTGTTTGCGTCTGCCTGCCAATTCGTCAGCCGCGTGCCGGTTTACCGCCTAACGTTCGTGCCAGACGCCCGGGTGTGGGAGATGATTGCATGAATAAGCGGTACGTAGCGCGGAGCTCCGAGATTGCAGCGCGCCGCCTTGGCAACGAGATGATGATCATGTCGGGCCGGGATTCCACACTGTTCTCCTTGAATGAGGTAGCGACCGTCATTTGGGAAGCAGCCGACGGTCTGACCGCCCTGGACGAAATCGTGGAGCAAAGGGTTTGTCAGGAGTTTGACGTCGAGCTAGTCGAAGCCTTGCGGGATGCAGAGGCGTTGGTTGAAGGACTCGCGGGGCATGGCATTGTCGTGCTCTCGGACAGGCCATTCCGGTCGCCGGAGCCTCGCCAGGAGCAGACATGAGCTTGATGGAGGAAATGAATGCCAAGGCGCTCCGATTGGGAATCCCGCTTAGTGTGCAGCTGGACCTGACGTACCGCTGCAACGAACGCTGCGTCCATTGTTATCTCGACCACGATGACCATGGTGAGATGACCACGCCGGAAATCAGGAATCTTCTCGACCAGCTAGCAGAGGCCGGGGTTTTCTTTCTCACCATGAGCGGTGGTGAGATCCTACTGCGAAAAGACTTTTTCGACATCCTGGAATACGCTCGTGCATTGCTCTTCTGCGTCAAGCTCAAGACCAATGCGATCTTGATTCGCGAATACCAGGCGGACCGCATCAGGTCTCTCGGCGTTGACTCGATCCAAATCAGTATCTATTCGCACCGCTCGGAGATTCACGACGCTATTACCAAAGTTCCTGGCTCGCTAAAGCGATCGGTGGATGCCATTCGGTTTCTCAAAGCCCAAGGCTTGAAAATCATCATCGCCAACGTTCTGATGCTTCAGAACATCCACGACTACCCTGGCGTCAGGGCATTGGCAGCCGATTTGGGCGTCGAGTTTACGATTGATCCTACTATCACGCCGAGAATGGACGGAGACAGGTCGATTCTGAACCTCAATATTAATCAGGCCTCGCTGCGACAAGTGTTCCGCGATGAAGCTCTGGTTGGTAATGCGGAGGAATTCTGTGCCCCTCCGAAGCAGGCGGATGAAGATGATCTGGACGGCCTGCCGTGTAGCGCCGGCCACACCGCCTGCTACGTTTCGCCCTACGGCGACGTCTATCCTTGCGTGCAGTTTCCGCTACCTAGCGGAAATGTGAGGCGTGCGCCATTTCTGGATATTTGGCGCCATTCGGACCAGTTGAATGAGGTTCGCTCCATCAGGACCCGGGACTTGTCAGGTTGCTCTGTGTGCGTTCATGCAGCGGGCTGCACTCGTTGCCCCGGCCTAGCATACATGGAAGGCAACATGCGCGGACCATCCTCCCAGGATTGCGAAAAATCTTTTGCCAGAACAGGGATAGCGTCCAAGAATCTGCTGTCTAGGAAGCCGCCCGCCGAGGCACTGGTCCACATCCAGAGCGCAAAGGAACTCGTGACGCTGCCTGCAATCTCGCCCATTCCGGTGCAGTGCGAGCTTGAGTCCAGCCGCGGGCTGTTCGGACTCTGAGCCACATTCGTGCCTTTAGCCGCTGCCAAAGCGCGCCCGTCACTTACGATCTCAGGATCCTTGCAGAGCTCGCCGCTGAAGGCTTCACCGAAGCCCCAACATTGGCAGTCAGCGGAATGGCTGGTCCTACTCGAATGCGTTGCGCGTCGTTCAAATGTCGACCGTCTTGCCGACCTCTTGCAAAATTCTCTCGACTGGCCGCTCTTGCTGGAGGACGCCGAAAGCCATGGCGTAATGCCGCTTCTCGCTGAGTGCGTAATGAATCTAGACCCCGTGTTGGTGCCTCCCGACATTCGCGACAGATTGCGCGAATCGCGCCGCGCGTATACCGCATGCAGCCTGCAAATGACCGCCGAGCTATTTCGTCTACTGGAACGGTTTTCCGATGCTGGCATCGAATCTTTAGCGACAAAGGGCCCAGCGCTCTCCGTTCGTTGCTATGGCGACCCCGGCAGGCGTCAATATTCCGACCTCGATCTCGTCATTCGCGAAAAAGATATTCGCCGTGCGACGCAGGCCATGCTCGACCTGACCTACGAGCCGCGCGTCCCGCTGACCGTCATCGACGCTAAGAAAATCCCCGGCGAATACGCTTTCCGAAAACCCGGCACACACCTTCTCGTCGAGTTTCACACGGAGCGCACCTTTCGCTACCATCCGCGCCCGTTGCACATCGAAAAACTATTCGAGCGCCGCGCCTCGGTCACGATCGACGGCCGCGACGTCCCGGTGCTCTCGCTGGAAGACGAACTGGTCCTCATTTGCGTGCACGGCGCCAAGCATTTCTGGGAACGCCTAATGTGGGTTGCCGACGTTGCGGCGCTAATTTCCTCTGGACGACCTCCGGATTGGGACCGCGCTATCGCAGCAGCCGGCGAAGCCGGCGCAGAACGAATCCTGCACTTGGGGTTGCGCCTCGCTTCGGACGTGCTCGGCGCCGAGTTGCCCGAGCCAGTCGGGGCTAGTGTACGCTCCGACCGTCCGGTTTCACGGCTCGCCGCGCAAATCGAAAGCCGCCTCACTCTCAGCGAGCCCCGTGGCATCGGAATACTGCAGCGCGCCGCCTTTCGCGTCAGAATGCGCGGCGGCTGGTTAGCAGGCGCGGCCTACCTGCTGCGGCTCTCACTGTCTCCCACGGAAGAGGATTGGACTCCAGGTGAAGAGGGAACTCGCCCCGCCTTCTTCGACGCCATTAGCAGGCCGCTTCGCCTCGCAAGAAAACATCGCCGCCGGTAATTGAACGGCTCCCAAAAGAAAAAGGTCCGGCACAGGGCCGGACCTTTCTCCAAGGGAAGCAGTTAAATATTCGTACGCTCCATGAGTCTGCGTTGCACCTTCGGCCCTCGCTCCGGCAACTCCACGGAAAGAGTCACTTCGCTCCGGTTTCGCAGCACGCCAATCTTCGCGGTCTTGGCGTCGTTCTGCGATCCCAGTTTCTGCCGCAGGTCACCGAGGCTGCGCACGCGTTCCCCATTGAAGCTGGTGATCACGTCGCCCGCTTTCATCCCGGCTTTCTCGGCGGGCGACCCGCTGTTCACGCTGCGCACCAGGATTCCTTCGCCTTCCGGAGCACCGAAGAACGAGCCCAGTTGCCCGCCTATGTCCTCCGCATCGATTCCCAGGCGCGGACGCCCGGCCATCACCATGCCCATCCCTTCGCCCAAGTCCATCGACGGCATCTCCGGAATCTGCACTTCCGGCATGCGAAACGCGAAAGCCCCCGGCGTCGCGCCCATCCACTTATCGTGGCGCTCCTCGGCTTTGCCTAGCGTTGCGCTTAGCGTCTGCGCTCGTCCATCGCGCCACACCGTAAGTTGCGCCGCACGCCCCGCGGGAATTTCGTGGATCATTCTCCGGAATTGCGCGGCGCCTTCCACGCGCTGTCCATTCACTTCGGTGATGACGTCCTTCGCCTTCAGCCCGGCCTTGGCTGCGGGGCTGTCCTTCGTCACGTCCGCCACAACCACGCCGCGCTCCGCAGGCAGCTTCAACTCCTTGGCATTCTCCGTGGTAACTTCTTGCGTCTCGACGCCCAGCCAGCTTGGTCCTTCTCCGCCGTCAAAAATTCTAATTTGGTCGATCTCCGGATCGGACAGCTCCCGAATGCTGGCCAAGACACCTCCAGATTCCTCCAGCGCTCGACCCCCACCTTGCAACACGCGGTCCCCATCAATTTGAATTCGGTGCAACTCGCGCACTTTCGGAAGACGCTCCACTTTCACTTCCGGTGAAGTATTTTCCTGCTCTTGAAGAGCTGCCGATCGGCTCGGCAGCACAAGCAATGCGGCACCGAGAGCCGCAATGCCCCCGCTTACAAACAAAAAATTTTTCTTCATAATCGTGATTCTCCTCTTTGCTTTGGTGACTCCTTGTTTCCTTAGACGCACGTCGCGCTAAACCGTCGACCGCAAAGCCACCAAGCGAATCCCCCCGTTCACCGTGTGCAGCCGGATCGGCGCGCCGCCACGGCCCAATCTTCCGTGCATCTCACGCGGCTTCAGCGTGCTTTCGAAAGCCACCGGCAACTCCGAGGAAAAGTTTCCGTTAAGACACCGCGTCTCCAGATCGGCATGCGTATCGGCCGGGACCGCCAGCAACAGCGAGCCATTGGTCGTTTCCGCAACAGCGCCGTCCTTGTCTTGAACGTGCAAAAGCTCCAAATGCACGTTGCCGTTTGTAGTGCGCGCGTGCACCGAGCCGCCTCCTTCAAACACTTCAATGTTTCCGTTCACCGTTCGCAAATCTTCCACTCGCTCGATTCCCGATACGCGCAGCGTCCCGTTCACCGTGCCCAGATGCTCCACGTGCGCAAAATGCGGCACGCGCACCGTGTATTCCACGGCCACTTCCACTCCCTCATTTTGCGGGTAGCGCGTTGCCACGGAGACCACGCCGGGCTTGGCGTCCACATCGATGGATACAAGGTCCAGGTCCGACTCCCTGTGTTTCGCCGTCTTCACCGCGTGAATCTCAATGGTGTCGCGGTCCCAGCCCTGCACGTCCACTGTGCCGTTGACGTTCTGCAGCTCAAATGAGCCGCCCGGCTGCAGCGGATAGGTTTGATTGAATTCTTTGGTGATAGCCAGGCAAGCCGGAGCAGATGCTACGGCCAACACCAGGATCAACAGCGCGGCAAAACTAACAGAGCGGCGAAGCATAACGTTCTACCTCCTTCGAGGACCAACTTTCCAGAATCAGGTTCCAGAATCGAAGACCAGAACGAAACTCGTTGCGGCGCCCAACGGCGCCCGCTCCTAATGCAGTTGAAAATTAAATGTAATTGTCGAGATCACGTCCACCGGCTTGCCCCCGGTCGAAAACGGCCTCACCCGCCACTGCTTCACGGCCGCGATCGCGGCGTCCGCCAGCGTCGGCGACCCGCTAAGGATCTTGTCCACTTCGATGCGCCCGTCTTTCGTCGCGTGCACTTGCAGCCGCACAATTCCTTGCACTCCCGCGCGCCGCGCAATTGCCGGATATGCCGGTGGCGGCGCCGAAACCAAATGCTTCTGCAATTCGTCGGGATCTTCGCGTATGCCGCCCAGGAAAGTCGTCTCCAGCGTATTCAGCCAACGGTCGATCCAGTCGCCGCGGTCCTCTGTTCCGCCTGCAGGCTCCGGAGGATTCCACGATGGGGATTTCTCGAATCCCGTTTCCGTCAATTGCGCCGAATTCAAGCGATCCATCAGCCGCTCTTTTTGCTCCCGGATCAGCGACTGGCGCAAAGCAATCTCCGAATCCAGGAATTGCAGCCGGATTTTTCCCGCCGTCGTGCGCAGCTTCAGCGGAGGACCGCCGCCATTCAGCGTGCCCATTGCATGCACCGGCCCATTTCCGCGATCCTGAATTTGCAGTGCCAGCGCCGGGTCCGCTTCAATGCGCCGCTCGCCGCCGGATTCCACGACAGCATCAATGTCGGCCGCCAAGTTGCGTGGCAGAAACACAATGATGTCGCCATTTCCGGAAGTCAGTTGCGACAGCCCCGGAAGGTGCACCGTGCCGCCGGAGGAAGGCGCGTCGGGGTTGATCCACGCCGTGATCGTCCCGCCCGCCGTCGCTGCCCGAACCGTCCCCGCCACTCGTGTCAAGCAAATGCTTCCCGCGCTGGACTCCACTTCCATCGGCCCGGATACGTACATGATGCGAATGCCGCCGCCGCCGGTCTGTGCGCGAACCGAACCCCGCACTTCTCCGAAATCAATCTGCCCGCCGCCGGTGCGCACGCTCACAAGGCTTCCCGCCTGGCCAACCGTGATGTTGCCGCCGTCGGTCTGCAAATCCGCGCGCCCGCCAATTTGCCCTGCGCGAATGTGTCCGCCGCCGCTGCGCAAAGACGCGTCGCCCGCAATGTTTCCCGCGTTGATGTGCCCGCCCGCGGTGAATGCCCTCAAGTCTCCGGCAACGTCTTGCACCTGGATGTGACCGCCGTCGGTCTCCAGGCGCGCCACCAGGCGTTCCGATACGCCTTTTCCGGCAACGCCAACGCCGATTCGACCAGCGCGAATACTGCCGCCCTGCGTCATCAAGGTCGCGATTCCCCCAATGTCCTCCGTCTCGATGTCGCCGATTCCGGTCTTTACCTCCACGCTGTAATTGCGCGGCACCGCTATCTCGAACTGCACCCAGATTTGCGCGCCAGATAGATGCGTCGATTGCGGCGGCAACTTTCCGATGATTTCGACTCCCGCCGGAGTGGACTTCGCGCTTAGCGAATAATGATCCAGCAGATGCTGCGCCAGAGGAGCCCGCGCATCCGTTTCAATATGCACGGTATACCGGACCAACGGCGCGGAACCATTTTCAAGGGGGATAATTTTTACGGAGCCCAAGTCCGTGGTAAGCCGCAGCGTCAATCCATCTGATGTCTGCAGAGATCCCGTTCGGTCCGCGGAAAGGCGCGGCGGCGGTGGCTCACCCGGCTTGGTCAGTTCTGGCGCCCGAGCCCCAGGCTCCCGGGTACCCGAAGTCATGCTCGGGGCCAGCAAGACCGCCGCGCACAAGAGAGGCGCGAAGTGAATGGCTGTTCTCTTCATTCTAGATTGACTAGCGCTGCTACTTTCCAGATGCCACTGCGGAGCATACCTCTACTGCACTTCTCGCGGACCAATCTGCCGCAACGCCGCCGCGCTGCGCAGCCGCACATAGCGGTTTGGGTCACGCTGTTGCAATCCTTCTAGCGCGTGGATCACACGATCCACCGAAGGATCCGGAGGAATCTGACTTCCAGCAACTTCGGGCGCAATTCGCCGGGTTGGCGTCTCGGCATCCGTTTCGCCTTCCAGCGACCGCACCAGCAAGTTCACCGCCTCCACGCGCACACCCGGATTCGCATCGTGCTGCAGCGCTTCCAGCAAAGTATCGCGCACCGCATCGTCCGCGGCGGAATCGCGCAACGCCTCCAGCGCCTTCATGCGCACTGCAGCATTCTGGTCCCGCCGCGCCGCAGCCAGCAGTGCATGCCTCACATCCTTGTCGCCCGTTCGCGTCCTCAGCACATCCAGGCAATCCAATCGCACGCCCGGGTCAAATCGCTCTCCGTTCATCACCACGTAGGTAAGAACGCGCCGCACATCCGCGTCATCCACGCTTCCGCTCAACACAATTGGCTGTTCCGTGCGCACTTGCAGTTGCAGTGTTCCCGAGGAATCGGCCGCCGGCGCGAAATTCACTCCCGCCACCGCCATCTTCGACAAATCTTCATTCGTCAACGGCGCCGCTGCCTTCACGTTCACCGCTTGGCCGACGCCAAAGTTGCCTTCGCGCCCCGGAATCCACAGCGCCACCTGCGTTCCCACCGCCAATCCCATCAACACCAATCCCACCGCGCTCCATGCGGGTCGCAGAGCCATCCACCGCCGCGCCCAACCAAACGGACTCCACTGCTCCCGCAACGGCGGCGCGGACAAATCATCCAGCAATTCAGATAGTTCACTTCGGCACTGTGCGAGGAGTGCTCCGGAGGGGTCCAGCTGATCCGCTGGTTGGAACGCGCTCACTAGCGCGCTTTGCATTTCCTGTTCTTCGCGAAGCTGCGCCGCGCAGGCAGTGCAGCTCGCCAGGTGCGCATCGATCTCCTCGCGTTCCTGCGGCTCCACTTCATCGCAAGCATAAAACACCAGCAGAGGAGCGATGTCTCCGCAGCGCGTCACCCGGTTCGCGCTCATCGGAGCCCTCCCAACTGCGTGCGCAGCTTGCGCGTGGCCCGGAACAGCGAATTCTTCACCGTCTCTTCGGTAGTGCCCAGAGCGTCGCCAATCGCGCGCAGCTTCAGCCCTTGGTAATGCTTCATCTCGAAAACGACTCGCTCGCGAGGTGACAGCCGCTCCATCGCCGTCGCAATCCGCGCCTCAATTTCTTTCCCAAACAGCCGCCGCTCCGGGTCCAGCGTCGGCCGATGCTCCCGCTGCCGCTCGAAAAAGTCCGTAATCCCTTCATCCGCGTGGCCGTTCGTCTCCGGAGCCTGATCCTCCGGACGCGCCTGCCGCCGCCGCAAATGATCTAGGCAGACGTTTGTGACGATGCGATACAACCACGTGTAGAAACTGCACTCGAAGCGGAAGCGATGCAGGTTGCGATAGACCTTCAGAAAAGCCTCTTGGTAAACGTCGCGCGCGTCCTCGGGACGCTTCATCAGATTCAGCGCCAGCCGCAGCACATCGCGGTCATACCGGCGCACCAGTTCCTCGAACGCAGCGCGGTTTCCCGTCTGCGCTTCAGCGACTATACAGCGCTCATCAAGCTGCGGCAATGAAGCCACCGTGGCCATGGCATCCGTATCTGTAGCCCGGCCAGTAACGCTAGCCAAAGCCAATTGAGGAAGCGGCATATTCGCTTTCTTTTCGCAATTCCCGGTGTTATGGCCTCGGCCTTAACACCTTAGCGCAGGTTTATAACACGTTGGAATGGACCTGTGCCAGAGCGAACCACCCATTTTGGACGGACCTGCGCCCAATGGGTGAGCAGCCACCTCTCTCTGTCTAACGCAGTATCCAACCCGTTTGTTTCTAATTTTAGACGTTCGGCGGGTTACCGCCGCGGAAGTTTTTGAAGTGCGGCGGTCTTGCCGCCGCTTTATTGATGTGATGTCCTCAAAACTCAGCCTGCCGGCGTCACCTCCACCAGCCCCAGCAAGACGTCTCCGTGACTTCTGTGTCCGAACTCTGTGCCCTCTGCGTTAAGCCTTTTCTGCTCCCCTGCGCCGCCAAGCAAGCAAGGGCCACCCAAATAGAATCACCAAAGCCGCTACAATCCCATACCCATTCGCCCGATAAAAATAATCGGGATGCCCCAGCATTTCCCCGGCTCCACCCAGCAACGCAATCCCCGCCAAAATCAGAAAATATCCCAGCACGTTAAACCGGATAACGTAGCGCACCGCAAGGTCAATCACCGCGATCCACACCGCCCCGATGATCATCTTCTTCGCCACGTCCGTCGGGTCGTGCCAATTGGCTTCATTTCCGCCCAGCGCCAGCACGGCAAGCACGAAAACGGAAGCACGCAGCCACTTCGCCCGAATCATGCACGCGATGAACGCCGCCGTGATCGCCACCAGCGCCGTGTAAGTCAGTCCGCCGCGCACCCCCGAACCGAGAATTGCTCCCACCGGGAAGAACGCGTCCAGGTTCGCCCCGAAACTCGCCCCGGCTCCCTCCTGAGCCCCAGGCAAATGCTGGTACACCCACTTCGAGATCGCATCCAGTCCAACCCAAGCCGCCGCTCCACCCAGTCCGATAAACAGTCCGTCCCGGTAATACGCCTTCGGCATGCCTGTCCATTCCGGGATCCGCTCCACGCCGAACGCCCGCGTTCCGTAATACCACGCCGCACCAAACAGCAACGCAAGAAACCCAAATGAGAACAGCAGCCCCAGCAGTGCGCTAATCGCCGTGACCCCCATCATTGTCTTGAAAGGAATGGCCGTCCGGTAGTTGCTCAAAGCATTGGCCACGAAGTCCCCGCAGGCCAGCGTCAGCGCGGCGCCGGCAAGTCCCCACAGCGCCCACAGCGCCAGCCGCTTCCACGGAATCGTGCGCGCTGCCTCCGAACGCAGATTCTTAAGGAAAACAATCAGCGCCGTAATCGCAAATCCTGCCACCACCAGGATCGGTATCGCGTACCCAAACACGATCTTGGTCAGCGTCGCCTCTTCTTGCTTGCGCCGCCACTCATCCGGAATTTTGATGAAGGTCCGATAGTTCGTCACCTCGTCGCCGAGCACGACCAACTCAATCCGCGCAAACGCGTGTTCCGCCACGCCCCCAACTGCACCACGATCGAGCGCCGTGTTTTGTTGCCACGTCAAAGTGTGATCGGTCCGGTGCGGCCGCTTGTCCGAATTCGACTCCACCAGCGACCACTGGCTCAAATCAATCTTCTTCTCCTCGCGCAGAAATTTCTCCGCCCGTGCCACTGCTTCCTCTTTGCTGAGCGACGCTCCCGCCGTCTCGTCCGCCAACGTGTGCCGAATCGCATGCAGCGATCCGTCCGGCCTCAGCACCACGGCATACTCCTCCGGCTGCGAATCCCGAAAATACCGCACCCGCCACAGCGCCCCCGGCACCTGCATAGCAAGAATTTCATTCAGCCGCGCAACGCCGACACGCTCTCGCAAAAACTCATTCGTCGTCGGATCGGTGACGTTTACCAGCACCGTCGCATGTTTGTAGCTGTTCGGCTCAAGCCCGTGCTGCCGAAGAATCGCATCCGCTCGCGTCCGAGCCGACCGCGGATTAGCCGAAAGCCTTAAATAGTCGCCAATCGATTCCGGTTTCAGCTTCCAAGCCAACGCCCCGCCCCCCACCAGACACACCGCCAAGAGCGCCAGCGTCCGCGAAGACAGCGCGTCATAGCGTCGCGTCGAAACCGCCGCGGAAGCTTCCTCCGGCCCCGCAGCCAGACTTATCTCCGGAGCTGGTGCCGCCTGATTCAGCAAATCTTCATCGGTCTCAAATCTCCCTCGCGACAGATACGAAATCGCCGCAAACAGCAGCGGCGCCGCTGCCGCCAGCGCCACTACGATTCCCGAAACCTTGAAATACAAATTATTCGAACGCACCAGCAGCAAGCCCACCAGCGAAGCGTCCACCGTATAGTGCCAAATCAGCGTCGCCAGAATTCCCCACCGCAACATCACCAGCCCGGCGACGATTCCAATCAATCCGATTTCAATGCCCCGAATGTACGGCGGCTCCTGCGGATAGTTGCTGTGCAGAAAGCTCCACATGAACGCCGGCACGATCACCGCAATCCATCGCGAGCCGGTCAGCCGCGTAAAAAACGGAATCGCAAACAACCGGAACGTGAACTCTTCGTTTGTCGAAGCCAGCAACCCGATCGCCGCTCCCGAAATCCACGGAATCAGCGTGTTCACCGACTCTTCGTAATTAATCTCCTGCGGCGCCCAAGCTCCGAAATGTTGGGCCACCACGTAAAACGCCACAACGTACCCGATGTGCGCCGCCGCCAGCGAAAGCCCCACCACCGCCGCGGAAAAAAATTCCTTCGACCGCAATCCCCGCAGCGTAAACGCCTTCGCCAACTGCAATCGCTGCGGCTGCGATGCCCTGTACAGCGGTTCCGCCGCCGGCAGCACCAGCGTCACCGTAATCGCCGTCAACAGCGCAAGCACCAGCGCCATGCCGATCTTTGCCAGGAGGAAACCACCGTAAGAACTATTGGTGTTGTAGCTCGCGCTCCACAGCGGCCAGTCATTCAGGTTCTGCAAAAACAGCAGTCCCGCCACGAGAAGCCCCAGCACAATCGCGCCATGCCACGAGGACTGCCCGGAATTCGTCAGCTTGAACGCCAGCCACACCGCAAATCCCAGCAACAAAATGTAAGGAACCGTGAATACCAGCGCCAGCGTGTCGTTGCCCGAGCGCAGCCGTTGGTAGCTCCGTTCCCACGCTTCCGGCACCCGCAAATATTCCTGCGATCCCCCGATGTGCTCGCCCTGAAGCGACACGGTCAGCCGGTAGGGCGCGTCCTTCGCGCGAAATTCGCGCTTCTCCCACGTGAAATCCCAATCAGTGCGGTTCGGCCTCTTCGTCGAATTGGCTTCTTCCGGCAGGAAGTCCCATTGCATCGCGTCGATCCCAAGCTTTGAAACCAGAAAATTCTGCGCGCTAGCCTGCGCCGCAGCGCGATCCAGCGCGGCCCCCGCGCGTGCCTCTTCAATCTTGTGCGTGTACCCGACGACACTCCCCGCCGGGCTCACCCGCACGAAAAATTCCTCCTCCTGCTGTGGACGGAAAAACCGCACGTCCCAATACCAGATATGCAGTTGCGACGACATCATCTGGTTCGCTTGCTGCAATCCCAGTTCGCGCTCCAGGTACGTCTTCGCATCGTCGTCGACGCTAAACACAACCGCCGACCGGTAGCCGCTCGCGTTTTCGCCGAGCCCCGCCACAAAACTTTGCGCCCGCTGCAGCGCCTCCGAACGCGTCACGCGGAAATCCACCGAAGCTTCCGGAAACGCCCGGAAGAAATATTTGTAAGCGAAAATAGTCCCGACGATTCCAAGCGCCACCCACAGCAGCAGCGCCCGCTTCTCCGACCCGCTCAGCCGTTCACCACCCACATCAGCCTCCGCAAATACCGTCCCACTCTATAAATACCCCTGCCACAACCGCAAGCAAGTAACCATATCGTAGGGGCGCAGCACTGCTGCGCCCCAGCTTGGCACGATGTCAGCAAGCCTTCCTACTCAGCCCCACCACCCAAACCCGTCATCCTGAGGTCCCGGCGCCTCTCAGCCGGGCCGAAGGATCTCAACGTCAGCACGCCACACCAGCTCTGTGCGTGTGATGTATCGGGGCGCGGGCTTTCGCGGGCGCCTTTCGCTCAATGGTATAAATATCTATCGATGCCCCTGTCCCTGACCACCGAAGTCCGCATGATCAAAGGCGTCGGCCCCAACCGTGCCGAACTCCTCGCCAAGCGCGGCATCTACACCGTCGACGATCTCCTCCACTATCTCCCCTTCCGCTACGAAGATCGCATCCATTTCTCCAACATTCGCGACATCAAGCCCGACGGCGTCTACACCATTCGCGCCCGCGTCATGAGCGGCCAAGCCGTCCGCACCATGCGCGGACGCGACGCCATTTACCATCTCCTCGTGCAGGATCTCACCGGCCAGCTTCCCTGCAAATTCTTTCACGGCGGCTATCTCGAAGGCCGCCTCAAGCAAGGCCAACTCCTCGTCCTCCACGGCAAAGCCGAGGTCGACAAAATGCGCCCCGCTCGCATCGAAATGGTCAATCCGCAAATCGAGCTCCTCAGCAGCGTCGACCACTCCCTCGCCGCCCACGAAGCCGACAAATCCGCCGCCCAGGAAGAAATCGACTCCACCGAAGTCGGCCGCATCGTTCCCATCTACGAAGCCATCGGAACCTTCGGCTCGCGCTCCATCCGCCGTACCATCTATACCGCGCTGCAAACTCTCGACCCGCGCATGCCCGACGTATTGCCCGAGGACCTCCGCGCCCGTCTTGGCTATCCGTCGCGCCTTCAAGCTCTCGCGCAAACGCATTTTCCCGCCGCTGAAGAGTCCGTCGAAGCCCTGAACGAATTCCGCTCCCCCGCCCAGCAGCGCCTAATCTTCGAAGAATTTTTCCTCTATCAGCTCAGCCTCGCGCTTGACTGCCGCGCCGCACGCAAGGAAGACGCCATCGCCTTCCGCCTCCGCGAAGAAAATATTCGCGAAGCCCTGAAGCGCATCCTTCCCTTCAAGCCCACCGCCGCTCAAAAACGCGTCCTCGCGGAAATCGCCGCCGACCTAGAAAAGCCCGCGCCCATGAACCGCCTCCTGCAAGGCGACGTTGGCAGCGGCAAAACAATAGTCGCCCTGCAAGCCGCCGTCGTAGCCATCGAAAACGGCTGCCAGGCCGCCCTCATGGCCCCCACGGAAATTCTCGCCGTCCAGCATTTCCTTTCCGCGCGCCGCATCCTCGAGCGCGGCGGCTACCGCGTCGAACTGCTCATCAGCGGCCTGAAATCTGCCGAAAAATCCGCCGCCCTCGAGCGCATCCGCTCTGGCGAAGCGCGACTCGTCATCGGCACGCACGCGCTCATCGAAGACAATGTCGAGTTCTCCCGCCTCGGCTTCGTCGCCATCGACGAGCAGCACCGCTTCGGCGTCCTCCAACGCAAGCGCCTGATGGACAAAGCCGCAGCCCACGGCCACGCACCCCACGTTCTCGTCCTAACCGCGACGCCCATCCCGCGCACGCTATCTCTCACCCTCTACGGCGACCTCGACGTCTCCGTCCTCGACGAGCTCCCTCCCGGCCGCACGCCCATCGAGACGCATCTCACCTCCGAGCCACACCTCCCGGGCGTCTGGAACAGCATCCGCCGCGAAGTTGAAGCCGGCCACCAGGCCTACATCGTCTATCCCGTCATCGAAGAATCAAAACTCGAACTGAAAGCCGCGATCGAAGAATACGAGCGCCTGTCGCGAGAAGTTTTCCCCAAGCTGCGCCTCGGTCTTCTCCACGGCCGCCTCTCCAGCGACGAAAAAGACGACGTCATGCAGCAATTCCGCAAAAACGAAATCCAAATCCTTGTCGCCACCACCGTAGTTGAAGTCGGCGTCGATGTCCCCAACGCAACGGTAATGGTCATCGAGCACGCCGAACGCTTCGGTCTCTCCCAGCTCCATCAACTCCGCGGGCGCATCGGCCGCGGCGCGCAAAAGTCCCACTGCGTCCTCGTCGGCCCCGTGCGCATGACCGACGAAGCCCGCGCCCGCCTCGAAACCATGGTGCGCACCTCCAACGGCTTCGAAATCGCCGAAACCGATCTTCAGCTCCGCGGCCCCGGTGAATTCTTCGGCACCCGCCAGTCCGGCGCCTTCGGCTTCCACATCGCCAACCCCGTCCGCGACCGCGAACTCCTCGAGCAAGCCCGCCGCGAAGCCTTCGCCATCGCCGACACTCCGTCGCAAAAGCAAGCGCTAGACCGCATCGTGCGCACCCTGCCCCCCGAATGGCAGCGCCGCTATCACCTAGCTAAAGTCGGCTAGCTCCCCGTAGGGGCGCAGCCCGCCTGCGGCAGGCACTGCTGCGCCCCTTCTCGCCACGATGCAATGAGTTTGCAATGCCCTTTTTGGACTGCGGTAGCTCGCTACCGCTTTCACGGCGTGAGCCACGAAACCAAAGCAGCGGGTCAACGCTTCCTCTCCATGCCTTCTGTGTTAAGTTTTTTCTTCCTGTTGTCCCCCATCCCGTTTCCACCGTACGATTCCCCAAACAAATGCGCATCATCGCAGGCAAATACCGCAGCCGCATCCTTAAATCCCTCAAAGGCAACGCCCTCCGTCCCACCAGCGACCGCCTCCGCGAAACCCTTTTCAACATCCTCGGTCCCAACGTCGCCGGTTCGCGTTTCCTCGACGTCTTCGCCGGCACCGGCGCCGTCGGTATCGAAGCCGCAAGCCGCGGCGCAACAGAAATAGTCTTCATCGAAAACCACGCCCCAGCCGCCGTCCTAATCCGACGCAATCTCGAATCACTCGCAATCACCAGTGGAGCCCATATCCTCGCCCTCGACGCCCTCCGCGCTCTCGAAAAAATCTCCGCCCGCCACAAGCCCACCGACGCCCCATTCGATTTCGTCTTCGTCGATCCGCCCTACGCGGAAAAAGATCAATACGACCGCGTCCTCGGTTTCCTCGGCTCCGCCCCATTCCTCAGCCAAGGCAGCCTCGTAATCGCCGAGCATCGCCGCACTTTCAATCTGCCCCACCGCATCGGCCGCCTGCTGCAAACCCGCCTCCTCCGCCAAGGCGACGCCGCCCTCAGCTTCTTCGAGCACCAAGCCGCCGAACCCGACCAAATCCCCGAGGCCGCGTAGGAGCGAATCAGGCGAGCTCCACACCACAACAGTCACGCCCGAAGCGACCGACTTCATCTCTTGTGCAAGCGCCTCTCCCAACGATTTCTCCCCAAAATCTGCTTGACAAGCGGTGCACTATCGGCGTACATTGCCGTTAGGTTATGCAACCTTTGGGTTATGGACGAATGACTCCTCACCGACTCGACGCCACCTTCGCCGCCCTCGCCGATCCCACGCGACGCGCCATCCTCGCCCGCCTCGCCTCCGGTCAAGCCTCCGTCACCCAGCTTGCCGCGCCCTTCGCCATGAGCCAGCCCGCCATCTCCAAGCACCTCAAGGTCCTCGAGCGCGCCGGCCTCGTTTCCCGCGGCCGCGACGCGCAGCGCCGCCCGCGCCGCCTCGAGGCCAAGCCGCTCGCGCAAGCCACCGAATGGCTGGAGCCTTACCGCCAGTTTTGGGAGGGCAATTTCCAGCGCCTGGACGCCCTTCTCGACGAACTCAAGGCCCACAAGAAAAAACGCAAGCGCGCCAAGCGCTAGAGGAGACCACCCATGCAGAACACGGGAACTTTGAAACTAGAAACTCGCGGCGATCGCGAGATCGTCATGACCCGCGTCTTCGACGCTCCACGCAACCTGGTCTGGGAGGCCTTCACCAAGCCCGAACTCCTCAAGCGTTGGTTCTTCGGGCCGCCGGGCTGGTCGCTGGCTGTTTGTGAGGTCGCTCTGCACGCGGGCGCCGCCTATCGCTACGTCTGGCGCGGCCCCGACGGCACCGAAATGGGCATGGGCGGTGTGTGTCGCGAGTTCCTGCCCCCCGAACGCGCCGTTTGCACCGAGAAGTTCGACAATCCCTGGTACCCAGGCGAAGCGCTGGTGACCACCACTCTCGTCGAGCAAGGCGGCAAGACCACGCTCACGCTCTCGGTGCTCTACCAATCCTCCGAAGCCCGCGAAGCCGCACTCAAGACTCCCATGGAGCACGGCGTCGCGATGGGCTACGATCGCCTTGCCGAGTTGCTCGCATCGTTCCCGGCGCAAGCCAACGAAAAAGGAGCGGGCGCGCCGTGAGCGAAGCGCATCCTCCGCGGCGCACCGGCCAAAGCATCGGCGCTGTAGCGTAGCATTGGTCGCACAAACTGATTGAGGGAGCCCCTTACATGAAGAAAGCGAAATCCGGCAATCGCGCCCCGGCGGCAAAAAGCAGCGCCGCTGCGAAAAATATCGACGAGTACCTCGCATCCGTCCCCGAACCCGCGCGCACCACGTTAAACAGTATTCGCGCGGTGATTCGCTCCGCCGTGCCGCCGGAAGCCACCGAGGCCATCACCTATTGCATCCCCACCTTCAAGTACAAAGGATCGTTGCTGGCCTTCGCCGCCTTTAAGAACCACTGCAGCTTGTTCCCCATGAGCCTGTCCGTAATCGACACGTTCAAGAACGAGCTCAAGCCTTTCCTCGCATCCAAAGGGACTCTCCGCTTCCCGCTGGACAAGCCGCTGCCCGCCGCTCTCGTGAAAAAACTGGTGAAAGCGCGTATCGCACAGAACGAAAGCAGAAAACACCGCTGATTCCCTCCGGGAATTTACTTAACCGTACTAGATTAAGTCACGAAGAATGCCTAAGATTAGAGTTGACACATATTGGTTAAGTAGCGTACGTTGGCTACGTACCGATAGAGGCAGAACGGCAATCTGAGTCGACACAAGTCCTCCGAAATTGCCTTCCAAACAGCCTAAGCGTTAAGTGGAGGCTAAAAATGAGAACTATGAATCGTTGGGAACAACCGTTCCGCGGGGCTTCGACCCTGCAGGAACAGATCAATCGCGTGTTTGGCGACGTGGTGGGACGCACCGGCGAGGAGTCGAACTTGACCCCTTGGGCTCCGGCCGTCGACATCTACGAGACCGAGAATGAATTGGTCGTTAAGGCCGACCTGCCGGACGTTAATCCGCAGGACCTCGACATCCGCGTGGAAAACAACATCCTCACCATTCGCGGCGAACGCAAGTTTGAAGCCAAGGTGCACGACGACAACTATCTGCGCATCGAGCGCGCCTATGGCTCCTTCAGCCGCAGCTTCTCGCTGGCCAACTCCGTCAACTCCGACGCCATCAAGGCCGACTATCACGATGGCGTGCTGACGCTAAGCATCCCGAAGACCGAGGAAGCCAAGCCCAAGCAGATCAAGGTGAATGTGGGAACGCATGCAATGGCGGCGGCGGCCGGTAGTCAAAGCGCACCGCAACAAAAGTCGATGACCGCCGTGGCTGGCGCTCGCTGAGAGAGCCAGACCGAAGACGAAGTAGCGGCGAGGGGCTGGCGACATCGCGCCAGCCCTTTCTCGTCAGAAGCAACAGCTAACGAACCTCCTGTCGCGATTGGAATCAGTTGACCTAGCAAACACCAATTGCATCCGCGGGAATCTGTGTGAAGGAATGTTCAGTCTCAGCAGAACGCTTACGTGAATGGAGGAACCCCATGCTGACCGTAGACCGGCTAAAGATTTTCAATGAGTTGGTGGGACTCTGCAAAGCGCAGTTGCCATTGGTGAAGCCAACGGACTTGCATTCAGGCAGACGCTGGACCATCGCTGATCTCGAACTTTATGACCAGCGGTCCGAGCGCATTGCCAAATTGCAAAGGCAATTTATGGAATCGCGTACCGTGAACGCTGTCAAGCTCAAGGCCATCCGGATAGTACCTATCGGGAGCTGGGGCGACCGTTAATCCTGCGAAAGCGCCGTAGGCGCAGCACACAGTTCCCCTCCGCTCCTGCCCATCCGAACAGGTGATTGTTCCGCCCCGCGAAACCCGCTGAGCGCCCGGCTCAAACTCGAAAAATGTTACGTTGAAGACAATCGCGTTTACAGTTTTTCTGGAGCGCTCGGCATGGCCGCTTACTACAAGTTCTCGGGCAAATTTGCGCCTCAAGGACCCCTGCTCGGAATCCTTGCTGGCGCAGGGGTCTCTATCCCCGCTACCTTTCTCTACGTCTACGGTACCGTCAGTATCCCGGAAGCTAAGCTCCGCGCCATTTGCACGCTAGCGTTCGGCGCCCTCATCGGCGCCTGTTCAGGCTTCGCCATGTGCTGGGGCAAAGTGCGAAACAAGTTCGTCGCCGCCACTGTGGGACTTGCGGCTTCCTTATTCGGGCTGTACTTTAGCTGGTTCGCCTGGATAATGCATCTGGTCCAGCCGTCCCACTGGGTGTTCAATCTTGCTCGCCCCGTCATGCATCCCCGAAGACTTTGGAACGCCATGGTCGTTGTCAACGGAATCGGCACCTGGAGTAGCAGCAGCGCCAGCAGTCCCGAGCACGGCACGTTTCTCTGGATTGTTTGGATTGGAGAAGCGCTCCTACTCGTCGGCACTGGCACCCTCGTTGCATTTTCCGTCGTGCAGCTCCGCCCGTTCTGCGAACGCTGCGAGCAGTGGTGCTCCCAAAAAACGAAACTCGTTTTCGCGCCCTCCTTGCCGG
>Ga0307479_10001163_pt1 | contig 23889 bp, 18 predicted proteins | sample atmos_gasesECM4C_FD_203743 | JGI IMG/M metagenome (GOLD analysis project Ga0307479, IMG submission 203743) | Hardwood forest soil microbial communities from Morgan-Monroe State Forest, Indiana, United States - atmos_gasesECM4C_515 | ecosystem: Environmental > Terrestrial > Soil > Temperate... | reverse complement strand
TCAGCGGGATCGACCAGCGTGGCGCCCTGTTTCTTCATAACATCGAGAGATTGTTCCATGAGCGCGTCGACAGCATCGCTGAAGCCGAAATATTTCCGCGCCACGCCGATGCGCGCGCCTTTCAGGCCATTCGGGTTGCAGAACTGCGTGTAGTCGGTGTAGGACTTGCCTGCGCTAGCCGCGGTGGCCGAATCTTCGGGGTCGACTCCGGTGAGCGCGCCCAGCAGGGTAGCGGCGTCGCCCATAGTGCGACACATGGGCCCGGCTCCGTCTTGCGTGTGAGAAATCGGAATAATCCCGCTGCGACTTATCAGGCCGACTGTTGGCTTAATGCCGGCAAGTCCATTCGAGGACGAAGGGCAAACGATGGAACCATCGGTCTCCGTGCCGATTCCCACGGCACACAGGTTCGCTGATACGCCCGCTCCCGTGCCCGAACTCGAGCCGCAGGGATTACGATCAAGCGCATAAGGGTTTTTAGTAAGACCACCGCGTCCGCTCCATCCGCTGGTGGAGTGGTTGGAGCGAATATTCGCCCACTCGCTCAAATTCGTCTTGCCAAGAATTACAGCGCCCGCCGCCCGCAGTTTTCGCGCCACGAAAGAATCTTGCACGGGCTTGGAGCCGACCAAGGCCAGCGACCCTGCGGTCGTCATCATCTTGTCCGCCGTATCGACGTTGTCCTTAATCAGCACCGGGACACCGTGCATCGGCCCTCGTGGACCTTTCGCTTTTCGCTCCTGGTCAAGTGCGTCGGCAATAGACAAAGCGTCCGGGTTCAGTTCGATGATGCTGTTGATCGCCGGCCCGTGTTTATCGATTTCTTCAATGCGCGCGGAGTATTTTTCCACCAACGAACGCGCCGTGAATTTGCCGGACCTCATTCCATCCTGCAGGCCGGAGATCGTAAGTTCATCGAGTTCGAAAGGCTTAACGTCTGGAACCTGAGCCGCGTTAGAGATCTGCCGGGCTGCGCCAAGCGCCGGGTACGCCGGCGTGAGGGTAGCAGCGAGGCCACCAATTAGTGTGGATTTGAGGAACGATCGTCGATCGGCTGCAAGCTTCACTTTTCTCCGCGGCATATACGAGGCTATCCTTGGTCAGGAAAGAAAATGGTAAGGTGCAACGGAACATAGTAATCCATTCCCTCAGAACCGTGCACGCCCCAGCGTGAAGAAGAGGCACTGTCGTTGAAGAAGGAGTTGAAGAGGGAGTTGAAGGCACAGTAGAAGAGAGAAGATGCGTTCGATGGGCGCGAAAGTGTATAAAGTTGCACAGACGCCAGAACTGTGAATCACTATTGTAGTCGGCAGAGTGGCAATGGGTCGCGGCTGAGAGGCATCGACTCTTGGAGGCGCGCCGGAGCAATTCCTTCTTCGTTCCTCACGAACTTCCGGCGCGTCCCTCCCCGTATCTATTAATTGCGTTATGAGAACGATACTTCCAGAGTTCGCATATTCCGAACGTGCTCGCCTTTCGGTAGCGATCGGTCTTCTGGCTCGAGAAGAACCAGAAGACGACGAAGACGACGAAGACGAAGAGGAAGACGAACCAGACCAAGGCAATGGCAACTCCGACGGATACTCGGAGTGAACCGCTTTCGCCCCCAGTCGTTCGAGAGTAACAGCGCGGCTGAGTACCGCTGACAGCTATTCCGCGGCCTTGATTCCGGCCGCGCTATAAAGGTCGGCGCTCTTGTACATAACGCCATTCTTCATCACTACGCGGCATCGACGAATATCACTGATACGCTCGGCCGGATTACCCTCCACAAGAATCAGGTCAGCTCGCTTACCATCCGCGATCGACCCCACTTCCTTTTCCTGCTTCAGAAGCCGCGCTGCGTTGAAGGTTGCGATCTGCAGTGCTCTCGCGGGCGGGATTCCGGCCCTGACCTCCAATTCCAATTCGCGATGCAACATCAGTCCCGCCGTCGCATCGGTTCCCGCCAGAATGGGAATACCCGCATCGTACATGCGCTTGGTCATCCGCAGCATTGCATCGTAGGAATCTTTGTAGAGTTGATCGTTCTCCGCTGTCACTGGCAACCCGCCGTTGTATGCCCCCCGCTGCACCTGCGCCGGAAGGCGGCTTATCACCGGCGCGAAGTCTGGAGACACCTGGCCCGGACGCCCGGTGAACATTCCCTCGAAGGTCGCCAGGGTTACGTCCACAGTGGTGTGGTGTTGCAAAAGCAATGCGATGAAATCGCTGACCTCTTTCGATTGCAGATCGAGCTTTGCGGCGTTCGCACCCACGGCAGTAAAGCGTTCGGGGGTACGCGTGTCCTTCACTTTATCAGCCAGAAAATTAAGGAAGATGAAGTTAATATGCTGGATTTCATCCGCTCCATCCTGCACAAACTGGCTGGCCGTTATTCCGTTCGGAATGTGGCCGCTCACACGCAGACCGCGTGCGTGCGCAGTCTTCGCGATTCCCGGTACGAAGTCGGGGTTGATTGAACTGTAAAGTTTGATTTGTATGTAGCCCAGGTCCGCATAGCGATTCACATCCGCCACTGCCTCCTCCGCCGTATCGGCGTACAGACCGGTTGGGGCCTGGTACGGGCCATGTCCATCGATAAATCCGGCCTTCCAGACCCGAGGGCCGATCGCTGCGCCACTATCCCATTGATCCTGAAGATGTTTGAGTTCACCAATATCGTTGCCCATATCGCGCGCGGTGGTTACGCCGCTCGCGATGTCCAAAATTCCGTCCAGAGCCTGAAGGTGGGCGTGCATGTCGAAGAGTCCAGGCAGCAGAGTCTTGCCCCTTCCATCAATCACGTCCGCGTCCTTCGGGACTTTGACTGAAGTTGCCGCTCCCACGGCAACGATGCGATCTCCTTGAATGACGACCGTCTGATCTTCCCGCGTGGCAGCCTGCTCAGAGTCAAACACGCGCACGTGCTCGACGGCCACCGGATGATTCGGGTGCTGTGCAAAATCATGGGCAAGGCGGGCATACCGTTCGTCGACCGCTTTTCGGTCGAGTGCATAAAGTTGGTCGTTCGTGTCCTCCCAGCCTTCCCTCAGGAATGCGAACCACTTTCCAGGAGTGGCGAAAAAGTGCTGATCGTCATCCAGCCAGAGGGTCTGCGGCTCGAAAGCGAGTCCCGTAATCGCGTATTCCGTCACGTGCATTTTCTGTCCGCGGCTTTCAACCGTGACGTCGGTCATCCGTTCCAGCCGGGCCTCGCCGGCCGGGAACAGTTTGATCGGAGCATTCTTAGCCTTCAGAAGCGCACTCACCAGGAAAGCCGCTTCCACCACCGGACCGTTGTTGCTGACATAGAATCCCGGCGCTGGAGCCTGCCCATTCTCCGATGTACTCTTCCAGCGGCCAACTCCAGACTCCACCGCGAAGTGTTCGTCCACCGGAGCCTTCAGGTAGTCGTTGCCGCTAATGTCAGTCCGCACCGGCGATCCGTCCGCGCCGACGACGTAGTGCGCCGCGATCTTTGGCCCGCGGCCGCGGTCATTGAACTCGAACGTGGAGTCCACGTGGCCGTTCGGGCCGTAGGAGTCCACCTCGCTGCCTGCCACCTTGCCGTTACTCTGGATGGTGTAACGAAATGTTTGCTGAGCCGTAGCGCCAGGCGTCCAAAGCAGAACGCCCATAAAGAGGACTGAGATCGACAAGAAACCTAGTTTGGGCATGGCACCGTATTGTGCCACTAAAGGGCGGGAATGAGAAAGGGGTTTAGAGGTTTGCCCTAGCTGAACAAATTACCAATGTTCGATTTCTGGTGCAATTCGTTGACATTTGTGTATAATAAAAGCCAGCTAAGTTTGACTCACAAGCAATTGAAGGTCGGTATCGCCAACCAGCGTCACCCCTCCACTAGCAGAGAATCTTCCATAGCACAATTCAAGAAACAGGAATAGGACTATCAATGGCAGAACAAGGAACAGTGAAGTGGTTTAACGACGCCAAAGGCTATGGCTTTATCAGCCGTCAGAATGGCGAAGACGTTTTCGTGCATTTCTCCGCGATTCAGGCTGGCGGCTTCCGCAGCCTGCAAGAAGGCCAAACCGTGCAGTTCGACGTGACCAAGGGCCCCAAGGGCTGGCAGGCGGAGAACGTTCAGGCTGTCTAAGTTACGCCGCTTTCGAAGCGATAACTAAAAATGCCCGGCATCCGAGAGGATTCCGGGCGTTTTGTTTTTGAGCCTGCACCTTAGGCTCTAAGCCTGTTGACGCGCCTGCTGCACCATCTCCACCAACACCTTCCGGGCTTCATTCGAATTGTTTACCTCACGCAAGAACGCAATACGGGTTCCGCGGACGCCTTCCTCAGTCTTCAATCGCACCTGGAACCCGAGCCGATCCACAGAAGTCATGGCGGCTTCCTGTGACTCGATGCCGGCATGCGTCCTCGCCAGCAGGATGAGCGCATCTTTATGGTCGGCGTTCATGTGCTCAATGATTCCCGCAGCCACGTCGGCCAGAGGATCCGGCCGCGCCTGGTCGTAATCGCTGGCCTGCACCCACCCCATCACTCCAAAGCCGCCGACGTAGTAAACATCAACCACATCCATCCGATAGAAAGAAAAGTCGTCAAAGTCCACCCAGTATTTGCTGTTGGCGTAGCGCTCCAGATAAAGCTCACGAGCGTCGGCGACTTCCGATTTGGGGATGGTCAAGACGTTTCCCAGGAGCGTGACGCGCGATGCGCCCAGGGGATCACCGCTTGCTTCCGCTTGCGTCACCAGCAAACTGGCGCGCGGATCTGCCCGCAAATTTTGCGTGTGCATCGCCATCGTGCTAATCAGAAAGATGGGACGGCCCCGCGCGTCCAAACCGTAAGGCATCACCGATCCAAATGGAAACCCCGGCTGCTTCAGGGAGGCAGTGGAAAGGCTTCCAATCCGTCCCAGGTGTACCAGGGTGCGCGCCCGCTCGGCAAACGAAGGCTCAAGAACCGGCGGCTGGTTGGTCGCCGTGGCGGTGCTGCCGTGACTTCGGCTGGATGGAGACGACATGAACTCAGTCTAACAGCCTTGAAAGGGCGCGGGTTCCCCCGCGCTGCATCAACTACAAACAAACGAACAGCGGCTTCAGCCGTCAAGCACATTGTTTCCCGCGCCGACGAATGCTAAACTTTGCTTGGCCAGGCAGTAATTGCACTGCGGGCGGGAGTAGTTCAGCGGTAGAACGCCAGCTTCCCAAGCTGGATGTCGCCGGTTCGATCCCGGTCTCCCGCTCCATTTCCATCGAAGACGGCGCGCGATCTCAGATTCCGCTGGTCTCAAACGCCAGCACCGCCAGCGCCAGCCGGTAGTCGTACATCGCTTGAGCATTGCTGATCTGAGCTTGCGTTTGCTGAAGCTGGGCCTGGCTCAATTCCACAATAGAACTCAAACCTAAGTGATACCGTGACTGCGCCAAGTTGAGCGCCAGATTTGCCTGATCCACGAGTTGTTGAGTCACCGCAAGACGTTCATAACCGGTATTCGCATTCAACCAACTAGTTCGGACGTCGCGGGAAATCCGGTTGCGCAGGTCTCGCAACCTCTCTTGGGCAGCCTGTGCCCGCAGCGAAGCCTCCCGCGCCCTTGCAGGGAAGAGAAATCCGTTGAAAACGGGGACATCAACATTGACTCCCACGGCTCCATACCAATTGGGAATGATCGCCGGGTTCCGCACCGGCGTGTCTCCCACAGCTCCCATGGCTCGAATATCGGGAAAAAGCAAATCCCGTTCGGCCTTTTGAAACCTTTTCGCAGACTCTGATTGGAACTCTAGCGCCAGTATTTCGGGCCGGACGGCAAAGGCGGTGGAAATGAGATCATCCACGTTGCCCGGAGGCGCCACTGCCGGCGACTCATCTTCAACAAGCTGGAAGCCCTGCAGGCTCGAGAAACCGAGCACCGCCGAAAGCGTGGCCAGCGCGGCATTCTCGTTGTTCTGTGCATCCAGCAGCAGCAACTTTGCTTGTGCCAGATTAACGTTGGCAAAGCTGAGATCAAGCTGCGATTTGAGCTTGCTCTTGAACAACGCGTCCACCTGGCTGGAGACTGTTTGCCGGTCATTCACCGTCTGCTGCGCCACGGTCAGCACGGCATGCGTTTGCAAAGCATTATAAAAAGCCTGATCCACAGCCAAAAGGATTTGTTCTTTCGTAGCTAACGAGTTCTGGTTCTCCGCCTTGGCCGCCAGATTCGCGCTGGCAACCAGGTTCGTGGTGCGGCCAAAGTCGGTGATGAGCTGCGTCACCATCGCACCGCCCGCAGCCCGGGGATACACCGAGGGATTGTTGAGCGCGCCCGCCGTAATTCGCGCTCCCGGTTCGGAATCGACCGCTGTAAGCTGGACCGTTGCCGTTGGCCATAGGCCCGACCGGACCTGCCGCCTGACTTGCTCTGAAGCCAAAGCGGTCAGCCGCGCAACCGATATTTGAGGATTGTTCTTGAGAGCCAGCGCCTGCGCATCTTTCAGCGAAAGCGAAATTGGAGTTCCAGGAGCACCCTGCGGCAAAGCGGCCGGCGAATCCGTTGGGGCTCCGAAGGTTCCACTCGGCTTGGCTTCCGCCTGCGGCGCGGGAGCGGAGGGCAGATTGGCTGCGCTCGCACTCAGCGTCGCCTGCCCAAATCCACAAACCGGCAGCACCATAGAAATCAAAATAAATTGAAAAGCCTTCATTCCGAGATTTCCTTGTCGAGTTTCTTTAGCGCTCACCCCTCGCGTTCCGGAAGCGCGGAGGCCACATTCTTTTCTCCACGTTTTCCGTAGACCAGCAGGTAGGCCGTCGGCACGATGAAGATGGTCAACACCACGGAAGAGGTCAATCCGCCAATGATGGCCCGCGCCAGAGGAGCATACTGTTCGCTTCCAGTCCCGAGTTTCAGGGCCATCGGCACCATACCGATAATGGTGGCCAACGACGTCATAAGAATCGGCCGCAAACGCACCCGGCAGGAGGCGATGATCGCTTCCTCCACCGTTTTCCCCTGCTCCTCAAGCCGGTGAGCGAATTCCACGATCAGAATGCTGTTGGAAGCTGATATCCCCACCAACATCAGCACTCCCATTAGCGACATCACATTCAGCGTAGTCCCAGTCAAAGGCAGAATAATCAGCACCCCAATCAATCCCATCGGGATAGCCAGCATGATCAGCAATGGATCCACAAATGACCGGAACTGCGCCACCAGAATCAGATAAAGAAGAACAGCCGAGAGCAAGAGGCCAATGGCAAAACTGCGAAAGGATGCATTCATGCCTTCCACCATGCCCCGAAGATTGACCCGCACGTTTTCCGGAAGCTTGGTGCTGGTCAAGATGTGATTGACTTCGTCGGAGATCTTTCCCAGGTTCTCGCTTGCCGGCGTTACATAAACGTCGGCCACCCGCTGAATCTGGTAGTGGTCCACCTCGGTCGGCGTCTGAATGTTCTCAACTTTTACGACAGCATCCAGCGTGGTTGGCTTCTTCAGGTTGGGGGAGCGGATGGGAATATTTGTCAGGTCGGTGGGATTGTGAATGGCCGATCGGCCGGTCTCAGGAAACTGCACCGTCAGGAAATAGTCATTGCCCGTCTTGTGATCGACCCAGTAATTCGGCGCGATCATGGTGTTGGAATTCAGCGCCGTGATCACGTTGTCCACCACTTCCTTCTGGGTCAGACCCAACTCACCCGCGTGGACGCGATCCACATCCAGCCGCAGCCCCGGATAATTCAAATCCTGCGGAATGTAAACCTCTCCCACACCGGGCAGGCCGCGGATCTTCCTCGCCAGGTCTTGTGCTACCGCGTAAATCTCGTGCAGGCTCCTTCCGCTCACCTGCACGTCGATGGGCGCCTGCATTCCGGAATTAAGAATGGCGTCGACCATCGAACCGCTGGAAAGAAACGTTCGGATCTCCGGGAACTGATCTCCCATAGCTTTCTGCACCCGATCCATGTATTCAAAGCTGCTAAGCTCGTGCGATTCCCGCAATGCCACCTGAATCGTCGCCATGTAAGGACCGGCATTCGTGGTATAGAGCGCGGAGAAGTCCGGCACCACGCCGACGTTAGAGACCACCATCTTGAAATCCTTCGCCGGAACCTGCTCGTGGATCAGGGCCTCGACCTTGGATACGTACTGTTCGGTGACTTCCAGCCGCGTACCCGTCGGCACTTTCAAATTGATGGTGAATTGTCCGGCATCGGTCCGAGGAAAGAACGCCAGTCCCAGCAGGGGATAAATCGCCAGACTCAACACGAACGCGCCGCTCAGAACAGCGACCGTTAGTCCGGGTCGCGCCACCGCGTGCTTCACCCAATATTCATAAGAATCCAGTAATTTATTAAAGTGACGGTTGAAGTTAGCCGTAAACCGGTCCCACCGGGAGTTGCTGTCTGCCGTCGTGGGTTCCACTTCGTATTCTTGTCCTTCAACTGGCGGGTGCGGAACTGCCTTGAGAAGTCGCGAGCAGAACAGGGGGATCACGGTCATCGCTACCAGATACGAGGCGAAGAGCGAAATCACCACGGCGAGCGCCAGCGCCGTGAACAGGAACTTGCTGACGCCATAAAGAAAAGTGACGGGGAAGAACACGACCACGGTGGTAAGAGTGGCCGCCAACACCGCAAGGCTGACCTCGGTTCCTCCAACTTCCGCAGCGGCTTCCGGTGTCGCCCCCATTTCCAGATGGCGATAGATGTTTTCCAGCGAAATCACCGAATTGTCGATGATGCGCGAAAAAGCCAGCGCCAGCCCTCCCAGAATCATCGTGTTCACGGTGCTGCCCGTCCAACTCAGAATCACAAACGTGGCCAGCGCTGAGAGTGGAATCGAGAGAAAAACAGCGGACGTCGCCCGGAAGCTTCCCAGAAAGATCAGAATCATCAGGCTCGTCAGAGCCAGGCCCAGCGCGCCTTCGTGCAGCAGAGTCTTGATCGCCTCTTTGACGAAAGTGGATTGGTCGAACACCACACTGGCTTCGAGCTGTTTCGGGATATCATACAAATGCTTGATCGCGTCCCGAATGCCATCGACGACAGCGATAGTATTGGTATCGCCGCCTTGTTTCATGATCGGCAAATAGACCGATCGCTGTCCGTCGACCCGCACCAGGTTGTATTGAATCTGGTTGGCATCTTCCGCCTTGCCAATGTCGTTCACTGTCACCCAGGAATTACCTACGGTTTTCACTGGAACCTTGCCCAGTTGATCCATGTTGTCGACCAGGCTGTTTGAATAAACGTAGTAGTCGAACGGCCCCATCTTCACGTCGCCCGCGGGCAGGATCAGGTTGGAGTTGTTCACCGCATTCACAATGTCCATGGGACTCAACTGCCGCGATGCCAGTTTGAAAGGATCCACGTACACCATGATCTGGCGATACTTCCCGCCGAAGGGTGGCGGAATCTCAGCCCCCTTCACCACAGCAATCTGGTTGCGAATCGAGAACTGCCCCACGTCGTGAAGCTCAGTTTGATTCAACCCTTCACCCTTAAGAGTCACCAGACAGACCGGAAGGCTTGAAGCATCGAACTTCAACACCACCGGAGGAAGCGTGCCGGGCGGCAGACGTTTTAAGTCGGCCAGCGCCAGGTTCGAGATTTCGGTTACGTCAGCGTCCGCATTTGTTCCCGGCTGAAAATAAATCTTGATCATGCTGACGCCCAGCAGGGAACGCGATTCCATGTGATCGATCCCGCTCGCCAGGGTAAAGAAGCGCTCCAGCGGATCGGTGATATCAACTTCAATATCCTGCGGCGGCATCCCGGAATAAAATGTCGCCACCACAACCTCTGGCAGGTTGATGGGAGGGAACAAGTCAACGGGCATTCGGGCAATACTCGTGATGCCAACGACCGTCAGCACCAAACAGATGACAATGATGAAGTACGGATTGCGAATGGAAAAACGCGACATTTTTGTTCACCAAATAGAACAGTTTCTCAACTACTCCTGACTGCTCTCGTGATATTGCATGACCGGCACAACCTGAGGATTAACTTTCTCCCCCGCCTTCAATCCGCTGCGATCGCTGACCACAACCTGTTCCCCCGCACTCAGTCCGGAAACCACTTCAGCATCCGTAGCCGTTTGCAGTCCGAGACTCACCGGCCGATCCACGATCTGATGGTTCGCATCCACAACGAACACCGTGGTTTTATCGCCTTCATGGTTCACAGCCTGCAAGGGCACGGACGGAATATCTTCTTTGTGCTCCAGCGTCAGATCCGCGTCCGCGTACATGCCTCCAATCAGCACGCGGTCGCGGTTCTGCACGTCCACTTCGGTATGCATGGTCCGTGTATCTTCCCTTACATCCACGGAGAATCGCGCCACCTTCCCCGGGAAAGTCCGATTCAACGACGGCACGCGAACATCCACGCGATCGCCAATCTTGATGTAGCGGACGTAGGACTCCGGTACCGGAATTACCAGCCGGAAAAGATCGTCCTCGGAAAGCTTGACAATCGGGATTGCCGTGCTGGAAGTGGTTCCGGCCTGCACCAGAGTGCCCAGGTTCGCGTAGCGTTCCGTTACGACCCCGGGAAACGGCGCGGTGATCCTTGAGTAATCGAATAGGCTTTGATCGTGAGCCAGTTTAGCCCTCGCCACCGACATCTGGCTCTGCGCGGATTCCAAAGCGGCCTGACCGGCGTCGACTTGCGAAGACGCTGCCAGATCCTTGCCTTGAGCGTCGTCCACTTCCTGCTGCGCCACAATTCCCGGCTGGCTCTGGAAAACTTCATTCAACCGCGTGTACTGCAGGTGAAGCGCTTTGTACTGTGCCTGATACCGGTATAACTCATGCTGCGCTCGGCTCACCTGATTGGACGCGTTCTTTACTTCCGCCTGGTCCTCCTGGAGTTGTGCTTCCAACTCAGGAATTTCCAAAATTGCCATCAACTGGCCGGCCTTCACATGAGTTCCGTAGTCAACCATCAACTTCTTCACGTAACCGGATTGTTTTGCATAGACGTCGATCTCCTGGAACGGCACCAGTTCCGAAGACAGAGTGATGTCACGCCCCAGCGATTTGTTCACCACCTTGGTCACGCCCACCGTGATCGTCGGACCGCTGGCTTGAACCTGCTCGTTGCCTCGCGAGCAAGACGACAGCGCAACCAGCATCGCCAACATCGGAACTGCGACAGCACAGAGAATAACGTGCATGGACCTGCCATCGGACGGCTTGCCCGGTTTCTTGCCACCTTGAATCATGAGTTTGTCCCTTCACAGCGGCTTGCCACCGAAAAGTTTAGGTCTCAGTTCGGTACGCAACAAAACGCCAACAGCGCAAAATTTAGGTCAGGGATGTAAGGGCGGGAGGAGGCCGATTGAAGAGATCATTTCCCCGGAGGAGGCTCGTCACCGGCGGTCCGGCCGGAGCAATGCGAGGGTAGAAGGTGGGAGCTTCCAGATCGGTTAAGCAGAACACCGGAGGCACCCAATTAGCCGCCTTCTTATCGAGGCGCTGCCTTTGCATGTCCGGGAATGTGTGAACCTTGATGCTCTTTACTGCGGGGGATGAGGAATCGACAGGAAAGGAATAGCGGCTCGCCAGACTGACAGTCAACGAACACACGGCCAGCAGCACCATAACTGCGAGCAGATTTCTTGGGCGTTGTTCGTTCAAATGGCTCGAATAACTCCAATTCTCTCCCTACTATACGGAAAAAACGCCTTGAAAGTCCATTTCGGTCGGGAAGCCGCGTTTATTACTGAGATAACCGGCACAGGGACTTAGGTTGTACGAACCAAGCGGATTCTACGACCAACGATGTCGACTGCAGTTTCTTGCACATTGACCATGCCCAAATTTCGGTCTACGCTTCGTGTCGCGCTTGTTTTCAGATTGCTCGCGGTTGGCGAAACTTTCTCAGCAATCATGGGTTGGGGGTTGCAGGCCCGCGGGTTTACTCGCGCAGAGGTCCATCCATGTTCAAGTGTCGACTCCCTCAGTTCACTGTGGCATTGTGTTGTTTCATCCTCTCGTTGCAGCCGCTCTCGGCTAGCAGCGCCAGCCAGGTCTTCTTCACTCCGCCGCTGATCGCACCCAACTTCAATGCCAACGCCATCGCCACCGGTGACTTCAACGGCGACGGCATTCCCGACCTCGCCATGGCGTCCAACGGTGGCATCTCGATCGCTCTGGGGAAGGGCGACGGCACTTTCAAGCCGCGAGTCACATACTCCAGTGGGGGAGCACCGTTGTTTCTCGCCGTCGCAGATCTCAACGGCGACGGCCATCTCGATCTGATCGCCTCGAACTCCGGGAGCACCATCGGCGTGTTATTGAACAACGGGGACGGAACCTTCAAAGCCGCCGTCAACTACAAAGTTCTCGGCGGGCCGCTCGGCATCGCGGCGGGCGACTTCAACGGCGACGGCAAACCCGATCTGCTGGTCGCTTGCTACAACTTCAGTTCAAGCGGCGGACTCAGCTTGCTGCTCAACAATGGCGACGGCACATTCGGTCAGGCGAAGAATTTCGATGGCAGCTTGTCTCCCACTCAAGTGGTAGCCGCGGACTTCAATCACGACGGCAAGCTGGACGCCGCCGTCTTGAACCGCAACCAGCTAAGTATCATCCTCGGCAACGGCGACGGCACCTTCCAGTCGCCCATTACTTACTCGATCAATCAGTTCTCGGAAGGTCTCGCTGTGGCGGACCTCAACCGCGACGGCAATCTGGATCTCGTGGTCGCCAATCTCGGGAACATTAACACCGGAAGCGTGAGCATCTTTCTGGGCAAAGGGGACGGTACGTTCCAGTCTCCTGTCACAATTAACCTCCTGACCATAGCTGCTTATGTTGTGATCGGCGATGTGAATCACGACGGGAAACTCGATTTGTTGGTTGGTGGCCTCGCCGTCGTCGTCTTAAGAGGAAACGGCGACGGGACATTCCAAAGCCCTGATTATTATGCCGGGGGCACTTACGATGCCGCCGCCTTTTTGGCGGCCGCCGACTTCAATCGAGATGGCAATCTCGATCTCGCGGTCGGCAATGGTCCTGCTGGCGTCAACATGTATTTTGGCACCCACAACGGAACCTTTCAGGCCAATCGCAGCTTTCCCTTTGCCACTTGTTGCGGCTACTCATCAGGATCGACCACTCTTCTTGCCGGTGACTTCAACAACGATGGCAAAACCGACCTGCTAAGCATTTACGGGGTTCTGCCAGGGAAGGGCGATGGCACCTTTGGCGCTCCGATCTATTCCAACCTCACCGGCGTCTCCGCCATCGCGGTCGGCGACTTCAACCATGATGGCAATCTCGACGTGGCGGGAGTAAGCCTCGACACCGGTCTTTATGTTTTCCTGGGCAATGGTGATGGCACCTTCCGCCCCGGCGTTTACTACGGTTATGGTGGTTCGTCTTACTTTTTGTCGGTCGCGGTCGCTGACTTCAACCACGACGGTAAGTTGGACATTGCGGCTTCCGGGATAAACGGCGTCGTCAGCGTCTGGTTGGGGAACGGCGATGGTACCTTCCAGACCGGAGTAGGTTATTCTGCCGGACAGGAAACGGATTGGGTGGCGATCGGCGATTTCAATAACGATGGCATTCCCGATATCGTCACCGTTGGCTGGGCCGGAAGTTGCTGCGTCTACGACGGCGTGGTGCTCCTCGGCAACGGCGATGGCACATTTCAGTCCGGCATTTCGTTCCCACTCGGAGGTACTCAAGCTCTTGTCGGCGACTTCAATGCGGATGGAAAAGCCGATATCATCGTTTCCGTTCCCTACGCTACTAAGATTGATTTGCTGTTGGGGAATGGCAACGGCACATTCCAGTCGCCGGCCCCGTATCCGGTAGATCTATATTCTGGCCAGGCCGTTGCTGCCGATTTCAATCGCGACGGAAAACTCGATGTGGCCGCGGCGAACACCGGCTGCTGCCCAGCCTCCGGTTATGCCATCAACCTCCTGCTCGGCAACGGCGACGGTACCTTCAAATCTGAGGCGGGATATTTGCTTGACGATTATGGCGTGATCACCGCCGGGGATTTCAACGGCGATGGCGCTCCCGACATTGCGATCAGTTCGCAAGTCGGAGTGACGATCCTGTTAAACACTCACGGCAAAGCGGGCACGCCGTAGCGGACAAGCTCATGTGGACCTACTCGTGACACCCTTAACCGCTTTCGGCCTGTTTGCCGTAACCGCGATGCTCGTTTGCTACGCTCTCGAAGCGCGCAGCCGCTGGTTCATTCTGGCGTTTGCCGGGGCCTGCATCCTGGGCTCGATCTACGGTTTTCTGCAGGGAGCGTGGCCGTTCGGACTCGTCGAGGCCGTCTGGTCCGTAGTCGCAATCCGCCGTTGGGCCAGGGCGTCCCGGTCAAGCTAATCGGGTCCGAGGGTTTCCGTTATCCGCGCCGCAATTCTTCCAGCATATTGGGATCGATGTTCCCGCCGCTGATGATGGCCACATTCAGCTTCGTCTTCGGAAGCTCGTCGCGATGGAACAGGAATCCGGCTACCGCTACCGCTCCGCTAGGTTCAGCTAGAGTCTGAGGATTCGCCGCCAACAGCCTCACCGTTTTGCGAATCTCGTCTTCGCTCACGGTAACGATATCGTCCACATAACGCCGAATGTGCTCGAAGTTGATAGGCCCAATACTCTGCGTTCGCAACCCATCGGCGATGGTGCGCGAAACTTCGTCGGCAGGGAACTGAACAATCTTCCCTTCACGCAAGCTTGCCTGCGCATCCCCCGCCAGTTCCGGCTCCACGCCGATTACATTAACGGACGGCTTGCTCGACTTGATCGCCGTGGCTACACCGCTGATCATTCCTCCGCCACCGACCGGCGCAAGGACTGTCTCTACCTCCGGCAGGTCCTCGAGAATCTCCAACCCGATTGTCCCCTGACCGGCGATAATCTGCTCGTCGTTGTAGGGCGGCACGATCACGTACCCGTATTGCCCAGCCAACTCCTCAGCCTTGCTCTGACGCTCAGCGCTGTCCGGACCAACGAATACAATCTCCGCGCCCAGCGCCGCCGTAGCCTCGCGCTTGATCGCCGGAGCATTGCCCGGCATCACAATGACCGCCTTCACCCCCAATGCCCGCGCCCCATAAGCCACTCCCTGCGCATGATTGCCGCTGGAGTAAGTGATGACTCCCCGCTTGCGGTCTTCGTCCGAGAGTGAGGCGATCTTGTTGTAAGCTCCGCGAAGCTTGAAGGCGCCGATGGGCTGCTGGTTTTCTGGTTTGAGGTAGAGACGGCGAACACTAGATTCTGGACGATTAAATTCAATCAGGAGTGTGCGGACGGTGATTCCTTTGAGGCGGGCTTGAGCTTCCTTAATCTCTCTCAGGGTGACCATAAAACGAGTCGGCAAGGCAGGCAGCCTCGCGTTCGCCTTGGATTTCCAGCGCATCCAAAAACACGTCTTCCACGCTCTCAAAAACACCGCTATGCAACAGCTGCTGAGGCCACTACGTCATCGAGTAAGTCCATTTGCAGCCTCCGGGCATTTTCAAATCCCCGCGAGCCCTTTTCCTCGCTCTCCAACCGGCCCATCCGCCAAGATCCGTCTAGAACGGAATCGTGCCCAGTTGGTTCGCCCATTCCTCAGCTTGGGAAGCCGACCACACCAAGAGAACGCCCTCGATGGCACCTAGCAGGTCCGTTTTCTGGGAAACAATTAGCACGCCGGGACTCGCGCTTAAGCGGACAAACTCCGCAAACGCGCGAGGCATTGTTCTGCGGTCATGCGAGACTAACATCCGGCTATCGCGGGCTGCAAGAGTCAAGACTTCCACATCGGAAAGTGATCGAAGCCCGGCCGCCTCTGCGGTTCGAAAATCGACTCTCGGTTCGCGACGCAAGACTCCCGTCACGATATCTTCGTTGAGATCAGCATCGGCTTGAAACCGAACCTTCACGGCTGCCGAGTGTGCAGTTGTTGGCTGGCTTCTTCGAGCTTCTTGTACAGAGCAGGATTGGCCGCTCGTGCACGGGCTCGCAACGCCTCAAATTCCTGGTCATTCTGTCGCAGGTAGGAATCCACTTCTGCCTGGTGGCCGAGGTAGTAGGTGATAGCTCCGTAGACCTCCACCAATCGAAGAGCCGGAAAGGATTGCGTAATGCTCTCGGGTGCTGCTCCTCGGAGAAAGGCATAAACAATAGAATCTAGAGACACGCGCGTGCCCGTGATCCAGAACCCACCGTCGCGCTGCTCCACGAATTCCGTTGCCATATGCAAATAGTACCACTCGACGCCCAGCTAGATTTCCAGTATCACCGGCATAATCAGCGGCCGCTTCTGGGTCTCCTTGGAAATATAGCGCTTCAAATCGGCGCGTATCTTTTCCTTGATCACGCCGTAATCCGCCTTTTCTTCCTCGCTGGAATGCGCCAGCGTGTCTTCCACGATGCGCCGTGCTCCGTCCATCAATCCGTCGTCGCCGGGATTGAAACCACGCGTCACAATCTCAGGAGCCGTCTCCACCCGTCCCGTGAGTTTGTTAATAGCGATGATGGGCAGCACGATTCCATCTTCGCTCAAGTGCCGGCGGTCTTTGATAATCAAATCCTCGACCACATCCGTGCGCGATCCTGAGTCAATGCAAACGCGGCCTACATTCACCCGTCCCGCCTTGCGGGCGCTGTGTTCGTCAAACTCCAGAACGTCGCCGCTCTCGATCAGAATCACCTTGCCCACAGAGCTATGCATGGCGCCCGCCATTTCGGCGTGCAGTTTGAGTTGCCGGTACTCGCCGTGGATGGGAATGAAATACTTCGGCTTTACCAGATTGATGATCAGCTTCAATTCTTCCTGGCTGGCGTGACCACTGACATGGATCGGAGGCGAAGTGCCGTCTTCGTAAATTACGTACGCCTCTCGGCGAAACAAGTGATCGATCATGCGGTAAATCGTCTTCTCATTCCCCGGAATAATGCGGGACGACAGCACCACCGTATCGCCCTTCTCAATCTTGGCGTGCTTGTGATTGTCCACCGCGGCACGCGAGAGCGCCGACATTGGCTCGCCCTGGGTTCCGCTGATCATCACGCATACTTTTTCCGGAGCAAAATTCTTCATCTCCCCGGGATTGATCACCAGCCCATCGGGAATTTCCAGGTAGCCCAGATCCTCCGCGATCTCCGCCGAGTTATTCATCGACCGTCCGATGAAAGCCACTTTGCGTCCATGCTGGTGCGCCAACTCGACGGCCAAACGTATGCGGTGAATTGAGGAAGAAAAACACGAGATGAACAATCGTCGCTGAGTGTGCGCGAAGACCTCGTCAAATTTGCGCCGCACTGCCCGCTCGCTGGGCGTGTATCCTTTGCGTTCCACGTTAGTAGAATCCTGAAACAGCGCCAGCACGCCCTGTTTGCCATATTCGGCGAAGGAATGCAGATCGAAGAGATGGTTATCCGTGGGCGTGGGATCCACTTTGAAATCGCCGGTATGAATGATCACGCCGAGCGGCGTGTGAATCGCCAGAGCAACGCAATCCACCAGGCTATGCGTCACCCGAATGGGGTGAACCGTAAACACACCCGCCTTAAAACGTTCATTAGCCCGCATCTCGCGCAGGTCCGCATCGTCGAGCAACCCATGCTCGTCAAGCTTGTCTTCCACATAGGCGAGCGTAAACTCCGTTCCCCACACTGGCACATTCAGCTCGGAGAGAATCCAAGGCAGCGCTCCGATGTGATCTTCGTGGCCATGAGTGAGAATAATTCCGCGCACCCGCTGGCGGTTCTCGATCAGGTAGGAAATGTCTGGAACGACAATATCCACTCCCAGCAATTCCGCTTCGGGGAACATCAGGCCCGCATCGATTACGATAATGTCATCGCCCCAGCGCAGAGCCATGCAGTTCATGCCGAACTCGCCGAGGCCGCCCAGGGGGATAATTTGCAGTTTTCCAGTTGGCATTGAGTCCTGTTGATGCTAGCAGACTGTGTCACATACCGTACAGAGCGATTCCCGCGTTTCTACGGTGCGGCGGATGGCATTCTCTCTGGCACTGAGTTAGGGTTACGTAAGTGGCGAGTGGTGAATCCAGATCGTGGTTTCGCGGTCGCGCCGAAAAGGCGCTGGTAAAAGGCCTGACGCGCGCCTACTCCACGGTGCAAGTCAATCCGGAAAAGTTTTTGCTGCAACTGCGCACCGCTTACCGGCTTCCAGTGAGCGCCTATCACGGAGTGTATTCGCTGGAGATGGGCGAACTCGACACGGTGGCCGACGATCTGATTCGCGGGGGAATGAGACTCGCCGCTGCCGAGGGTGCCGGCTTCGGTCTCGGCGGCATGATCACCGTCCTTCCTGATCTTGGAATTTTGTCAGCGATTACCATGCGCACGATCCAGAAGCTGAGCCTGGTCTACGGCTTCCAGTTCAATACCGATAGTGAAATCGCCGAGCTGTGGATCGCTGCAGCCAGCGCCGCCGGAGTGGACATCAGCCGCGAACTGCTGGAGAAGGAAGTGGTCAACAAGTTCGTACCCCGCGTGATCCAGCGCATTGCCGCCCGCGCCAGCGCGGAGGTTGTAGAAAAGTGGGCGGGACGCCTTATTCCACTGGTGAGTTCTGCCATCGGCGCCGGTCTCAATTACTGGTTCGTACGCGCCTGGGGCCAGCGCGCCAAAGCACACTTTCGAGAGCGGCATTTGCAGATTCGCCAGCAGGCCGCTTTACCACAGGCGGCGCCGCAGATCCTGCCTGCGGAGTTCCGCTAGTTACTTTCCCGCGAACCTTCACGTCGCTACCGCCCTCACTGTGTTAAAAAAAAGAGTGACAACTTTTCATTGCGCTGCCGTTCTCTTCGATCTCGATGGAGTTCTGGTCAATTCCACTGGCTCTGTAGATCGGGAATGGCGAGCCTGGGCTCGAGAAAAGGGAATCGACGAAGAATCGGTGATCGCTGTAGCCCATGGTGTACGCTCCGTGGAGGTGATTCGAGCTGTCGCTCCTTATCTTGACGCCGAGAAAGAAGCTCGCATGTTGGAAAACCGTGAAGCCTCCGACCATGACATTTCCGTAATGCCGGGCGCCATCGACCTCGTTCGCAGCATTCCGGAAAACCAGTGGGGCGTCGTTACATCCGGAACTCGGCTCTTGGCTAGCGCTCGATTGACATTCGTCGGCGTACCTCTGCCGAGAGTGATGGTCGCAGCTGACGACGTCAAGCATGGAAAGCCGCACCCAGAGCCGTATCTGAAGGGCGCGCACTTGTTGGGAGTGAATCCCGCAGACTGCCTGGTAATCGAAGACGCCCCCGCCGGAATTCTGTCGGCTCATGCGGCCGGGATGAAAGTAATTGCATTGGCTTCCACCTACGCCGCTTTGGCCCTCAGTGAAGCCGACGCGGTGGTGGAGAGGTTAGAGCAACTGAAGATTAATGCCGGCGTTACGCGCAAACTCATACTAAGAATCGAATGAACAAACCTTGTCATTCCGACGCAGATGGAGCCACGCCCGGCGCGGCGAAGCAAGAGAGGAATCTGCTGTTCTCTTCCCACGTGCCTGATTTGACCTTCACCGCAGCCAATCCTCCAACTCTGTCCCCCGGTCCGTCTTTTCATCGCGATATTTTACAATCACCGGCGTATACAACGAGATTCCTAACTCCGCGGCCGCGCCCTTCTTCACGGCCCGCGATCCGGGCACAACCACAGCCCCTTCGGGAACTTCCAGCGGTGCGTCTGAAGTAGCACGGTAAACCTCATCGCGCACAAGGTCGTAAAGCGGAGTCGATCTCGTCAAGATTGTTCCCGCCCCCAGCACAGCACGTGCCCGGACCAACGTGCCCTCATAGACTCCACAGTTGCCGCCGACCAGCACATCGTCTTCAATAATTACCGGCGCAGCATTGACAGGTTCGAGCACTCCGCCGATCTGAGCCGCGGCGCTCAAATGCACGCGCTTGCCAACCTGCGCGCACGATCCCACCAGCGCGTGGGAATCGACCAGCGTACCTTCGTCCACGTATGCGCCCACATTGATGAACATGGGCGGCATGCAGATCACCGACGGTGCCACGTATGCTCCTACACGTACGGAAGATCCACCCGGAACGACGCGCACCCGGTCGGCCACAGAAAACCGCCGGGCAGGGAAAGTATCTTTATCCACAAACGTAAGCGCAGCGCAGCCGGTTTCGGCCAGTTCCCCAAGCCGGAAGCCCAGCAGGATGCCGTGTTTCACCCAGGTGTTGACCACCCACAGGCCGTCAATCTTTTCGGCAGCGCGGATTTTCCCTTGCGTGAGCGCGTCGCGGAATTCGAGAAAGACCGGTCGCGCCTCCGGATTGTGTTCAACCTCGCCCAACGCAGCCAGACGTTCGATGGAAGTTTTCAGCGATTGCATGCCGAGAAAGTATAAAGGAAATAAGGAAGTCAGAAGTCAGAACTCAGAATGCAGAAGAAAGCTAGAAACTCCCGCTCGTTACTTCTTCATTCTGACCTCTGCATTCTGACTTCTTGTTTACACGCACTTGCACTCGCTCCGAATCAGCACGCCCGCCATGCCATGCGCCACCTCGCGCCCCTGTGCCAGGGTAGCGTAGGGTCCGTGCCAGCGCGCATGGTTAGCGTCGTGCCCCGCGGGACGGCCTTTCCCCTGGTTGCATTGCCCGCACGATCCGCGATGCAGCACAATCTTGTGCGGCCCCGCCACCCAGTTCTCATAGATATAAAATTCGTTCGCCTCCGGCGCGGACACCGCCGGCTTCGCGATGAGTCCAACGTCCATGACAATTTTCTGCAGCTTCGATCTCGTATCGCGCCGCATGGGCAACAGCGGCAGACGGTAATTCTCTTCAATCCTGCCCATCATCGCGAGTACGGCCTTGACCGGTAGCGGACTCGACTCAATAAAATTCGCCTGCATCAAAGGCAGATATTTGCGATGGATAGTGCGCGCCGTTGTCCAATCGCCGCTAAGCGCAGCCCGTGTCATGCTTGCCATCTCGTGCGGAATCTCGTTCGATGCCACCGAGATAATCCCCACGCCGCCTAGTGAAATCACCGGCAACGTGACCGCATCGTCTCCGGAAAAAACCAGAAACGTTTCGGGCACAGAGTTCAGAACCTCGGCAATCTGCGTCATGTTACCGCTGGCTTCCTTCACCCCTACAATGTTCGGAATCTCAGTCAACCGTGCCACTGTGGCTGGTTCCAGGTTCGCTCCCGTGCGGCCGGGCACGTTGTAGAGAATGATTGGCTTCTCGGGCACCGCCTCCGCTATGGCTTTGAAGTGCCGGTACTGGCCTTCCTGCGTCGGCTTATTGTAGTAAGGAGAGGCGGTAAGAATGGCATCAACCCCAGGCCGCGCGGCAACCTCTTTGGCTTTCTCCACGGCGTCGTGCGTAGAGTTCGAAGTCGCTCCCGCCACGATGGGAACACGCCCGGCCACCAACTCGATCGTGGTATCGATTACCTGCAGCCACTCTTCGTGCGAGAGCGTGGGAGTTTCGCCGGTGGTTCCGCAGGGGACAAGAAAATCAATGCCGGACTCCACCTGCCACGCCACCAGATTGCGCAGCGCAGTGTCATCGATGGAGCCATCCTGATGAAAGGGCGTTACGAGCGCCGTACCACAGCCGCGGACTTGCATGGTATTAAGATAACGCGAATGGGCTGGGAGTGGAAACGGGTGACGGCTTAGGGACGATTCCGTTTGCCAGTTTCTACGATCTCGACAAATTCAGGCTCAATCCAGATGGAATCCATGTAGGCAGGCTTGCCTAAGACCTCGCCGACTTCCACTTCAATCAAGGTTCCGTTGAACCCAACAACGGGAAACACTCGTCCGACACAGAGTTCAAACAAGGATCGAGTGTTGAGTTCAGTGTCCGGCGGCAGCACCGGCGGAACCTGCACCACGCGAACTCTGTCACCGACCTTCAATCTCCGTTGGCTCACAACTCCCGCCACACATCCTTGAAATCGTAGAAGCCCTTCTTCCCCACGATCCATTCCGCCGCGCGCACGGCTCCATCTGCGAATCCTTGGCGCGATTTGGCATCGTGGCAGAGATAGATGCTGTCAGCAATAGAGTCGAAGACTACCTCGTGCATGCCCACCACCTCGCCCTCACGGAAGGAAATAATTTCGAGATCCTCACTCTTCCGCCCGCTGGCTTCGCGGATCACGCGCTGGATGGCAAGGGCCGTCCCGGACGGCGCATCTTTCTTGTGCACATGATGCCGCTCGAATATCTGTCCAGAGTACTTGTGCCGCAACGCCGCCGCTGCTGCCTTTGCAACCTCGAGAAACAGATTCACCCCGATGGAGAAGTTTGCCGCATAGATGAACCCGGTCCCGTGGCTCGTGACCAGGCCCCGAATACGATCCACCTCTGCATACCATCCAGTAGTGCCAACCGCCATGCTCTTTCCCGCCTGCACACAAGCTTCGATGTGTCCGACCACGCAGTGAGGAGCCGTGAAATCAATCACCACATCAGCGCCACTCAACTTTCCCGCCGTGAGGGCAGCGCACGCAACATTTTCGGCGGCGCCAACGACCTCAACGTGATGCCCTCGCTGGCGCGCAACTTCTGCCACCAGCGATCCGGTCTTACCACGGCCTAGAAGAAGGATGTTCATACAAAATCTCTAGCGCGGGGTTCGCATAGGAAACCTCGCGGAGTCCCCGAGAAACCCTATTGCAGATTCTTGTACCCTGCGCCCTCCGCGGCATTTCTCCGCGACCTCCGCGCTGAAAGCTCTACGCAAACACCTCGGGATCCAAATCCTTAAAAAACGTCGTGTGCAGCCGTTGAATCACCTCAGGCACTTCATCTTCCTCGATCACAAACGTCAGATTGATTTCCGAAGCGCCCTGCGAGATCATGCGAATCTTCTTGTCCGCCAACTCACCAAACACCAGCGCAGCAACACCCGGCTTATCCCGCAGGCGCTCGCCAACCAGGCACACAATTGCCTTTCGCCCCTCATACTTCACGTCGGCCAATTTGGCCAGATCGGCGGCCAGCGCGGGAATTGCCTGATTGGAATCCACCGTCAACGAAACGCTGACCTCCGATGTCGATACCACATCGACCGCAACCTTGTGCCGGTCAAAAGCCTCGAAGATCGCACGCAGAAAACCATGCGCCAGCAACATCCGCGGCGCTGCCACGTCCACGATGGTGATGCGCTTCTTGGCGGCGATCGCCTTGAAGATGTTATTCCCCTGGGGGGCGCGGGTTGTAATCTTCGTCCCTTCGCACGACGGGTTCAGAGAGTTCAACACGAAAACCGGAATATTTTTCTGAATTGCCGGCAGCACCGTCGCCGGATGCAGCACCTTGGCTCCAAAATACGCCAACTCTGCCGCCTCGTCGAAACTAATCACCTTGATGCGCCGCGCTTCGGGACATATTCGCGGATCGGTCGTGAGAATCCCATCGACGTCGGTCCAGATTTCAATCCGCTCCGCGCCCAGCCCTGCGCCCACGATGGCAGCGGAAAAATCGGATCCGCCTCTTCCAATGGTCGTCGTAACACCAGCGCGGTTGGCTCCGACGAATCCACCTATCACTGGCACCTGGCCGGCGTCTAATAAAGGCTTCACCCTGCTTTGGAGTCGTTCGTTGGTTTCTTCCTGCTGCGGCGCCGCCTGCATGTAATTGCTGTCGGTAACCAAGACCTCGCGCGCGTCCACGTGTGCGCTGCTCAGGCCGTGGGCCGAGAAGGCCGCCGCCACAATTTTGCTGGAAAGGATTTCGCCGAATGCCGCCACATGGTCGGTGGTCCGCGGAGTCAATTCCCCGACCGCGGAAATCCCGCGGAGCAATTCATCCAGTCCCTCGAAGTCAGCTCCCAGCTCCGAATGGAAGTCGGTAAACAACGCAGTTCCCAGCAGTTCGCTCGCAGTGTTGTAGTGCCGCTCCTGTAGTGAGCGGCAAAGCTTGAGCGCGGTCTTACGTTCTCCCGCCCCGGCAGCGCGTGCCATGGTAAGCAGC
>Ga0307479_10001162_pt1 | contig 23903 bp, 20 predicted proteins | sample atmos_gasesECM4C_FD_203743 | JGI IMG/M metagenome (GOLD analysis project Ga0307479, IMG submission 203743) | Hardwood forest soil microbial communities from Morgan-Monroe State Forest, Indiana, United States - atmos_gasesECM4C_515 | ecosystem: Environmental > Terrestrial > Soil > Temperate... | reverse complement strand
CCGCCGTTCAGTCTGGAACTCCAGAGCTACCGGATGTTTGCCCGAACTCGCAAAGACTTGTCGCCGGAGGCGCCGGGCTGGCATTTCGAGCAGACCACTCCTTTCATCTTGACCACGCGCAAGGACTGGCAGAAGGAGGTCACGTCGGTGATCTCGAGCCTGGTGAGCTGCCCCGAGCGGCAGTTTCTGAGCATCGTGTTCCGTCGCGAATCACCCCATTTCTCCGCGACTATGGCGCTCGATTCGATCGCGCCAAGCTCGTCTTGCCGGACCGAGATCTTCGATTCACTGCGGGAGCTCGCCACGGGCGCCTCTGCACCGCAGGTCTAGCCGAAACGGCTCTTCACCACGGAGACACGGAGTACAGGGAGCGGCTTTCAATACAAATTCCCACAAGATTCTTGGTCAATACCACTCCTCCTGACGCTCCCGATTTCCTTTCCGCCTTGGCATCATGCAAGTTCGGTCGATGCTCCGGAGCACTGAATCTCCGAAATTCGCACGCTCTCCTCAGTGGTCTCCGTGCCTCCGTGGTGAGAAGAAAGCTCGTTCATTTTGTTCCTGGAACCTCGCCCCTGTAACCTGATTTTGTGCCTTCTGGTTTTTCACGCCTGCGGCTTTGGTTCGGCATTTCCGCGCTGCTGATGATCGTCCTGGTCGCCGGCTTTTACGGTTATGCGCGCTATCGCGTTCGCAGAGCCATGCGCGAGCTTCCGGCGAAACTCGGTGTCAATATTCAACAGAACACCGAGGGCTTTACGTATTCGCAGTCCGCCGGCGGGCGCACTATCTTTTCCATCACTGCATCTACTGCGGTGCGCTACAAGGAAGGCGGCAAGGCGCAACTGCACAACGTGAAGATCGTCTCCTATGGACGCGGCGCGGATCGGCTCGATCAGATTTCCGGCGATGACTTCGAATACGACGCTCAGACCGGCGACATTACTGCAAAAGGAAGGGTTGCGATTGCACTGCAGGCCGCGCTGCCAGGTACGTCCCGACCCGGTGAAAATGTAAAGACGATTGGCAGCCCGCTTCATCTCGATGCCAGTGGTTTAGTGTTCAACAAGAACACGGGAGTCGCGAGGACTTCTGACAAGGTCACTTTTCAGCTCCCGCAGGCATCGGGGTCGGTAGTTGGCGTTGTGTACGATTCCAGGCAGGACACCCTCGATCTACGGTCCGATATTTATCTCCGTACCGCGGCCCCGAATCCGATGGATCTCCGGGCGGCGAGCGGTGTATTCGAGCAAGACAATCAGGAACTCAGGCTGGTGGATTTCCGGGGGGAATCTGGACCTCGGCGCCTGGAAGCGCGGCGTGTGGTGCTGCACCTCCGCGACGACAACACCGTCGAGCGCGTGGATGCCAGCGATGGAGTCAGCGCCTACATGGTCGGTGCGCGCAGTGCTCAACTTCGCGCAGCCAACGCAAATTTTCTCTTGGGACCGAAGAATAATGTAACCAGCGGACGTTTAAGCGGCGGTGTCGAATGGGAAACCAGCGGGTCCTCGTCAACGCGCGGCCAGGCCGGCCAGGTTCTGCTTGCTTTCGCCAACGATAACCAACTCAAGGCGGCGCAGCTTCGCGACCACGTCGATCTCATTCAGTTCGCATCCGGCACAAGTGTGGTTTCAATGTCACCGACTGCGTCGACGCCGCAAGGAACCGAGTTTCTAGGGGATGGTTTGAATCTGCAACTCTCAGACGGTGCACACTTGCAGGACGCTAAGAGTGTGGGCAACGCCCAAATCATCCTGACGGGAACAGAAGCTGGCTCGAAATCCTCTCCCACTTCGGAAAAAGGCCGAACCGTCATCACCTCCAGCCAGTTCGACGCGAAGTTCTCTCCCAACAATCAGATTTCAACACTTACCGGCAGCGCGCCGGTGAAAATCGTCTCATCCGTTCCCGGTCAGCCGGACCGGATCAGCCAAAGCCACGAGCTGCTTGTAACCTTCGCAAAGGGGAAGACTACGACGCTGCAGGACGTGATCCAGACTGGGAATGTGCAGATTCAAGAAGGACAGCGCAATGCAACCGCGGATCGCGCCACCTATAGCCAGGCCAGCGATGCTATGACTTTGAGCGGGAACATCCGCTATGCTGACGCAGCCAGCGGATCAAGCCTCAGCAGCAACACTCTTGCGCTGAACCGCGCGACCGGCGAGACCGTCGCTACCGGCGACGTTAAAACAACTTATTCTGAGCAGAAGAATAAGACTTCCGGAGCGATGCTTTCTCCGGCGCAATCCGTACATGTGACTGCTCAGCAAATGTTGCAAAAGAGTTCCACTGGAACGGCGCGTTTTTTGGGAGGGGCCCGTCTGTGGCAAGGCGGCAACATCGTGCAGGCTCCGCAGATCGAATTCAATCGCAACAATCGGACTCTTGACGCTCAGGCACAAGGTAGTGAACGGGTTTCCACAGTTTTTATACAGGCGGACAGAAACGGGAAAGCGGCCCCGGCTGAGATAACAGCAGACCGCCTACTCTACGAAGATTCTCAGCGAAGCGCAGACTTTGAAGGCTCGATTCTGCTGCGAAGCGCCGATTCTACGCTTCGAGCGAACAAAGCGGTTGTGCTTTTGCGTCCTCAATCTGAAGTTGGCAAGTCCACAAAAGACCCTCGTTCAGCGGCGCCAAGTCAGGTGCAAAGCATTGATGCAACAGGCAATATTCTTCTCCAGCAGCCGGGCCGCCGAGCTTCAGGAGCGCACCTGATGTATGGGGCAGACGAAGAAAAGTTTGTGCTTACAGGCACTCCGGGCTCTCCGCCTAGCATTTTTGATGCCGAACACGGCCAAGTTACCGGAGTTTCGTTGACCTTCTTTAACCGCGATGATAGAGTTCTGGTGGACAGTAGCAATTCAGAGTCCATAACTCAGACCCGGCTAAAAAAATGACGCAGCAGACCCTCTCGACCGACGATATCGGCAAAGCCTATCGGGGTCGCAGAGTGGTAAACGGGGTCACTCTCCACATTAATCAAGGCGAAGTTGTGGGCCTATTAGGCCCAAATGGGGCGGGTAAGACCACCAGCTTTTACATGATTGTTGGCCTGGTATCGCCGGACACGGGCCGAATCCTGGTTGATGGGCTTGAGATCACCGACGTGCCCATGTATCTGCGGGCGCGGAGTTATGGCATCAGCTACTTGCCGCAGGAACCCTCTGTCTTCCGCAAGCTGACGGTGGAGGAGAACATCATGGCAATCCTGGAGGCTCAGCCGCTCTCCTGGGAGAACCGGCGCAGCCGCATGGAGACCCTGATCGAACAGCTTGGCCTGGGACACATCCGTAAGACCCGCGGATACGCGCTGTCGGGCGGCGAGCGGCGAAGAGTGGAGATTGCGCGGTGTCTATGCATTCGTCCTACATTCATTTTGCTGGATGAACCTTTCTCGGGGATCGATCCCATCGCGGTTCTCGATCTTCAGAAGATCATTTTCGATCTGAAGGCAAGCGGAATCGGAGTGCTGATTACGGATCACAATGTGCGCGAAACGCTATCAGTAACAGATCGCGCCTACATCATCGATCAGGGAAGGATTTTGCGTTCGGGAACCCCGGAACAGTTGGGCAACGATCCTGAAGTAAAAAGAGTTTACCTGGGAGAGAGTTTCTCTCTGGTGTGAGTCGCGGGAAATTTGCAATAGGTCGCGAGGTGACGGAAGTTACACCCGGGCAGAACCGAAGAATTTGTCGATGCCCGGAAATCGGCGTCCGATAGATTCAAGTAAGAGATACTCACTGGAACCAAATGGTCCTTCTTCAGAACAGACTTAATCTCAAGGTTTCGCAGAAGCAGATCCTGACCCCGGGACTCGTGCAGATGGTCAGCGTATTGGCGCTGAACAAGCTCGAGTTGAAGGAGATGATCAACGCCGAAATCGTCGAGAATCCGGTTCTGGAAGAGCTTGAATCCAATATTCCGATAATCGACCAGGTCGCGGGGAAGGAAGCCGACCGCGAGCGTCCTGAGGCCCCGGACCAGCAGGTCACAGAGGGCGAGAAGAAAGACCCGTTTGACGAAATCGATTTCGGCACCTACTTCAAGGACTATCTTGATCCCGGCTTCCGCAGTCCGCACGATTACGAAACCTCGGAGCGGCCCTCGTTCGAGAACTTCCTTTCGCGGCCCGGAACGTTAACCGATCACCTGATGTGGCAGCTTGGCGCCATAAGCGTCAGTCCCGGGGTGCACGCGGCAGCCGAGTTCGTGATTGGGAATCTTGACGACGACGGATATCTGGTCGCATCCGATGAAGAGCTCATGGCTGGGGCACGTGGCGAGAACTTTGGAGCCACCGTGTCGGTCCCCGATTCCGCACCGACCGCGATTCCACATTTGCCAGAGCATTTCGGTGATCCGATAGGGGATGAGAGTTTCGATCACGAACCCGCCGAGATCCTGGTAGGAAGCTATGCCGGCCTTGATTCGGGCGGGACGCTAGTTTCATCGGCGGTGCAACGAGTCAGTGCCCCTTCGGTTCCAAGCCCATCCGTGATCCCTATTCGCCGTCCGGCCGCGGCAGCAGCTGCATTCACCCTCGAGGAGTTACGCGAAGGCATCGAAGTCGTGCGTCAAATGGATCCGATTGGCGTGGCTGCTCACGATCTTCGCGAGTGCCTGCTGATGCAACTGCGCGACCTGGAGCGGCAGGTGAACAACCGCATCCTGAATGGCGACTCCGAGCTGCAGAACCAGCACCTCACTCAGATACACACCGCGATCGCGATTGTTGATACCCAGCTCCGCAATGTCCAAAACCGGCAGCACAAAGACATCGCTCGAGCCCTTAGCTGTCCGCTCGATGCCGTCATGGATGCTCTGGAATTCCTGAAGACGCTCGATCCCAAGCCGGGCCAGCGCTATAACCAGGTTGAACCCCGCCTGATTGAACCTGATGTTGCCTTCGTGAAGCAGGGTGACGAATACGTCGTCATGATGAACGAAGACGATATCCCGGTACTCCGGTTAAATCCCGGATACAAGAAGTTGTTGAATCGCGATGCTGCGGAGAAGGATGTCCGCAATTACGTGAAGGAGCGCTACAAGTCTGCGATTCAGCTCATGAAGAATATCGAGCAGCGCAAGCAGACGATTCTGAAAACCTGCTACGCGATCATCGGACGCCAACGCGAGTTCCTCGATCAGGGCATTGATCATCTGAAGCCAATGATGATCAAGGAAGTGGCGGAAGAGATCGGAGTTCATCCTTCTACGGTGAGCCGCGCAGTCGCAAACAAATACGTGCACACTCCGCAAGGCGTTTATGAATTGCGTTACTTCTTCAGCGAAAGCGTAAATGGGCCCGAAGGCGGCGGAACATCGCTGATGATCCTCAAGCGCAGGGTAAAGAAGCTGATCGAAGAAGAAGACAGCCGCCGGCCGCTGACGGACGAACAGATTACCCGCATTTTGCAGTCGCAGGGCATCAATGTGACGCGTCGCACGGTAGCCAAATATCGCGAGGACATGAAGATTCCCAGCACACACCAACGGCGTATAAAGGATTAGGAGAAGCTCCGAAGCCGCGAAACTTCGAAGCGAAATCTCAGAAGGCAGGCAGAAGGAGGGTCGGACATTTCAACAAACAAGAAAAAAAAGATTAGCGAAACTCCAGGCTCCGTAAATGGGAGCTTAGTAGCTCAGCAGCTAGCAGCTTAGAAGCTTACTTGGAGGGAGTTAATGAACGTCGAGTACACCGGAAGGCAGTACGAAATCACTCCCGCAGTGCGCAAGCAGGTGGAACACGGCTTGGGCAAACTGGAAAAGCTATTCGGCAGTACTTTTGATTCACACGTAATCCTCACCCTCGAAAAACACCGAAACATCGCCGAAATCACCATCAAGGTTCGCAATCATCCTATTGTCGGCATCGCCGAGGCCACCGAGATGTCTGCGGCTGTGAGCGACGCTCTGGACAAGATCGACCGCCAGGCGATCAAGTACAAGAGCCGCTGGAGAACGCGAAAGCGCCAGCCGCGAAAGACGCAGTGGCCTAAGCCTGCTCCCAAAGAACAGGCTCAACACATGGCCGTTGGCAACAACCCGGCCACGGCCGTTCCCGTGGTCGTTCACGCCTTTCCGCCGGTCGCCCGCTTTACTGAAGCTCACGTCGTGAAATCCGCGGACTCGGTTGCGATGCGTCCGATGACGCTCGAAGAAGCCGTGAAGGAAGCGGAATTCCGCGACCGCGATGTCTTCGTGTTTCGCGATCCTGAAGGTCGGGTGAAAGTGCTGCATAGGACGAAAGACGGGAAAATGGAATTGATCGAAGCGCCGTAGGGCAGAAGCGTTTCAACAAAAGGCGTTTCAAGGAAAAGCGTTTCAAGATGAGGCGTTTCAACTGCAGGCAACAATGAGCGCAGCCTCGGACAGAGGAGTTTCGAAAGTTCAAAAATTTCGATCAAGAATCCAGAACGCATTTGTTGAAACGCTTTTTCTTGAAACGCCTCTCTTGAAGCGATTTTCTTGAAACGCTTTTCTTCCTACTGAAGTACCATTCGCTCATGGCTTCCGCCCCGAAACCAGTGCGCGATGTGGTTAAGTCTGCACGCCCTTCCAGGCGGGCGCGCGCACCGAAAAAGAAAAGCGGACCGACCGAACTGGTGATCATCACCGGAATGAGCGGTTCGGGCAAAGGCTCGGTTCTCAAGGCCTTCGAGGATCTGGGGTATTACTGCGTCGATAATCTTCCTTTGGAACTCATTCAGCGCTTTGCCGATCTTGCGCGGCAATCGCCCGAGATTGAGCGCACTGCCTTGGTAGTGGACATCCGCGAAGGTGAGGCGCTAAGCCGCTTGCCCCACATCCTCAAACAGGTGAAAAGGACCATCAACACCAAAGTGGTTTTTCTGGAAGCGTCGGACGAGTCCTTAGTGCGGCGATTCAGCGAGACGCGCCGCCCGCATCCGCTGGGGAAGACCGCAACCGTCTCCAGCGCAATCACGCGAGAGCGCAAGCAACTCGATTTTCTCCGCAACCTTGCCGACGTGATCATCGATACCTCCAAATTTAATGTCCACGAGTTGCGCGCACACATCCTCGACAAGTTTCAGGAAGGAACCAGCAGCCAAAGCATTCTGGTTTCGTGCGTCAGTTTTGGCTTCAAGAATGGCGTGCCCAACGACGCCGACCTGGTCTTCGACGTCCGCTTTCTGCCCAATCCACATTTCATACCGGAGTTCCGCCCGTTGACGGGACGGCACCCCAAAGTCGCGGCATATATCCGGCAATTTCCACAGACCCAGGAATTCATCGATCGCATCTCGGACCTGCTGGTGTACCTGATGCCGCACTATATTCGCGAAGGCAAGAGCTACTTGACCATCGCTTTCGGATGCACCGGGGGACAGCATCGCTCAGTAATGATCGCAGACGATGTATGCAAGAGATTGAGTAAAGCCGGATATAGCGTAAAGGCGCAACATCGCGATAGTCCGAGGTAAATGAACATAGAGGATGCATTAGCTCCAGCACGGTAGAATCTGAATAGAACCCTGTTTGCATCGCCAACCTAAACCCGATTCGCTCGGCCATCGACTTCTGCGATTGTTGCGCTACGTGCGTCCGTACTCGCTGGCAGTGCTGGGATCGGTCCTGCTGCTTGCCGCGGTTGGATTGCTGGATGCGTTCCGCGTCGTTCTGATCCGTCCCATCTTTGATCGCGTTCTTGATCCCAGTGCGGTCGGACGCGAAGTGCCTCTATTCCCAATTCCCAGCCGGGGGCAGATCTACCTCAGTCAGCTTCTTCCTTCGCATTTTCACAATGCCTTGACGATGGTGGCCGTCGCACTAGTGGGAGCCACGATCCTGAAAGCTATCTTCGACTATTGCGGGACCTATCTGGTGAACTACGCGGGATTCGGCATGATCACCGATCTGCGCAACCAGCTTTACGACTCCATACTGCGCCGTTCGGTGGGATTTTTCTCGAAGCACTCCACCGGAACCCTGCTCTCCACCATCATTAACGATGTGGAGCGCGTGCAGTACGCAATGTCCTCGGTACTGGCTGAATTTCTTCAGCAGTTCTTCACCCTGATATTCACAGTCGCAGTAGTGATTGCCTTAGGCGGCAAGCTTGCCTGGGTGCTGGTGTTGTTCGTGCCGGTAGTCATCGCATCGGTTCGCCGCATTGGACGCTCGGTGCGACGCACCACGCGAAAAGGACAAGATAAGCTGGCGGAGATTCAGCACCTGCTGCACGAGACCATCGCCGGCAATCGCATTGTGAAAGCCTTCAACATGGAGCTCTGGGAGGCGATGCGCTTTCGCGGGGCTTCGCGTCGTCTGTTCCGCGCCAACTTGCGGTCGGTAAGCGCGCAGGCGATCAGCTCTCCGCTCATGGACGTGATAGGCGCGATCGCGATAGCACTGCTGCTATGGATTGGCCGCGACCAGATTCGTCATCGTGCATTTACCGAAGGAACTTTTCTCGCGTTCATCATTGCGGTCTTCAAGCTCTACGACCCGGTGCGCAAGTTCGCACAGTTTTACAACAACTTCCAGCAGGCGCTCGGGGCCTCCTCCGCAATTTTCGACTTCATGGAAGTGGAAGATGACGTAAAGGACAAGGCCAATGCCGTCAATCTGCCTGCATTCCGCAAGAACATATGCTTCGAAAGCGTTAACTTCTCCTATGACGACGAGGAAGGCGCGCATCAGGTTCTGAGCAACATCAACCTGCAGGTAAATGCAGGGGAGATGATCGCAATTGTCGGTCCAAGCGGGGCCGGCAAATCTACGCTGGTGCGGCTGCTTCCGCGCTTCTTCGACGTAACCAGCGGAGCCATTCTGATCGACGGTCACGATCTTCGCGACGTGACCGTGCGCTCACTCCGCAACCAGATCGGGCTGGTCACGCAGGAGACCGTGCTCTTCAACGATACGGTTCGCAATAACATCGCTTATGGCCGTCCCAACGTTCCTATGCACGAAGTAGAAGCGGCGGCCAATGCCGCTCTGGCGCATGCCTTCATCATGCGGATGCCGGCCGCGTACGACACCGTGATCGGCGAGCGGGGAATGCTCCTTTCAGGTGGAGAACGCCAGAGGATATCGATCGCGCGCGCGCTATTGAAGAATTCGCCCATCCTGATCCTGGACGAAGCGACGTCTGCCCTGGACGCCGAGTCGGAGGTGCTGGTGCAGTCTGCCTTGCAAAATCTTATGAAGAACCGAACCTCGTTTGTAATTGCGCATCGTCTGTCCACGGTGCGCAGCGCCGATCGCATTATCGTGATGGAAAAGGGTGCCATTAGCGACGTCGGATCGCATCATGAGCTGCTGCAACGATTCGGCACTTATCAACGTCTGTACAATCTCCAGTTCGTGGAAGTCGATAATGCCATTGCGGTGAAGTAGCCGCAGTTGCTTCGGAGGACTCTTGCGCGCATGGCCGTCCGCTCCATGACCGGGTACGCCCAGCTCACGCACCAGGTGAACGACCGTTTATCGTTCTCTCTGAGTCTTAAATCGGTGAATCATCGCTTTCTAGACCTGCATTTCCGCATACCTGCAGAAGCGAATGGATTGGAATTGAAGATGCGCCGCGCGATTAAGGACAAGATCGCTCGCGGTCACATCGAGGTGGGACTCTCCCTACAGCATGGCGAATTGGGTGGATTCCAGTTGAATCACGCTTTAGTGGAAGGTTATGTGCGGGCATTTCAGGAGGCGGCGGAGCATCTGGGCATTGTTGCGCAACCGGACTTGAACGTCATCCTGCGCATGCAGGGTGCACTTGCCGGCGATTCAGGCGCACTGGACGAAGCTACCGAAGTGCTCGTGCTGGCGCGTCTGCAGGAATTGCTGGGAAAACTTAACCTCATGCGCGAAGAGGAGGGCCGCGGAATTGAGCGGGAATTGCGCGAGCGCATGCAGGGGCTATCTCATGCCGTGGAGGAAGTAGGCAAGCTGCGGACGCTGGTTTCACGCGCCTATCTGGAGAAAGTGCAATCGCGTATGAACGAGCTGATAGCTGGACACATCGATCCTGACCGTGTGCTTCAGGAAGCCGCCATGCTGGCGGAGCGCAGCGATATCCAGGAAGAGGTCGTTCGTCTGGAGAACCATATCCAGCACTTCCATTCGCTGCTGGATTCCGGCGGAGAAGCCGGTAAAAAGCTAGACTTTCTTTTGCAGGAGCTCAACCGCGAGGCCAACACTCTGCTGTCCAAGACGGCCGGAGTGGCCGGCGAGGGTCTTCGGATTACTGAGTTAGGTTTGCTGATGAAGTCTGAGATCGAGAAGGCAAGGGAGCAAGTGCAGAACGTGGAATGAACACATTTCGCGATTTTGTGATTTCGTGATTTGGATCGAGAGCAAATCACACAATCGCGAAATCGCGAAGTCGACAAATCCTTCATGGCTGGCATTCTCTACATCATCTCGGCTCCTTCGGGCTCGGGGAAATCGACGTTGGTGAACGAACTGCGCTCCATGGTTCCCAATCTCGATTTCTCGATTTCCTACACCACGCGGCCGCCGCGGGGGAGTGAACTGAACGGCCGCGAATACTATTTCGTTTCCCGTCCAGAATTCGAGCGCATGATCGCCGAAGACCAGTTCCTCGAATATGCGGAGGTATTCGGCAATTATTACGGGACGGCCCGCCGCTTTCTTGATGACGCAAGGCGATCAGGCAAGGACCTGCTGCTGGATATCGATGTGCAAGGCGCCGCGCAGGTCCGGAAGAAGGTTCCGGACGCGGTGAGTATCTTCGTAATGCCTCCCAATCGCCAGGTGCTCGAGCGGAGGTTACGAAATCGCAGCCAAAACGACAAAGTGGACCCCAAAGTAATAGAGCGCAGGCTTGAGAATGCCCAGAAGGAGATTGTGAATTACAAAGATTACGGTTATATTCTCGTGAACGAGATCCTGGACAAAGCAGTTCACGACCTGAAGGCCATTGTCCTTTCCGAGCGCATTCAACGATCAGGCGAACCTCTTAGCGGAGACAAGTGCGACCTGGTCCACACCGCCCAATGCTGTTTGCTGGCCAACAGCCACGAAAAAGTGCAGCCCGTACTGGACTCTTTCAAACTCTCTTGATCCGGATCACCTTCTGAGGTACATCAGGAATGGAACCAACGAAAGAATTCGATAGCAAGTATCGCTACATCCTTGTCGCCGCCCGCCGCGCGCGCCAGATCCAGGGAGGAGCCGACGCGCTGGTCGAGACCTCTTCTCGCAAAGCCTGCCGCATTGCTCAGGACGAGATTCAGGCTGGCAAGGTCAGCTATGTTGTCCCCGAGCCAACTACGCCCATTGAGGCAAAGTCCGCCGAGTCTAAGGAAGAGTAAAAAAGAACAACATACTTTCATTGAATTTCTTCTGGTTTGCCGGGAGCAAAGAGATTTCTGGCCTGATACCAACCAACCCACGATCTTCCCCTGGCCGATTCCAAAGGAACGGCATCTTCCATTCAGTAGGTTTCTCTCATACCCGCCGGTAGAGACGCAGCACGCTGCGTCTTCTCTTTTTTTGCTAGCCCCGGCTGGTTGAATGCAACCAAGAGGTTGCGCTTTCTTCCGGCTCCGCATAATATGCAACCTGGAGGTTGCGTAAAGTGGACAACCGTATCGAAAAGCGTATCGAACTCAAGGCGCCGGTTTCCAGGGTCTGGCGGGCGTTGACCGATTATCGTGAGTTTGGCGAGTGGTTTCGGGTCAAGCTGGACGGGCCATTCGTGGCAGGTCAAGTCTCGAGAGGACAAATTACCCATCCGGGTTACGAGCACCTCAAGTGGGAAGCAAATGTACAGAGGATCGAACCCGAGCGGCTCTTGTCCTTCACCTGGCATCCTTACGCGATCGATCCCAAAATGGATTACTCGAAGGAAACGCCTACGCTGGTCGAATTCAGGCTGGAGAAGATCCCGACCGGCACGCTGCTTATAGTCACCGAGTCGGGCTTTGACAAGATTCCCAGCGGCCGCCGTCTGGAAGCATTCCGCATGAATGAAGGCGGATGGACGCAGCAGATGAAGAAAATCGAGAGCCATGTCGCGTAAAGGCCATAGTAGTACCGCTGCCAGGCTGCAGGCTCATGCGCCGACGTTTGCCGCGCTGGGCGACAAGACACGGCTTTCGCTGGTAGCCAGACTGGCAGATGGGAGGCCGCGCTCTATTTCGCAGCTCACTGCGGGGCGCAGGCTCACTCGGCAGGCGGTCACCAAGCATCTGCGAGTGCTGGAGAGTGTAGGCATCGTGCGCAGCGAGCACACCGGTCGCGAGAGCCTATTCGAATTCAATCCGCAGCCGATGGAAAGACTCAAGGAATATCTCGATCTCGTCTCCAGGCAATGGGATCAGGCTTTGTCCAGACTCAAGTCTTTCGTGGAACGCTAACAGTCTGAGGCGTTCTGGGCTACGCCGCGAACTCTCGCCGGAAGACGTCGAGCAGAGCTCTTTGGCCACGCTGCTCGATTGCCTGACCGACGATTTGGCGAATGTGTTCGCTGTTCTTGTGGATTGCTAGCGCGGCAATTACCTCCGAAGCAATCAGCATGCTGCCATCGTCGAGCAGAGATAGCAGGAACGTAATAGCTCCTTCGTCGCGTGAAGTTGCTAGCGCCAGCAGCAGCGTCTTCCGAATTGCACCGCGCGCGGTTCGCCGCCACTCTTCCTTGAGAAGATCGATTGCCTTCGGCAAGCGCGATGATCCCAGTGCAAGAATCGCGGCATCGCTGACTTCGCCGTCGCCGGAATTCGCATATGCGGCTACAAAGTCCACTGCGCTATCCCTTCCAGCAGAAAGCAGGCCGGTAAAGCATTCGGCCATCACTTCGACATCGCGATCGCCGGTGAGAGCTTTCAATCGCAGGGCCAGCGCCCCGGCCTCCCCGCCGTTGGTCGCTAAAGCTTTCACCGCTCCTACTCTGGCGGGAGCCTCGGCATCGACCAGCAAGGACACGACGTCCTCAAGCGCCTGCGGATATCGCGTTCTCACCAAACCCTGCGCACAGATACCGCGCAGCGCCGCGGCTACATCGATCGGCGGTCCGAACGAGGTTTCCATCTGCACGTGTCGCAATCCCTGGCGGTACACGTCGGGCTCGCAGTAGTCCATTTCGTACAGAGCCATGGCAATCTCGGTGACAGCGGCGCAGCGCTTGTCCAACCGCTGCGGATCCTTCATGAGTTTATGGAAGGCGCCTACCAGTTCGGGAACGAGCTGAGGCAGACCCCGTTCGCGCGCAATCTTCGCCGCTTTTGCGACGATCAGGTTCGAGCGTTCCGCAAGAAATGACTTGAGCTCCTTGACCACGAGCGCATCGTCTGCGACGGTCTTCAGCACGCTCAGCCGTTCAAGCGCCTGCTGCGTGCGGTCAGGTTTGGTCATTGGCGCCATGTTAGCAGCGAGATTGAGGCAAGCATTCAAACTCCGACGCGTAGTCTTCGATTCTGAGGGGTCGAATAGAGAACCAGCCTGGAGTTGAAGCAGGGAAGCCGGGATTGAACCCAGGAAGACCCGCTGTTTTCTTATCACATGTAACCTGTCCCCTGTGACCTAACCCTATTAATATTTGTGGCTGCGATTGTCTAAACCGAAGAGACTCAATCGTCTTTACGATAGCGGGGCATCGCTCCCGGTAACCCAGGAGACTCTTAATGAAATACATCCTATTGGACTATGTGAACGAATCCGGCTGGCCCACCATGACGCGAGCGGAGCAGGAGCACTGGTTGGGAATTTATCGAGCTTACATGGAGGCCATGACCAAGGCGGGCGTCCTCAAGAGCAGCAGCGGGCTGCGGCCCACGTCGTCGGCGAACACCGTGCGCGTCGCGAAGGGAAAGACCCAAGTACTTGACGGCCCTTATGCCGAATCGAAGGAGCAGTTAGGCGGTTTTCATATCATTGAAGTCGATGATCTCGACGCTGCCATTGAGTGGGCAGCCCGGTCTCCGACCGCCCTTCATGGCGTGGTGGAAGTGCGCCCATTGTGGGAAGGCACTCTGCTGACCAGAGACATGCACGAAGTCCTAAACCCGGCTTGAACTGTCGCGTTGGAGCTGAAGACAATAAGAACTATGGTTAAAAACAAACCGAAAAGCGTGACTGAATACATCAATGCCGCGCCGAAAGAGGCTCGGAAGAAACTACGGGAAATGAGGGCGTGCATTCGCACAGCCGCGCCCGGAGCCACGGAAAGCCTGAAGTGGGGGATGCCGGCTTTCTCTTATCACAGAATATTGGTGACATACGCTGCATTCAAACATCACATCGGCTTCTATCCCACGGCATCGGCAGTGAAAGCATTTGCGGACGATCTGTCGCACCTTGCGACGGCTGCTGGGTCGATCCAGTTTCCGCTGGAAAAGCCGCTTCCGTTGCCTCTGATCCGCAAGATTACTGGCTTCCGAGTGCGAGAGAGTCTCGAGAAAGACGGAAAATGGAAGACGTGACGGCAACCTGCCGTAGTTCTCGGTGCAGAATCGAGTTCTATAACGTAACAGTCACACTGATGGTCACAGTGTGTTGAATGGAACCTGAGGTTCCGGTGATGGTCACAGAATAAGTTCCGGTTCCGGAGCTTGAGCCCATGCTGCCCGATCTGCCTGTTCCACCTGTTGAGCCTAATCCGCCCGAACCGCCCGTCGAACCTCCATGCCACTACCTCCTCCGCCGGGTCCAGTTAATTGCCGGCGTCGAATTTCAGTACTGCCTGCAGCAGCACGTTTGCGCCGTGCTCGATGTCCTCTGGACGAGAGAACTCTTTTGGGGCGTGACTGATGCCGCCGATACTTGGAATGAAGATCATTCCTACTGGCCCGATGCGGGCGATTTCCTGAGCGTCGTGCCCGGCTCCGCTGGGCATGGTTTTGCCAGTGAATCCGAGATATCTGGCCGAGCTGTTGATGAGCTTCTGGAGGTCGGGATTCGTTAGAGCCGGCTCGACCATGATAGGTTCGGTAAAGCTGAACTTTGTGCCATTCAGTTGATCGATCTGTTCCGATTCGGAACGAAGGCGGTTAAACATGTCAACAATTTTGTTCCTGTCGAGATCACGCAGCTCCAATCCCAGCGTAGCCGTGCCAGGAATCACGTTGTAAGCGCCAGGCTGGACTTTGATCCAGCCAACGGTTCCAACCTGCCTTCCCGGTGATGAGGTCACTACCTGGTTCACTTTCTCTATGAATCTGGCAGCGGACAGGAGAGCATCGTGGCGCTGGGCCATCGGCGTGGTGCCGGCGTGGTTTGCGAATCCCTCGATGGTGACATCGCAGTGGAGGATGCCAACGATTCCTTCTACGACGCCAATGTCCGTTTTTTCCTGCTCGAGAATTCCACCTTGCTCGATGTGAAGCTCGAAGTATGCGGCGATGCTGCCAGGCTGACGCTCCGGCTCGCGCAACTTGTCGGGATCGCCGCCAAGAATACGGATGCCGTCGCGAACCGTCTTGCCGCTGGAGGAAACCGAGTTCAGCAGCTTTTCGTCGAGTCCCGCACTCATCGCGTGGCTGCCAATGGTACCGCCCTCTTCGTTCTCGAAAATAACGACTTGCAGCGGGTGACGCAGTTTGATTTGATGTTCGCGAAGAGTCCGGGCGACTTCGATCGCCGAAAGCGACCCCACATCACCGTCGTAATTCCCACCTTCGGGGACTGAATCGATATGAGAGCCAATCAGCAGTGGCTTGAGCGAAGGATCGGATCCGGCCTGCGAGCCAATAATATTCGCGGCAGAGTCGGTGTTTACCTCCAGGCCCGCATCGCGCATGAGCTGCATCGCGTATTGGCGCCCTTGCCGGTCAGCTTCGCTGTAGGCGACACGGCTAACGCCGCCTTGTGGATTCTTCCCATATTGGGAGAGCGCTTCGAGATGCTGCATGATCCGCGATCCTTGCACTCGAAGTCCCTTGGCCGTCGTATCGGACGCGGACTGAGCGGCCGCCAATTCCAGCGATGCAGCGGCAATCAAGCAGGTGAGAACGAGTCGCATAGTCATTCGTCGGCCCAACAGTTGCGCAATACTAACACCACAAAACCTGTGAGCCGCGATCCGCCGAATTCAGGCTTAATTGACACTGGGGGCTGTATTCATTAAATTGCCCACGATGTTGTTGACCGCAGTGAAATCGATCGAGGCTAAGACTACATATGCTGCGACGCAAACTGTTTTCCCTGGCTGCCGGTTTACCGTTCTTCGCGTTGGCTGGAGCTGAGGCGCAAACATCGGGGAAGAAGTTGAAGATCATGATGAAGAGCGCCTGGGGATCGGACGATCCCACCCGGGCTTCGTTTGTTTTCTCGCATGGACTCGCGCTTTCCGAAGCCGGTCACGACGTACAGATCTTTCTCACTGGAGAAGCGACATACCTCATGCGAAAGGTCACAGCGGAGGCCATCATGCCGATCGGCTGGCCGCCGCTGAGTGAGACGCTGCAGAAAGTTGTGGCCAAACGCATTCCCATATTTTCCTGAGGGGCGTGCTCCCGTGCCCGTGGGGTCACGGAAACTGACTTAAGCCAATGGGGAGCGAAGTTTGGCAGTCCGGCGGTCTTTGTCTCGCTCGTGGAATGGGCAGACCGGATCATTACCGAATAATCGAACTCACCGCGTCTGTCATTCTCAACGCGATGCCAGCCACTCTGCATACAGCCGGTGGAAGTGGTGTACGCCTTTTTCCTGCTTCGCACTGAAGCGTCCGCGGGTGTAGCTGCGCGATTTGAGATTGCGGTGGACGACTTCGCAGATACGGCCGTCTTCAATCTGAATTTCGTCGCTGAAGCGGATGGTTTGCGCCGGCGATTCGGTGCCGAGAACATTCTGGGGAAAGTACCATTCGAAGATGGCGACGCAGCGTTCAGCAGACAGCGGCAGAACGATATTGAGCGAAACATTGTCGGGATAGCAATTCAGCATCCAGTTGGGAAAGATCCAGAAGTACTCGGCTTCGTCGCTGCCGGAGGCCTGGCTATAGCGGCGTTGCACGTATTTCTCGTTCTCAGGCCCCCGAATCGGGCTGGCCTGGCGGGAATGGAACTCGTATGTCTCGGTCACATATTGACCGTAGTCGAGTTCGCGATTCAGACTGGGATGGACGCTGGGCAGATGATAGCCCTCGAGATAGTTGTCGATATACACCTTCCAATTGCATTCCATGATGTATTCGCGGCGTTCGGCCAGTTTGAGTTTCTCCAGCGAGTAGTTTGCGGCTTGCTGCGGCAGTTCACGTAACCTGGCAAGCAGCGGTTCCGAACTGGGATCGAGATTCACGAATACCCACGCGCCCCATTCGCCTACTGCGACGGGCTGCAATCCAAAGTTCTTGTGATCGAAGTTCTGCGTTCCTTCCATCTCCGGCGCGTTCAACAAGCGTCCGTCGGACGAATAAGTCCAGCCGTGATATCCGCAGCGAAAGACCTTGCGCGATCCGCAGCCTTCCGCCGGCGGCCCGGCGCGATGCCGGCAGACGTTGTAAAAGCCGCGCAAGATGCCGTCGTCGCCGCGAACAATCAGCAGCGGCTCACCCACGATCTCAGCGGTAAAGTAATCGTTTGGATTAGCCACTTGATCGCGGCGTCCGACAATCTGCCATTTCTTCCCAAAAAGGTCCTGCCGTTCGCGCTCCAGCAGCGCCGGGTCGAGATAGACGTCGGCGGGAAGAGTCCAGGAATTTCCCACAGCGGGATCGATTTGTATGTGGGTATCGCGGTGGAATGTAGGAAGCAAGGTCATTTTGCGAGAGTCTATTTAATCATGGCAGTGTTCTTTGATCGTCGCACCGCGAAAACCTGTCATCCAGAGGCCCGGCGTTGGCCGAAGGATCTCCCGAGATATTTAAGACATAAATGCTGACGGTTCGGCTCTTCGGCCGACAAACCAGGCTTTTAATGAAAGAGCCACACTGGCGGCAACTTAGCCGTAAGCATCGCCGGAGATCCTTCGCCCAGGTCGGGCCTCTGGATGACAGAGCACAAGGACAAGGCAAAGGGTGTGTCGTGCTACGATGGCGCTCTTTTCATACTCGTTCCGAAGAGAACCCAATTTGGCATCAGCTGTGGAAGTGCCGAGCACCAAGCCCAGGCGTGGACGCCTGCTGCGCATCCTGGGATTCGGTTTTGGCATAGCCGTAATTGTCGGCAACACGATCGGAGTCGGCATCCTGCGCACGCCGGGTGACGTGGCTACGCGCCTCCCCAATCGCGAACTGTTTCTCGCCGTTTGGATTGTTGGCGGACTGTTCACCCTGCTGGCCGCCATGAACATCACCGAGTTGGGCGTGATGCTGCCTTATTCTGGCGGACACTACACATTCGCCCGCTACGCTTTCGGCGAGTATCCGGGATTCGTGATCGGATGGACCGACTGGCTCTCCACCTGCGGCAGCGAATCGGCCGCAGCTGTAGTGATGGGCGAATATCTCGGGCTGCTTTTCCCGCCGTTCGCGGGCAGGGCGCGCTGGGTGGCGTGCGTCATCGTGATCTTGCTGGCCGCATTGCAGTGGCGCGGCGTGCGCTGGGGCAGCCGCCTCCAGCAAGTCAGCACTCTGCTCAAGGGCTTGGGCTTCTTTGCGATCGTCGCCGCATGTTTTCTGTTTGCGCCGCCGCAGGCTCATCTAGCCTCGCCAGCCATTGCGGAGATGCCGCATGGCTGGACCCTTTTCGCCGCTCTTCTGCTGGCCATGCAGTCCATGATCTTCACCTACGATGGCTGGGCGGGCGTGATCTATTTTTCCGAAGAAGTAGAAGATCCGGCGCGCAACATTCCGCGCTCGATGTTTGGCGGAGCTCTGGCTGTGGCAGCGATCTACGTCTCAGTCGCGTGGGCCATCGTGCATGTGCTGCCCATCGGCGCGGTCGCCGGACAAAGCATGGCATTGGGCGCCGCCGCAGATCGTATCTGGAGCGGGCAGGGAACCCGTCTGATCGCGGCACTCACCGTTCTTTCTGTGATCAGCTTCATGAATGCCTGCCATCTGATGTCGTCGCGCGTGCTCTATGCCATGTCGCGCGACAAACTAATTTTTCGGCACGCCGACGCGGTGAACCGCGGAGGCACTCCCACGGTCGCTCTCGCTCTGAGCACCGCGGCCGCGCTGTTGTTCATCCTCTATGGCGGGTTCAACAAGATCATCGCCGTGCTGGCATTCTTTTTCGTCATTAATTACATCGCCGACCTGACTTCGATCTTCGTCCTGCGCCGCCGCGAGCCGGAGCGGGAACGTCCGTATCGCGTTCCGGGATATCCGTGGACCACTGCGCTCGCGCTCGTTATCTACACGACGTTCCTGGCCAGCATTATCGCCACCGATCAGCGCAACAGCGTTTATGCGCTGATCCTATTGGCGGCGAGCTATCCGGCATTCAGGGTTTTGAAGTGGATAGCGAATGCGCCACACTGATAGGGGGAGCCTCACTTTCTGTACGTGCCGAAACGTCGCAGATGCAGTATGCGACATGTTCAGAGTTGGGGTTTAGAACGCTTGTGTTTGCCCGCTCGTTGTCGCAAAACATCGTTGTAGCTCCGGCGAAATCCCCGCTCCGATCCCTGATAGTGTCTAGAATCCGTCATCAAATATGCATCAAGCCATTTTGAATGAGTGTCTGGGCGAGATCTCCCCGCAGATTCCCTGTTAAGTTCCCCCAGCCTTCGGAAGAAGTTCGCGTATTTTGGGAAGAATTCCATAACTTCTGGGTCTAAATTCGAAAAATCGACTGTTTATTTCCCTGTTTTCTCCCGACGACACATTGATTTCTCATGTGAGTGTTCGGGGCAAATACTGCTGCGTTAGCCGTGTGGATGTTGGACAGCCTTGCAGAAAGTGCGTCTCCGCGAAGCAGTCCGAGCACCTTTACATTCGACTGTGCAAAAATCGGAATTCTGTCTGGATTCTCGACTCTTCCTGGTCAAGCCGGGTTTTGGACTGCATTGAATTCATTGGTACTTAACTGACGGTAACATTGGCAGGGTACTTGCACTTCAACTGGCTTAGATGATTCCATACTCCAGCTTTCGCGGGCCTGCGCTCTCAATGGCCAGTGATAAAGATACATGCCACTCGAGTGTCGCTCGCACCGCACAAATCTCCGTGAGTGATCAGTCCGTAGACGATCTTGCGTTTCTTCGGGAAGTTGAGCTGATCGTGGAGCGGGCGTTGCGTTCCTCGAACTGCGAAATTGCCGGTGAGACCGAAAGCCCGACAAGCAGCTCGTGGTTGCTTGAAAATCGTCGCGAGACAAAGGCTTGCGATCGCTTACACAGCTTTCGAGCAAGTGCCCCGGTATTGCAGATGTCAAGGATTTCTATCCAAAGGGCAAAGAGAGAATTGAAATGATAAGTTGCGACCTTCAGGCAGTTGTAGCGTCTAGCGACAGTTCCGTTCTGGGAATGTTGCCTTTCATGCTGCAGAATATGGGGGTTCGGCCGATTATCCACCGGCAAGCCGCAACCGTTCTCGAGACGGTGAGCAAGCAACGGGTTGATGCGGTATTTGTGGATTGGGATCTCGATCCGGATTTTTCGGTGCTGCGTGAGATTCGTTCCACCCCAGCCGGTCGAAAGCTGGTTGGAATGGCGGTGGTTTCGCGGCAAGCGCCGATTCGCGAATCGTTTCGTTTTTCCGACTTCGTTTTGGAGAAACCGCTGATCCAGCAGCGCGTGACGCAAACGCTTCGGGCGGCGCACGGAATGATGGTGCGCGACCGCCTGCAATACACGCGGATTCCGCTCAAAACTGACGCACTGGTCTTCGACGGCAATGCGAAGAGTTTCTCGGCGGTGGCCACCAATGTGAGCCAGTCGGGAATAGCGCTCGAATCGAGTGCCAAGTTCCTGTCCGGGGAAATGGTCCAGATTCAATTTCGACTGCCGGAAGGGCACAAAAACCTGAGCTGCAAAGCCAAAGTCATTTGGAGCGATAACCGCACGAAAGCTGGATTTTCTTTTCTGGAAATGAAGGTGAGCGATCGCGAAACGCTGTCAAGCTGGATCGAGAACGAGTTCATGGAAGGCTGGCAGCGCGCAGCTCTGCCTGGTCACCCTGCGTTGATAGCCGGTGCTGCTCAGGCGATAAGTTAGCATCCACGTATAAGCTTCTCCGGCAACTCTGGTTCTACAGTTTGCGTTTTGAAAGTGGTCTATCGGCTTCGTGATGAGTGGAGACGCAGCAATGCTGGCTCTCTACTAGCGCCGGGCGCAGATCCACAATACCTCCCATTGACGACTCCTGCCGACGCATCTCAGAATCGGATGCATTCCTCCTGGGCATCTAATTAGAAAATCCGGTGTTTTTTCCAAGTATGAGGCGTAATTTTCGTCGGCTAGCCGTGCTGGCTGCCCTGCCGCTTCTGGCCATTTCTGTCCTGGCGCAGCGGCAGGAGGACACCTATCTCGATCCTTCTCTGCCCGAAGGAGTCACCACGCGGGACATTATTGGGCGTTTTGCCGCGCAGGAGGAGGTCTTCAAGCAAGAGCGGGAGCACTATACCTATCGTCAGGTCGTCAAAATGCAGACTTTGACCGACAACGGTTTTCCCGACGGCGAGTACGACGACACCTTTGACGTAACTCTCAACGATCAAGGCCAGCGCATGGTAAAGGAGGTTTCTCATCCCAGGGACACGCTCAAGCGGATTCGTGTGACGCCGGAAGACATTGACGACATGCGCAATCGCTTGCCCTTCGTGCTCACCACTGAAGAAATCCCCGACTACAACATCAGATACCGCGGCCAGCAGGACACCAGCGGCACTCACTGCTATGTCTTTGACATCTCGCCGAAGGCCATGGAGCAGGGCCGTCGCTATTTCGAGGGCCGCATATGGGTTGATGCCCGGCAGTATCAGATCGTGAAGAGCTCAGGCAAGGCCGTTCCCGATATCTACAACCAGAACGGCGAGAATCTTTTCCCCAGCTTCACCACGTATCGCGAGTTGGTGGATGGGAAATATTGGTTTCCCTCATATACCAAGTCTGATGATTACCTGCATTTCAGCGAGCAGACGGTGCACGTGATTGAAACCGTCGATTACACAAACTACAAGCGCTTTGGCGCCGAGTCGCGCATCATCTTCGATGGACGCGAGATCGGCAGCGATCCGCAGCAGCGTGGTACGAAGCAGGCAACGAATGCACAGCCATTTCCCAGCCAGGCACCGAACAATAATCGGCAAGCTGGCGGCCCGGGAAGCAATCAACAGCCGCGCTCCTATCCGCAGCAACAATCGCCGCCGCCGCCATCGCGTGCGCCGCAACAGCCGGTGAATCCGCCTGCGCAGCCCGCGCAATTCGTGCAACAGGCGCTGATGTCGCTGGAGAGTGAAATCTCCGATGCAATCAATAAGAAGGAAGTTTCTATCTTGGAGCGTATCCTGACGGATGACTACCATCTCATCAGCGCGAACGGCGATTCGGAAGACAAGTTCAGCCTGCTCGACGACATACACCAGAACCGCGCGGGCACTTTCGGACAGCCGGAAAACATGAGAGTCCAGGTGAACGGGGATCGAGCGACTGTGATAGGCGTGCGCGAGGAGTCCGTTCCCGTGGGAAAGAACAAAATGCAGACCGCGCGCATAAGCTTTACCGATACCTTTGTCCGCCGCGCGGGAGAATGGTTCCTCACGCAGACGAAGGAGGCCCCGGCACGATAGCCGCTGCGCTGCATCTAAGATTGAAGACATGGCTCGCTGGGAACAATACGAGATCTGGGCGCCTCCCAGTGACGGAACGCGCTGGGAGTTCGTTGCCGCATTTCACGACTTCGACGTGGCGTCCGCCGTGGCCACTCGCCGCGGACATAGCGTTCGCCTGATTCATACTGTTTATGTCGATGGCCAGCTTGCGGAACAGCAAGTTCTTGTCGAGCTGGGCAAGCCTCGCCAATCTGCATAGCGCCGCAGACCATCTTCATCGTTGCTTCCAGACTAATTTCGCTTTAGTATCGCCCCTGAGTGTCCACTGCAAAGGTCAGCTCAGAGGTGCGCGAGCGCATCGTTTCCGCCGGAGTGGTGGACGATGATGCTTCCTTTGAGCTGAAACTCCGGCCACGACGGCTGCAGGAGTTCATCGGCCAGAAAAAGGTGAAGGACAATCTTGCCGTCGCCATCCAGGCTGCGAAGTCGCGCGGCGAAGCTCTCGATCACATACTGCTCTACGGCCCGCCGGGCCTGGGAAAGACCACGCTGGCCACCATCATCGCCAATGAGATGGGAGTCGATTATCAGCAGACCTCTGGCCCGGTCTTGCAGATCAAAGGCGATCTCACCGCCATTCTTACCAATGTCCGGGAGAAGCAGATTCTCTTCTTCGATGAAGTCCACCGCCTGCAGGCTGCACTGGAAGAGCTGCTCTACTCGGCGCTGGAGGACTACAAGCTCGACATCATTGTTGGGCAGGGCCCGTCGGCGCGGACACATACCCTGGACGTAAGGCCTTTTACCTTTGTTGCCGCCACTACGCGAGCAGGATTGCTCTCGGCTCCGTTGCGCTCCCGTTTTGGGATTGTTCTGCGCATGGAATTCTATTCCCACGAGGAGCTCGAGATCATCGTGAGCCGCTCGGCGGAGATTCTCGACGTTGCCATCGATTCCGAGGGCGCGCTGGAGATCGCCAGCCGCTCTCGGGGCACGCCGCGCATTGCCAACCGCCTGCTGCGCCGCTGCCGCGACTATGCGCAGGTGCGCGGCGCGGGCCATATCGACCTGCCTACAGCGCGGGCGGCGCTGGAAATGCTCGAGGTCGATAAGCATGGATTCGACGAAATGGATCGGCGCTTGCTGCTGGCGATCATCGAGAAATACCAGGGAGGGCCCGTGGGCTTGAACACTCTCGCCGCGGCTCTGGCGGAAGAGACCGACGCCATCGAAGACATCTACGAGCCCTTCCTCATCCAGATTGGATTTCTGGATCGCACGCCACGGGGGCGAGTCGCCACGCAG
>Ga0307479_10001161_pt1 | contig 23903 bp, 23 predicted proteins | sample atmos_gasesECM4C_FD_203743 | JGI IMG/M metagenome (GOLD analysis project Ga0307479, IMG submission 203743) | Hardwood forest soil microbial communities from Morgan-Monroe State Forest, Indiana, United States - atmos_gasesECM4C_515 | ecosystem: Environmental > Terrestrial > Soil > Temperate... | reverse complement strand
ATGACCATGTTCCCGGTACTCTTTGCCATTCCACGGACCTCTGGCTGGATTTCGCAGTGGGAAGAGTTGCTGCTCGATCCCGAACAGAAAATAGCGCGCCCCCGTCAGATTTATCTGGGCCACGACACCCGCCACTATATTCCCATCGATCAACGTGGCTAACGCCAACGTTACGAAGTAGCGGTGACATTTTTGGATACGCCCCGCGGGCAAGCCGCTCGACAACTCCGTGCGCCCCGGTATAGTGGGGCAGAGAGGTAGTAATGGGCCAAGCCCACAACGCATCCGTGAACCCAGTAGCCCGGCGCCGCAGCCAGCGCGTGCTGATGCAAGTAGCCGTGCGCATTCGCGGCGAAGACGTAAAGGGCGAAAACATCGAGGAAGAGACGGAAACGCTGGCCATCAACGCCCACGGCGCGCTGGTGCTCATGAAAGCGCGCGTGACCAGCGGCAGCAAGGTATTACTGCAGCACAAGCGCACGCAGGAAGAACAGGAATGCCATGTAGCGTTTCTGGGCCCGGTGCGCGCGGGCAAGGCGGAAATTGGACTGGAATTTTCGTCGCCGCGGCCGGCCTTCTGGCGCGTGGCGTTTCCTCCCGAGGACTGGACGCCCCGGCATCCCGAAGCGCGCACGGCAGGCAGCCATCGCGCGGACAAGTCGTAGAGTTCAACCAATCCTGATTTGGTTCTTGCCGCCAATACTGGTTCTTCACCAACACCCAATTCCATTTAAGATAGCGAATAATAGCTGTCGCGGCGCGCGATCTGAATGTCGGCACTGAATAGAGCGGAGAGCTTTTCGGATGTAAGCATGTCTTGCTTTGGCCCGTCGGCGACGATGCGGCCTTCACGGAGCAACACCACTCGCTCAATCTCTGGAATGATCTCCGAAACGTGGTGCGTAACCAGGAGAATGCCCAGGCCACCGTTTGCCAGCGCACGCATGGCGTCGCGCAGTTGTATCTGCGCTCCGATGTCCAGCGCGTTGCTGGGTTCATCGAACAGCAGCGTTTGCGGTTCGTGCACCAGCGCGCGGGCGATTAACGTGCGTTTCGCTTCACCGGAGGACATCTGCGCGACCGGGCGCCCGGCAAGGTGCGCGATGCCCAGCCGGGCGAGCGCCGCGTCCGTTTTTTCGAGCAGCTCGGGATTGGGCGCGTGATGTGGGAAAATACGTGTGCTGCTGAAAAAGCCGGAGAGCACCACGTCACGGCCGGTCGCATCGCTCGTACAGGATGCCAGCAGATCGGGAGAGACGATACCCAGCAACGAGCGCAGCTCAAAAACGTTCCAGCGCTCGCGTCCGAGGATCGCGATGGAGGAGCCTTTCTTCGCGACCGGGTAGCATTCCCGCGTGATGGTCTTGATCAGTGTCGACTTGCCGCACCCATTCGGGCCGAGAATGCATACATGCTCGCCAGCCTCGACGCGCAGGGTGAGGTCTTGCAGCGCCGCAAGGTCTCCGCGCATCACCGTGACGTGATTCAGGGCGAGGAGAGGAGGCTGGCTCGGACGTTGCGCCATAGGATTAGCCGACAGGTCCTCAAGAGTTTAGTTCGTCAGGGGGAAAAAACAAAAAAGGAGGTGAAAACGTGTAGGTTCTCACCTCCCGGGGTGGTGGGGTGTTGCGGACATTCCCTCAGCGGCAGAACAGGCCTGCCCTGCCAGGCAGGTCTGGTTCCTCACTCGCGTGATGTCGCCGCAATGCGGTAAGAGACTTACCACCAGAGGGCATGTCTGGCGATTTTGTAGCACCGCGAAACGTGCGTGTCAACGCCAAAAATCGCAGCCGAATAACGCTATTCTGAAGGTTGGAACGGCCAGTTGCTCAGTCGCCGATGGCGTACTGCGGTGTAGCCAGGGTCGCGAAGCGTCGCGCGGGCTGGTGCCGGTATTCCGGGCACGGGCGGACCCGTGCGCTTTCACGGCGCGCCGCGGGCCGCAATTCATCCTGCAGCTTTTCGCGCAGCCGTCGGTGCGCGCGGAACAGCCTCAGCCGCACGGCCACCACTGATATTCCCAAGCGGCTGGCGACTTCCTGCGTCGAATAGTGCAGCACATCGCGCAGCAGGCATGCCTGCCGCAAATCTGGCGGCAGTTGCACAATGGTCTTCGCCAGCAGCCGGCCCATCTCACGCCGCGCGCAACGTTCTTCCGGGTCCAGTTGCTCCGACTCTATGCCGCTGCCGATCGTCTCTTCGCTTTGGCCCTTGCGCTGATCCAGGGAAGCTATCTTTCCGTCCCGGCGCTGGCGCAGCAGGTCGATCGAAGTGTTCGCGGCGATGCGCGAAATCCACGCGCGGAAATCGTCAATCGATTCGTCTTGCTTCCCCGCAAACTGTTCTAGGCGCGACCAAGCCTTGAGCACCGCTTCCTGGCTGACGTCTTCGGCGTCCGCCACATTTCCGGTAAGCCCCCGCGCACGGCGGTACAAGGTCGGCATGTACGGCGAAACCATTTCTCCGAACGCCTCGGAGTTTCCGTTTCGCGCCCGTGAGAGCAAACTCGAACGGCAATGGGTGCGGGCGTTAAAGCAGACGGTGACAGTTGCTGCGCTCATGACAGAGTTTAAGTTGGCAGTCGGAGCGCCACGCCCTATATTTCGCCTAAGTATAAGAAAACAAGCGGCATATACGAGCGCAAGAGTGGGGGAAAACACTGCTCCACCGACCGCTTTTGGGACGGCATTGTCGCAAAAGCGGTCAGCTAGCCATGACCTACCCTTGCCCACCTGAATATGTGCCTTTCGTTTTCGATACGCGGAGCTGGCTTTCCACGCGGTGCTGGTCCAAAGTCTCGCGCACCAGTCGCCCCAGTATTGTTGGGCTGTAGGGCTTCTGTAGGTAGCGCGCATGCGCGTCCTCCGGAGGAAGCTCGCTGGCGTCCGCCGAATAGCCGCTGGTGAACACAACCGGCAACCCCGGAAACATCTTCAAGAGGCTCACGGCCGTTGCAGGTCCGCCGAGCCTGGGCATGATGAGATCCAAAATGGCCAGCGCGGGCATTTCGTGCGAGCAGAGCTGCAGCGCCTCCTGACCGTCACAGGCGGACAGTACCCGGTAGCCCATGCCCAGAAGTGCTTGCCGCGACATCTCTCGAATCGACTCATGGTCTTCGGCAATTAGGATTGTTTCCGTGCCGCGAAGCTCTGCTAACGAAGGAGCCGGTGCCTTTTCGGCGCCGCTTTCCGCCTGCGCGCCTTCCAGCACAGGAAGGTAGACGCGAAAAAGGCTGCCGTGTCCGCTTTCACTGTAGACGTGGATGAATCCGCCATGCTGCTTAACGATGCCGTAAGCGGTGGCCAGACCCATCCCGGTGCCTTTGCCGCGCTCTTTGGTGGTGAAGAAAGGCTCGAAGATGCGCTCGCGGGTCTCCGGGTCCATTCCGATGCCCGTGTCCGAAACGGAAACTACCGCATAGCGGCCAGCTTGCACATAAGGATAGAGGCGGCAATAGGAGTCGTCCAGCTCCACCATCTCCGTCTCGATCACCAGCCTGCCGCCCTGCGGCATGGCGTCTCGCGCGTTTAGGCAGAGATTCATCAGCACCTGTTCAACCTGGGTGGAGTCAGCTTTCACCGGGTCGAGTTTGGCGCTCATGAACTTGAACTCGATGTCTTTCCCAATCACTTTGTCGAGAAAACTGACCAGTCTGCCGGCGACAGTATTGAGGTCCACCGCGCGCGGCTGCAGCACCTGACGTCGTGCAAAAGCCAGTAACTCACGAGTCAGCGACGCGGCGCGCTCGGCCTGCTCGCGGATGCGTGTGAAGCGCTCAGCCACTTGCGGATTGTCGCGGTTTTGCTCAAAGCCGAGCTCGGCCCAGCCCAGGATCGCGCCCACCACGTTGTTGAAGTCATGCGCGATGCCGCCCGCCAATTGGCCGACGGCCTCAAACTTTTGTGCCTGCCGCAACTGCCGCTCGACAGCGCGCAGCTCAGTGACATCCTCCGCAATCACTTCGAGGCCAGCTGGTTGGCCTGCTGCCGTAAGCTGCCGCACGTTCATCCGCACGGTGACAAGGCCGCCGTCGCGGCGCCGCCATTCGGCCTCCGCTCCGTGAACTCGGCCGCTTTCCCGGCAAGAACTGGTGAGCTGCGCGTATTGCTCAGGAAACCGGAAAATGTCCCGCGCCAGGTTTAAGGCCAGCAGATCCTCCGCCGATGCACAGCCCGTGATGCGCAGCAGAGTCGGATTGCCGTCCAGGAATGAACCGTCGGCGGAAACCCGAAAAATACCATACGCCGAATTTTCCACTAGGTCGCGATTGCGCTCTTCGGAAATCCGCAATGCTTCTTGCGCCCGGGCATTCTCATCCCGCAGGGCCTTTTCGTCGAGCGTCTGCGATTTCATGCCTTCGCTCCCAGCCGCGAATCCTTAAACCGTCCTGGCGACGTTGCGCCCTGTGTTGCCACTCGCGATTGGCAACTGCGGCAACAACGCTGCGATCGTTGACGCCACAGTCAGGTCCAGCCACGGGTCACTCCCGGCGTAAAGCTCATGCAACGCCTCAGCGGCCGCGCCGGGGCTTCCCTCCACCAACAGCACTCGCAATCGTCTTTGTGTCATGGCTAAAGCTCTCGAAGTTCGGGTTCGGGCAAGGTTGTCGTGCGCAAGCCAGCGATCCAGGCGTGTTTCGCCTGCATTTGTCGCTAACCAATGATTAAGAGACTGGAGAGGTCAGCCCTCAACAGCGACCTTTAGGAAGGGGTTTCCATCTTGACTTGTGGAACCGCTGGCGTCAATAGTTCCCTGCACGAAAATCATGGTATCTGCTACGACGTGGCGAACCTGTCGGCCCGCCTCCGGAGCACCAGCGCTGCCGCCCCCGCGATTAGGCCGCCTGCGATCACCACGCCTTCCCACACCAAGCCGGCCGCCAGCGCCAGATGCCCTGGCGCTCCCAAGGGAGAAAGCAGCGCCACCAACGCGGCTTCCCGCACGCCGATGCCGCCCTGCGTTAGCGGCAACACCGCGGCAAGTTTTGCCAGCGGCCAGGCGAAGAGCCACGCGCGCAGAGGCAGCTTTAGCCCGCAATGAACGGCGAGCTGTGCGGTGAGTACGACGAACCCCAGCTGCACGCAGGTGCCTAGCAGCCAACCAAGCGCCAGCACGCGCTGGCGCTTCGACACCGCGCGCAGCGCATGACGTAGCCGGGCCAGCCGTCTGCGGAAGCGCATCGAGCGGCCGCCCAAGATCCTCTTGCGCAGCAGAAAGAGCAAACCCAGCAACACAATGAGTCCGCACACGGCCCTGATAAGAGTGTTCTGCACCGTGTCTTCCGCATTTTCTGGCACCAAGTCCAACTCTGGAACCAGCAACAATCCCAGCAGCACGAGGCCGGCCTGCGCCGTTACGTCCAGGAAGCGGTCCACGAGATTGCCCGCCAAAACCGCGGCTGGCCGGGGACTGCGTTGTAATCCGACTGCTAACCGCACCACGTCGCCACCAACGATCGAAGGGAGAAAGAGGGTGCCGAAAAGTCCGCCGAAATAGCACTGCGCGCTCGTCGCGAAATCCAGCTCCGCTCCGGCCGCGTTGACCACCATTCGCCATTTCGCCACGCCAACGCAATGCGCCAGCAAGTAACCCGACAGCACCGCAAAAAAACTCGATACCGGAACTCGCGCGATCGCCTCGCGCAGCGGCGCGAGCGGAAGGAAATGCAGCAGGACACCAAGAACAACGAGCGCGGCGGCCCACCGCAAAATAATGAGCAGCCAGCCTCGCGAGCTTCGCTGGGAGTGAGCGCTTATCATCGAGCGAGAGTCTAGCTTACAACGTCGCTGAAGTCCGGAAACCCCGCATGCTTCTTATTGGCCGTGTGGACGGGCGAGGCTTTTGTGCAAAAACGTGCGCTTAGAGGAGCGCCGCACGATGTCTCAGCGCCTATTTCGATTCTCGTCGCGTCAACGACCCGGTTTCGGCAGAGCCGGTGACAGCAAGCTGATCATGTAGTGACACGCATCGCTATCCGCCACCACCAACCACCGTGCGGCGTCGTCCACAGATTGGATTCGGCGCGCGCGCTGAGAATCGCCACCCCAACAACCCACCAGCGTTGTCATTCTGAGAGCATCCAATGAGGGTGGCTCGAAGAATCTCAGCCTTGAGTACTTGGTACCAGCGTCAGCGACGTCCCTACCCTCCAAAAATCTCGTCAATCTTCCCCGCCAGCGTAAAATCGTAGTCGCTGATCCCCTTCACGCTGTGCGTGTTCAAATCGATCACGACTTTGTTCCACACGTTGAACCATTCCGGATGATGGTTCATCGACTCTGCCACCAGCGCCACGCGCGTCATGTTCCCAAACGCCGCTACAAAATCCTTGCACTGAAACTCCCGGTGCAATTTCCCATTCGCCAGGCTCCAGCCCGTCGCCTTCTTCAGCCGCTCCTGCACTTCTCCATCGCTCAATTTCTTCGCCGGCATAACCATCCCCCGGGCCTCGCCCGCATTCTAACCTTCGCTCGCAGTTTGCGACGCGTGCGAGGGCGTGGCAACCCGTTCTATGCCAAGGTGTCTCTTTTGAACATCGACATACAAGGTGAAACGTCGCGGTATCCGAGCGCGCCGCGGCGCTCCATTCTCATCCACAGCAAATTGCGCGCGGCACCAAGCAACAACTCGCGAACGAGCGGCGCGACACTAAATCACACAAGAGTATCCCTCGCGCGTGCTTTGCGTCGAACGAATGGGCCGACACTCCCGCGTCCCGTCCGTAAACGTCACGGACGGTGCGTATTTCTTACTGTCCTATGTTTTCTCGTCTGATGTGGCGACTTGGCTAGCCCCTGTCTGGATGAGCATGGCGGTAATTCCAGTATTTCGCCTGCTCCCTCTTGTTCGCCTTCGAGAATTCGTGAGAATTCTTGTGGTTATCGTTCAGGTACTGCCCCCAGGCGCGATTTTCGTTGTCATCCCAGTTGTGATAATCCTTGTGCTGTTTATCGTAGACTCGGATCTGAACGCGGGCCTCTTGCGGTACCGGGGCGGCCATAAGCCACACTGGCGCCGCAATAGCTGCGGTCAGCAATAACGAAGCGATGTAACGATGTGTACGGTGCATGTTGTAGTCCTCCAAATTCAGAATGTCCGCTTTCGGATCAGCCATGAGTGTGCGCCTAAATCCGGTTGATTCATGTCTCATACAGCACACACATATCGGATAGCGCCGGGACGCGCGCTACACGCGAAATGACTTAGTGCTGGCCTGCGCTTGGAATTTGTAGAGTGCCATGCCTACTGCGGCGTCGATCCCCATCCGTTCGAGAGCATCTATTTCCCGCTGTGCCTTAATGCCGCCCGCAGCAATGATCGGATGCGAAGTAGCACTGCGCAACCGCTTGAACCACTCGCGATTGGCCCCACTCATCGTTCCTTCACGATCCACATCTGTGCAGAGAAATGCGGCGCAAAACGGCTCAAGCTGCTCCATCACCTGCTCTGCTCGAATCCCAAGGCTTTCTCGCCATCCCTTAGTCACAACGTGGCCCTTGGCCGTGTCGAGCGCCACAACAATGGCCGGGCGGCCTACTCGCGTGCGGAGCCGCCGGAGAAATGGCGCGTTAATCTTGCCATCCTCGAAGGCGGCACTTCCGATAATGACTTGGTGCGCCCCCCATTGCGTAATCTCCTTCGCGCGCGAAACGGTGCGAATTCCTCCGCCCACGCGCACTTTCATCCCATATCGCCGGGTCGCTTCTTCGCATAGTTTGCGCGCCAGTTCGCTGTTATTGCCTTTCCCCATGGCAGCATCCAAGTCGATGACGTGCAGCCACCTGTACTTCTTGAATTTCAGCAGGAGCGACATCACGTCCGCGATCGCAAGCTCGCGCGTTCTCCCGTGCACGAGTTGCACCGCTTGGCCTTCTTGCAAGTCAATGCACGGAATTAGCACGGCAACCTAACTGGAATCCCGCGCGCGGATAGAAATTCCTTGAGCTCGCGAATCGGCTGAATGCGATCGTGAAAAATGGAGGCCGCCAACGCCGCATCCGCATGCCCGGCGGTAAAAATCTCCGCGAAGTGGTCGGGCAGCTTCGCTCCGCCGGACGCGATGACCGGTACGGAGACCGTCGAGGATATCACCGCTGTGAGCGCCGTATCGAAGCCGCTCTTTGTTCCATCTCGATCCATGGACGTCACCAGAATCTCTCCGGCCCCAAGGGCAACGCCTTGTTTCGCCCACGCGATCGCGTCCAGACTTGCGGAGTCACGCCCGCCGCGAACCATCACCACCCATCGGTCCCCGTCTCTCTTAGCGTCGATCGCTAGCACCACGGCCTGCGCGCCAAACTCGAGCGATGTTTCCGAGATCAACTCGGGCCGCGCCACTGCCGCGGTATTCAGCGTAATCTTGTCTGCGCCGGCTCGCAGCACGGCCCGCGCGTCTTCCGCGCTCCGTATGCCGCCTCCCGCGGTCAAGGGAATCGCGAGCTCTGCCGCAACGCGCCGAATCGTCTCCAGAAACGTCGGCCGCCGGTCGCGCGAAGCTGCGATATCCAGCACGACGAGCTCGTCCGCGCCTTCTGCGTTATACCGCTGTCCTAATTGCGCGGGGTCGCCGGCGTCACGAAGCCCGACAAAGTTCACGCCTTTCACCACGCGGTCGCCATCGACGTCCAGGCAAGGAATGATGCGTCGCGCCAGGCTCATGCGCAGAGCCTCATGAAATTCCGCAAGATTTGCGCGCCAGCTTCTCCGCTCTTCTCCGGATGAAACTGAACCGCGCACATATTTTCTTTTTCCAGTACAGCGACAAACTCGGTTCCATAACTGCACGCAGCCACCGTTTCTTCGCCTTGTTCGATCGCGGCATAACTGTGCGCGAAATAGAAATACGCATCAGCGTCGATGCCCTCGAGCAGCCGCGACTGGTTTTTCAAGATAAGGCGATTCCAGCCCATGTGCGGCAGCTTGGCGACCACCGGCAGCGCGCACACGCGCCCCGGCAACACCTGCAAGCCGGTCAGGTCCGGCGCCTCGTCGCTAGCGTCATAGAGTGCTTGGAGTCCCAGGCAAATGCCGAGAAACGGAACGCCGCGACGGATCGCGTCGCATAGCGGCGCGCGCAACTTGCGCTCGTTGAGCCCTCGCATAAGGGCTTCGAAATGTCCCACGCCCGGGAGCAGCAGCGCCTCCGCTCTTTCCACGCATTCCGCCGTGGCGGCGCATTGCGATTCTGCTCCCAGCCGCTGCAGGGCGCGCTGGACAGAAGCTACGTTGCTCACGCCGCAATCCACCAGGGTGATTTTCACAGTAAACCTTTGGTGCTGGGAAGGACGCGCCGCAACTTTTTGTCGCGCGCCACGGCGAAACGCAAAGCGCGCGCAAACGCCTTGAACATAGCCTCTACTTGGTGATGTGAGGATCGCCCGTAGAGAACGCGGAGATGCACATTGGCGCGTGCGGCCTGCGCAAATCCTTGGAAAAAATCCTCGGTCAGCTCGGTCTGAAAATCTCCGATGCGCGCACTCGCAATTCTGGCGTTCACAACGCAAAAGGGCCGCCCACCCAAATCGACGGCGCTGGCGGCAAGCGTCTCGTCCATGGGCATTAGAAAATATCCGGCGCGCAAAATTCCACGCTTCGTGCCCAGCGCCTTCGTCACCGCTTCGCCTAGGGCGATTCCCACGTCTTCCACAGTGTGGTGCTGGTCGACGTCCAAATCTCCGCGCGCGTTCAACTCCAAATCGATCGCGCCATGCCGGGCCACGAGTTCCAACATGTGGTCGAAGAAACGAATTCCCGTGGCGATGCGAGCGTTGCCGCGCCCGTCGAGATTCAACCGAATAGTGATATCGGTTTCGTTCGTCTTTCGATGAATCTTTGCAGTTCTTGGCATCATTCGCGCACCGCTACCGCATTTTCATGTGCCAGTAGATTTTCTGCCCGTGCGAGAACCCGCACATCGGCAGCCAGCCGCTGAAAACCTTTGCGCCCAACCGTCTGTACGCTGATGCACTTCACAAAATCCGCCGCCGATAATCCTCCGCGACTCCGTGCCCAGCCACCGGTGGGCAGAACGTGGTTGCTGCCGCTTGCGTAATCGCCGAGCGGCTGCGCAGCCCAGGGACCAACAAAAACAGTTCCGGCCGCAGAAATCTTTCCGAGCGTCGCCGCTCCAGCTTGCGGAAGGCTGAGATGTTCAGGCGCAAAGCGGTTCACGAACTCGAACGCCGCATCCTCGGATGCGGCGAGCAAAATCAGCCCGGTCGCTTTCAAGGAAATTCTGGCCGGGTTGGCTTCCGGCAATCTCTTCAACTGTTCGTCGACTTCGCGCCGCGCTTCCCTTGCCAGTCGCGCGGACGTCGTCACTAGGATGCTCCCTGCGTCTGCGGCATGTTCCGCCTGCGCCAGCAAGTCCGCCGCAATCCATCTCGGATTACCCCGCGACGCAATCACAATCGCTTCTGTCGGTCCGGCTGGGAGATCAATGGCACAGTCGCGGCTCACGAGTTGCTTTGCCGCAGTCACAAAGCGGTTCCCGGGCCCAAAGATTTTGTCGACGCGCGGAATCGTTTTGGTTCCGCAGGCGAGGGCGGCAATGGCCTGCGCGCCGCCGATGCGCGCGACTTCGCTTACACCGAGGACGCCAGCCGCCGCAAGCAGCTCATGGTTCGGCCTCGAACACACGGCCACAATCCTCTTTACGCCCGCAACTTGAGCCGGCACGGCGGTCATTACCAGCGTCGAAAGTAACGTAGACTTGCCGCCCGGAATATAGCAGCCGATCGTTTCAATGGGCCTGACTCTTTGCCCGATGCTCACGCCTGGTTCCACTTCCGTCGACCAGTTTCGCGGCAACTGTTTCTCAGCCACCTTTCGGACATTGGCTATTGCGTGTTTCATGGCACGCAGGAAATCTGCGCCGACACTTTTTTGGGCCCCTTCGATCTCATGGTGCGAGACCCACATCCTTTGGCGCGCGAGGTTTATGCCATCCAGTTTTTTCGTCCAGAAAAGCAGGGCGGTATCGCCACGACGCCGGATGTCAGCGATGATTTTGGCGGCGACTTTCTCGGCTTGGAGGTCGCGAGATTCGCGTGCCGCCAGCAGCCTCTTCTCCAGGGCGTCGGTTAGTTTCAGGATTTGCATCACAGCACGATCTTGTTCAGGGGATACTCCACAATCCCCTGCGCGTTCGCAGCTTTGAGCTTTGGCAATATTTGACGGACCACGGATTCCTCAACAATCGTATTGACGGCCACCCAGTCCGGGTCGCTGAGCATCGAAATCGTGGGATTTTTCAGCGCCGGCAGAATAGCGACCACGCGATCAAGATCTTCGCGGCGTACATTGAGGATCAGGCCGACTCTGCTGGCCGCGGCAATGGCCCCTTGCAGCATCAAAATTAGACTCTCCGCTTTTTCTTTCTTCCACGCGTCTGCGGCCGCCGCGCGGTTCATAATAAAGACCGTGGCCGATTCCAAAACGGTGTCCACAATCCGCAAGCGGTTAGCGCGCAGGGAAGATCCCGTCTCGGTCACCTCGACAATCGCGTCAGCAAGCTGCGGCACTTTCACCTCCGTAGCGCCCCAGGAAAAGTCCACGCGTCCGGTCACTCCATGGCGTTTCAGATATTCCCCGGTGATGCGCACGATCTCCGTAGCGATCACTTTGCCTTGCAAATCGCGCGGCTCGCGAATCGCGGAATCTTCCTGCACCGCGAGCACCCAGCGCACGCGCGACAGCCTCTGCTTTGCGTACACAAGCTCGGCGAGTTCCTCTACGTCCGCGCCAGTTTCGACCACCCAATCATGCCCAGTAATTCCCGCATCCAGCGCCCCCGTTTCCACATAGCGCGCCATCTCCTGCGCACGCACGAGCAAGCACTCAATCTCCGGATCATCAATCGCAGGCACGTAGCTTCGCGAGCTAATCGTAATCTTCCAACCGGCCCGCGCAAAAAGCTCCAGCGTTGCTTCTTGCAAGCTGCCCTTGGGAATTCCTAGCTTCAGGCAATTCATCGTTGTGCCCCCGGAGCGTACACTTTGTCCGGATCAAATGTCCGTTCTTCTACGGTGCGAACGCTGCCGTCTTCTTCCATCTGCCGGAAGAAACAACTTCGATAGCCTTCGTGGCAAACGCCAGGGCCTGCTGGCTCGACGCGCAAAAGCAATGCATCTGCGTCGCAATCGATACGCATTTCCACTACGCGCAAGAGGTGCCCGCTGGTCTCGCCTTTCTTCCACAAAGTCTTGCGTGAGCGGCTGAAGAACACCGCCGCGCGCGTTCGCAGCGTCTCCGCAAACGCCTCGGCGTTCATGAACCCGAGCATCAACACTTCGCCGGTGCGGCTGTCCTGAACAATCGCGGGCACTAGCCCGCCGCTTTTTCCAAATGCGATGTCCACGTGCTTCCTCCGAAACATCCAACAAAAACAAAAAACCCGCTGGGGCTTGCTGCGCCAGCGGGCCGATGAGTACGTTTCTAAAGAATCGCTACGTACAACTCAACGGGCGCGGCATGTGGCCGTGATGATGGTGCCGATGCGCCCGGAGATGATTCGAAATGCTCATCTGCTGAGCCGAGTCTAAACAAACCAGCCGCTGCCGTCAATCCAGGCGAACCCCCAAAAAATCGATACGCTGAGTGCGTTTTCTGGATGCTTCCACGGATTGACTTTCCCAGCCCCCTCCGCTACTTTCATTCTGTACTTGGTAGAGGTGCGGATCCCATTAGTAGCGGGGCGTGCTTTCCGATCAGCTTCGGACGCTCGCGCGAAAGGGGCGATTGCTGTTGATCCGCCGAGGTCGCCGCGGCAGCTGAATGCCGTGCGCGGCTGGGGGCCAGGCCTAAGACCTGTCCACTGTCATCCGTAAGCAGTAACGACGTCACGCGGATGGAGCGCTATCGAGGAGTGACAGCCCCGAGCTTCCTTCGGTTCTTTCCTTCTCTTTCGTTCCATTCCAGAAAGCAATCATGGATCTGTTTGAGCTGACGTGCGCGCTCGTTGACATCGAATCGGTGACCAACAACGAAGCCGGAGCCGGCGAATTTCTGTTTCGCCATCTTTCTCCCCTCGCTGCGAAATACGGCGGCAGTGTCGAACGCATGCCGGTCGAAGCGCAACGTTTTAACGTTTTTGCAAGCTGGGGTCGGCCGCTGGTCACGCTCTCGACGCACATGGACACCGTGCCCCCCTTTTTTCCGTCGAGCGAAGATCAAGAATTTCTCTGGGGGCGCGGTTCCTGCGACGCCAAAGGCATCATCGCCGCCATGATCACCACTGTCGAACAACTCCTCGCGGAAGGCGTTTCAGATCTCGCCCTCCTCTTCGTTGTCGGCGAAGAACGAAATAGCGCCGGCGCCCGCATCGCGGCAAAAGCGCCGCGCGGCTCTCGATATCTCATCAACGGTGAGCCCACGGAAAACAAATTGTGCGTCGCATCAAAGGGAGCGCTGCGCTTCGAGCTGACCGCGAAAGGCCGCCTCGCCCATTCCGGATACCCGGAACTAGGAAGCTCGGCAATCCATACGCTCCTGGATGTCCTTAACGACGTCCGCCGTCTCCCTTTGCCGGAAGATTCGTTGCTTGGAAAAAGCACATTGAACATCGGCACAATTTCCGGCGGCCGCGCGCCAAACGTCGTTGCCGACGAGGCCCGAGCGGAGCTCATGTTTCGGTTAGTGGGAGACGCCACTCCCGTGCGGGAGGCCGTTCACCAAGCGGTAGCCGGACGAGCGGAGGTCCGCGAGGTCTTGTACACGCCGGTCTTCCACTTTTCCGCCTTCGATGGCTTGCCGACCACGGTCGTGGCGTTCACCACTGACGTCCCAGTGCTGCACGCAACATGGGGCACGCCCTTTCTGATTGGGCCGGGCAGCATTCATGTGGCGCACACGGCCGAGGAGCGCATTGCAAAGCGCGAGCTGCGCAACGCGGTGCCCATCTATGCAGGCATGGTCAAACAGCTACTTGCATCGCATGTCGCAGCTTCGAGGAAATCCCAATGACGCGCGGACTCGCCATCGTCGGACGCGGAAAGATGGGCCGCCTGATCGAACAGCTAGCGCCGGAATACGGTTTCGATATCCGCTTGACGCTAAACAGCTCCACGAATATCCACGGTGCGGGCCTCACCAGCGAAAATCTTCGCGGCGTTGACGCCGCCGTGGAATTTTCTACGCCGTCAGCAGTCCTCCAGAATATTCGCCAGCTTGCCGCGCTGGGTATTCCAGTAGTAACGGGCACGACCGGGTGGTTTCGGGAGCTGCCCTGTGCGCGCGAGGCCGTTCAATCGGGCGGCAGCGCTTTAGTGTGGAGTCCGAATTTCTCCGTCGGTGTTTACCGCTTCCGCCAGATCATCGCGCAGGCGGCCAGCGCCTTCGCGGCCGAACACGAATACGAAGCTTGGGGCTGGGAAATCCATCACGCCGCCAAGCGAGACGCGCCCTCCGGCACGCTGTTGGCGGTCGCGGAAGAAATGAAGCAGGCCGGTTTCGAACGCTCTATCAATTTAAGCGCCAGTCGCGCTGGCACCCATCCCGGAACCCACGAGATTGGCTTCGATTCCAGCGCCGACACTATCACCATCCGCCACACAGCCAGAAGCCGTGAAGGATTTGCGCGCGGCGCCCTGCGAGCGGCGCGCTGGATACTCGGCAAAAGCGGAGTCTTCGAATTTCGCGAGATCGTAAACGAATTGGGCTGATTCGTGGACGCTAGACGCAAAGGATCGATAAGGAGACAACATCATGTTCACAGGTTGCGGTACCGCACTGGTTACTCCATTTCAGAATGACTTCTCGCTCGACGAAGCCGCTCTGCGCCGGCTGGTGCGGCGTCAAGTCGACGCCGGAGTCCATTTTCTCGTGCCCTGCGGAACCACCGGCGAAAGCCCCACCCTCACGCAAGACGAGCGCAGACGCGTCGTGGAAATCACGTTAGAGGAAGCGCATGGCAAAGTGCCCGTAGTCGCCGGAGCCGGCGGCTACGATACCGCGGAAGTCGCACGCGCCGCGCGCGAGTATGAAGCGATGGGCGTCAGCGGCATTCTTTCCGTCGCGCCCTATTACAATAAGCCCACGCAGGAAGGTCTGTACCAACATTTTCGCTTTATTGCCGGCGCCGTCTCGCTGCCAATCTTGCTGTACAACGTCCCCGGCCGCACTGGAGTTAACATTGAGCCCGCCACGGTAAAGCGCCTGTCGGCCATCGAAACGATTGTGGGCGTCAAGGAGGCGTCAGGGAACATTTCGCAAATGGCCTCCATCGCCGCTCAGGTGCCCGAACATTTCGTGGTTCTCTCAGGCGACGACGCCATCACGTTGCCGCTTTTCGCGGTCGGTGGCCGTGGCGTAATTTCCGTCGCCTCCAACGAAATTCCCGCCGAAATGGCCAATCTCTGCAATCTCGCGTTGCAAAATGATTTTTCAGCCGCGCGCGCGATCCACGTACAGTATCTTCCGCTAATGGAGGTGAATTTCGTGGAATCCAATCCGATTCCCGTGAAGGCAGCCATGGCCGAAATGGGATTGCTGCAGGCAGTCTGGCGGCTTCCTCTGGTGGCGCCGAGCGCCGCTTCCCTGGCGCGCATTCATTCCGTTCTTGAAACCCTCGGGCTGATCGAGAAAACCTATGTTGCCGTCGGAGATTGAGCAACTATTTGATTGCCCTCCGCCGCAGTACACGGAAGAACATCGGCGCACGTTCGAGACGTTCAAAAGCGCGTTGAATGGCGGCGAGGTGCGCGCGGCCGAGCCCGATGGCGCGTCGAAAACGGGTTGGCGCGTAAATGCGTGGGTGAAAAAAGGCATTCTGCTGGGATTCCGCATCGGCAAAGTAGTCGACATGTCCGTCGATCGCGTGCGACAGCCGTTTTTCGACAAGGACACGTATCCGGTGAAGGAGGTCAATGTTGCAAGTCAGGTGCGAATTGTTCCCGGCGGCTCCAGCATTCGCGACGCTGCGTACGTCGGACGTGGCGTCACGTGCATGCCGCCGATGTTCATCAATGCCGGTGCGTACGTTGATGATGGCACGATGGTTGACTCGCACGCCTTGATCGGAAGTTGCGCGCAGGTCGGACGGAACTGCCACATCTCCGCAGGCGCTCAAATTGGCGGCGTTCTCGAGCCTATCGGCGCCATGCCGGTGATTATTGAGGATGAAGTGATGGTCGGGGGGAATTGCGGCGTGTACGAGGGCGTTGTCGTGAAGCGCCGCGCAGTGCTTGGCAGCGGGGTAATATTGAATGGCTCAACCGCCGTGTATGATCTGGTGCGCGAACAAATTTATACAGCGTCGGACGGCGCCCCGCTCGTGATTCCGGAAGAAGCCGTTGTCGTTCCTGGCTCCCGCGCGATTTCGCAACCTGCGGGGCAGCGCTGGGCCTTATCTCTTTACACTCCCATTATTGTTAAGTATCGCGATACGAGAACAAATGAGCGCGTCCAGTTGGAGAGCCTTTTCCGTTAGCTCCTGCTTGAGCTGTTCCGTAAGACGTGCTTTCGTTGCAGATGCTCGGCCTCTTTTGGCATTGGGAATCACAGGTCAATGGCTGTTGCGGACGTGAACTTAAGCGCAGGACTTGTATGGTCCTCAATGTACATTGTCGTCCCTTTTCCTAACGTCTCACGCTTGCCGTGCTCTCCCGCACGAGCGCAAGGGTCGTTTTCCGCGTGCCCCGTGATCCAGGCACAATCCCAACAGGCGCCGCTACGGCTACGACGAGCTCAATTTCAAGGTTGAATTCACGCCCGCGGGCCACGCCACGATCAGAGCCGGTAGCCGACGAGCGTGCTTGGCGCGGTCCGCAGGAAGAGCATGCCGGCGACGTCGTCCACCGCGTACACCGGCTCGCGCTCCTTGCCTAGATCCACGCGTGCCCGCGGCTGCCCGCTATCCTTGTCGATGTCAAGCAGTACGTTGCCGTTCCCATCGGGCGCGCGAGTCAACATGAAAACCGATCCCGGAACGGTGAGCGAGGCCTTGAAGCGTTTCGTCGCAAGCGCCGCCGACTGGCGCGAGTACCCTGTGACCTGTGCGCCGGCCTGCGAGTACGCCGTCGCCAGTTGCCCGGTGACGTATCGCGCGTTGGGATCCGTGGTTTTCTGCGATGCTTGAGTGAAGGCGTCGCCATACGCCGAGGCGGCGGCGCCGTACAGGCCAGCGCGCACGGCGTTCACCGCGTAGAGCGCACGCACCAGCCCTGGAAGCTGCGGCGCAGGGTAATAAACCTGCTGCTTTACCTGCCCATCCCGCGCCACCAGCACCAGGTTCTGCGGCGAGATGAGGACAATCCCAGCGGGCCGGATTTCCATATCAGTCGGATCCTCGCCTCCCTGCAGCTTGATCTCGCCGCCGAGCGCGCGGAAGGTGCCGGCCTCGCGATCCACTGCGTACAGCCGGTGGTCGCGGTTCGCGAACACGTAGAGCGTCCGCCCCTCCACAGCATGATGCAGGTAGTACCGGGCGGCATTGTAGTCCTCTGCACTCAATGGCTTGCCGCTCTCAATCGCATCCTTAAACCTCGGCTCACCCGTGGCAAGATCGATGACGTTAACCTCGGCGTTTACCGTGGCGTCGGGACGTGATACGTAGAGGAGGCCCGCCGGCGCGAGCTCTGCGTAGGCGAGCTGGCCCTTGATCTTCACATCCTTCTTCAGGCGCAGCGTCGCTGTGGCCACATCCAGCACGTTCACGAACGTGCGTGATTCGGCGTCCACAGCCAGAACAACGGCGTCGCCTGCGACCATCGCGTCGATCACCTTGCCGTGCATACGGACTGGCTTCGCGGCGACCGTCGTCCCATCTTCGTAGCGAGCCACGTTGAGGCCGGTTTGGACAACTCCGTTGATGACCCGGCGGCTACGGGTTGGCTCACCTTCCGGCGGTGCTTCGGGGAGCATGATGATCCCAGCCGGATGTTGGACGATATCGCGGATGTGTCCCTCTACGCTTGCGGGCTTGGCCCAGAGCGCCTGACCGTCAGCGAGGCTGTAGGCCATGAGGTTGTCGTCGAAGCTCACGTAAACGCGATCAGCTTTGTTGAGCGACGGGTAGAGCCGCACGTGTCGTGGGGTTTGCGCCCAGCGGGCGGTGGGCAGTGCTGCAGACCAACGCAACGTACCCGTCCGCGCGTCCAGCGCCCGCAGACCCATCAGCGTGTGGACGACGATCATGTCCGGCCCTGCCTGCAGGACCTCCAACGCGGTGCCCTCGGAAGCCGTGCGCTGTAAACCCTGCATCAGGGCTCCGAAGCCCCTCTTCTTGGGCTCGGCCTGCTCGAATAGCGCTTCGTTTGTCCAACGCTGTTCGCCCGTCACGAGATCGTAGAGCGCGACGACCGAAGACCCGTCCGCGCGCCGCCCGTGGACGAGAAGGGTACCGCTCTGGGGCAGAACGCGGCGGGTAACGATTTGCGCGAGGTTCAGGCGCTTGGAGTCGAAAACGACCGCGCCGGTCACTGGGTCAAAAATTACTAGCAGTCCTGGGCGCGTCGCTTCCATGAGGAGTGACCCCTCGACCATGCGAACGCTGTCATCCGACAACCCGCCGAGTTCGGATTTCTCCCACATTACCTGGCCACGGTCGATATCGACAGCCGCGAGCGCGGTGTCCGTTGAGACGAGGAGCGCGCCCACCGGCGTGACCTGCTGCCAGCGGATGTCCCCCTTCACCTTGAGGGTCCACGCCGCGGTCGCGCCCGAAGGCGCTGGCGCAACGGCTTGACCATTGGGCTGCCGCGGTTCAGAAGATATTCCGCTCGATACGAGCACGGAAGCGTGCGCGAGCAGCACGCTGACCAATATGGTTCTCTTCATTGAGGATTTACTCTCCTGGCTGAGCTTGGAATCAGGACGGTGTTATTTTTTATTCTGCGGGAGAATTCATACTTAGGAACAGACTTGAGGGATGGTAGTGTCGGCTTAATTACCTTCATGCGGAGACTGGGCAAAAATGAAATAGTCCTTCTGAAAAATTGTGACAATAAGATTCGTAGTAACGGATTCTTCCCGTAGAAGCGTCCGTACCTTGGCATTTCGATTCGAGCCGCCACACGATAACTCCCGGAGGTCGGCAATCCGGAAGTGATCCAAGGTTGGCCTTGCAAACGGACCCAGTACCGGATTTCCCACCGCCTTGACACCAGCGCGCGCACGTTGTTAACTCCCCGCCTGCGAGGAGGTCTTTGCCCATGAATTTGCATTTGCGCGCCGCACTCGGTTTCACCGCGGCGTTCGTTTTGGGTTTTCCTGCCATCCTTCTTGCTCAGGATTCTTCTCACAAGCTCACGCCCATGGACGAGTTCCAGCTTCAGCTCGCCACCGATCCACAAATCTCACCCGACGGCAAAAAAGTTGTCTACGTTCGCCGCTTCGCCGATCCTATGACCGACAAGCGCTACGCCAATCTCTGGATCATCAACGCCGACGGCTCCGACTACCGCCCGCTCACCACTGGCAATCGTTCTGATACATCGCCGCGCTGGTCGCCCGATGGAACCCGCATCGCTTACCTCTCCGACGCCGACGGCAAGCAGCAAATCTATGTCCGCTGGATGGATTCCGGCCAAACCGCGCGCATCACCAATCTCGAGGAAGGCCCCGACGCTATCGCCTGGTCTCCCGACGGCAAAATGCTCTCCTTCTCCTCTCTCGTTCTCGGCAAAGGCCCGCACATCGCCAATCTTCCTGCCGCTCCTTCCGGCGCGAAGTGGGCGGAGCCTCCTACGGCCTACGATCACCTCGTTTATCGCTTCAACGCTACCGGCTATCTCAAGCCCGGTTTCACGCAAGTGTTTGTCGTCTCCGCCGAAGGCGGCGCACCGCGCCAGGTCACCAACGGAAATTTCCCCAACGGCGGCAACGAATGGGGTCCCACACGGGCCGCATGGTCTCCCGACAGCAAGTTCCTGCTCGTCTCCGCCAACCGCCACCCGGAATCCGACCACGAGTATCTGGACACCGAGGTCTATGAGTTTAGTGTGGCGGATGGCTCGGTTCGCGCTCTGACCAGTCGCAAGGGCCCGGACAATTCACCGCAAGTCTCACCTAACGGGAAGTGGATCGCCTACGAGGGTTTTGATGACCGCTACCAGGGTCACCAAACCACCAAGCTTTATCTGATGAATCGCGACGGCACCGGCTCCCGATCCGTCTCCGATAAGCTCGACCGCGACGTTGAGCAGCTCGAGTGGGCCGCGGATAATAGCGGAGTCTATTTTCAATATGACGACCAGGGCGACACGAAGATCGGTTTCTATTCCGTCGACGGCAAGTTCCGCCCGATCGCCGATCATCTGGCCTCTGGTCTCGGCGCCCTTTCGAGCGGCTCCTTCTCAGTCTCCCGCGGTGGCGTGATCGCGTTCACTTCCGGCAGCCCCTCGAATCCCGGCGACCTCGCAGTCTGGTCCGGAGGCACGCCTAAAGTTGTGACTTCTTTGAACCACGAACTCCTCGCACAGAAACCAGCCGCGCGCGTGGAAGAGATTTCGTATCCATCCTCGAAGGACCAGCGGAAAATCCAGGGCTGGATTGTCTACCCGCCCGATTTCGATCCCGCCAAGAAATATCCGTTGATTCTGGAAATTCACGGCGGACCATTCGCAAACTATGGCCCGCGCTTTGACTTTGAAAAACAAATTTGGGCAGGCATGGGCTATGTCGTTTTCTACTCCAACCCCCGAGGTAGCACGAGTTATGGGGAAGAGTTCGCCAATCTCATCCACCACAGCTATCCAGGAGACGACTTCTACGACCTCAATAGCGGCGTCGACGCCGTCATCGCCAAAGGTTTCGTCGATCCCAACAATCTCTTCGTGACCGGCGGCAGCGGCGGCGGCGTACTAACTTGTTGGATGATCGAACACACCGACCGCTTCCGCGCCGCCGTTCCCACCAATCCGGTCATTAATTGGTATAGCTTTGCACTCACCTCCGATATTCCTTTCATCGCCAAGTATTGGTTTCCCGGCAACCCCTGGGACAATACCGAGCAATATATGCAACGCTCTCTGACTTCTCTGGTCGGCAAAATCAAAACCCCTACATTGCTCATGACCGGCGAAGCCGACTATCGCACGCCCATTTCGGAAACCGAACAGTTCTATGAAGCCCTGAAGCTTCTCAATGTGGAAGCCGTCCTCGTGCGCGTCCCGGAGGAACCTCATGGCATCCGGCGCCGCCCCAGCCACCACATCGCGCGGATTCTCTATATCTCCAGCTGGTTCGACCAGCACAAATCTAAGCCCTAGCGTCTAGGTAGGGGCGCAGCATGCTGCGCCCCAGCACGGCGCGATGTCAGATTGCGAGCGTGCCGTTGAAGGGCGCGCTTTAGCGCGTCCCAGTCGGAATCTCTGCGAATCTCTGCGCGCTCAGCGTCTCTGCGTTATCATTTGCTTTTCCGTCCCAACGTATAAGAGCGTCAGCACACGAGGTGTCATCCTGAGGTCCCGGCGCATTTCAGCCGGGCCGAAGGATCTCAACCGCTGTGGTCAGCAACAACCTATCTTGCGGGCTCGCTCAATCGAAGGCCTTGATTTGATTTATCTGGCGTTCATCTTCCCGGCTGTATACCTAACGTCGGTCGAACCATAGAAATGAGAGAAAAGAGAAAAACTATGCGCAAACATCTCACCCTACTCGGCTTCGTCGCACTCTCCGCCGTCCTCTTCTGCGCCGCGATCTTTTCCCATGCCGCTGCCAAGCCCGGCGCCTCCGGCTATCACGTCATCAAGACCGTTCCCGTCCCCGGCGACGAAGGCTGGGACTACGTCTACGTCGACAGCGATGCCCGCCGCGTCTACATCTCCCACGGCTCGCACACCGTGGCCATGAACGCCGACACCTACACCAACGAAGGCGACATTCCCGATACGCAAGGCGTACACGGCATCGCGGTCGCCCCCGACTTCGGCCGCGGCTTCACCAGCAACGGCCGCGCCAATACCGTCACCATCTTCGATCTGAAAACTTTGAAGACCATCGGCACCGTGAAGACCGATGCCAATCCCGACGCCATCGTCTATGATCCTGCTAGCAAGCGCGTCTTCACCTTCAACGGCCGCGGCAAAAATTCCACCGCCATCAACGCCGGGGACGGCTCCGTCGCCGGAACCATTCCCCTCGGCGACAAGCCTGAATTTGCGGTGGCCGATGGCAAGGGCGCCATCTTCGTCAACGGCGAAGACACATCAAATCTAATCGCGCTCGATTCGCAAAACTTGAAGGAGACGCACCGTTGGCCGCTCGCGCCCTGCAAATCCCCCTCCGGACTCGCCGGCGATCTCAAGAGCCGCCGCCTGCTCGCCGTCTGCGACGATAAAGTTTCCGTCGTCGTCGACGCCGATTCCGGCAAAATCGTCGCTAATCCCGCCATCTGTGAAGGCCCCGACGCCGCCGCATTCGATCCCAGTTCGAACTATTTCTTCGCATCCTGTGGCGACGGCAACCTCACCGTCATCCACGAAGATTCCCCCGACAAATACACTGTTGTAGAAAATGTCCCGACAAAAAAGACCGCCCGCACCATGGGCCTGGATCTGAAAACGCACAAGATTTTTCTCCCCAGCGCTGAATTCGATCCCCCGGCCCCCGGCGAGCGTCGCGGCAAAATGAAGCCCGGCTCCTTCGCCATCATCGTCGTCGGCAAGTAGTGGCGGGTCTTTAGACCCGTTCACTCGCAACGATTGTCATCCCGGCCATGCCTGCACAGGCAGGCGAAGCGAGGGACCTGCTTTTGGGTTTAGAGCGCGGGCAAAAAATAAACCGTCCCGGCGGGAGAGAGCCACCGGGACGGTTTTTGTTTCCTCTGGCGACAAACTTTTTTGTAAAGCTAACTCAAGGCCTCGCTGCGAAATTCGCTTTGCGCCGCTTTTTCGCGCTTAACTATGCCTACTTCACCATGCCCAGGTTGTGTACGCCGGCGAACACCGAAAATCCCGATCCCGCCGCCTGCGGCAACCACCATAATTTGCGCACCCAGCGATCTTGGCTGGCCATCATGCGCTTGCCGATATAATCCATCGCAGCTGGGCTGAGCTGCGTCACGGCATACAGCGCGCTCGAATGCGAAAACGGCCTCAGGAACGGGTTCGTCTCCGTGGCGTAATTCCCCGAAATCGCCAGCCGCGTCGAATACGCGTCGAACGCCGCTGCCCCATGGCCCGCCGCCATCAGCCCGTACCAGGCGACGCGCTGCCCGCGCGTCTCGCGCGGACGCGTGTACGCCGGCTTCACCGGCCGAACGACCAGCGCCGCACTGGGCGGCTGCACTTCACCCGCTGCGGCTGAACCAGCGCCCGCCACACTGGCGGTAACGCCATCGGCTCCTGCATCGGAGTCGACTTTCGGCTTCGGCATCGACGGCAACTCGCGCGCCGCGCCGGAATCCTTGGCGTCCGCGGCTTCCGCCACCGAAGCCGCCGCAACATTCGCCACTGATCTCGCCAATTCCCCACTCTGCGGAAGAGCGCCCAGCAGAAGGATCGTTGCCAACAACATTGGTTCACCTCAGTGCTTGCGAGAGCAACTAGGTCCCCACTCGCAACAAGGTGAATATACTGTACCGAAGGCCAGTTGGCACTGGCCCATTGGTCACATTCGGCATAGTACGCTGTTTTGACCCCTCCGTTTGCCGTTCTTCAAACTTTTGTACTAGCAGGACTAGGCCAAAATTTTTCTCTTTTTCGGCACCTTCTTGCCCTCCCGGTTGTCCTTAACCGCCGCGAAAAAAGCCGTCTCCTTAGGAGGTGGGAGCTTTAGTTTATCCTGAGCCTCGAAGGGCTCCCACGTAAAGCGCGCCTCTGACGTGGGCTTTTAGCCCCTGAAGAGACGTTCGCCGACTCTGCTATAATCCCGCGCATCGATCCCGCGAATTCGGCGGGTTGTAGTGGCCAGTCTTTAGACTGGCCCGCCAGGAGCGACCGAAGACCGGTCTAAAGACCGGCCAC
>Ga0307479_10001159_pt1 | contig 23915 bp, 19 predicted proteins | sample atmos_gasesECM4C_FD_203743 | JGI IMG/M metagenome (GOLD analysis project Ga0307479, IMG submission 203743) | Hardwood forest soil microbial communities from Morgan-Monroe State Forest, Indiana, United States - atmos_gasesECM4C_515 | ecosystem: Environmental > Terrestrial > Soil > Temperate... | reverse complement strand
GCACGCTGACGGTCAGTGGCACCAGCGGATCGCTCATTCACTCGATCAACGTGACGCTTATCGTCAACAGTACCAGTGTGAGTAACATTCAATACGTGCAGAGCAACTATGCTGATCCCCAAACGTCGAACACGTCCGTCAGCATTCCTTACACGGCGGCGCAGACAGCCGGAGATTTGAACGTGGTTGTGGTCGGGTGGTGTGATAGCACATCTCAAGTTAGCTCCGTGATGGATACGATGGGGCATGCATACACGCTGGCAGTGGGTCCGACGGTCCAGCCTGGTTTTATGAGCCAGTCAATCTACTACCTGAAGAACATCGCAGGGGCAGCGGCGAATGGGAATACGGTGACAGTCACGTTCAATGCCGCAGTTGCATTTCCGGACATTCGGATTTTGGAGTACAGCGGAGCGGATACGAACAGTCCGCTGGACGTGGTGATGCCTGGGACCGGGACGAATTCGCCGACGAACAGCGGGGCGGTGACGACGGGGAACGCGAATGATCTGATATTGGGCGCGAGTATGGTGTGGACGAGCAACACTGCAGCGGGGCCAGGATACACGCTGCGGATCTTGACGCAGCCGAACCATGACATAGTGGAAGACATGGTAGTAAGTACAAAGGGCAGCTACAGTGCGACGGCGCCGCTGAACAACGCAGGCCCTTGGATCATGCAGCTAGTCGCTTTTAAGGCCCATCCTTAGCTGCGGGCCGGAAAAGAAGTAGCATCCAGCGGCCCCCTACTGTTCATCGCGTGCTCATCCACTTCGACGCGTGGTCAATGGGAAGGGCATGAAAACTGGAAACGGCCATTGGATCTCGAGCACCGATGTTGAAAACGAAAATCTTCCCCGATGCCGCATGGGCAAGACGGCTGGTTTATGTCGGAATAGGGGCTCTCGTTTCCGGCATTCTTCTCCTCCCGCTCATGCTCCATGGCAACTCGAATCTCAGTATTCCGGCAACGCCAGGATGGTTTTCCGTACCTGACTCCTCCCTCCAGTCTGTGTGCCCGCCCGAAACAGCCCAATACGACTTTGCAGCAAATTGCAGAAATGTCATCGCCGCCTGGAACAGCGCCATCGCCGATACCAAAAGGAGCCGCCTAATAATCTGGGGTGGGGGGCATGCGGATTACGCTGGAAACGAACTTTATGCTCTTGATCTCGGTACTCTGCGAATGCAACGGCTCAATGAGCCCAGTCCCGTCAATGCTTCCGGAAAATGTGTTGAGATGCTTTCCGACGGAAGACCCAATTCACGACACACATATGGAGGTCTGGCTTATATCGCACATGCGGATCGTATGTTCAGTTTCGGGGGAAGCCTGAATCAATGTGGATTCTTCACTAGTGCCACCTGGACGTTTGATTTAGAAACGCTTCAATGGAAAAACATGAGCCCGGCAGGAGGCACGCCCGCCGCGCTCCCAGGAGCTGTTTCCGACTACGACCCGAACTCGCGGAGCGTGTTTCTGCATGACACGACAGACTTCTGGCAATACGATTACGACAAGAACCGCTATAAGAAGGTGGCTGCGAATAGATCTATCAACTACCGCATGAATGGGGTCATCGATCCTAAGCGAAAGATCTTTTTCATCTTCGGTGCAGCGAGCATGGTTGGCGGCGGGCTCAAAGCGATTTCGATCGCGTCTGGAAGTAACTACGCAATGCAGGACTGGACTGTCCGGGCTTCCAACACTTGTGGTCCCTTGCTCAGTGCGAACTACCCAGGGCTTGCTTATGACTCAGCGCTGGACCGCATCGTCGGCTGGCCCAATTTCGGCGACGAGGTCTATCTATTCGACCCAGATATGAAAAGCTGCAGCGCACAGATGTTTTCCGGAGGACCACCCGATTCCGCGCATGTAGGTTCCCCGCACACGACGAACGGAACCTACGGGCGGTTTCGATACTTCGCGGAGACGGATGTTTTCGCTCTTGTAAATCAGGCGAACAGCAATGCATATCTTTTGCGACTCCCGGCCCCTGCTGCGGGCGCCGCACCTCACTAAATCAGCGGCACGATTTCGTTCAAGTGCAATCGTCATTGGAGGGACGTTGAAACATGCGCCCTTTGATAGCCCACGTTGTAATATTCGGATGGTTTCTCTGTCCGACTTTGATAGCCTGATTACGTAAGCGTACCGATCCGGTTCCATCTGATAGGGTCCGTTGCAAAGACCCAGCTGCCGCGTTAGCGAAGTGTTGGATCGGGAAAAGTGCATCAAGGCGCGCAAATTGCTAGAGAAGGAAGGGGTGGTCGTTAGTGATATCAAGGTTGGAGTCGCGAGCTCGAACGATGAAGCCTGGGAAGGTTTTGCCATCAATCCGCTTTTGTAGCGGTGCAACTGCAATCTTGGCTTTCCAACTCTTTTTCGCGCTCAATTTGATGGCCGCTCTTCCAAGTTCTACCCAATCGCTTTCTACGGTTGATGAAGTCAGGATTTTTGATACCTCTGGTTCGAAGCAGGAGAGTCGGCCGGTTTCGATTTCGCGGCCGTTCGTGCAAGGCGAGATTGCAAATTTCGCGCAGGCATCGGTCGGAGGAACTCCTCTCCTGACCCAGTGCGACGTCAAAAACCGTTGGCCCGATGGTTCGCTCAAGTATGCAATCGTTAGCTTTGTCGTTCCCATCATCCCTGCCAAGGGTTCAGTGCTAGTTGCTTTTTCGAACCAGAGTTCGGGTAACAACACTGCCTATTTGATCCAGGCCGAAATGCTCGATCCCGTTTATGACTTTGAATCCACGATTCAAATGTCTGGTGCGACTGTGCAAACGGTAAGTGCACGGCAAATGATTTCAAGCAGTGCCGTCCGCTACTGGCTGCAGGGGCCGATCGTGACCGCTGTCGTTCTTGAAGATCGCAGTTCCACGCGGACCTACGACAAGGATTTCGGGGATGGCAGCAAGGCCTTGCATCCCATCTTTGAGGCATGGTTTTACCCGAAGACCCACGCGGTTCAAGTCGATTCCACAGTGGAGAATACCTGGGTGAGCAGCGAGGCGACGCACGACATGCGCGATCTTCAGTACAGTCTCATCTTGCGGACAGGTTTTTCTAAGCCTAGCCAAAGATTCGCGCAGGGCCCATTCATTCACATTGGTGCTTCGCGCTGGCATGAGAGTTTCTGGCTGGGGAAAGATCCACCGGCAATTCGAGTCGATTACAACAGACGCTACCTCGCTCGAACAAAGGCGCTTCCGAATTACGATCCCGATCTTAACATCGCGGGCTCGCTGATTTCGGAACAATACTCCTCGTGGAAGAATTCGAAACGCAAAGCCATCGACGGCGACGCAAGCGGGATTGGAAATTTCGACAAGGGCTTGAGCGGAGGAGGAGCAGCGGATTGGATCGGATTGGCAAATCTGTGGGACACGCTATACATCTTGACGATGGACGACAAGATGCGCGAAAAATCACTCGGAAACGCTGATCTCGCTGGTCGACTTCCGTGGCATTTCCGCGAAGCTGATGCGCATGCGGGCACTGGCCATTTCTTCGACGATGGTCACGCTATCGATACCCTGGGGAGAGTTGTTTCTGTGAACGCCCGCACGCGGGTCACTCTCAGCGAATTGTCAGAGGATTGTGATGGAAACATCGGAGATGACAAAATTAAGACAGGGCTGATCACTGATCAGGGCTGGGTCACCACACGCGATCACATGCCGGACGTCGCCTACTTGCCCTATCTTTCGACAGGCCAGTATTACTATCTGGAGGAACTGCAATACCAGGCCGCATTCATCGTCGGATGGAAAATCGGATGTGTCACCCCGGTTTATTCCTATCCACGACAAGGACCCGCTGGTTACCTCAATGACTCTCAAGTTCGCGGCGAAGCGTGGTCTCTTCGCACGCTTTCTTACGCTGCGTTCTTGTCACCCGATGGTTCCCCTGAGAAAGCCTATTTTGAGGATAAACTGCGAAACAACGTCGCTCGATGGGAGGGAATGCACGACGTCCCCCTTTCGGATCCATCTCGAATGCAACATTGGAGCTATGGCAAGAATCGGCAACACGATCCGCGGGGGTTATCGCCACTCGGCTCTTGGGCCGACCGGGGAAGTGAATTTGTGCAGGCTCCACTGAAAACAGACGGATCGCTGAGTGGGGCAGCCTCTCCGTGGGAAGATAATTTCATGACCATCGCCCTCGGAGTTGCCCGGGATTTCGGATATCCAACGGAAGGGCTCCTAAAATTCCAGGCAAATCGTTTGTTGAACCAAGTCCTGAATCCAGGCACGAATCACATCCTTATCGAGGCCTATCGCTACCCGACCATCACGAAAGCGAACAAATGGGTTCAAACTTGGCCAGAAAACGATTCCTATTATGCAGGACTCCCCGTTGGGTGGAGGGCGCTCGGCTCAGAAACTGCGGATCACTCCTACGGATTCATCGCCATGGCAGCAATCAGCTTTGTTTATCCCTATAGTTCGGGGCCATACACGGGAGTGGATGCCTGGGATTTCATACGGAAGAGGAAGCCAAATCAGCAGACCTTTGCCACTCAAAGCCCTAAGTGGGATATTGTTCCTCGGAAGGAATAGTTTTGATCTTGCTGAAGCGCGCGGTAACGCCACAAAGTGCGCTAGGCGGTACAGCCGCCGGAGACTTCACACCCGTAACTGATTTACCGTACATGGGAAAAGCCTTGGACATTGCGCCACCCTCCAGCCGCCGTGGATGGTATAATTCCCTTAAAATCAATGATTTCAACAGAAAACGCGAGATTTGACTGCCCGCTATGGCACTCGATTTGCATTCTCCCATTGGTGGTTATGACGCTCTGCTCGCCTCTATCTATGTGTAAATACAATAGTTTAGCCGTCTCGGCACCGATGAGAGACCACGAGGGTCGAGAGTGGGACTGCGCTTCCCCTTGCGGAACCGGCGCCAGATCAGCAACTCAGAGATTGCATAGCTCTAGAACTGACCGCAGGTTACTCGTGATCTTTGAGGATTTGAAATGAAAATTCTGGTTAGCGGCGACAAGGGCTACATCGGAGCGGTTCTTATGCCCATGCTTCGAGCCGAGGGGCATGAAGTTTGCGGTTTCGATTCAGATCTCTACCGAAACTCTACCTTCGGGAAATTCACTCCTAACTGGCCATCCTTGCGGAAAGACTTGCGTGACGTGGAATTTTCCGATGTTCGCGGATTCGATGCGGTAATTCATTTGGCGGCGCTCTCAAACGATCCGCTTGGGAATTTGAGCCCCGACCTCACCTACGAGATCAACCATCAGGGCAGCGTAAAACTTGCGAGTCTTGCAAAATCGGCAGGAGTAAAGCGGTTTCTGTTTTCCTCGTCGTGCAGCTCTTATGGAGCAGCCGGCGATGAATTTCTGAAGGAGGAAGCGGGTTTTAATCCCGTAACGCCTTATGGGCATTCGAAGGTCCTGGCAGAGCAGGACATTTCAAAACTTGCTGACGGGAATTTCAGCCCCACATTTCTCCGTAATGCGACTGCATATGGCGTTTCGCCGCGGTTGCGATTCGACATTGTGCTTAACAATCTCGTCGCCTGGGCCTTTGCGACCAAGCGCATTTTTCTCAAGAGCGACGGCACACCCTGGCGTCCCATTGTGCATGTAGAAGATATTTGCAGAGCGCTCATTGCAGTGCTGAACGCACCTGATAAGGCCGTGGACAACCGCGCTTTCAATGTGGGACGCACCAAAGAAAACTATCGGATTAGCGAATTGGCGGAAATTGTGAAAGAAACCGTGCCTGGATGCGGTATCGAATACGCGCAGGACGCGGGGCCAGACAAGCGCTGCTATCGGGTGGATTTCAGTCTTATTGAAAAGACGCTGCCAAGCTTCCGGCCTCAGTGGGATGCCCGAAAGGGAGCCCAGCAACTCTACGAGGCATACAAAAGCGTAGGACTGCGCGTGGAGGACTTCGAAGGTCCGCGCTATAACAGGATCGATCAGATTCGGCAGTTGCTGAGCACCGAACAGTTGGATCGAAAGCTTCGCTGGCAGGTCCCCAATCCTGTGCCGTCAAGTGCGAGCTAACTTTCTGGAGAGCAACAGAATTGGTGTTCGTCGAGACATTCCTTAAAGGCGCTTTCGTGATCGATCTGGAAAGGCGGGAAGACGATCGAGGTTTTTTCGCACGTAGCTTTTGCCAGCGAGAATTTGCCGAGCATGGTCTTGAAGTACAGGTAGCGCAGTGCAACGTCTCTTTCAACGAGCGGAAAGGCACCTTGCGTGGCATGCACTATCAAGTTTTTCCTTTTGAAGAGGCAAAGCTAGTACGGTGTACTATGGGCGCAATCTACGATGCAATTATCGATTTGCGGCAAGGTTCACCGACTTATCGGCAGAGCTTTTGTGTCGAGTTGAACGCCCGGAATCACAAGATGCTTTACGTGCCGCGCGGGTTCGCACACGGATTTCAAACGCTGGAGCGTGACACTGAAGTTTTTTACCAGATGTCGCAGTTCTATTCGACGGAGCACTCCCGAGGCGTACGCTGGAACGATTCCGCTTTCGGCATCAAGTGGCCGTCCGACGAACGAATCATAAGTGAGCGCGACCAGAAATACCCGGATTTCCGTGCATGAGGAACTTCACTACGTGAATACGCTAGCGGATATCAGGGAGAGGCTTGACCTGCCGGTTCTCGGACGAGAATGCCACGACCTCATTGTTGAGCTATATCCGATCTGTAGGAGCATTACTGGGAATGGCTTTCGGGAAACCTTGGCTCGCCTGCAGAAACATATTCCACTGGCGATTCATGAAGTTCCCACAGGATCGGAAGCCTTTGATTGGGCAGTGCCAAAGGAATGGAATATTCGCGATGCGTATGTGAAGAATTCACGCGGAGAGAGAGTGATCGATTTTCAGAAATCCAATCTTCACGTGGTGAACTACAGTGTATCGGTATCTGCGAAAATGTCGCTGGGAGAACTGAAGCAGCACCTATTCAGCTCCCCGCAGCATCCCGATTGGATTCCTTACCGGACTTCCTACTACCGTGACACCTGGGGCTTCTGCATAACCCACCGGAAATTGGAGCAGTTGAACGAAGACCAGTATGAAGTTTGCATCGATTCGACGCTCGAAGACGGTTCCCTCACCTACGGCGAATTCCTGGTCTCCGGAGCAACTGAGAACGAAGTTCTGATTTCATGCCATGCTTGCCACCCTTCCCTATGCAACGACAATCTTTCGGGAGTCGCGCTTGCAACACATCTCGCAAAGCTACTAATCTCATCTCAACCAAGATATTCCTATAGATTTCTGTTTATCCCCGGCACGATCGGGTCGATTGTATGGCTTAGCAGGAATGAAAGGAATGTGCATCGAATCAAGCACGGCTTGGTCCTATCCTGCGTAGGAGATCGTGGAGCACTGAGCTACAAGAGAAGTCGGCGCGGTGATGCAGAAGTTGACCGGGCAGCACTCCAGGTTCTCAAGCACTCGGGACAGCGGTACAGGATGACCGACTTTTCCCCCTACGGAAATGACGAGCGGCAATACTGTTCGCCAGGCTTCAATCTTCCTGTGGGCCGTTTATCGCGGACACCGGATGCGGAGTTTGCCGAATACCACACGTCGGCGGACGATTTGAACTTTGTGGATGCATCTTCGCTCGGCGATTCTCTCGACAAATGCCTGGCAATCTTTGAGGTGTTGGAAGGAAATCGCGTCTATGTGAGTCAGAATCCGAAGTGCGAGCCGCAACTCGGAAAACGAGGACTGTACCGGACGTTTGGCGGGTACGGGGACTCCGCGACAGGGGAACTGGCGATGCTGTGGGTGCTGAATCAATCCGATGGAAGCAGGAGCCTACTCGACATCGCCGAGCGTTCCGGCCTCAGCTTCGGTACGATTCGTCAGGCGGCGGGTGCTTTACAGGACCAAGGTCTCTTGAAGGAGCTCGCGGCCGCCTCGGAGGTTGCTCAGAGCGCTCGAACCGCGTCGAAGCACATGGTCTCATCATGAACGCGGGAGGCGTATGCGCGAAGTACCAAGCGTAAAGAAGTCTTGAAAGGCATAATAGATTGCAATCGAAAACCAAACAGCAACCAGCGATGAGCTTTGAGAAATCGAGCTCGCTTCGCGAAAAAGCTCATTCGCTAATTCCCGGTGGCGCACACACCTACGCCAAGGGAGACGATCAATACCCCCTGCACGCACCTGGATTTATTGTGCGCGGCGAAGGTTGTCACGTGTGGGATGTGGATGGCAATGAGTTCATTGAATACGGCATGGGTCTCCGCGCCGTCACTCTGGGCCATGGGTATCGTCCGGTCGTCGAGGCTGCCTACAAGCAAATGCTGCTGGGATGCAACTACACGCGCCCGTCGACCCTGGAGGTTCAGTGCGCAGAACAGCTCGCGAGGCTGATCGATAGCGCCGAAATGATAAAATTTGCCAAGAATGGCTCCGACGCAACCAGCGCAGCCGTTCGCTTGTCCCGCGCCTATACGGGACGCGACCTTGTCGCGATTTGTGGAGACCAGGCTTTCTTTTCCGTGGATGATTGGTTCATTGGAAGCACGCAGATGTGCGCAGGAATTCCCAAAGCCATCCGAGATATGACTTTGAAGTTTCGATACAACGACGCGCAGAGTCTGCGAGTTCTTTTCGAAGAGCATCCCGGGGAAATTGCTTGCGTGATTCTGGAAGCAGCCACTTCGGTCGAGCCTAAGAATGGCTTCTTGGCCGAGGTGCATAGACTGTGCAAAGAAAATAGCTCAGTCTTTATGTTGGACGAAATGATTACGGGCTTTCGCTGGCATCTCGGCGGAGCCCAAAATTATTATGGTGTTACGCCCGATCTTTCCACGTTTGGAAAAGGCATCGCGAACGGGTTCTCACTGTCCGCGCTCGTCGGCCGGAGGGATATCATGGAGCGCGGCGGGTTACGTCACGACAAAGAACGCGTTTTTTTGCTTTCTCTTACTCACGGTGCGGAAAATCACAGCTTGGCCGCGGGCTTGGAAACCATGCGCGTCTACCGCCAGGAGCACGTGATCGAGCATTTGTACCGGCAAGGAAAGAGATTGCGCGAAGGGATCAATCGAGCGATTCAGGAGAATGGGCTTGAGGGCTATTTCGAAGTCCTCGGCAAGGAGCCGAACCTGGTTTATGCCACTCGAGATGCGGAGAAAAACCCCTCGCAACCATTTCGAACTCTTTTCCTTCAGGAGGCGATTCAGCGAGGGCTCTTGATGCCTTCGCTCGTGGTGAGTTTCTCCCACTCCGACGTCGATGTCGACCGGACCATCGAGGGGGTTGGTGAAGCACTCCGGGTTTATCGAAACGCGCTCGAAGACGGAGTCGAAAAATACCTCGTAGGACGACCCGTGAAGCCGGTTTTCAGGAAGTTCAATTAGACGAATTAGGTTGCGGCCTGTGGTTTTCGGCCCGATTTTCGGAAGATTTATGATCACGCGCCAACAAGAAATATCGAGCAAGAAAAGTGAGGCTTCGTTGTCCTTCGAACCCGGCATGTGCCGATTCTGCGGGACACCGTTAAAGCAGACCTTCGTGGACCTCGGGATGTCGCCGCTGTGCGAAAGCTACAGCAGTGCCGAGCAGCTCAATCAAGGTGAAGTGTTTTATCCGCTGCATGTCTATGTCTGCGGGCGATGTTTTCTCGTTCAGTTGCAAGAGTATGTGAGCGCCGAATCGATCTTCACTGAATATGCTTACTTTTCGTCGTTTTCTGACAGCTGGCTCACTCACGCGAAACACTATACCGATCGGATGATCGAGCGCTTCGGCTTAGGCTGCGGCAGCCGCGTTATAGAGCTCGCTAGCAACGATGGCTATCTGCTGCAATATTTCGTGGCACGAAGGATCCCGGTCCTCGGCATCGAGCCGGCGGCCAATGTGGCAGCGGCGGCGCTAAAGAAGAATATTCCCACCCTCGTGAAATTTTTCAACCGTAAACTGGCTTCTGAATTAGCGGCTGAAGGAAAACGCGCGGATTTGCTCCTAGGCAACAACGTGCTCGCGCAAGTGCCGGATCTCAATAGCTTCGTGGCCGGTATGAAGATCCTGCTCGCAGATCGAGGAGTAATCACTCTGGAATTCCCACATCTGCTGCGTCTCATGGAAGAAAACCAGTTTGATACCATCTACCACGAGCATTTCTCTTATTTCTCTCTGGTCACGGCAGGAACGATACTGTCCTCGCACGGCTTGAGAATTTTCGATGTCGAAGAGCTTTCCACGCACGGAGGATCTTTGCGGATATACGCGTGCCACTCCACAGACGATTCCAAGCCGACTCGCCTGTGCGTTAACGAACTTTATGCCCGCGAAAACTCTTACGGAATGACGCATATGGAATGCTATAGCTCGTTTGCCGGGCAAGTAAGAGAAACGAAACGCGCCCTTCTAGAATTCTTGATTGAAGCCAAACGCAAAGGGAAGTCCATTGTGGGTTATGGTGCTCCCGGGAAGGGAAATACGTTGCTGAACTACTGCGGGATCCGCACGGATTTCCTAGACTACACGGTGGACCGCAATCCATACAAGCAAGGCAAGTTCTTGCCCGGGACCCACATACCAATCGATTCTCCAGAACGAATCCGCCAAACAAAGCCAGACTATCTCTTGATCCTGCCGTGGAACCTCAAAGACGAGATCATGCAACAGAATGCATTCATTCGCGATTGGGATGGGCGATTTGTTGTTCCCATTCCTCGCGTTCAGGTATTTCCGTGATCAAAAACGGCAAGAATTCAGCAACCACTTCTGCAGCCGGTAAGTGTCCAATCTGTCGAGCCGCTGACTGCTTCGATTTCTTGGAAATTACCGGCCTGCCGGTGACCGTGGGTGCCCTTTGCTCCTCTCAGGAACAAGCCTTTCGCGCGACGAAAGGCGATTTGAAACTTGCTTTCTGTAAGGAGTGCAGCTACGTCTGGAATCGCGCCTACGAACCCGGGAAGCACGATTATGTCCCGGGCTACGAGATTTCACTGCACTTCTCGGGCGTGTATCAGGATTTTCTTGAGAATCTAGCTAAGCGACTGGTGGAGACCTATCAGCTCCGAGACAAGACAGTACTTGAGATCGCTTGTGGAACGGGTCATTTTCTCCGAATGATCTGCGAACTTGGCAACAACCGAGGGGTTGGGATCGACCCGGTTTTGGAGCGTGAAGGGATTGAAAAACTGGACTCAAACCAAATTAAGTTCATTCGCGACAAGTTTTCCGAGCGCTATGCCGATCTGAAATGCGATTTTATCTGTTGCCGCCAGGCACTGCACGCGATTGCGAATCCCAAGGATCTTGTGGAAGTCGTTCGCCGAACCATCGGACGAGATCACTTCACGCCAGTCTATTTTGAGGTCGTCAACGCAAGTGCTGTCTTCAAGAAACAGAGTATCTGGCAACTGATGTACGAATACTATTCATTTTTTACGCCGGCTTCCTTGGCGCGCTTGTTTGCAGAGTGCGGGTTCGATGTCCGGCGCGTGGAGCCCTGCTATGAAGACGGGCAGTATTTGCAACTCGAGGCGATTCCAGCGCACGAGGCCCGCGTCATGGCTAAAACTTCCGCAACCGATGTCTGGGCCACATTGAAGGATGCGCTTACTTTCGCGAAAGAGCTTCGAGAAAAACTTGCGAACTGGGAGCAAAAGCTCGCGACGATTCACAGATCAGGTCGGCGCACGATCGCCTGGGGCGCAGGCGGAAGGGGAATCAACTTCTTGAATCTGGTTCGAGCGAGCCAGTATGTTCCTTATATCGTCGACATCAATCCAGCTCGCTGCGGCGGATTCATTCCGGGCAGCGGCCAGAAAGTCGTGTCGCCTGAATTCCTTCGAGAATATCGCCCCGATATTCTTTTGTTGACGAATCCGACCTACGAAGGAGAAGTTCGCAAACAGATGGAAGAAATGGGCGTCAAGTGTGATTTCTTGATCGCCTCGTAAGAAAGGGATGTCTTATGAAGGTAGTTTTGTTCTGTGGCGGCTTGGGTCTGCGATTGCGGGATTACGCCGACCACATCCCAAAACCAATGGTCCCGATTGGATATCGCCCGATTCTCTGGCATGTGATGAAATACTATGCGCACTTCGGGCACCGAGATTTTGTGCTGTGCCTAGGCTACCGTGGCGATCTCATCAAGCAGTATTTCCTGAACTATAACGAATGCCTCTCAAACGACTTCGTGTTTTCTCAAGGAGGGAAAGACTTGCAGCTCGCAAACAGCGATATCCACGATTGGAAGATCACGTTTGCTGATACCGGCATTAATTCAAATGTCGGGCAACGACTGCGAGCGGCCGAGAAATATGTCAGGGATGAGGACTTGTTCTTGGCGAATTACTGCGACGGCTTGACCGACCTTCATCTTCCAACTTACATCGAATATGCGCGCCAGAATGACACGATTGCCACGTTTGCCAGCGTGAGGCCGAGCCTTAGTTATCACGTGGTGCGGACCGCCCCCGGCGGCCTCGTCACCGATATCAAAGAATTGACGAGCTCCGACATTCGCATCAACGGGGGGCTCTTCGTCTTCAAGAAGGATATTTTCAAATTCATCAAACCTGGAGAGGAACTTGTCTCGCAGCCCTTCCAGCGGTTGATCCAGGAAAGGCAACTCGCTGCTTACGAATACGATGGCTATTTTGGAGCCATGGACACTTTTAAGGACAAGCAGCAACTCGACGATCTCTACGAGAGCGGCAACGCGCCTTGGGAAGTGTGGAAGCAGAAAGTGAACGACGATCCAGCCAAGCCTGAGAATCGAACGAGCGAGTCCATCGACAGCAAACCATCGCGCGTGCCCCTGAGCGATCGACATGCTTAGCCTTACTCTCGGTGACAAACTACAGCCGCTGCGCCGGGTGCTTTGCTTGGGAGCACATTGTGACGACATCGAAATCGGCTGCGGCGGTACTCTTCTTCGATTGCAGGAGCAAAATCCTCATTTGCAATTCCATTGGATGGTCTTCAGTTCCACACCCAAGCGGAAAAAAGAGGCGGCGAAATCAGCTCGGCTTTTCTTGAAGTCCGCCACTACCTTTCGCGTCGTCATTAAGAATTTTCGTGATAGTTATTTCCCTTTTCAAGGCGCGCGGATCAAGGATTGCTTCGAGCTCCTGAAGAAGTCGTTTGCTCCGGATCTGATTTTCACGCATTTCCGCGATGACCTGCACCAAGACCATCGTTTGATTTGCGAGCTCACGTGGAACAGTTTTCGGAATCACTTGATTCTGGAATACGAGATTCCGAAATACGATGGCGACCTTGGCTCTCCGAATTTCTTCTTCGGTCTTCCGGATTCGCTATGCCACAAAAAGATTCACAACGTTCTGAGCTGCTTCCAGTCTCAGAGGGGCAAGAAATGGTTCACGGAAGATACCTTCCGCGCTACGCTGCGCCTGCGCGGAATCGAATCGAACGCGCCTGAGGGGTATGCTGAGGGATTTTACTGCCGCAAGTCTTGCTTTCATGGGATGCGGTTGCGGAAGTACGAGAAGAAGCAATAGGCGCTTCTCGATTTTCAGTCAGATAGAAAGCGGTTAGATTTGCATGAACGCGCCCGCTACAAAAGCCCCTCGAGTCAGCATCGGTATCGCCGTCTACAACGGTGAACGGTTTTTGTCGCAGACCCTGGACTCCTTGCTCGCACAAACCTATCGCGATTTTGAGCTCATTGTTTGCGACAATTGCTCGACCGACCGAACGGAGCAGATTTGCAGGTCATATAGCGAACGCGATTCCCGCATACGCTACCATCGCAACGCTGCCAACATCGGAGCGCCTTGCAACTTCAACCTAACTGTCTCTCTATCTCGAGGCGAATACTTCAAATGGGCTGGTGCGGACGACCTTTGCGCCCCCGAGATGATTGAGCGCTGCGTCGCGATCCTCGACCAGCGGCCCGAAGTCGTTCTCGCGTACGCGAAAACGCGTCTCATCGATGAAAATGGTGCTGCGGTCAACGACTATGAGGACCGACTTAACCTTCAATTCGAGACTCCTCACAAACGTCTCTCGTACCTGCTTTGGCACATCGTGATGTGCAACGCAGTGTTCGGTCTGATCCGGTCACGCACTTTAAGACTTACACGCCTGTTCGGAACGTATTCGAATTCGGATCTTGCGTTTCTAGCGGAACTCGCTCTACACGGCCAGTTTGTCGAACTGCCAACCCACCTTTTTTTCCGCAGAGCTGTCGAGTTGTCTGCTATCAAATATCGTTCTCCATACGAACGAATGGTCATGTTTCAACCAGGCCGAATTGGCCAGTTCTCATTTCCCAATTGGAGGCTTTTCATCGGCTTCTTGTCCGCCATCCATCACGCACCGCTAAACTGGGGGGAGAGTCTGCGCTGCTATGCCCGGATGCATATTTGGCTGAAACGATGGAAGAAAGGCCTGAGTGAAGATGTGGTGGTTGCATTTCAGCATTTCATGCGTTCACATTTCCATTCCGATGCGTAACGATTGTCAGAGAGGGAGTTCGCGGTGATGCTCCCGAAGGTTTCAGTTCTCCTCCCAACGTATAATCGCGAGCGATTCATCGCCGAATCGCTTGAGAGTGTCTTTGCCCAAACTCTTCCTCCCAGCCAGGTAATTGTTATCAATGATGGATCGACCGACAGCACCAAGTCCGCTCTTACGCCATTTTTTCAAAAAATTGAATACGTGGAATCTGAGAATCGAGGCAAGCCGTCCGCGCTGAATCTCGGCATGGCTCGAGTGACCGGCGACTTCGTTTGGATCATGGACGACGATGATGTCGCTATACCGGATACTTTGAGTCGTCACATCGAGCTTTTCAAACAACGCCCTGAATTGGGATGGACTTATAGTGCTTACATCGAATCGACTTCCCGCTCTGATACCGGCCGGATCAACCCTGTTAGGAAGGTAACCCTACCGCAATTTCCTGAAGAGGAATTCTTTATCTATTTGATGGAGGAATGCTTCTTGGTTCACCCGACGATTCTTGTCCGAACGAACTGTTATCGTGAACTTGGCCCTTTTAATACGAATCTCATTCGTAGTCAAGATTACGAGATGGCGCTACGGCTCGGTCTGAACTATCCCTGTGCGAGGCTTTCCGAGCCAACCATTTACCGCCGGCTGGATTCGGGCCAAAGAGGCAGTTCCGCGGATCGCTTTGATTCGCAGAATGCACTTGCTAAATGGTTGGTGTACAACCTCCGGATCTTTAACGAACTTCGACGGACATTGCCCTTGGATGCTTATCTACCGCAATCTCTTCGAAAAGGAGGTGATATATCAGAACACAAACGCCGCGCTTACCTGCAACGTATGATTATCATGGGAAAGAAAACACTTTATGGGGAAATGCTTGAAGACCTCCGCATTGCTGTCGCCTGTAAGCCCGACGAGCCATTGTCAAAGCTCGAACGCGCGCTGCTGCGCAGGCTTACTTATGATCTCAAGGGTGACCCGCTTCTCAATCCCGCCTATGCCAGCGCAATTCGGTCTATCGGTACTGGTGCGGCTGGACTTTCTGCCCGACTCGAGCTAGCTCAGGCGATCAGCTGGAGGGCGGCTACCGCTTGGCGCGACCGCGACTTTCGAGAGGCACGCCGGACTTTTGCCGCGGCGACACGTATAGCAGGCCTTCGAGGACTTATTTCAGTCGCTGCTTCCAAGATGGCGAAAGCTCGCTCTTCTAAACCCCTTGACTCGACCAGCGATGACGGACAGGGTTCACGTTTCGAGACTTGAACATCTCTCAGTCTCTTATGCGGCAGGATGGTCAGAGGTGGATGGCAACATGCGGAGGATTCCGCAAGCAAACCTCCCTTCGCCAGAAAGACCGAATTCCGCGAGATGATATATTTTTCGTTGCGGGCAACACCCGAACGGGCGAGGTTTGGAATGAACAATAGCATCCTTTCACGGTGCAAACGTGCCCTCAGAAAGGCCGTCTTTGCGCCCCAATACGCACTAAGGCGTTCGATTTTAAGAAATAGGTCGGCACGGAACCTAGAAAAGATTGACACCAACCCTGTCCCCATCGCACCGCACGAGATAAGACTGTTTATGACTGTGCGCAATGAATCGTTGCGCCTACCCTTCATGCTTCGGTATTACTTTTCACGGGGTGTGAATAGGATTTTCGTCGTTGACAACAATTCATCAGATAACACCGCCGATCTAGTTCTGTCGGGAAAAAATACACACCTGTTCTTAACTAAGGAATTGCATGCCACGCAAGCTCCCCGGGTTGATCTGCTCTTGCGCCGGTACGGTATGGGGCACTGGTGCTTGGTAGTAGATGCTGATGAGGTATTGATCTATCCATACTGTGAGACCCTCACACTTAGAGAGCTATGTAATTTTCTCGACCGAGAATCGTCCAACGCGATGGATTGCATACTCTTGGACATGTATCCTGGTGTGCCGCTGAGTGAAGTCATGTATGAAGCAGACTCAGATCCATTGTTGACTGCGCCCTGGTTTGACAAAAGTCCCTACACTACTGGCTGTGGAGGTCCACTCTACATTCGTGAGGAAAACATCATATATGAAGGAATGGAGCGCATATTCGGCGGCATGCGCAACAGGTTATTTGGCGTTAATGCTTGTTTATCGAAGTTCCCTCTGATCAAGTTCAATAAGCGAATGTTTTTATCCCAAGGCACACATTTTGTGCAAAATGCTTGGCCTTCGGACATTCGGGGAGCATTGCTTCATTTTAAGTATCTCCAAGACTTTGCGGTTAACGTTCAAAGAGAGGTGCAGCGGAACCAACACTGGCACAACGCAGTCGAGTACCGGAAATACTTGTCCCGGCTCAATGGCTCTTTAGACCTTAATTTCCATTCACCACTATCAACACGATTTACGGATAGCCATCAATTGGTGGCGCTAAATCTAATGAGATCGTCCGAAAGGCTAAACGCTTTTGCCGTGCATTCGCAGAGCATCAGTTCGAGAGTTTGAGAAGAAAATACGGGGCAGCAAGAAATTCCGACTCAGTTAACAACTATCGTCTGTCGATGCATTGATCTTGCCGCGGTTCGTCCCATTCCGGCATTTTGCAGATGGGACAAGTCCGGTTCCCGGTTCGCATTGTGCCTTTTGCGCTATAGTCGAGGCTGACGACCGTAACTCTATGCTGATCAGCATTTTGATCTGCACCAGGAACCGCTCCGAAAAGCTGAAGCGAACGCTCCAGGCTATTTGTGCCCTGGAGGTTCCCCTGGGGGCAGACTACGAAGTTTTAGTCCTCGAGAACGGCCCTGAAAGCACTGGAACAGCTGGCGTTTCCGAGGAACTGGAATCGGCCTTCCGCAGACGGCTGCAAAGATTCCATCTGCCCGTTGCGGGGAAGAGCAGCGCTGCCAATTTTGGATTTGCAATCTCTCGCGGCGAGATCATTTCCTTCTTGGATGACGACGTCCTACCGCGCAAAGATTGGCTCTCCATAATTTTCCAGGAATTCACCTCAGACTCCGAATTGGCGGCAATCTCGGGGCCCGTTGAGTTGCTCAACAAGGAGGAGTTGCCCATCGCCATCCGACGGCACGAAGTACGAACTGTTTTCAGTTCTGTCGCCGACGCGTACAATCTCTTTATCGGATGCAATTTTGCGGCACGGCGCGCAATTGTAGAAAAAATTGGGTTGTTCGACCCCAATTTGGGTCCGGGCCGCCCCATCAACACGAACGAAGATGTTGACTTCTTCTATCGTGCATGGAGGACCGGCCGGAAACTCGTTTATGTTCCATCCTTGTACGTCTACCATGGCCACGGCAGGAGCTCTCCTCGTGAAGAGATGGACATAAAGCGCGCTTACATCGTTGGCCGGGGAGCCTTCTTCGCCAAGCACTTTCTGCACGGAGAAGCCGCGCTCCAGCGTACGATTCGCTGGGAAGTTCAGTCAGAAATTCGAAGCTTCTTCGGCGGAGACGGCGCGAGCTTGCGGCGCTTGGGTTGGCTGGCGTCCGGCTTCCTCCGTTATTCTTTCCTACGAGTTTTCCAAGCTATGGGGTTTTCAGCGACGCCTGGTGTTCCTCGCCCCGGTTAGCCGGAGTCTTAGCTACTTCCTTCACAAGCGGAGGCGCAATCAAACTGGCGGCCGTATTACCTATGCAGTCGCATCAGGATATAGCGGAATGCTCCCGTCAGGATATAGCGAAATGCCCCGGCCAACTCTCGCAACATCGAGCTGGATTCCTTATCGCGAATCTTTCCGCGAACTTCCCAGTACCAGGTCTTCAAGAATAAAAGTCGGGTCTGCGGGTTCAAGATAAACTTTGCGTAGTATGCGCCGAGGCCATATTCGTACCCTTTCATCAGTTCATCGTAGCGTTTGCCTGGCTTGCGGCCATGGTGGTGCCACACAAGCGGCCCAGGATGATAAATCCCAGTGGCCCCGCTAGCGGACGCTCGGGCCTGCAAATCCACGTCCTCGCCGGAAGAGAATCGTGATCCCGCTCCAAACTCTGGATCGAACGCGCCAATCTCCGCGATCAGAGACTTCCGCAACGCCATGTTTGCGCCTAGCAGTTGACCTGCACGAATGAAACTGTATGGCTCGACTAGACGAATGTCGGTTTCCGTTCGTATGGTTTGCGGAACATCTGTCTTGTCAAACAGGAGCACCCGCCCTCCCATGTATCCGATTTTTTCGTCTTTGAACACATCCAATATCCGTATTAGGTAGTCGGGACTTACGTAGCAGTCATCATCTGTGAACGCTAGAATCTCACCGCGCGCCCGGGCAATACCGGCATTGCGTGCTCTGCCAAGGCCACTCTTTGACTCTTGCACCACCACCACAGGAAAGCGTGCACTTTCGGAGAAACTTTTCAGCAAGTCTGGCGTCCCGTCCGTCGAGCCGTTGTCGACGATCACGAGCTCCCAATCGCCTGGAGACTCGAGGCGCTCAATATATTCCAAGCACGTCCGTAAGGATGCGCACCGGTTTCGCGTACACACGATCAGAGAAATCAGCATGCGAAGATTTGAAGATGTAATCTGTCCGTATCGAGTGTCATACAGCAGAGCGTAAGCTGTTCACTTCAGACGCCAATGCTGATCTTGAACGAAAAATCCCAGCGATGGTATCTTCCCAGTTCCATAATAATCGGTACCTAAAACTTTTAGGCGATGAGCGTCCTCCACGTAATCAACGCACCTGTCGTTGAGAACCAATCCTGTTGCGATGCGGTACTCTCCCGGGGTGAAGAGAATTTCCGGTAATTCGCATACGAACTCTTGAACGCCCGACCGTGGGCCCCAATCCCGCGTTGGTTCGTAGCTGCTTCTAGCAGTAAAAATCATTTGACCGTACTGATCAGTGAAATTCACCCGCACGTCGAAATTCGTTATTGCCTCTCGCAACTCGAATTCGACGTGGATCCGCATGGGAGCGCCGAGAGCCAGCTCCCCTGTAAATGGTTTTCCGTCGCCTGTAAACAGCACTAGTTTTCGCAGCCAAGGTTGATACCGCGGCGGTCTACCCCGTGCGTTCCATAGATCTACGATGTGCGACTCGTACTGGCATTCTTCCCTCGATACCGCGCCGACGTAGTAGTCCACCGCGCTCTTCGCGCCGCCCTCGAATGTTAGCCGCCCTTGCTCCAGAACGATTGCCTTTTGACAAAGATTGAGCACTGCGGGAATATTGTGTGAGACAAAAAGAATTGTCCGGCCGCTCTCTCCAAACTGTCCCATTTTGCCCAAGCACTTCTTCTGGAATGAGATATCGCCCACCGCGAGAACTTCGTCCACGATCAGGACTTCCGGATCCAAGTGCGCTGCCACTGCGAATCCCAACCGGACATACATGCCGCTCGAATAATGCTTTACAGGCGTATCCAAAAATTTCTCAAGTTCGGCGAACGCAACGATTTCGTCAAACTTGGATTCAATTTCGGCGTTCTTCATGCCCAGCATTGCACCATTCAGGAAAATGTTTTCTCGGCCGGTGAGATCGGGATGGAAACCCGTCCCGACTTCCAGCAGGCTGGCCACTCGGCCTCGCAGTCGAACGCAGCCTTCCGTTGGGTCTGTGATCCGCGATAGAATTTTTAACAGGGTGCTCTTACCAGCGCCGTTTGCCCCGATAATGCCCATGACTTCTCCCTGCTCGACGCGAAAGCTTACGTCGTGCAAAGCCCACATCCATTCGGGACCAGACGAATTTGCACCATCGCCCCACCCTCGTCGAAGCACCTGCCAGGACGCGTGCAGGCCGTGAACCAGAGCCTCACGAAGATTGTCATCGTGAGGCCTTGCGGTACCAAGCTTATATTTCTTAGATAAATTATCAACTGTGATTATATGAGACATTCAAATGATATCCGCGAAGTGGCGCTCCATGCGCCGAAAAATAAAAAGTCCTGCGACAAAGAGGACAGCGGACATCGCGAAAGATGCGCCGACGAACCCCCAATCCGCCTTCCCGCCGAACACGGACTGTCGGAAGCCCGCAATCATCCCTGACATGGGATTGAGTCCGAGGAATAGTTGGAAACGCGCCGGGACGTGTGAGAGCGGGTAGATAACCGGGCTCAGAAATAGCCCCATTTGGATAAAAAAGGGCACCGCATATTTCACGTCCCGAAAGCTGACGTTCAGAGCCGAGAGGATTAGGCCCAATCCGCTCGAAGCCAGAAGCGTGCCCAAAATATAGAATGGCATCCAAATGCAACCCGCAGAGGGCGGCCATCGATAGTAGATCATCAGCCCGAACATCAGAAGCAATCCAATGAAGAAGTCGAGCAACAAAGCCCCTATGCTAGCGAGCGGGATAAAGACCCGCGGAAAATAAACCTTGGAGACAAGCACTTGATTGCCGACCAGGCTGTTGCTCGACATCGAGACGGAATTTGCAAAAAAGGTCCATAGAACCAGGCCTGAGTAGGCGAAAAGTGGATATGGCGGGCCGTCGGTTTGAATCCCTGCGAGCCGCCCAAAAACGGCGGTGAAGATTAGCATCGCAAGCAGCGGCTGAAATATAGCCCACAGCCCGCCTAGGACCGTCTGCTTGTAGCGGATCTTGATGTCCCGCCACACCAGAAACGTGAAGAGTTCGCGGCCTTGCCAGATTTCTTGCCAATTGACAGGTTGCCATCCCGCGTGCGGTTTCAACACGAGTTCACGTGCTGGATTAATGTCAATCGTGTCAACAGTATCCATACTTATTGGTCCAGATCCAAGAATCCACCCGTGCGGAAGAGAAGCTCGAACTGCGCATCAATCTCCTTCCGGTATCCGGCCACTTTGCGTTGGATGTCTCGCCGGACAATCTCGCCATTCGCTTCCAACCTCTTGAAGCGCTCCACTAACAATGGCAGGTCAAATTCCCGGATGTTCAGAACATATTCCCTCAAATCCATTGTCTCCATCAATCGGTCAATCTTGCTCGCAGGCGACACGACAAGCACGGGGGTGCCCACAAGGTGCGACAATATGACTCCATGAAGCCGGGAAGTCACAGTCATGCTAAGCCGCGAGAGTACCGTCAGGCAGTCACCCACATTTCGTACGTTAGCTTCGCTCAGGTTCTTATGCAATGAAGACGGAACTTCTCTCATGACAGATGCTTTGAGTTCTTCGAGTGCGGCTAGGTCCATCCGGACTTGAGTTGGGAACAAGACAACCTCGTGGCTAGTTCGCAACAGCCACGATACGAACGAAGCCAGTTTCGTCAAATAGCCCTGATAGGCCGACGCATCCTTGATCGGCCAAAACCGAGGATCGCAATATGCCATCGGGCTTACACCGACAGCATATCGCCCCATCCGATCGGCTTCAAGGATCAAGGAATCCTTGATTTCCAGGCCAAAGGCCAGGTCAGGGAACACCCAGTTCTCTCGTTTGACGCCGATTGCCTCTGCTTTTTCCTTTGATTCTACATCGCGAAAGGATCGATAGCGGGCCAACGAGAGCGCAGTCCTGCAGAAAAATTTTCCGAGTCTGGTATTAACTTCTTCTACGCCGACACTGAGGCAAACCAGAGGTGTTCCGGCAAGCCGAGCCAGAACCGCCCACCGAAAATAAGAATACAGGTCCCCCCATTTGCCTCCCCAGACCTCATCAAACAATCCCCCGAGTCCAAACACTAGTAGCCGAAATTCCACCAAGAATCGGCGCGCCTTAACGCAAAACGCCAACTCCTCTCGGATTTCTCCGGCTCTTAACCAAACTAATCGCATGCTATCCCACAGACCTAAGAGCATAGTTGTCTTCTTAAACCACTCGCGAATCGGTTTCCGCCTCGTTCGTGAGTCCTCGTTTGTCGCTGGAGTGGTCTTGGATGCCACCGGCGGCTGGGGCCAGGGGACGCGGCGATCGAAGGGGAACGGCAGAATATGCCGCACATCGGCGGGCTCCGCGGGATCGATGCAACAGCCGTAGAATTCGGCATCCGGAAAGCGCTTGCTAAGGTGTTGTATCAGCACTTCTTGCAGCGCGGCGTTCCCGAGATTCCCGAAACTGAAGGGTCCAAGCAGCCCGATCTTGTTCCTGCGAACACTCTGCTTCTGCAAAGTTTTTCCTCGATTGGCAAGGGGTCGACAGATTCACGCAATCTTTTTACATGGCCATCGGATGGGCCGGAAGCGCATCCCAAACGCGCCAGAATGCCAGCATTTCTTCTGGCTTCCCCAGCGAAATGCGGATGTAATTTGGCATCTGCTGAATCAGAGGGCCGAGAAGAATCTTGTTCTTCCGGAAGTGCTCGATGATTTGTTGCGGCGGCAATCCGCCCTTCATCATGACGAAATTGGTGTGGGAATCGATCCAACGGTTCATACGCGCATTAGCTTGATTGAAAAACTCTTGCCGATCATCCGTGTTTCGCTTTGTGTTCAGCCGGACATGATCGGTGTCAGCGAGCGCCGCCGTCGCCGCACGCGCTCCCATAGCGTTCACGCCAAACTCCAGGTGGTGTTCCGAAAGGCGTCGCGCAAGCTGCGGAGAACTGATTGCGTATCCCACCCGCAATCCCGCAAGACCGTAGATCTTCGAGAACGTCCGAACAACAATTAGCCGCTCATCATCCAGTGGATGGTCTATGAACGATGCATAGCCCTGTGACGCGTTAACGTAGTGATGATACGCTTCGTCGATGATGATGGGTGACGTGCCGGGTAGCTGTCGCAAAAAAGTCTCGAGGTCTTTACGAAGCGTGAGAGTTCCTGTTGGATTGTTTGGATTGCAGATGTAGATGAGTCCAGTCGAGTTACCAGTCTGCGCCAGCATTCCATCCAGCTTGTGCGCGTAGGTGGCTGACAAAGGCACCGCCGTAACTCCCGCCCCCAGGCCTGCAGCGAAGCGCGCCAGTAAATCAAACGTTGGCGATGCCAGGACGACCTTTTTGCCCTCGCCCAAAAACGTCTCCGCAGCCATCCGGAGTATTTCCACAGAACCCGCGCCGAGCGTAATCTGCTCAGGTTTGACATTGTGCAGGCTCGCAATCTTGTTTACTAGATCGCTAATCTCAAGCGACGGATAGCGGTTCGATAAATCCAAGGCCGACCGCATTGCTGCGAGGGATGCCTCGCCGGGGCCATAGGCGTTCTCGTTCCTGTCCAAACGAATCACTCCATTCGGAGCCATCGAGGTTTGCACCGGAAAGTTCGCCGTGAGCGAATGCGGGCCCAACGAAGGAATCGTTGTGGAAGCTACGGCGCTTACACCTAGTTGGCGGAGCAGGGTTCTACGCGATAGAGGCATAGATTGGTGATATCAATCAATGGTTTTCTGGTCAAGCGAAGCGAGAAAACGAAGTTCATAGCTGGACACCAATTGTCTTCAGGTTCCCTCGCACACACTTACCCGCCCTACTGATGCGCTTTGAATGCGGCCATCTGCATGATCCAGGGGCCAGAAGCGTTCAGCGGGGCCGTGGCGCTGTAGCTGCCGGTCGTCGTCACCATCTCGTCCTCGGCGATGTCGTGGTTCGGC
>Ga0307479_10001158_pt1 | contig 23929 bp, 21 predicted proteins | sample atmos_gasesECM4C_FD_203743 | JGI IMG/M metagenome (GOLD analysis project Ga0307479, IMG submission 203743) | Hardwood forest soil microbial communities from Morgan-Monroe State Forest, Indiana, United States - atmos_gasesECM4C_515 | ecosystem: Environmental > Terrestrial > Soil > Temperate... | reverse complement strand
AATAAGCGGTATCCATTGGCTGTTCCGCCCCAAGCAAGATTTGTGAAGCAAATTCCGTGTGGCCAGACTCGGATAGATGCGAGCGCGGCAGAAGATATTCCTGCGACTAACCAGATCGTTAGCGCTGTTCGCTTCCATCCGTGCAACTGACTCAATGCGCTCGCCGCCGCTGCTCCGACTCCAACGCACAGAAATACGATCAACGGAATCATGAATCGAACGCCAATCTGCACTCGGCAAGTCACACTGTATAAGAGAAGAATTCCAGCGATGAGGCAGGCCCAGTTGCGAAGAGCGGCGGCGCGACGGGCAGCCAGGATCACCAATGGCGCCGCGAGCAGCGATAAAGTGGTCTTCATCGTTAGGGCGAGGGGAAAGTAAAACCAGACGGCGCGCCGATATTCGCGGCCTAAAATGAAGCTATTGTGGCCACGGATATTGTGTTTGATCTGCTGCGCAAGGCCTTCACCAGCGTTGGTGAATATCCGTAAGTGCTCGGATGTCCAAAGCATCGCGTCGTGGAATTTTCCCGCCGGCAACGTTTGCGCCCACTCGATAAATGTTCGCTCGGTTGTCCAGTCGCTGCCGCAATAGAGGAAAGTCACGGCCAAGCCGCCAATCATGATCTTCGCAACGTCAGACAAACTGTGCCGCATGCTCTCGCGCGCCGCGTCGTTATCTGGAAACTTTCCGGCGCACGAGATGCGCCCAACTTCAATGCCTAACAAACAGAGCGGCCCGAAAACCAGAGCGGATGCTTTTGCCAGAATTGCTAATCCATACAGAATCGCGGGGAGAACCACCCGCCGCGGCCACCGGCTTTCTCGTCCGGCGCGGAATTCTACCGTCAGGACCAGAAGACAAGTGGCCACGGGGATGTCCGAGGTCGCTAACGCCGCGTGGCCTAACAACACTGGCTCGCACGCCAGCAGCGCGACGGCGATTCGTCCGCCCCACGTTCCCCCAATCATGTTCCCTGCTCGCAGGGCGTAGATCAACAAGATCCACCAAAAAACTAACGTTACCGCCCGCGCGCATCGCAGCGCGTCCGCGAACGGAAGCGGGCTGCCACGACAGCGTTCCCATAGATGAAGAGGCAGAGTTTGGACATCAACAGCCATCGGCATCGCGCCGAGCCGCATTAGCTGTTTGTAACTTCCGGTGTGCCAATGTTCGAGACCAAAACGAATGTAGGTCGGTTCGTCAAAAGTCGGACCGACCGTCGCGGCCGCAGCCAAACACCAGACGGTGGAAGCAAGACCGAAGCACAATAACCAGGCCCCATCGCCGATCGCAGCGCGACGATTCACATTTCGATCCTTGTCATTCCGGGTGTAGTTGGAACATCTGTTAGGTGTATGCCAGACCGCGCCCAAAATGACAAACTCCGACGCACGCTGAGTTCCTTAGTCATGGCTATTGGGGCGGTAATCGTTCTGGTCCAATGGATATCCACAATGCTCAAACCGCACGGCGATTTTTCGCGCCACTGGGAGTTTGGCCGGCGATTTGTTCATGGCGAATTCCTTTACAATGGCGGGCTGGACGTTCCGTACCCTCCGTTTTTCGCGATGGCTTATGCTCCGCTGTCTTTTTTGCCGTTGCGAGTGGCCAAACCGATTTTATTTCTTTTCGGATTTGGCGCGCTGTTCGTCATTTTCTGGATCCTCAATCGTCTAACTGATCGCGCGCTGGTCATCCGAAGGGGAGATCGGCTTTGGGTGATCGCGGGAACGTTGCTTTGTAGCGCCCGTTTCGTATTACGCGATTTTGACGACGGCGGCCAGAACCTGATCCTCGTTGGGTTGACCTGGATGGCGATCTACCTTTGGTCGCGAAACCGTGATCTGCTGGCGGCCACCAGCCTCGGTCTTGCCGTGGCTCTCAAATGCACTCCGGCGCTCTTTATCGCTTATTTTGCGTGGAAGAGGCAGTGGAAAATCGCCGGACTTGCGCTGCTTATGGCGGGCGCATTCACGTTGCTGCCTGCGGTATGGCAGACATCATCGTACCCTGTTCACATGCGCGTGTGGGCGGAAAACATCCTGCGCGGTTTTTCCGAACCTGATCCTTCCGTCGGAATTCTCGGACCCGAGCAAATCCAAAACAAATCGCTGCGGCCGGTTCTCGCGCGTTACCTGATGCATCTGCCGGCTGGGCATCCAGGACGAATTGAAGGCGGCGGTTATGTCGACTTTTTCGCGCTGCCCCCTCAGGCCGCAGGGGTTGTAATCAGTGCAATCCTGCTCCTTGGATTAATCACTATGGGTTGGCTCTTTCGGGAGCGCGCGTCGCGCGATGACCCGACGGTCCTATGGGAATGCGCTGCGATTTCGCTTCTGATGCTGCTCTATTCACCGATCACTTGGGGGCAACACTGTGTAGCCGTAATTCCTGCGTTATATTTGATTATTCGCAGCTTCGGTTCGAGCCGCAAACAGCCTCTGTGGACACTATGCTTGCTGGGAATAATCGCTATCCTTCTGGTCATCGAGAATCGCTCGATCATCGGACGTGATTTGTCTCTGTTGCTGGAAAGTTATCATTTGGTGACCTGGTCGCTGGTGGTCCTGTTAAGTGTTATTTTGTACGAGTGGTCTCGACTTTTCAATTTGCAAGGTCAGCATCACCGGACAGGACCTGTTAGGCCAATAGTGCGTCAGTAATCAAGAGAGTAGGCTTAGCGAAGACGAGCGGTGTTTTTCCGCAACGTGCGACCGGTGGATCGTATAATGGATGTTCCTGATCTGCGATTTCCGCGACACGGCACGGACGCGCTGAAAACGAAGTACTAATCACGGTTTACCCCACCGTTGAATCCGAAAAAGTGTAAACCGATCGGAAGGGCTCTGTTCTCCGCGTGTGTGCGATTCCACTGTGGCCAGCCGGCTGCCGTCATTCCAACTTCCCGCGTAAGGCCGCGCGCTCACAAGCGCGATGAGCACGGCCGCGAACGTGACAGCGAGATTGACACGATCGTGGCCAAGGAGTGCACGCACATCTGAAACGTTCATCGCAAAAGTTGAAGCTTTCTTTCCGATTCCAATCCGATATGCAATCGAAAATGTGCGACCACTTGGAACGACCGGCTTAATTCTCTGCCTTCTCGCAGGCATCATCCTGCGTACCATTTGGCCGGAGGTGATGGAATACAGAGCGGACGAGCAATCACTATTCACGAAATGCATCAACGTCGGCCGCACCGAGCCGTTGCCGCTAACCACAGGAATCACAGATACGCGTCTCGGCTTGGACGAGCCGCCGCTATCGCTCCTAATGTGGGTCGCTCTCGCGCGTGTCACGGGCGTAAAACGACCGACCGATCTCGCGTCGGCCACTCAATGGCTCAACATCGGCGCGTTGTTGCTGCTCGCCATATTCGCCTGGCGCTGGACTCGGCGCGATGACCGCGAGCCGTGGCTGTGGGCGACTGCATTGGCGGCTGTAAATCCATTTGCGATTTTGTTCCAGCGCAAAATCTGGGATCCGTCAATTTTGCCGGCGTTCCTGGTGCTGATGGTGATCTGCTGGGAGAAGCGCGAGCGTGCCGGACCGGCATTTTGTTGGGGCGTGCTCAGCTTGATCGTAATGCAGTTATACTTACCCGGATTTTTTCTTGGCGCCGGATTTCTTCTCTGGGCGCTGATTTTCGATCGCGCGCGGATGAATTGGCGAGGCTGGTTCGCCGGCAGCTGCCTCGGCGGACTCGGTTTGCTGCCGTGGTTCTACTATCTGATCTTCACGTTCGCGAAGCACCCGGTTGTGCACACGAAATGGCCGCGCTTTTTCCCGATTCAATTCTGGATCCATTGGACGACTGACCCATTCGGACTCGGCCTCGAGTATTCGTTAGGCCGGAATTTTCCAGATTTCCTTCGCTGGCCGCTCGTCTGCGGAACAGCCACTTACCTTGTCGGCATCGCTCATGTGGCGCTGCTCGGCCTTGCCGCAACGATTCTTCTGCGCGGTGCGTTCCGTCTAAGGCGACATCTGCGCGCCGGCCATAGCTTTTCGCAGCTGCTCGCTGCGCCGCAATTGCAGTCAGTGTATGCGGCTTGCTTCGGATACGGCGGGCTGCTCACATTGAGCTGCGTCGGCTATTATCATCATTACCAGATCTTCTCGTTCCCGTTCCCCTTTGCCTGGGTTGCTTATCTTGCGCTCGGCGCGTCGCCGGGTGTCGTGCCTGCGCCCGCTGGTCGCTTTCTGTTAGTTATCGTGATCGTGACCGAGCTGATCGTCTCGGCGTGCTTCTGGTATTATCTGCGCGCGCATCCGCAGGGTGTCGGAGGCGGATTCTCGCAGCCGACTCTGCCTCAGTAATCCAACCCATAACTCTGCCGAAGCCGCGCCTGTAAAGGTTCGAGATAAGTCGCGCGCGTTAACGCGCTCTTGGTCTCGCGAGCGACTGCCTCGGTCTCTTTGTCCAATCGCGTTCCGTACCAGGCATGAAAAACGCCAGCAGTGACCGTGGGAAAATGCGGATGCCCCACCGCGAAACGCTCGCAAAATTCAAGTGGATAACCGAGCACGCCAAGTCCAGCATCCAACAAACGAATCGTGGACGCTTCGCCGGTGTCGAGATCCAGCCCGCGAATTTTCCGCAGCGTAATCTGGCCGCCGACATCCTCTTTGAGAAAGGCCATGAAATGTGGATGGATGTACCAGCCGTGCGGATTGGCTCTATGAAGACCATGGAAGATGCCGCCGGCCAGACGGTGGTGCTCATCCAGGCGATCCACCGTCAGCTCCAGCCATTTTGACTCAATCGGGTGCGCATCCGAATCCAGCAAAACGATGTGGTCGTAATGCGCCTGTCTCACGCCTAATTCTGCCGCCTGACCGTGACCGTGACCGCGGCGATTTGGTTTTGCGGGAACAACTCGGACATCCGGCTGCGCGCTCAGCCACTCGCGGGTGCCGTCGCGACTTCCGCGGTCGACGACAATCAGTTCGTAGGATCGTGGGCCGAGGAACTCGCGCACCTTTTCCACCAGAAGACGCACAAAAAAAAAGGTGTCGTAACTCACCGTCACGATGCTGATCGGCCTTGGCATTTTGGTTACTTACCTTGATGTCAGCTCGCCGGTGTGAGAGCGCAGCGCGCATCTTGAACGAAGCGCTTGGCGCGATTGACGCCCTCGCCAAGCCAGCCTTGATCGAGATAGTAAATCAGCATCAGGCTGTCACGCGCGCCATCCTCGTTTTTCATCTGCCGCACGCTGTGCCAACTGTCAGACACGACCGGGAAGCCATAACCGCTGTTTGGGGCGAATTCCAGGGTCTCAACTTCAACGAACGCGCCGTCCTGTTTCTTTTCGTGAAAGGTCGTGCCGAGATGAAGCTGTGAAGCATCACGCGGGAGGTAATACTGCGTGGTGATCACTTTACGAAACGTGTCGCAATGGATCGAGATTTTGTAGCCCCCCAGGTCGCGCAGCAGCATCGCCGCGGGGTGTAGCTTCAGATCTCGGACTGGCTTTTGAAATCGGCGCTCGAGCGCAGCGGCGAAGCGCTCCTTGTAAATGGCTTCGAGTTCCGGCGCGTTAAAAGCAGACGCAATCGCGCTCCAGATTTTTCGTTGCGGCTCCGGAAGTTTTCTCAAGTGGGCGGGTCGCAGCTCCAGTTTGCGGCGCGCGCTGCGGCCGTTGGGGAGTCGCGCATCGCTATGGTTCAGTTCGCCGTAGTAACGCGTCTCCGGCAGGTTCGCGATGATTTGCCCGTAACAACTGGGTGGAAATACCGCGTTGAGCTGCAGATGGTCAAATGGCTTGTCCGCCAGCGGGACCGCGCGCACTACTTTGATCAGGTGGCCAAGAATCTCCGCGGATGACACCTTGTCTGGCATCGGCGCGCAATTGAACACGCAGCTCGGCAAATCGCAAGCGGCAATGTCCAGTTGAGCTACCAGCGCCAAATAAAACGTGGAATTTGCGGAGAAGAAGCATCTGCCGTCAACAAAGCGCCGGATCTGATTGCGACGTCGTTTTTCCTGGGCGGCGAAATCTGGCACTCGCTTGGAATTTGCATTGACCAGCGAGAGTCAGTTGTCACAGAATTTCCCTCCGTGGCGAGGATTCGTTTCGCCTGCTGGTTTTGAGCAGGCATTCGCGATTTTCGCACACTAAAATTCAGGATCGAATGCGTTAAGTAAAGAGGAGGACCATTTATGACGTCGCAGGAATCGAATAATTCGCCAAAGATCGACAATCATCAGATCAGCCGAAGAAGTTTTCTCGGCACCACTGCCGCTGGCAGCGCGGCGCTGTTAACCGGCGGTCTTGCGACACTCTTCAAAGAGAGTGCGCTTGGCGGAAGCAATTTTCCGTTTGTTGAAGCGACAATCTCTCAGCTCCAGGCCGCGATGGCAAACGGTCAGCTTACGAGCAAGGACCTGGTTCAAGGTTACCTCAATCGCATGAAGCAGTTGAACCCGACGCTTCACGCAGTGATCGAAACCAACCCGAACGCGGTCGCGATTGCGACGAGCCTCGACCACGAACGGAAGGCCGGTCATGTCCGCGGGCCACTCCATGGCATCCCGGTTTTGGTCAAAGACAACATCGCCACGCTCGACAACCTGCAAACCACCGCCGGATCGCTCGCGCTCTACAACAGTCGCGTTCCGGCTGATGCGGTAATCATTCAGCGGCTTCGTGCCGCGGGCGCGGTGATTCTTGGGAAATCAAATCTCGGTGAGTGGGCAAATTTCCGCGGCTTCGATAATGTCTATCCTCTCGCCGTCGGCTGGAGCGCGCGCGGCGGGGACACAAAAAATGCCTACGACCTGAGCTACACTTCCTGGGGATCGAGCTCTGGTTCGGGCGCCGGCACGGCGGCGAGTCTTTGCTGCGTTGCTGTGGGAACTGAAACAGACGGATCGATTACTGGACCATCCGCGGTTGAAAATATTGTGGGCCTTAAGCCCACACTCGGTCTCGTTTCGCAGGATGGAATTGTTCCAATCAGTCACCAACAGGACACGGCCGGGCCAATGGCTCGCACCGTTACGGACGCGGCGATTTTGCTCGGAGTCTTGCAATCGCCATTCGGCGAAGTTGTGGGTCATTCGGTTCCGAATGGTTACACGCAGTTTCTCCAGCGCGGTGCACTGCAAGGAAAGCGCATTGGACGCGACACGCGCTACTTCGATTACAACTATTACGGCAGCGGCATTCCTGGAGACGAAGAGACGGTAGCATTCGCGCAGCACGCGCTCGACGTGATGCACAGCCTCGGTGCGACCATTGTGGATACTGATACCGGCGACGTCTTCGCTTACACGAACGATGAAACCACGGCGTTGCTGTTCGAGTTCAAAGTGCAGATCGCGCAGTATCTGCAAACGCTCTCGCACACGAACATGCGCACGTTGGCTGACCTCATCGCGTTCAATAACGCGCACTGCACCCAAGAGCTGGTTTACTATGGCCAGGAACTTTTCGAGTTGGCCGAGATGACAAGCGGCGACCTGAACGACCCGAGCTACGTTGCGGCGCGGAATCATGCGAAGACCTCTGCTCGGTCCGGCATCGACGGCGCGATGGCGCGCGACCATCTCGACGCGATTGTGGCGCCGCACTTGACGAATTCGACCGGACCGGCGGTTGCAGGTTATCCCAATCTGTCCATGCCGGTCGGCATTCGTTCCTCGGGAAGACCGGCAGGGATGCTGATCTACAGCACCTTCTTACACGAACCGCAGTTGATCGGGTTCGGTTACGATCTCGAGCAAGCGTTGAATCCGCGGCAACAGCCGCAGTTCCTCGGCGCAATCACGCCAATTCCGAACGCGGGATTGTGCAACAAGCCGCATCAGTCAAAGGGGAAGGCGCACCTGCCGCACGGCCGCATTTTCTAAGATCCGAGCCGGACTGGAAGTATCTTCGCACTTGAGCGTGCGAGCAGAATGACGACTCTGCTCGCGTGACCGTTTTTCTCGGCGGCGGGTTCGCGGCGAAATATCTCCAGGGCGGTGGCAATTTTTCGGTGCCGCTGCAATGGATGCTTGGTCTGCGTCGGTTAAAACTGGACGCGATCTGGCTCGAGCATTTACCCAGCGAAGGAAATTTTCGCGACGACCAGCGCAAGATCGACAACTTCCAGCGCCAGCTCCGCGCGCACGGATTGGGCGGGCGATATTGCCTGCTTTATCATAAAACGCCGAACAGCGCGCACGATCTCGACGCGCTTCAATGCATTGGAATTTCAAAACGCGAGCTGCTCGATCGGTTGGCCGGCCAAAACACGATTCTCAATCTTAGTTACTCAATTCATCCGCCGCTGCTTCTGAAATTCGAGCGCCGGATCTTTTGCGATCTCGATCCGAGCGAAATCATTTATTGGATGACCAAAATGGAAATGGGCCAGTCAACTCATCACGAGTTCTGGACAATTGGGCTCAACGTTAATAGCGCTGACTGCCGGCTTCCCAAAGGTTCTTTGAATTGGAAAACATTTTATCCACTGGTCGATACCAGGCTGTATCAGCCTCAGCCGCGTCCGCGCTCGTCGAAGTTCACGACGATCGGACAATGGTATTGGAGCGGAGCGGTGGAAGTGGACGGAGAGTTCCCCGATCTTTCGAAGAAGTACGCGTTCGAACAATATCTCGATCTACCGAAACGCGTGCCGAAAGCGAAATTCGAGCTCGCGATGCACATGAGTCCGGTCGATCCCGAGCGTGAACGATTGCGAAGGCACGGCTGGCATATTGTCGATCCACATCGCGTCGCGCGGACGCCGGCGAACTATCGCCGGTATCTGGTGAGCTCTTATGGCGAATTTACCGCGATCAAAGGGGTCGATGTGAGCTGGAAAACCGGATGGTTGAGCGATCGCGCTGCGGCTTTTCTGGCGACAGGCCGGCCGGTCGTGACCGAGAACACGGCTGCGGCAAAGTATCTCCCCCGTGCGAACGGCTTTCATTTTGTCGGCAATTTGAAGGAAGCCGTGGCTGCAATCGAAGATCTATTGGCGAACTGGCCGCGGCGTTCGCGCGAAGCGCGCGACTGCGCGATCGAAATCTTCGATTCCGCGAAAAATCTGCGCCAAATCCTTGGTCTTTAATCCGGCTCATTTCGCCATTGCAAAACGATTTTCGGGTGTTACTCGTTGTCCCGTTATGGCCGACCTGATGAAAGCGCCCGAGCTGAAAGAGCGCTTGAAGAAAATCCCGGAATGGGAATTGGAGAAAAAACACATCGAACGCACATTTGAGTTCGACGATTTTGCCGATGCCATCGACTTCGTGAACGCAGTTTCGGAAGTAGCCGAGGAAGAAGAGCATCATCCCGACATCGACATTCGCTATAATAAAGTGCGACTCCTTCTTTCGACCCACAGCAAGGGTGGTCTGACCGAGCTCGACTTCGCGCTGGCTGAGCGGATCGATACATTGTCGGAGTGACCAGTGATCAGTGACGAGTGACCAGCACTCGTCGATTAGATGGCGTCAGGGTGTTGGCGCCGGCACAGGGATAACGATCTTGTTCGGAGGAGGTGGGGCTTGCATCCGCCAATCGATAAATTTCCAAACCGCGAAGACCACGAGGATCACAACCAAAGTGGCAACGGCTTTACTTATCACTTGTCACTCGTCACTCGCCACTTTTTCTAATCCGGCGTCGGTTGGAGTTTCTGGTTTCCCACCAGCAAGCGTCCTTCATCCGCGTCGATGAAGGTGAACATTGTCTGGATCTCGGAACGGCCGGCCATCCCGGCTTCTTTTTTCCGGCGTTTGAGAATCTCAGAAAGCTCGTCGTTCCAGCCCCGTTTCCGCATAAATTCATTCCAAACATAAACCTCATCGTCGGACGGGCGATAACCATTGGCAAAACACCATTGCAGAATTTCTTCGTCGCTGCCGCCTTCTTTCACTCGGTCGATTAGCCGGTTGTAATCGATCCGCAAAAATTTTGTGCAGCTCGAGTCAAACCCGCGGCCAAGGTTCGCCTGATAATCGGAAGGCAATTGTCCTTTCGCGTGCTGTCGAATTTTATCCAACAGTCGCCCAAAATAAACAATGCCGCCGACTTTCACGGACGGACTGCGCAGGCCTAACTCCCTCATCCAGCGGCGAGTTTGGGGTCTTTTTACGCAAGTTTCAAGCCTGCGCTCGCCGGCCCTAAAAGCCAGTTGCAGAGCTGATGGCGAGTTTTTGGAGCGGGCGCAGATTGCTCGGTGCATTTCCTCGACCGCCGAATATGAGCGCGCCAACTCCCATGGCAACGGCGGCAACCCAGGCAATCACGCCCCAGTCATTCCAAGCCGGAGGTACGGAGGGATCGGAGGCATTCCACGGCATCCCGCGCGACATCATATTGTAGTAGGCGAACAGATAGATACTGCTCGCGGCCGTCAGGACTGCGTACCAAGCAGGCGAGTAAAGGAGGACAAACGGCGCCATCCAAATCAAATAGTAAGGAATGAAGCCGGGTGCAAAAATCATGAAGCACGTCCAGGCCAAACCGATTGTCGCAACAAAACCCGGTCCCGATTGTTTTCGTCGCAACCACGCCAGGACAATTACCAAAATAACGATCATCGCCTTAAGCGCGACAAGCAGCGCAAGCAGGCGGTCCAATGATCTTGGACTGAGGTCCATGGGGAACACATGCAAACGGAACAACCAATACGTTATTCCCCATCCTCCGGCGTAGCTAGTGTAGCCCAGAACGTTCTTCAAAAAATAAGTGGGAGAATCGACCAACGCACCCGACCAGCCGGCGAGACAAGAAACCACGAATGCGATGGTGAATTGTAGGGCTGGTCTTTGCCCGCGGTGCAGCCAGAAGAAGAAAAAGACCGGCGTTAAAAACAGTGGAATGACTTTGATGGAACAAGCGAGAGCGAGAAAGATCCCGCTTAACGAGACATGCTCTTCAACGCAAAAATAGGCTGCTATCAACAAGACACACACCATGATGGGATCGACGTTACCGTGAAAACCGCTGACCATGAACGCCACAGGACTTAGCGCGAACAACACGAGCGACCAGACCGGCGGTCTTCCTGTTTTTTCGCGCAACCTCAACAGAATCAGCGCAGCTAAAAAATCAGCGAGTATGGAAGGAAACCTGAGCAGGAACGGGAATGAACGCGGGACACTACCAGACGCAGGTGGCGAAATATAGGCAGAGACATGGTAGAGCAGGCCAAAGAACTCTCCGGTTAAGGGCGGATGATTGAAATGAGGGTCCGCTCGATACATCTGATCGATCCCCGCAGCATCGATGATCTGCCCGAAGCGAGCATGGATCATTACATCGCACGACCCGAACGTTGTTGCAGCGCAGTAGATCTTGAGCGCCGCGGCAACTAGAGCGGCGGCCAGCACTAGAATCGTTGGCGAGAAGTAGAAAAAGTGGCTGTAGCGCGGTGTGATTCCCGGCTCGGGTTGAATGTCAGTCACAGAGTCGGGGAAAAGCGAACGCCGTGCCAGGCGCTCCAGACACCAGCAGGCGGCATGCAAATTCGTTTAGCGATTTAACGATTCAGTGATTAAATGAGTGGTTCCCAATCGCTAAATCTTTAACTCCCTAAATCGTTGATTAACTAACGTGGACCGGATCGTTGGGGTCGAGACCGAATACGGCTGCCTGATGAGCAGCGAAGAGTTGCGCTGCAATTCGGAGGTTTGGCCGGCCAAGGTGAAGAATTATCTCTTCAACAAGGTGCGCGCCGGCGCGATCGATTTGCACTACCGCGATTACGAAGAACCGCCCGGCAACGGCGGTTTCCTTTTAAACGGCGGCCGGCTTTACCTCGATATGGGCCACATCGAATACGCATCGCCCGAATGTTTGCATCTGCACGATCTCGTCACTTACGAAATGGCCGGCGACGAATTGCTGAGGTCGTCGCTTATCGCCCTGGAAGCGGGCGACCGCGTCTCGTTCATCAAGAACAATGTCGATCATCACACCGGCGCGACGTTTGGTTGCCATGAAAATTATTTGATGAAACGCGAGGCACAGTTCACGCCTTCGGTTCTCGGGACGTTGCTCACGTTTCTTGCGACGCGACAGATTTACACCGGCGCCGGCAGGGTGGGGCAGGCGAATCCGCTTGCGTTCGATTTCGAACCGCCTCAAGCGGAAACGCCGGTCGCGTTTCAGTTGAGTCAACGCGCCGACCACATCGTCAACGACATCTATCAGTGGGTGCAGTTCAACCGCGCCATCATCAACGCGCGGGACGAGCCGCTGGCCGATTATCGCAAATATCGGCGGCTCCATTTGCTCATCGGCGATTCCAACATGAGCCCCTTCGCCAACGCGCTGAAGATCGGTACCACCGCCGCCGTGCTTTCGCTGCTCGAGCAACGCCAGTTGCCGCGCAACCTAGTTCTCAACGACGCCGTCCGCAGCACGCGCGACGTCTCGCGCGATCCGACCCGGAAATGGATTGTCGATCTTGAGAACGGCAAAACCATCAGCGCGCTCGACGTCCAGTGGCAATTTCACGATCTGGCGCAACGACACTTGCGCGGCAAAGATCCGGAGACCGATTGGTTGCTCGAGACCTGGAGTTTTGTTCTCGAATCAATCGAACAAAACCCGCAAGCGCTGATCGGCGGCGTCGACTGGATCACGAAGAAATGGTTGCTCGAGGCTTTTATGGAATCGGAAAAAATCGGCTGGGACGATCCCTGGCTGCAAAGTTTGGATCTCGAATATCACAACATCGATCCGACGCGCGGCCTGTTCTTCAGCGTCACGCCCGGCAAACGCGTGGCCGAATGGAACAACAGTTTCGAACCGGCAAACGCGATTCGCGTTCCGCCCGCTAACACGCGCGCATCAGGACGCGCCCGCGCCGTCGCCTATTTTCAAGATCGACATCAACCCTACGTGATCAACTGGGACTCGATCGCGCATGACAGCCGCGATTTTCTGGTCATGGGCGACCCGTTCGAAACCTACAACGACGAAGTCGACAAATTTCTGGCCAAACCGCGGCCTGTTAACCGCGAAGACCACGAATGAAGCTACTAACGGCGATTCTGTTCGCCTACCACCATGCTTCAGTCAAGCGGGTTTCCCAATCTGGGTAAAGCCGCGCTCAGATGTTTAGCGAGATGGCGATGGAAACCGGGAACATGGAAACAAGTCGAAGTGCCTATCATGTTCGCAATCAGCGGCCGTCATTAAACGGCTGGTAAAGGCCGCCGGCAATAGCCTCGGCATTTTAATGGTGAAACGAATCGACGGTTTTTTTTGATCAAGCCGGGGAATCTCGCGTGGCGGCCGTCGAACGTGATGAAAATTCCGAACGCGAAAAGGTGGATCGAGCTCTCCGAGCTCGATGAAACAAACGCGCTCGGAGATCGCGTTCCACCTCAGCAACTGGAAACGATTTCACGCGCGAAATAACGGCGTCGTTTGGCAGGAAGGGTATTTCGATCACCGCTTGCGTGACGATGAACGAGGTGAGCAGCTATCGCTGAAGATCGATTACATTCGGAAGAATCCGCTGGCTGCTGGTTTGTGCACCGACATCATTGATTGGCCTTGAATCATCGAGCCATTAGAATAATCAACGCGCTCGCCTACCGCGATAAACGTTACGAAATCGTTGAAGGTCCAGTCCACGTGCTTCATCGCCAACCCGCCACCGGTCATACCAAAGGAGACATCGTTGAAGTGAACGGGAAGCAATTTGAGGTGAATTATTTTTACGCGACACCGGTATACAACAAGACGCTCGCCCATGGCGGTGTAATCGGCGACGGCGTGTATGCGCGGATTTATTATTTCAATGGCGAAATCTTGCGGGTCGAGGTTCGCAAATGAGCGCGGCGGACAAAGTCATCGCTCAATGTCGCAAGCCATCCGGATTGTTTGGCCGTCTTGTTTTGTGGGACATGAATCGGCATCACTCCAAGTTGACCGATTGGGGACTGAGTCATGTGTCGATCAAACCTAACGACAAGATTCTCGATGTCGGTTGCGGCGGCGGGCGGACGATTGCCAAGCTCGCCGCGATTGCGAGCACCGGAAAAGTTTACGGCGTCGATTACTCCGAGGACAGCGTGTCTGCGGCCCGTCGCGCAAATGCGCGTTGGATCGACATTGGACGCGTGGAAATCAAGCAAGGATCGGTTTCGCAGTTGCCATTCGCGAACGGCACATTCGATCTCGTCACCGCGATCGAGACGCATTTGTTCTGGCCGAATTTGCCGAATGATTTTCGCGAAATCTTTCGCGTGTTAAAACCAGGGGGAGCGTTGTTGATCGTCGCCGAGATTTATCGAGGAGGAAAACACCTCGAAGGCGTGCGGAAAAAGATCTTCGACAAGCATCTCGCGGCGCGGATGAATCTTCTGACTCCCGATGAGCATCGCGAACTTCTCACGCAGGCCGGCTTTTCAGACGTTCAGATTTTCGAGGAACTCGACAAAGGTTGGATTTGCGCAACTGGAAGAAAATAAACGTGAACGTATGAAACTTGGATTGCTCGTAGGTGGTCTTGCATTGGCCACCGTCACGTTCGCGGCTGATGATCCACTTTGGAAGAAACTGGATACGCACATCAGTGAAGCCGTCGGGAAATTCGACGGAGTGATGGGCGTGGCGATTGTCGATCTTACGGATGGGCGCGCGATTTTGAAAAACGGTGAACGCGTGTTTCCAACGGCGAGCTCAATCAAGATCGCGATTTTGTTGGAGCTTTATCATCAGGAACAGCAAGCGCGCGACGGCGCGCAAGATAAGGCAAAGCTCGACGACCTTTACACATTCGATCCAAAAGAGCTGGTCGAATTTAGCCAGATCATGGCCGGTCTGACCCCAGGCGTGACCCGCGTTACAAATCGCGATCTGGCGCAGTTCATGGTGGCGGTGAGCGACAACACGGCCGCCAACATTCTGAGCGATCGGGTGGGAAAAGATAACGTGAACGCTATGCTGCGCGGTCTGAGCCTTACAAAAACAGTGTTGCGACGGAAAATGATGGACTTCGCCGCGGCAAAGCGCGGGGAAGAAAATGTTTCTACGCCGCAGGAAATGGCGTTGCTGCTGGAAGCGATCTACAAAGGCAAGATCCTGAATAAGGAACTAAACGCACAGTTCATTAAACAGTTATCGACCTTGAAGGAGAGTTACCTTCCGCACGATCTGCCGGCGGGAGTGCAGGTGGCCAACAAACCTGGCAACTTGCAAAATGTTCGGACTGATTCGGGCATCGTCTTTGTAAAAGACCGACCATTCGCAATGAGTGTGATGACAGCCGATGCCCACGACGAGCGCGCGGCCGAAGGCGCCATCAGCGAGATCGCGCTCGAAGCTTATCGTTACTTCGAGATGCGGGGCAAGAGCGCCCATTAGCGATTTGCGCAATCGGATCGATTCCGTCAGGTTTGTTGGAAACAAACGGTAAAGAAATGAAGGCACTAACGTTCACAAGTTTGCTGTTGTTCGCTTTAGCGGCGACTAGCTTTAGCCGCATCGGTGAGAACGAGAACGAAATTGAGGCCAGGTACGGAAAACCCGGCAAGGACCTGGGCACTCGCGATGGAATACATGAAGTTGGTTACATGTCGGAGGGATTCATGATCGTTGTCGATTTTGTCAACGGAATCAGCAAACGGGAAGGTTTCGCGAATCCGGACACATCCGGATTATCAGCCGATGCCATCAAGCAGATTCTGGCGCTGAGTTCCGCCGACGGAACAAACTGGCAGGAAGTAGCGGCAGTTGGAGAAGACAGATCATGGCGCTGCTCGGATAACATCACGATCGCGATCTTTCCTGCACGGGGGAAGTTTCTTTTTGTCCAGGATGTGAACTTCGTGCAGCCGAAGTAGCGGAGCAAAGGCTCACGCTCGCCAGCTCTGCCGGGGAGAAAGTAACCGCCCTAATCCAAACTTGTGTATTGCTGGCCGGGTGTCTTATACTGAACCCGCTTACGAAAACGGCTGGAATCTATCTTTGTGCGTTTGGCATTGCGCTGTCAGGTTCGGCAATTGCGGCGCAGCGCCAGTTGGTCGACCAGGAGTTAGTGGCCGACGGAAAGATTGACATCCGGCCCGAGTATCCGCCTGAGGCCCAGGCGCAACGTTTGACCGGGACGGGCGTTTTCGTTTTGCATGTCGATCGTAAGAATGGCCTTGTCCGCTCGATTGAGGTTGAAAAGAGTACCGGTCACAAAATTCTCGACAATGCTTCAATCGCAGCATTTACCGTCCTTCGCTTCAAACCATACACCGTGTTGCGAGTGACGATTCCGGTCGCCTTCGTCATGCCGGCGGATGCGCGCGGGCCTCGAGTCGTCGGCAATTTTCCTGCTACCTGGCTGGCCCAGTCAGAGCAATTTCACGGCTTCAGCGGCCATGGTGTTGGTCGCGGCCACTAGTCTCACTCCAGACGCTGAAGCGACGGAATTCCGTAGTTTTCCTGCAATGCGGGCGCTTCGGCCGCAATGCTGTTAGCATCGAGCTCGATTTGCTTCGGATCTTCTTCGGTCTCGATCTTGATAAAGCCGGCTTCGATCGGTTGCTTCACAGCCGCAGCCAGATCGTTGAGCGATTTTATTTCCTGGCCGTTCACTTTAAGCACGGTCAGATACGAAAATTCATCGTAACCGATGGTGTTATTAGCGGGGAGGACCTGACTCAAAATCACGATGCGACGATGTTCGCCGGGGAAGAGCTCCGATTGCAACTTGTCGAGATAAACGAAACGCTGCGGTGCTTCACGTTGCCAGTTCGGTCCCCATTCCTTTAGATATTGGCGGGACAGCTCCTGAAAAATGAGTCCGCCGAGGACGAGATATTTGGGCGCTTCATCGAGCGCATAGGGCGGGCTGACATAATCTTTCGCGTCGCGATGGTCGAGCGTTACTTTCACTTCCATTGGTTTCCCTTCACGCTGAATTTGGAATGAGAGGACATCTCCCGCGTATGAGTGTGCGCTGATCAAATTCGTGAAATCGATTTTGCCGTAAAGTGGATCGACATAGTTCCCGTTCTGGTCGATCTCGTGATTGCCGATCGACATGACAATATCGCCGACTTGCAGGCCGGCCTTTTGTGCCGGCATGTTTGGCTCAACGTTCGTGACATAAACCCCGCCCGGTTTGCCTGTTTGCCCGGCGTATTTGCGTAATTGTGGGTCGCGCGTTGGGAAAAATGAAAAACCGACGGCCGCAAATCCTCGGTAATGCTCGCTCTCGGCCTCCTTCAAAAAATGAGTGATGATCGGCGCCGGAATGGCGTCGATGAGCTGCGAGCGCGGATCGTAACGCAAAAGCAAACCGGCGAGCTTGTTGTTTTTGACCAGAGGGATTGTGTAGCTGTTTTCGCGATACTGCATCGGGATGCTGATGCGATAGGTGAGAAATTGGCCGACATCGACCGGGTAATGCGTCATCTGAATGGTCGTGACTAGGCCTTCAGTCGCGACCAGCGCACCGGTCGGCTCCAGTTGCCACGCGGCGAGGCGATCACCGACGACGGTATCCGCGGCAATATCGAGCGGTGCGATCCCGTCGAGGAAATTTTTTTCGCTCGGCTCGAGAAGGGCGAGATTCGCTTCGTAATCGATCACTTCCACGTTGGCCGCGGTTTTTTCGCCCGATTCCGCGCGCTCGAGCTCAACGTAATTTTGGTTCGTCACCAGATCCGCGGTAACGAGCACGCGCCCTTTCGAAAGAACTGCGCCGAGCGCACGCTTCGAGACCGGCGCTTTCTTTTGCCATGGTCGAAAATAATCATACGGCTGCCCGGTCACGTTCACACGTACGAGCGAAAGTGGTTTCTGTTTTACGTCCTTGTTCGGTGGCGGCGAGGCCGCTTCTTTTTTGACGGCGGCACCGGCCGTCACAACCAAAGCGAAAAAAACACAGATGACTAAGCTTCGCATTTTAAATCTTGGTCTGGAGATCGGGCGGTTTCGCCGCCGGCTGCTCCTGGAGATTCTGGTCCCGGGCGACGTTGTAACGCGTCTTGATACGGTCCCGCGCGGCCTCGACTTGTTTTGGGTCAAGCACCAGCGGAGGGCCGTCGCCAATCATATCGATCACGAATCGGTCCGCCGGCGCAGCCAATGTCTGGCTCAGCTCCTCTAACGTATGAATTTTTTTGCCGTTGATCGAATCGACAATTCCGCCGCGATATGGCGCGAGATAAGAGTTGATCGGGTCCGGCAAAATATTCGTCAGCACAATCACGTCCGGATGCTCGAGATAAATCTGGTCGATCACATAGAAATCAAAGAAATGGCGGAGCCGAAGATCAGTCGGCTGATAGGCCTCCAGTAAATCAAGCGAGAGAGGCTGAAAGAGCAGGCCGCCGTAAAGGACATAGCGTGGCCGGACATCGTATCTGTGACTTTGCATCAAATACGGCGGCACGGTGTCGAGCTGAACACTTCCGCTGGTCGACTGTTTGTCGCGCCAGATGTCGAACTTCACCGTGTCGCGTTTGAACTTTCTCTCCACAACTTCGGGCATCTCAACGCGCTCGCCTTCCAACTCAACATTTCCGTCGCTCGCGATTGGATGATTATCGATTCCGAGCAAAACATCGCCTGGGCGCAGAATTTTCGCGCACGGTCCGGCCGCGACCACCGTTTCGACCAGCACACCACGTCCGTCGTCTTTCAAACCGAGAAATTTCCGCTGGGCCGGATTTTGTAATTTCCCGTAAGTGATTCCAAGATCGACATACCCGTCATAATGGCCCTTGCTCACGTCCTTGAGGAAGCGATTGATCACCGGCGTCGGCACCATGTAAGCGACCCCTTGCGCGACGTCGCCGCTGTAACCTTGAAAGGCGACGCCGACGACTTTGGTGTTTTGCATGACGGGGCCGCCACTGTTGCCCGGATTAATTTGCGCGCTGATTTGAATGGCCAGGTGCTGATCAATCGACGAGTGCGTATAGAGTTGGAAATCGATTCGCGAAACGATGCCGGTGGTGACCGACATGCGTTCGCCCCCAATTGGATAACCGTAGGCCGAAACCGTCGATTCGAGCTCGGGAATGCCGCCGAACTTCAGCGCCAACATATTTTTGTAGAAATTTGGGGAATCGACCGTGATCAGCGCCAGGTCGCAATCGTGGCCAACGAAAAGCACTTTGGCCGGGTACTTGTTTGGATCGCCGTCCCGTTCCACCGTCAGATAGCGGCTATTGCTCACCACGTGCGCGTTCGTCATGATGCGGTTGCCCTCGATCACGAAACCGGCGCCGACGCCACGGCCAAGCATTCCGGCATTCCAAGGCGCTCGATAATCCGGCGCCACTTCGGTGGCAGTGATGCGCACCAAGCTTTTCTGAACCGGGCCGTTGGGTTGTGGGGGCGCCATCGGCACCGGAACAGCCACGATATTTTGCGCGGGCGTGTTCGCCCGTGTCCCGGGTGGAACGTCGCGAGGTCTTGCCTCAATCGGAGAGCTCGAAGGGGGCGCTCCGTTCGAAGGTGGCACGTTTGGCTGCTGACCGTTCTGCTGCTGAGGCGGCGGCTGCTGTTGCGCGAACGACGTCGATGCAGCGAGCAGAAAAACAGAAATTAAAATGGGAACGCCCTTCATGCCGGAAAGTCTGGAAGATGAAACGAACTAAATGAAAAGCAACCGCTCAAATTCCGGCGCGGTCGAGCAACGACTTCAAAACTTTCTCGGCTTCGAAGATTTCACGCGCGATTTGTCGGGCCGCGCCCGAATGCTTCGTGTAATCGCGATTGATCATTTTTACCGCTTCGGCGATCTCGCCTAACGAACGAAATGCAAGCAGCCCACTCTCGCCGCCGTAATTTCTTGTGAACCCGGTTTCCTGGGTAATAACCGGGCGTCCAGCGGCCAGATAACACGCGCTCCGATCGCTGAACCACCCGGTGTTGAGCCGGACATATTGGTCTTTTGCGACGGTGAACTCGCCTTTCGATTGCTGGATGTAATCGCGGTAAAGCCAGTAATCGACGCTCATTTGGGTGGGGGAAGTGAATCGCCAACGGTTGCGCTCGAATTTCTCGCGCGTTTTTCGGTCCTGAATGTTTGTCGCGAGCTCGAACGTTTCACCGGCTTTCTTCGGCGCGGCCACGAAGCGCAAAAATTCGCGCGACTTGCTCCAGAGATATTTTCGGCGCCGCCAGGTGATGTCTTTTAGTCCGCTAGTCGACCAATTCGCGATCGAAGTGAAAACTGCCGGCCGTTTAGGGCCTCGATCAGTTTTCCATAAATCGGTCGCGATCGGTTGCCGGGTCGGGTGCCATTTAAAGCCGTGCGTCGGCACCGGAAAGCTTTTTGTTCCGACGTTTTCGCCGAACGTGAACAGCGCGTGATGGCGGCTGAGGTAGTCGATTGTTGATCTTACGCCTTTGTCGATTTTGATTTGTTCAACACCGGGATCGCTTTCGACATAAATAATGCGATCGCTCTGCAACAGATCGTCATTGAACTCCTGTGTCCCGCAAATGTTGAGAATGGCGTCCGCCTCCCGATAGAGCTGGCAAATTTTTTGTAATGGCAATCCGCCCGTGGGATTCTTTTTTAAATAACGCGCGCAGAATGCCCAGCGATCCTTGAAATCGAATTCGCTTGCGAGTCGGTCCAGAACTTTCGCGGCGTAATCGAACTCGTCATTTACTTCGAAGGTTTCCGGATTGTAGGGAAGTCGCGCCGAATCTTCGATGTAGTAAACGTCGTGCCTGAGCCGTTGCAGGCCGACAATGTAATGCACGTGCTGCCAAATCACGCCGGCGATCGGCATTCCGCCCATGAAGCCCATCACCACGATGCGCTTGCGGGCCATTACAAAGAAAACGCCGAACGTCGAACGCCGAACATCCAATCTCGAATAAAAGACGCACAGCTCTGAATTCGGTATTGGGTATTGGGCGTTGGGCGTTGGGCGTTTGCTGATCTCATTCGAATTTCTTCACCACCGCTGCCGGATTCCCCGCCACAATTGTGTTTGCCGGAATGCTTTTCGTGACGACAGCTCCGGCGGCGACAACCGAGTTGTCGCCAATAGTCACGCCTTTGAGAATGACTGCGCCCATTCCGATCCAGACGTTGTCGCCGATTTTCACCGGCGCGGTTTTCAGCTTTGGCCGGGGCGGCCGATTCTTGAAATACGGCGCAAGCGCCTGCGCGTCGATCAACCGTTGGGCGGGTTCAAGCGGATGAAAATCCGAATCGGCGATGCCGACATTCCAGGAAACGAGGCAGTAGGACCCGATATCGATCCTTTCTTCGGCCATGACCAACGCGCCATTGAGCAATGTGAAATCGCCCACGGTGCATTTTCCGTTTTCGCCGATTGCGAACGAGCAGCCCGCGTAGCAGGAGACATGTTTTCCGAACACGACAGCCTCCGGTTTCTTGCTGACTAGTTTTTTAAAAACTTGCGCGCTTTCGCAGTAAAAGCCGTCACCGAATTCGATATTGGCCGGGATCGGATGCGGCCACCAATCCTCCTCCACGTGTCGATCTTGTTTGACGTTGGTCATGTTGGAAATTTTCCGGACGTGAACAGTTTCGCGTAAACGCCGCCCTGCGCGAGCAATTCTGCTCCGCGTCCTTGCTCAACCATTCGCCCGCGTTCCAACACTACGATGCGATCGACGTCGTGAATCGTGGCCAGGCGATGCGTTGCGATCAAGGTTGTTCGGCCTCGCGTCAGTTCCTTGATCGTTTCCATGATCGCCGCTTCCGTTGTGGGATCGAGCGCTGAAGTCGGTTCGTCCAGAAGCAGTACCGGGGCATTTTTCAAGAACGCGCGGGCAATCCCGATCCGTTGGCGCTGGCCGACGCTCAACTGACCGCCCCGTTCGCCCACGGTGCTCCCATACCCGTTCGGCAACTGGCGTATGAATTCGTCCGCCTGGGCGCGCTTCGCTGCGTCGATAATTTCATCGTCGGTCGCATCGGACCGGCCGTAGGCAATATTTTCTCGAATCGTCGTCGAAAAAAGCAGCGTATCCTGCAACACAATCCCAATTTGTGCGCGCAACGATTTCTTTTTGATCTCGCGTACATCGCGTCCATCGAGTGTGACTTTGCCGGCAGTCGGATCATAAAAACGCGGGACCAAACTCAAGAGAGTACTTTTTCCGGCGCCGGTGCCGCCGACAATCGCGATCATTTGGTTCGGCTCGATCCGAAGATCGACATCGTGCAACACCTGCCGATCTTGCGAATAGCCAAAGGACACGTTGTGAAATCCGATCGCGCCTTTGGCGGAATCGAGTGTGACTGCGGTCGGCGAATCGACCACGTCGTCTTCGCGATCGAGCACTTCAAAGCAACGTTTCGCCCCGGCGGTCGCGCCTTCCATCGCCCACGCGGTGTAGGTGATCGATTCCAGCGGTTGATAGAGCATGAGCAAGTAGGCGCTGAAAACGAGCAGCGTTCCGAGCGTGAGTGTGCCGGCCAAAACGTGCAGCGTTCCGACGTAATACATCGCCGCGGTTCCGAAAACCATCAGCGTGCTGATAACCAGCGCGCTGTTTACGTTGGTGAGAGTCAGACGGAGGTTCGCCTGTAAACTTTGTTGGGCTTGCTGATGAAATTGCATGACCTCGAATTGTTCGCGACCGAACGCATGCACCATCCGAATCGAGCTAAGTCCTTCCTGCGCCTGCGCGAGAACGGCGCTTTCCTGCTCCTGAATAAATGTCGATTCGCGGCGGATGCGGTGGGCGAAAAAATAAATCGCAGCAATGATCAGGGGTACGATGCTTAACGAGAGCAGCGTGAGTTGCCAATCGAGCTGGACCATGATCGCAAAGGTGCCGATTAAAGTGACGACCGATCCGAAAATTCCAGTGAAGCCTTTATTGTAGATCGTCTGGATCGATTGGGAATCGTAGGCCACACGAAAGCTCAAATCGCTCGACCGGCGGACGTCGTGATACTTAAGGGAGAGCGATTGCAGACAAGCGTAAAGATCGGTCCGGAGCTTGAGCAACGTTTGCAGACCGATTTTAACTAAGATGTAATTCGTGGCCCAGTTGATCACTCCCCAGAAGAACTGGATCACGACGAGGGCAAGACAGAGCAGGGGAATCCATGTGTGCGCATCGCCGGGCGGGTTAGGATTCGGCCGGAGAAAATCGTCGACGATGATTTTGAACGGCCACGGCTTGAGCAAATTCAGGCCGATGGCGATAAGCGAAAGAAACAATCCGACAATCGTTTGCGGCAGAAATGGTCGGTAGTAACGAAAGACGCGCCGGTAGATCGACATGGGAATTTATGATTGCAGATTGCCGATTTCAGATTGAACTACACGCCAGGATCGCGCTCAGGCTAAATCCGAAATCCGAAATCCGAAATCCGAAATTCTTCGCATGCATCATTTGATTCAGATCTGGTCGGAATGGGTCCTAACCGGGGGCTATCTCGGAGTCATCGTGCTGATGGCAATGGGGAGCACGCCAATTCCGCTGCCGGCTGAAGTGGTGGTGCCGCCGGCGGCATTTCTAGCCGCACAAGGTCGTTTGAGTCTGGCCGGCGTAATTCTGGCGAGTACGCTCGGTGCATATCTCGGGGCGGTGGTGATGTATTGGCTTTCACTTTGGCTCGGCCGACCATTAGTCGTGCGTTATGGGCGATTCATTCTATTTCCGCCGAAAAAACTGGATGAAGCTGAGCACTGGCTCGCCCGCTACGAAGCGGGGGGCGTCTTCTTCGCTCGGCTTTTACCCGGCGTCCGGCATTTGATCTCGATCCCAGCTGGGATTGTTCGGATGAATTTCGCGATTTTCAGCGTCGTAACGATCATTGGCTCGGCGATTTCGTGTTCGATCCTGGCTTATTTGGGCGTGCGCGCTCAACATGTCGCGCCCGATTTACTAAAAGATCCAGAGGCGTTGATCCACTTCGTGCGCGGACAATCGAAGTGGCTGCTTCTGATAGTTCTCGCATTTGCAGCCCTTTACCTTCTGTCGATGCGACTTTCTTCCAAGCGAAAATCTGACTA
>Ga0307479_10001157_pt1 | contig 23941 bp, 21 predicted proteins | sample atmos_gasesECM4C_FD_203743 | JGI IMG/M metagenome (GOLD analysis project Ga0307479, IMG submission 203743) | Hardwood forest soil microbial communities from Morgan-Monroe State Forest, Indiana, United States - atmos_gasesECM4C_515 | ecosystem: Environmental > Terrestrial > Soil > Temperate... | reverse complement strand
AGCTCATCAACAACATGCTGGTCAGCTACCGCGCCAACGCCGGACTGTTGCGTGCCCTCCGCCAGTTCGCGCAGGGCCGCGATCACACATCGTTTTATCGGAAAATCAACAGACTGGAGATGCGCACCCACCAGTACCTGGTCGAGTTGTTCTTGGCGCATCGCAAGGAGATCAAGCATCCCGATCCGCAAGTGGCGGTGTCTTTTGCCCTTGTGATGCTGATTAGCACTCTGATAGAGCTGATTCTGGTGGATCATGATATGCAGTGCTGGCAGGCCGTGATTCCAAGAGACGACCAGCGGCTTAAGAGCGAACTCCTGCGCTCATTTCTGCGCTACTTGGGGATCGAGCAGAAGGGCTCCTGAGCGCTGCACTAATAGTGACCGTCCGTGGCCCACACCAGGATTCCCAAAATCGAGCGAAAGCCCCTCCCAGAAGTGGCCGCCATCACAATTCGATTTCAAGCCACTACGCGGTAACACCCGGTTTGTCGGCAACCCGGAACTAATCGTCAGACCGAAACGTGTTCACGCAATTTGGCGATGATTGGCGTTCCCTTCTTCGCGCGGCCGCTAAGGCGCTATGCTCCCTTTTCGCTGCGCTCGCCCTGGCCTGTAAGGCCAAGGCTACCCAGTCCCGGGCCTCCACGGCACAGCTTACGGCCCGCTGCTTACGGCACGACCTTTCGCGAGGCTCAGGGTGAACTGAAGTCGTGCGCTGACACAATGGCTGTGCTACTTGAGCGCCGACTGCGCGGCGGGAAGGAGCCCGTTTCAGAAAGCGGGCGGTAGATGTGCGCGCAACTGCACGGCCGCTTCGCGAAGATTCTTGGCGACTTGGGCTGCGATTTGTGGGGAATTGGGGGTGTCGCTGTGGATGCATAGGGTGTCGGCGTGCAGCGGCACTTCGGACCCGTCTCGCGCAATCACTTTGCCTTGCACGATGCTGACGGCCTGGCGAGCCGCTTCGGCGGGATCGTGGATGAGCGCGTCGGGGTGTTTGCGAGAGCGCAGCGTGCCGTCGGGTTCGTAGCGGCGGTCGGCGAAGGCTTCGGCGGCGATGGGGAAGCCGGCACGGTTCCACTTAGCCGTAAAAGCGGCGGAAAGACTCCCGGGTGCCCGTCACCCGGGAGGAATTGCCAGGAGGGCAGGAATGGCCAAAATCTCCCGTTGCCACTTAAGAGTTTCATCTCGCCGATGAACCGGTTATACGAAAACAATTGCGCAACGGTGCGTTTTGGCCATAGCATTCGGTAGCGTTCGAGTACGGCTACTGTTCAGAGTTCACCAGCGGAATCCCCCATTGCTTTCAAAAGGTCATGAAGGCCGTCCGATTTTCGGAGGTCTGCTATGAAACGCACGATTCTGTCCCTGATGCTCGCGGTCCTTTCGTCCGCGCCGATGCTGACGGCGCAAGAGGAAACGGGAGGTGCGGAAAAATTGGGAAAGGTCCACTTTCCCGTGTCTTGCACTCCCGCGGTGCAGCAGCAATTCGATCGCGCTGTCGCAATGCTGCACTCGTTTTGGGTTTCGCCGGCGGCCAATGCATTCGCAGAAGTGGCAAAGAGCGACCCGGACTGCGCGATGGCTTATTGGGGGATCGCGGTCAACCGGCGGGCGAACCCCCTCGCCGGTGCTCCCGACGCTGCGGCCCTAAAGGACGGCTGGCAAGCCGTGCAAAAAGCCAAGTCCATCGGCCCTAAGACGGAACGTGAACGGGATTATGTCGCGGCGATTGGGAATTATTACAAAGATTGGGAGAAGCTCGATCACCAAACACGGGTCCTCGCCTACGAAAAGTCCATGGAACAGATTTACGTCCGTTATCCTGAGGATTCTGAGGCTGCGGTCTTCTATGCCCTCGCTCTCGATGAAGCCGTTACCGTCGTTCCTGCTGACAAAAATTTCACCAGGCAATTGAAAGCTGCGGCGATTCTGGAGAAAGTGCTGGCGGCGCAGCCGGAGCATCCCGGCGCTCTCCACTATCTGGTTCACACCTATGACTTTCCGCCACTGGCGGATCGCGGGCTTTCTGCCGCGCGGCGGTATGGAGAGGTTGCCCCTTCAGTACCCCATCCGCTTCACATGCCGTCGCACGTTTATTCGATGCTGGGCATGTGGCAGGACTCGATCAAGTCAAACCAGGCCGCTTTATCGGTTGCCCCGGGTTACGTGCACGCTCTGGACTTTATGGTCTATGCGTATCTGCAAGGAGCGCAAGATGTCGAGGCCAAACGCGGAGTGGAGCGGAGCCAGGAGCTTCAAAAGAAGCAGGGAGCGGCGGGCATAGCAAATCCGACGGGAGCGGTCCTGGCTCCCTACACAGCTTTGGCGGCGATCCCGGCGCGCTACGCGATTGAACGGGGAGCATGGGCGGAGGCAGCCGCACTGCAACCAGCGCCGACAACTCCTGCGGCCGACGCCATAACTTACTTTGCCCGAGCAATGGGTTCGGCCCGCAGCGGTGCTCTGGAAAGGGCTCAGGAAGATATTGAGCAGTTGCGGCGAATCAAGGACGAACTGGTTCGGTCCAAGCAAGATTATTGGGCGCAACAGGTGGAGATTCAACGAACCGCGGCTGCTGCCTGGGTGAGGTATGCGCAGGGCAAGAAGGACGAAGCCCTGGGATTGATGCGCTCCGCGGCGGACCAAGAGGACGCCAGCCAAAAGGACGTGGCCATGGAGAATCGGCTCTGGCCGATGCGGGAACTCTTAGGAGAAATGCTTCTTGGGATGAATGAACCGGCAAAGGCCCTCAAAGAGTTCGACGTTTCCCTACAGTCGGCACGAAATAGGTACCGCGGACTTTACGGTGCGGCGAAGGCCGCCGAGCGGTTGGGGGATCGGGAGAAGGCAAGAGGCTACTACGAAAGGCTTGTGGCGCTCTGCGGCTACGCCGACACGGAAAGGCCAGAACTGCTGGAAGCAAAAAAATATCTTGGCCGAAAATAAATATAGACGTAGCTCGCGGCACGACTGAAGTCATGCCCTGACACAAAGGCGGAAAGCGCACAGCCAGGAGTGGCTGTGCTACTTGAGCGCGCTGACGTTTACGCCCGCTTCGCGAAGGGTCTTGGCGACTTGCGCAGCGATTTGGGGGGAGCCGGGGGTGTCGCTGTGGATGCATAGGGTGTCAGCGTGCAAGGCCACTTCCGAGCCGTCGCGGGCCACGACTTTGCCTTGAACGATGGTCACGGCTTGTTGCGCCGCTTCGGCGGGATCGTGGATTAGCGCGTCGGGGTGTTTGCGGGAGCGCAGGGTGCCGTCGGGTTCGTAGCGGCGGTCGGCGAAGGCTTCCGCGGCAACTGCGAAGCCGCTTTCGCGGAACACTTCGAGCATCGGCGAACCCGCAAGGCCAACCAGTACAACCTGCTGCGACCAGCGGGCCACGCCTACGGCAATGGCGCGGGCGAGCTGGCGACTGCGAACGGCTTGGTTATACAGCGCGCCGTGAGGTTTCACGTGGGTGATGTTTGCGTGGTAGCGCGCGGCAACTTCCGCTAAGGCATGAACTTGCCCGTAAACGGAAGCGGCGACTTCGTGGAGAGAGAGATTCAGTTCGATGCGGCCGAAATTGGCGCGATCGGCATAACCGGGATGCGCGCCGATGGCGAGTTTGTTGCGTAATGCCTGCTGGATGGTTGTGGCCATCGTTTGCTCATCGCCAGCGTGGCCGCCGCAGGCGATGTTCACAGAGGTGATCGAGCGCATGAGGGCTTCCTGCGTGCCGTCAGCGATGGCCTCGGGCACTTCGCCCAGGTCGCAATTCAAGTCGATGCGGTGCATTCAATTACCGGCAAAAACGGAAATGACGTTTCGGCTTTATTTGGCGCGCGAGCTTGCCGTCGCCACTAAGACTCTGGGGTTGTTCTTCGCGATGTCGAGCAAGCGCAGTGCGGTGCTCTGCGGCTTGCGAGTCCCCTGTTCCCAACTCTGTACCGCTTTCGGGCTGACGCACAGAAAACGAGCAAATGCTGCCTGACTCGCGTGCAAGGACTCTCGGACCCGGCGAATCTCTTTGGGTTTCATGTCTTTCGGGGGCGGGGCGACCTCCGTCACCCGCAAATCAACCTTCTCGCCGCGCTCGTATACCTGCGCATCCGCAAGAGCCTGGCGCAGTTCATTAAAAATGTTTACCTTCTTTTTTGCCATGGTGTGAAACCTCCTACAATCGTTTCAGGTCCGCAGTCATCTTTCGGAGCGCCTTTCGCTGGTCGTTGTCCAGGTCATCTTGCTCATCTTTGTCCAGTAGATATAACAGGTGAATGTGCTCCTTATGCTCCAAATAAATGAACAGATAGCGAAACCCGCCCCTCTTGCCTTTGCCACGCGCCGGATTCGACGCTCGCGCCTTACGTACCCCGCCAGTTCCTTTGACTGTGTTTCCGCGTTCGGGATTCTCAATCAACTCGTCCTGTATCTGCCGAAGTAGATCATCTGCGGAAGCGCCCTGGCTAAACGCGTGAGCCGGTGCGTAAACACTTGGGATTCTATGAATACCACAGTGTGGTATGTACCACAGCGTAGGACCTAGTGTCAATAGTCCGCAACCAATCCAGCCGGGAAGAGCTACTATCCGAGTTCACGTATGCAGGGAGGATTGGCGGCGAGCTAAACGCCGCCCGTAGGGCGCCTAATCTATTCTGGAGGAAGGCGAGGGCGGAGTTTACCCGCGGCGAGGGCATCCAGAGCGCGGAAGCGCGCGGCAAGCTCCACGTCGGTTAGGCGGCGCTCGCGACGCAGCCACCTGAGAAAATCCGCCGCGGGGAGATCGTTTTTCTGGAAGTTGCACTCCTGACAGCAGATAACCAGGTTGCGCCAGGAATTGTCCCCGAACTTTGCAAGCGGGACGACGTGATCCAGGCAGCGAGTTGCGGGAGTAACGCGGCTCAGGCAATAAAAGCAGCGGCCCTCTTCTCGGGCGTGAATGGCCCGGCGCAGCCCCGGAGATTTCAGGAAGTCGAGGTTGTCGAGATCGAACGCGTGAGTCCGGCTTAGGGCGCGGCGCGGGATCCGGTCTGGGCGAGCGGCACGAACCTCGTTGGGAACGCGCACCTCGACCATATGACCCTCCCTGCTGCGTTGCACCAGGCGCAAGACGCGGTGCCCGATGAGACGGCGCACAGCCTCGCGGACGGTCGTTATGGAGAGATCCGTACCACGAGCGAGCCAAAGGATGGAGAATTGCAGCCGAAGCTTTCCCTCCAGGCGGCTGTGGCGGAGGAGATGAGAGTAGACCGCCCGGTCGATGAGGGACAGGTGCAGACGAGGGACTAGGTGGTCCTCGAACTGTTTCCACACCTGTTCGGCATTGGTTTTTTTCGTTGTCATGGTTCAGTCCAGAAGAAGAATTGGTTCTTGGCAGTTGGCTAAGAAACCGACCCGAGCGTAGGGGGCGCGCGACACCCGTCGTAGCGGCGAGCTTGCCCCGCCATCTGTGCTTGCGTTTGCGATGTTTATAGCGGCCGCGGGACGAGGTAAGAGGCAAGACGACTCGGTCCTGTGTCAGGGCACGACTTTAGTCGTGCCGCAAGCGACCCAACTTCAACGCAGCTTTAGCCGCTGGGGCACCCTTTCCAAAATCTCGACGGCGGCGCATGCGTTGCAGAGGAAGGCGCGGGGAAGCTCAAATAAAAAAAGCCCCGAACTAGTCGGGGCGTAGTTTTTTACGAGGATTAGTATCTCACGGGTAGGCATGGGTTGTCAAGAAGAAAATTGGTACTAGGCTCAGGTTGAATTTTCTTGATTCGTGACACAAGGGGTCAAAATTCAAACTGGCCCAGTACAAGAACATTCAACTCGATCATCCGACGGAGGCTTCGTATCAGGGCACGAGTTCCCTCGTGCCGCAACGCCCAAGAAGGCAGAGCTTCGTGTCAGGGCTTTTAGCCGCGCCGTAACTGCTTCACCCGACTACGGGCTTTAGCCCCTGTCAGCACCCGGAAAGATAAAAGATAAATGCTGCGCCGCGCCAAGTGTCATGTTGCGCGTCTGCGCGAAACATCCCTCTGCTCGAATTTCTGAGCGAAATGGCCGCCGCGTCGGGGCGCCGCATCCTTCGCGTTTAAGGCGCGCCGTTTGCGCTCCGCTTGTGATTTCCAGACGTGCAGATGTTTCCTTCGTAGCAGCGAACTTGTCTCGCCATCCTCAGGTCTTCGCTACGCTACTTGCGAGTGTTTTCTTCGAGTGCGGCTTGTCCCGAGCGAAGCCGAGGGGCAAACTTGTTTAGCCTGAGCCTGCTGAAGGGCTGCCGCTTTTGAGGCGTAGCAGGGCATGGTGAAGTCACTCCCCAATGCCAAATTGCAGCTTCCGCTGATGACCGAAAAATTCGAGTACGTCTCGTTAGAGAAGCGTTTTCGGCGGCTTCGCAAGGTGCCCGCCGTTTTTCTTTTGGAGCGAAATCTGGAATTACGCATCGGGAGCGATCCAAAAGATCCGACTACTGGACGTTCGCTCGGGCAATAAGAAGCTCTGAAAAATGTTTGGCGATAGTGTCGAGTTGTTCGTTGATTTCAGTTGTGTGGCGCCTAATCGGGTTCTCGACAAACATAATTTCGTTCCAGGGTAGCATGGCGATGTCTTTCGTTTCGCGATCAAACGCATTGCTCCAAAACACGCCGGCTACGTTGTAGCAGCGACGCTTGAGGATGCGAATCACGCTGGAAATTTCCGTGGCAGCGTTGCGATTGCTATGCGATGAGAGGATGCATACGTCAGCGTCCTTAAAAAAATGCTTGAAGTAATATTCCACGGATTTGTATTCGGAACGTTTTTCCTGAAAGCTGCGATTGCAAGTGAAAATCGAGAGAAAGCCCTTTGGTGCTCGTGGATGTTCAACCGCAGTGACAACATTTAGTCGAAGGCGCGCATAACGTCTGCCACAAAGGTGCCAAAGTAGGTCCCTCTGAAAAGACGTTTTGCCAGTGTTGTTGTGGCCCACGAGAATGTAAGCCCAATGAGAAAACACAAACGCTCACTCGTTCAGTAAAGTTGGACCTTAGCTAGTCGCGGGAGCATACCACTTTTGCATTACTCTGCGTTCAGAACTTGAGTCGGCTGGGATAGACCAACTTACCCTTTCCATCGAACATTAGCTTGAACACCTCGTCGAAGTAGTGATCTATTAGTTTATCACCTTCGGCAATATTACGTTTTATCCAAGCGCGCCACCGCTTCCGGGTCTTCCTGTACTCGGACTCGTAGAACTTCTTGAAAGCCCGCTTAATCTTATCGTCCGGCATCAGGGTATAGAAGTTGATGGTGTGGAGGCGGTCGATCTTTGTGTCCGACAGTCTCCATCTGTGTACGTGGCTCCCCCGGATCGCGATTACGCTTTTCATCGAATCGATCACGAGCGCGTTAAGCGCGGCGCACGTGGCCTTAATCTGGGGTAGGCGCGGGTCCATTCTGTGCTGGCGCTCGACGAACTTTAGAAACTGCACTAGCCTCTCCTGCAGAATATAGAGCTCTTGTAGGAAGGACTCGACATAGAACTGGAGATGTCGGTGCTTGGCGATCTGCGTTTTGCGATAAGGGAATCTTCCGATGTAGAACTCGACCTCTCTCATCGTCTCGAGCGACCTGTCAATTTCCGAGACATGGTGCAACAGCCATTGATGGTATCTTGAGCGGCCGGTTGGCTTGTTGAGTGGGGTCGGTGGGCCAAGCTCGAACATGTCCTTGTGGATCTCGTGCATGAGGAGCTTCGCCTTCTTCGATCTGAGCAAGCGCATCATGGCCGGCCTTCCATCATTCACGATTGCCATCTGAAACTTCTGGAGCCCCTTTAGTGAGGAGAGCTTGTGAGCGGCCATTCGCTCGCTATTTTACTCCTTCCTCTGTAGCCGCTCCTCGGCGGTGTCACTCATGTCGCAATTCAGGTCGATGCGGTGCATGCCACAACGAGCTCCTCTGAGGCCAGGAGCCTCTCCTGTTCCAGCAAAAGAGAATGTGCCGCTTCCCAGTCCATGCGTTCAAAGTGGATCTCATCTCGCGGGCGAAGCTGGCCGAGGCTCGAGAGATCCGCGGAGATGATGTTCGCAATCTTCGCATAGCCGCCGGTGGTTTGTTGCTCAACAAAGAGGATGATGGGCGCGCCACCTGCGGTGATTTGCACGGCGCCGAGGGAGACGCCTTCGGTAATCATTTGTCCCTCGGAGCCATCCGCTATTGGAGGACCTTCGAGGCGGAGGCCCATGCGATTGGATTCCTCCGCGACGCGGTAGGCGCTGCCATAGAACAATGCCTGGGACGCGGCGGGAAACCAATCGCTCTGCGGGCCGGGAGTGACCCGCAGGGTCTTGCGAGGCGCGAGCTTTTGCAGCGCCTGGGGAGCTACGCTTCGCTTTCGATACGTGTGGCGCGGTGAGCCGATTTGCAAGACGTCGCCTTTGCGCAGTGCCCTGCCTTCGTGACCGCCGAGTCCGCTCAAGAGGTGGGTTGAGGCGCTGCCCAGAAACGGTTTCACCGTGATTCCACCATGGACGCATAAATACGAGCGAGCGCCGGTGCGTGTGGCGCCGAGGCGAAGGGTTTGCCTCGGTTTGACAAGGACGGACGTCCAAACGGAGATCGGCGCTTGGTCTAAAGTCGCGCTGAAGTCAGAGCCGGTCAGCGCGATGACTGCGCCCTCCGGAAAGAGAAATGTGCCGCCGAGGAGAGTCATCTCCAGTCCGGCGGCCCCGTCTGGGTTGCCGACCAATCGATTTCCCAAGCGAAGAGCGATGGGATCGGCGGCACCAGAGGGGGAAACCCCCAGAGGGCCAAAGCCTTCTCGTCCTAGATCTTGCACGGTAGTGAGTAGGCCGGGCGCCAGCACCTGGATTACGTTCATGCGTGCTGCAGCTCCGCGAAACGCTGGGGTGATATGGGGTCGAAGCGCACACGGTCCCCAATCGAGAGCAGGCTCAACTCCTTTTGGTCGGGCTGGAAGATGGAAAGTGGAGTTCGCCCAAGCAATCGCCAGCCGCCTGGTGTCGCAACAGGGTATACGCCGGTTTGATTGCCGGCGATCCCAACACTTCCAGCAGGGACACTGCGGCGCGGCGTCGTCAGGCGCGATGTGGCGAGAGCTTCGGGCAATTCGCCAAGATAGGCGAAACCGGGCACGAACCCTAGAAAATAGACGAGATACGTCGTCGAGGAATGCAGTTCGACGACACGGTCAGGAGTTATCCCGTGCAGCGCGCTCACTTCGTTCAGGTCTGGACCGTATTCGCCTCCATAGCAGACGGGGATTTCCACTTCACGGGGCCATGGGAGCTTCAAATCTCCAAGACGGTGGAGACTTTGCGTCAGAATTCGTTCCAATTTGTCGTGACTGACTTGCAGCGGATCGAACTTGACCAGCAAGGAGCAATACGCCGGATGAAGATTGAGAACAGACGGAATGGGTTCCATCTCGAGCAGCCGCAGGAGTTTTCGGACATGTTCATGCGCCTTGAGGCTGATTTGATGGCCGAAGTAAATGAGCAAGGATTGATCGCTGGCGCGTTCGAATTGCGCGCCTTCAGGCAGGAACGTAGGCATGCTGCGAAAGTATAGCGCCACAGCGCGCAGAAAACTTGGGCGCTGCGGCGCGCTTGCGGAAATCAGGCGATATGACGCTTACTTCATTTGCTTGAAGGTAAGCGGGAACTCGAATGAAGTGCGTTCAATGGGAATCCGCAACATCAATTCCGGAGGGTTCTTCGCGCCATCGAACCACACCGCGCCGGAAAGCATCTCGGTTGGGGGGATCACGCCGGGTTTGAGCGCCAGAGCTTGGACTTGCTTGGAATAATTGAGCAGCGTTCGCTTTCCCTGAGCGTCAAGAGCGTCACTCTCGGCATCCTGCTGGGAAAGAAGATAATTTGGCGAGGACAGGCTCGGGTCCGTTGGTGTGCGATAACTTAAGATCAAAGCCTCAGTGTCTCTGGAGGAATGGAATTTGGCGTAGGCCGGTATAGGATTGGGAGTGGCGTTGGCTTGGCTCCAGAGCACCTGGTGAGTGGCATTCTTGGCGAGTTCCGCGGGGTCGTTATAAAAGAGCGGCTTTCCATTGGGTCCAATCTCGTCCAGGATAAATTTGGAGGGGTCGACCGCGAGCGGCGCAGGGCTGTGGTTTGCGATAGCAACCTGGGCACGAAACTTCCAACCAGTATCATACAGAGACACCTGGACAGTCACACCGTCAAGGCTGATGGATTCCACCAAACTGCCATCGCTGCTCACGAATTGATTGCAGCCCTGGATTCCGTCGCCCCAGCGGGCCACGCCATTCTTTAAGGTGGAAGGATCGAGAGTTCTGCGCGGAGGAGCCACCTTCTTCAAGTACATTGAGGCGATATAGCCACTCTGGCCGCCTGCTGTTTGGATATTCACTGTGTAACCGTCAGCTCCGGAAAGAACGAGGACTGGTTCGCCACATCTTACGTTGGCGACGATATTCAGCGGGAGGGCCTGCTCCTGGTCGGCGGTAATGGGCACGGTGGAGATACCGTGACAGGCGACCCTGCGGAGTGCGGCGGGATTCGCGCCTCGGAATGGCGGCGCGGAAGCGTCTTGCGCGCGCGCCAGAGATACAATTAGCAGCCCGGCTAACGCACACCCTAAGAAAAGATTGCGGGACATGGCCAACCCCTTCGCCTAGACATTGGAAGCTTGAAAAACGAGCCTTTCAGCGTATTTTCAATTTTGGGAAAGAAGTGCGTCCATAGAACCTGAGGACAGGTGTGCTTGACCCGGCAGTACCCGACACGCTTTCCAATGGGAGCGGCGGTTCGGAATGTTGCAGACTGGCGCTCTTGGGCTACAATCCAGTTCGATTGAGGGGTGTCTGAGCAAATGAACAAAAGAATGAGCAGGTTCAGCTTGATGGCAATATCGCTCCTTTGGAGTGGGATTATCGCCAGGGGGCAAACGCAGGGCGCGACGAACGCTAATTCGAATGCCGATTGCGCGGACGTGGCGGCGACGACCGCCAAACTGTCGCGCGCCGAAGCCACCCTGGCGGACTGGCCCAACCTCGCGCGCTATCAAGGGGCCAATGTGAAGGTGGAACAACCGGAAATAAAAGAGCAGCGGGTGGTTTTCATGGGCGATTCCATCACGGATGGATGGACGAACCCGGAGTATGGCGGGTTTTTTCCCGGCAAGCCGTATATCGATCGCGGGATTAGCGGACAAACAACTCCGCAGATGTTGATTCGTTTTCGTCCCGATGTGATCGCGTTGCGACCGAAGGTCGTGGTGATTCTTGCGGGAACGAATGATATTGCCGGCAATACCGGCCCCATGACGCTAGGACAAATTGAGGATAATTTGGCGTCTATGGCCGAACTTGGGCGGTCCAATGCGATTCGCGTCGTACTCGCTTCGGTGCTTCCGGTCAGCAACTATGGGCATGACCGGCAAGGGAATCCAATCGACATGCGGATCAACCACCCGCCAGAAAAGATCCTGGAGCTGAACGCGTGGATCAAGAAATACGCAAGGGAGAAAAAAGAGGTGTATCTCGACTATTTTTCCGCGATGGTGGATGAGCAAGGGCTGTTGCGCAAGGAACTTAGTGGAGATGGGCTGCACCCGAACGCCAAAGGCTATGAGGTAATGTCACCGCTGGCCGAGCAGGGAATCCAGGCGGCGCTGAAGAAGCATAACTGAGGTGTGTGGCGCGAAGAGATTGTCGCGTCACCACTGGGACACGCTGTAACAAGTCTATAACTTGACCGGAGGGGAGCGCTAGGTTAGGGTGTAATTAGTTTCTCCGTGAGTTGGCCCTCCACAAATCGATGAGTATTTAGAGGGAGCGGTCATACCGTAAGAGGAGGAATCTCATCGGTCACCCAGCTTCTGTAACAGGCAATCTCCCCCCGACTTGGATGCGACGTACCATTCACATTTCCGGACAAATTGAACCGTTCTTTGGCACCTTGGACGAAAACGTGCGCCTGCTGGAGGACTCACTGCAGGTGCGCACGCATTTGCACGATACGCGGCTGACGATTGAGGGAAGACAAGACCAGGTCGATCAGGCGGTGAAAATCGTGGAGGAATATAACCATTTGACGCGGAATGGACGAACGCTATCCAGCTCTGAGGTGAAATCGTTGGTACGTGTGGCCACCGAGGAGCCCCACGAGTCGCCGCGGGGCATGTTCGAGCACGGGCGCACGCGCTCTTTTGGCAAGAAGATGGTCACGCCGAAGAACGCCAGCCAGCGCCGGTACATGGAGGACATTGAGAAGCACGACATGATGTTTGCCGTCGGGCCGGGCGGCACGGGCAAAACGTATATCGCCGTAGCCATGGCGGTGAGCGCGCTGTTGACGAAACAGGTGAATCGCATCATTTTGGCACGGCCGGCGGTGGAAGCGGGCGAACGACTAGGCTTTTTGCCGGGCACTTTACAGCAGAAAATCGATCCGTACATGCGGCCGCTGTACGACGCGCTGTACGACATGCTGGATGCCGACAAGCTCGAGCGCTTTCTGGAGAAAGGTATTATTGAGGTAGCGCCGCTGGCGTTCATGCGCGGGCGTACGCTGAACGATTCCTTTGTGATTCTGGATGAGGCGCAAAACACGACCAGCGAACAGATGAAGATGTTTTTGACGCGGCTGGGGTTCAACTCCAAGGCGGTGGTCACCGGGGACGTCACGCAGATTGATTTGCCGGCAGGAAAGAAATCCGGATTGATCGAGGCTCTGGAGGTTTGCGGGAAGATCGAAGGAATCGGAGTGGCGCAGTTCAACGAGAAGGACGTGGTGCGGCACAACCTGGTGCAGCAGATCATACGGGCTTACGAAGAATACGATGGCGCACAGCCGCAGCGTAACAGCGGCGCAAACGGCAAATCCGACGTTCGCGGCGGGTCCGAGAGAGAACCGACTAAAGAAACTTTGCGAGGATGATCCTGGACCGCCAGCGGACGGTGCGCATAGCGCTGCGGCCGCTGGAATTGTTCTTGAGCCGTGTGCGCGGGGCTCTCGGTCTGCGGAAGATGGATGCCACCATCTGCTTCGTGAGCGACGCGGAGATCGCGCGGATGAACGAGGGGTTTCGCGGGAAACGGGGGCCCACCGACGTGCTGTCCTTTCCGGCTGTCCAGCGGCGCCGCCCGGTTCGGCTACGGGAATCCGCCAGGGGCAAGAAACGCGCGGTCCGCGGCGGCAAAGGACGTAAGCGTCACAGGACGCTCCAAGATCTCGGCGACATCGCCATTGCGCCGGCTACGGCGCGCCGCAACGCGAGGCGGGAGGGACGTACGTTGCGGAACGAGCTGCGAATTCTCATCCTTCACGGCGTGCTTCATTTACTTGGCTACGACCACGAAACGGACCGGGGACAAATGAACCGCCTCGAGCAACGTTTGCGGCGAAGGCTTGGTCTCGCGTGAACTTCTACCCTTGGGCCTACGCGCTGGGAACCTTGCTGCTGGCGCTCGGCCTGCCAATCTTCTCTTATCTCACGCTGATTTATCGCGAGCTCGGCCGCATGAACACAGGACGCATCCACCAACACTTGGAGATTTTTGAGGCGGAAATCGAGCCGAGGTTGAAGATCAACCGGCGCAGCGGCGGCCGGACATTCCGGATCCTGGGGCATTTTTGGCTGGCGTTTTTGGTTTTGGAGACGACTCGTGGAATCGTGTATTTCGTCCCGGGGACGTGGGAATCGGTGGTGGAGTTTATCGTATTCCTCAGCCTCGAAGTCGTCATCCTCATGCATTTCCTGCCAGACATGCTGCTGTACCGAACCACGGGCCGCTGGCTGGTGCCGCTTTTGCCGGTGATTCGAGCGGCCATGTGGCTGGTGTGGCCGGTGCGGGTCTTTCTGGAAGGCGCGGAATCGTTGGCACGAATCGCAGAACACGAACGCGAGCAGACCGGCGAGCAGCGCACGGAGGAGGGAATTGAAGCATTGGTCGAGCAGGCTGAGGAAGAGGGAATCATCGAGCCGGAGCAAGGCGAGCTGATCGAGCAAGTTGTGGAGTTCAGCGACAAGCGCGTGCGGGAAGTGATGACCCCACGCCCGGACATCGTGGCCATTGCCGCCGACGCTACGCTCGAGGAATTTCACGCGAAAATTGTGGAGACGCGTTTCGCGCGCATGCCGGTTTACGAGAAATCGCTGGATGACATTTTGGGCGTGGTCTACGCACAAGACTTGCTGCATATCGCGGACCAAGATTTGCCGAAGCGAAAGGTGCGCGAGATTGCGCACGCGACGATGTTCATGCCGGAGACGAAAGCAGGTTCCGAGCTGTTGCGCGAAATGCGCCAGAAGAGCCAGCCCATGGCGATCGTCATCGACGAGCACGGGTTGGTCGCAGGCCTGGCGACGGTGGAAGATCTTGTGGAGGAAATTGTCGGAGAGAGCGGCCGCGACGACAGGCAACCGGCGCCTGACGTGGTCCGCGAAGCAGACGGCGGTTTGGTGATGCGCGGCAGCATGGCCATCGGAGATGTTGAGGAGCTTCTCGGTGTGCACTTCGGTAAAAAGTCTGACGAAGCGGTGACGACGATTGCGGGACTATTGAGCCACGTTTCCGGTAAAGTTCCTGCCCCTGGGGACAAAGTCGATTTGGAGGGCTATCACTTCGAGGTCCTGGAAGCCAATCAGCGCAAAGTGTTACGACTGAGAATTCGGAAGAGGCCGGCGGCAAGCGTTTCCGCCTGACGGTAAAGGCCGGTTTCGCAGAACTACAAAAGTTTAGTTGAGGGAGGAAAGATGCGCGGAAGGGTGCGTCTGCATACCGCGTTCGTGTTGTTGCTGAGCGGCTTGTTTTGGCGAACGGACCCGGTGCGAGCGCAACGATTGGCCACGCCGCCTGCCGCGGAGGTTGACATGCAGTGGGGTGTGAAGGTGCCCATGCGTGACGGCGTTTCGTTGAATGCCACGGTGCTGCGGCCGCATGGGCAAAAAGAAGCGCTGCCTGTGGTCTTCACGCTCACGCCCTACATTGCCGACAGCTATCTCGACCGCGCGACATATTTTGCGCAGCACGGATATGTGTACGCACTCGTGGACGTGCGCGGGCGGGGGAACTCTGGCGGAACATTCGCGCCCTTCGAGAATGACGCCCGGGATGGCTACGATATCGTGGAATGGTTCGCGAAGCAGCCCTGGTGCGATGGCAAAGTGGCGATGTGGGGTGGCTCTTACGCGGGATTTGACCAGTGGGCGACGCTGAAGGAATTTCCTCCGCATTTGGCGACCATCGTTCCTGCCGCGGCAGCGCATGCCGGCGTGGACTTTCCGTATGACTCCAACGTGGCCTCGCTGTATCTGATGCAATGGCTTTCCTTCACAAGCGGCGTCACCGGCAATGCGAAGCTTTTCGGCGAGGAAAGCTTCTGGGGATCCAAATGGCGGGACATTTATCGCAATCACCTGCCTTTCAATCAGCTTGACGTTCTCGTGGGCAATCCATCCGCAACGTTTCACAAATGGTTGGCTCATCCGACGCCGGACGCGTTCTTCGATTCGTTAGCGCCCTCGCAGGAGGACTATAAGAAGATTCACATCCCGATCCTGACGATCACCGGGAGTTATGATGGCGATCAAGCCGGGGCAATGACTTATTACCGGCGTCATATGGAGTACGGCACGAACGAGGCTAAGGCGCGCCACTATCTGGTGATCGGGCCGTGGGATCACGCGGGAACCCGGACGCCGAACCGGGATGTCGGTGGGCTAAAGTTTGGCGAAGCCAGCTTGGTCGATCTGAACAAATTGCATTTGGATTGGTATGACTGGACGATGAAGAGCGGGGCGCGGCCAGGATTTCTGGAGAAGCGTGTGATGTACTACGTCATGGCTGAAGACAAATGGAAGTCCGCGGACACTCTGGAAGGTGCGGCGAATGACAAGCTGAAGCTGGCGCTGGGCTCCGCGGGAACTGCGGCTGACGTTTTTCAGTCAGGGTGGCTAAGCGCGGAGACGCGAGCCGGCAGCAACGCCGATCATTTTGTCTACGACCCATTGGATACGCGGCCTGGCGAGAAGGAACTGTTCAGCGATCCGGCGTATCTGACCTCGCAGCGCGAGGCGCTCAATGTTATGGGGAGGGGCGTTGTCTATCACAGCGCGCCGCTGGAACGCGATACCGAAGTGACGGGTTACGCAAAATTGCGGGTTTGGTTGTCGATGGATGTCCCGGATACCGATCTCCTCGCAAGTATCTCTGAAATTCGCGAGGACGGCGGCCTGGTTGCACTAACCGGTGCGGTCATGCGCGCGCGCTATCGCCATTCGCTACGCGCAGCCGAGCTCGTGCCGCTAAACAAGCCAGAACTTTACGAATTCCAGAATTTCATGTGGTTTTCGCGGCGACTGCAGAAGGGTAGTAGGATTCGTCTGCTGCTGGAGTGCCCGAATTCGATCCAACTCGAAAAAAATTACAACAGCGGGGGAGACGTGGCCGCCGAATCGGGCAAGGATGCCAAAACCGCGAACGTCACCGTACTCCATGACCCAGAACATCGCAGCGAATTGGAATTGCCAATAGCCAAGCCGTGACAAAGCCAAAAGAAGCGATTAGAGGAGCCTCGAAGCCCGGTTTCCGAGCGGGATTTGGCGCCATTGTGGGCCGGCCCAATGCAGGCAAATCCACGCTGTTGAACCGCCTGGTTGGGCAGAAGGTGGCGATCGTCGCGTCCAAGCCGCAAACCACACGGAACCGGATTCAGGGAATTGTGAGCAATCCAAGGGGGCAGGTAGTCTTGATTGATACGCCCGGTCTGCACGAGCCCAATTCAGCGCTCGGTCGGCAGATGATGAAGGAAGTTGCGGCGGCGTTAGAGGGCATCGATCTGCTTCTCTTGATGGTGGATGCTAGCGCGCCTCAGACGCACACGGATGCGCTGCTCTTGGAAAAAGCCAAACGTTTCGCGGGAAAGACCATGCTGGTGCTGAATAAAGTCGATGCGGTCCCGAAAGCAAAATTGCTGCCGATGATCGATACATTTCAAAAGATTTTTGAGTTCTCCGCCATTGTGCCCATCTCGGCCTTGAAAGGATCCGGGTGTGACGCGCTGCTGGAAGAAATCCTGCGGCGAGTACCGGAACACGAGCCCTATTTCCCGGAGGACCAAGTCACGGATCAGCCGGAGAGGTTCCTGGCTGCGGAGATCGTCCGGGAGAAGGCCATCGCGCTGACCTATCATGAAGTTCCACACGCCGTGGGCGTCATGGTGGACAAATTTGAGGAGAAACCGGGGCTTTTGCGCATTGAAGCGACACTGCACGTGGAACGCGATTCCCAGAAGAAAATCCTGATCGGCCACAAAGGGGCGATGCTGAAGAAAATCGGAACGGAGGCCAGAAAAGAGTTGGAATCACTGCTGGGGACAAAAATCTTTCTTGGACTTTACGCCAAGGTTGCGCCGGGATGGCGCGACAACCCGCAAAAAGTACGCGAGTTGGACTGGCACTTCCAACTGGAAGGCTTGAGCGAAGCTCAGGGGAACGAGCCGGAGAGCGAGCCTGAGAATGGAGGCGGCGAGACCGGCTAGTCCGGCGCGGCGATTCCCAGAGATTTCATTTTGCGGTAAAGATGGCTGCGTTCGAGACCCAATGCTGAGGCGGTTTGCGTCATGTTCCAGCGGTGCTCCTGCAGCTTGCGAAGGATGAATTCGCGCTCGTAGGCGCTGCGGGCTTCGTGCAGCGTGGAATACGGTTGCTGTGGGCTTTCGGAGACGCCGCGGAACAGCTCTGGAGGAAGGTGGTGTGGCTCGATACGCGCTTGCGGGCAAACGATCACCAGCCGCTCCACTAAATTGCGCAACTCGCGCACGTTTCCGGGCCAGGGATAGCGCAACAGAACGTCCATCGCAGGATCGCTGAGCTCGCGCGTTTTCTTTCCGTAGGTGGAGCTGAATTCATTCAGGAAAAAGCGCGCGAGGATCGGAACATCTTCCTTGCGATCGCGAAGGGGCGGAACGAAAAAGGGGATGACGTTCAGGCGGTAGAAAAGATCCTGCCGGAACGCTCCACGGGTAATCTCCTGTTCGAGATTTTTGTTGGTGGCGGCGAGCACGCGGACGTCTACGGTTACAGTTTGGCTCGAACCCACCGGTTCAAAACGTTGCTCCTCCAATACGCGCAAAACCTTGGATTGCGTGCGCAAGCTCATATCCCCAACTTCATCGAGAAAGAGCGTGCCCCCATCGGCCTTGCGAAACTTTCCGATCTTATCCTCGCTCGCGCCGGTAAAGCTTCCTTTCACGTGGCCGAAAAGCTCGGATTCGATAAGTTCCTCGGGAATGGCCGCGCAGTTCACCTCCACAAAAGGCCCATTGCCGCGCAACCCGGCGGCGTGCAAGGCGCGCGCAACAAGCTCTTTGCCGGTGCCGCTCTCGCCGTAAATGAGCACGCGGCCATTGGTTGGCGCGGTGACGGCAATCTGCTGGCGGAGAGCTTTCATGGGAACGCTTTCGCCGATCACCTGGTAGCGATGGCCAAGTTCGCTGCGGAGTACCTGGTTTTCCTCTAACAGACGCCGCTGCTGAATGGCGTTACGCACCAGCACGATGATTTTTTCCAGTGAGAGCGGCTTTTCGATGAAGTCGAAGGCTCCGAGTTTGGTGGCGCGTACGGCGGTTTCAATCGTGCCGTGTCCGGAAATCATGATCACGGCAGGGGGGTGAGCGGAGGCCTGAATCCGGCTGAGCGCCTCGAGGCCGTCCATTCCCGGCAGCCAGACATCCAGCAACACGACCTCAAATTCCCCGCCGGCAGTGCGTTCCAAAGCTTCCTCGGCTGAAGCGACGGAAGCGACGTGGTAACCCTCATCCTGCAAAATCGAAGAAAGCGATTCGCGGATTCCAGCTTCATCGTCGACAACCAGCAGATTCGGACGGTGGCTCATGAGGAGGTAGGGACCCCATTACGCTCGGGAGTGGAGGCCGCAACGGCCTCGGCGACGGGGAGTTCCACAATAAATCGTGAGCCAATGGGAAAATTATCTTCTACGTGGATCGTGCCGCTGTGTTCGGCAACAATGCGGGCGGCGATGGCAAGACCGAGCCCGGTACCCCGGTCTTTCGTCGAGAAGTGGGGAAGGAAGAGCTTATCTTTGTCTTCCGGGGAGATTCCGTGGCCAGTGTCTTCGACGCGAATCTCGACAGCTTCGGCATCACTGTGCGCGCGCGTCGACACGGTGATCTGTCTGACGGTTGCGGTTTCCAATGCTTCCGCAGCATTGTCGATCAGGTTGACCACCACGCTGCGCAACAGCCCAAGATCAGCGCGGATCGCCGGAAGATTTTCCGCCAGCGTGGTCTTGAGAGTAATGCCGTCGAGGCGGCCGGAGAACACCTCGAGCGCCTCGTGAACCACCGTATTTGCGCTGGTGACCGTCAATTTGGCGGCGGGGAAGCGCACGAATTGCGAGAACTCGTTCACCAGGGCAGCCAGCGTGGCAACTTCGCGCTCAATCAATCGGGAGCATTCCTGGACCAGGCGGGTGAGTTCTACGTCGTGTGGCGCTGGGACGTCGAACGATTCGCGACGCTCCAGAAAACGGGCCAGGCGCTGGGACGAGAGTTGAATCGGCGTGAGCGGATTCTTGATCTCGTGCGCAATGCGGCGCGCAACTTCCTGCCAAGCGGCGGATTTCTGTGCCCGCAGAAGGTCCGTCAAATCGTCGATTACGACCACGTAGCCAGTATTTGCGCGGCGCGGGCCGAGCGAACTGACCGTTACGGCGGCATGCAGAAGGCGTCCGGCCACGACGGTCTCGATCTCGCGAGAAACGACGCCCATCCGCAAAGAGCGGCGCATCAAATGTTGCACCGTTCGTGAGGCTTCCGCGCCGAGCAGTTCGTCGAGCGAACGCGCATCTCTTGCGGCGCCTCCGAACATGCGGCTCACCGCGCCGTTCTTGCGGAGAATGGCGCCGTTGCCATCCAAGGAAATGACACCGGTAGGAATATTCTCGAGGACGGTTTCCATCAGTTGGCGGCGCCGCTCGAGTTCTTGTACGGCTTGCTGCAGGTTGCGGGTGAACTGGTCAATCTGCGCGCGGTTGTCGCGCAATTGGGTGGTCATGGCATTGAAGGAGCGGATCAGGACGCCGAGTTCGTCTTGAGCCTGTTCCGGCACCTGATAATCGAAGTTGCCGGAGGACACTTCGCGCGTACCCTCCGCAAGGGCCTGAATAGGCACGGTGACTTGCTTGGCGAGGAACAAAGCGATCCACATCACTGAAAAAAGCAGCAGCACGGTGAAGAATCCGAGAATCAAAAGCAATTGGCGCTTAAGCGCGCGCAGATTCTGTTTTTCCTTTTCATATTCTTGCGTTTGTTTTTGAATCAACGTAAATCGTGAGAGGAAATTGGGGCTAGTGCGGTAGCCAGTGGCGACGAATCCGCCTCCGGCCCCTATTTCGAGTACTGGGGCGCGCGCCACAAGGTAGTTTCTTCCCTCGGCTTCCCAGATTTCAGCGCCGCTGGGCAAAGTGCCGGTTTGAATTCCGAGTACCCCAGGCCGTTCGCAGTTCAGCGCGCTCAGGCTTTCCACTTTTTCGCATGCCACTCCGCCACGAACAGCCCTACCATTTTTGTCCAGGACCCAGAGTGCATCCACGCCGGATTCAAACGCGCTGCGGAGCATTTTCTCGGTGGGCCGCGACATATTCACTTGCGCCTGCAACGCTAACCGCCGCAGACGAGGCAGCGTAGAACGCCCAAGATCGTTTAGAAGGCTCTGTGTTTGCTCGGAGGCAATTTCAAGAGGGCGCGGGAACCAGCGACCCAGCGTGCGATTAAGGAGCGAATAGCTGACAAAAAACATGAACAGGACGGGAAGCAACGACAGCGCCATCGCGCCCACGACCATTTTGGTCTTGAATCGGACGCCAAGTTGTTCTTTTCTACGTTCCGCCCACAGGCGAACCAGGGTGCGCAAGAAGATGAGGCCGAACACGATGAGAGCGGCACTGATGAAGCTCGACACGGCAGACAACGCCATGACGGCACGCCAGTTTCCGGGCTCAAAGGGAACGTCGAGGGATCCAAAAGTAAAAACGACGCCGAGTAGCAGGCTGAGTAGAATGCCGCCAATGGCGAGGCTCCAGCGCTGTCTAGGGTCAAGGGAACTCATAAGGACCGCTTTATCTCTTCTGGCAACAAGTCATGCAAAGGACAATCGCGGCAGTTCGGATTTGATTTACGGCAGTATTCCTTGCCGGTACGAACGATAAGCGCATGGAGCTCGTTATATAGGGAAGCATTTTGGGGCAGATTTTGCTCAAAAAGCTTACGGATCTGTTCGTAGGACAGCTTTGTGTGTGCCAGCTGGTGCCGCTCCAGCATGCGACGCGTATAGGCGTCGACCACGAACACAGGGTGCTTGCCAGCGTAGAGCAGAATGGCGTCCGCGGTCTCCGGTCCGATGCCGCGAACGGCCAGAAGTTGTTGGCGCAACAATTCCGTCGGATTGCGAAACATTTTGGTGAGTGAGCCCGCATATTGCGCGCGCAGAAACTGCACGAAGGCCTTGAGGGTCTGGGCCTTTTGCCGGAAGTAGCCGGAAGGACGAAGCAGACGCGCCAATCGTGCACCGGAAACCGCCTCAATCGCCTCGGGAGTCAGTAATTTCTCGCGACGCAAATTAAAAAGGGCGCGCTCGACATTGACCCAAGCCGTATTTTGCGTGAGGATAGCGCCAAGAATGACCTCAAAGCGTGTGCGCGCGGGCCACCAATGCTGGGGACCGTAGGCGGCAAGAAGCCTGCGGTAATATCCGTAGAGGAGTGGTTCCGATGTGGGGTCTTCTTTTGGGTCTGAGGTGGCGACACTTTTTCCCAAGGGTCGCTCGCTATAACGAGGCTCCGGCAAGTGAACATGCGATGCCATCTTCATTTCGGAAGATAGCGAGCGCGCGGGTGCAAGTCAAGAATTGTCAACATCGTAGAGCTGGATTTCATTGTGTCTAGCTTTGCTCCGGTCATGTGGTTTTCGCCGACCTGCCCAACGGTACAGGTATTAGCCATTTCAGAACCGGCCAACAATTTCTGTCTGCCCTAGACCGCCGCATTTGGTAAGGTGAGCGATGGTTGGTATCGGGTAGGGAGTGCGCGGATGTCCGTCCGGCTAGGCGAAATACTGCTCAAAGAAAGTCTGATTACCCAGGAGCAACTCCAGAAGGCGCTGGAATTTCAGCGTACCAATGGAGGCAAGCTAGGAAGCTGCCTCACCAAGATGGGGTTCATCACGGACGACGACATCACCGGTGTGCTGTCCCGTCAGTATGGCGTTCCCTCCATAAATCTCAAGTTCTATGAGATCGACCCCAATGTCATTAAGCTGATTCCCCAAGATACCGCGGTTCGGTACCAGGTAATTCCGCTTTCGCGCGTCGGCTCGGTCCTGACCATCGCAATGACGGATCCCACCAACGTCTTTGCCATGGACGACATCAAGTTCATGACCGGATTTAACGTCGAACCGGTGGTGGCCTCGGAATCCGCGATCGGTGAAGCCATAACGCGGTTCTACGGCGGCTCCGACGCGGATCACGAAGAGCTCAGCAAGATGATGAAGGACCTCGTCGAGGACGAGGAGCTGGAGCTTGCGGCTGAGGAAGCCGAGCTGGATGCCGCCAGCCTGGAAAAAGCCGCTGAAGAAGCGCCAATCATCAAGCTCGTGAACTTGATTTTGACGGATTCTGTTAAGCGTGGAGCCAGCGATATTCACCTGGAGCCGTACGAGCTGGAGATGCGCGTGAGGTTCCGCATCGACGGCGTACTGCAGACGGTGATGAGTCCTCCGCTGAAGCTGAAGGACGCCATAACCAGCCGCTTAAAAATCATGGCCAAGCTGGATATCGCCGAGAAACGCCTGCCGCAAGACGGCCGCATCATGATCAAGTACCGCGCCGACGGCAAGAAAAAGGAATTGGACTTCCGCGTATCTACGGTCCCGACGCTGTACGGCGAAAAGATCGTTCTCCGCTTGCTGGACAAAGAAAATCTTCGTTTGGACATGACCAAGCTGGGCTTCGAGCCGGAGTCCCTCAAGAAATTCGAGCGCCAGATTTTGAAGCCGTACGGCATGGTGCTGGTCACCGGCCCAACGGGCTCCGGCAAAACCAACACGCTGTATTCGTCGGTTTCACGGTTGAACACCGTGGATACGAACATCATGACTGCCGAAGATCCAGTCGAGTTTCAGTTGGCTGGAATCAACCAAGTGCAAATGAAAGAGCAGATTGGGTTGAATTTCGCGGCCGCCCTCCGCGCCTTCCTGCGCCAGGACCCCAACATCATCCTGGTCGGCGAAATTCGCGACTTTGAAACCGCAGAAATCGCTGTGAAGGCCGCGCTTACCGGCCACTTAGTGCTTTCGACCTTGCACACCAACGATGCGCCGTCGACCATCAGCCGTCTGATGAATATGGGTATTGAGCCGTTCCTTGTGGCTACCTCGGTGAACTTGATCGCCGCGCAACGCTTGGTGCGCCGCATCTGCTCGAACTGCAAGGAAGAACTGGAAATACCGGAGCAGGCGCTGATTGACGCGGGCTATTCGCCGGAAGAAGCGAAGAAGACGAAAATTTACCACGGTAAGGGTTGCAATACCTGCAACAAGGGCGGTTACAAGGGGCGAACCGCTTTGTATGAGGTCATGGAGATCAATGACGAGTTGCGAGAACTCATTTTGGTCGGCGCTTCGGCGCTGGAGTTAAAGAAGAAGGCCATCGAGCAAGGAATGATCACTTTGCGGCGCAGTGGTTTGATCAAGGTGGCCCTGGGGATGACAACCATGGAAGAAGTGCTGCGCGAGACGGTTCTCTAGGAAAAAGGATGCAGGTATGCCTGGAATCACGCTGAGCGAGTTGCTGAAAAAGATGATCGAGATGGGAGGCAGCGACCTTCACATCACCACGAACAGCGCGCCGCGGGTGCGCGTACACGGCAAGCTTCGTCCCTTAGATATGCCGCCACTGACCGCGTC
>Ga0307479_10001156_pt1 | contig 23955 bp, 20 predicted proteins | sample atmos_gasesECM4C_FD_203743 | JGI IMG/M metagenome (GOLD analysis project Ga0307479, IMG submission 203743) | Hardwood forest soil microbial communities from Morgan-Monroe State Forest, Indiana, United States - atmos_gasesECM4C_515 | ecosystem: Environmental > Terrestrial > Soil > Temperate... | reverse complement strand
CTTGGAGATGGCGGCGCCCGAAGATGCGGCCCGGCTCCGCGCCGGCATCGGCCGCGCCGATTCCAACGTCGAAGAGCTGCGGGCCATCATTCGCCGCAGCGGCGCGCTGGATGCGACGCGCGCCGAGGCCGACCGCCTCTGCCAGCAGGCGCTGCGGGCGCTGGAGTCGCGAGCGATTCCGGCCCTGGCCGCCGAGCGACTGCGCGAGATTGCCAACTACGCCGTCCAGCGGGCGGGCTGAGCTTATCTGCCTCGACGACCGTCTGGTAACATTCGTGCGATGCGCGTGTGCCTGGTGGTGCTGGCTTGTGCTGCGTGCCATTCGGCCGGGCGCGGGCCCACCGACGGCGGGCCGAACAACGATGGCGGCCACGCGCTCCCCCTCCCCGGATTCGCGGCCGCCTGGCAGGTGGAGGACCCGGCCGAATTGATCACCGGCCCCTCCTCCGCCGGCCGGGTCGGCGACTGGGAGATCGCCAACGCGCGCGTCCGCTTCGTCATCGAGGGCGCGCACCCTTCCGACGGCTACGATCCGTACGGCTGCTCCGTGCTCGCCGCCGACCGCCAGCGCGACGCCAGCGTTCCCGGCGAGTCGCGCTGGGGCGAGGTGTGGATGGGCTTCAACTTCCGCGCCCCCGGCTGCGACCAGCTGCAGCTGGTCAACGACGGCCGCGACGGCCAGCCCGCCGTCCTGCGCGCCACCGGCCACGACGAATCGTCGCCCTTCATGGCCAGCCTCTTTCCGCAAGCGACGCAGCCGCCCCCTCTGCCGGCGACCATCTACCGCGAGTACCAGCTCGCCGCCGACCAGGACGCGATGCTCTTCAACCTCACCGTCCAGAACGACGGCACCAGCGACCTCACCATCAACAAGGCCTACCTGGGCATGGCCATGAACCGCGGCCTGCGCCACTGGGTGGACGGGAGTGGGTTCGACTTCGACTTCTCGGATCTGGCGAGAGTCAACACCAGCGCCGAGTTCTACGCCGCGGTGGGCGAGCGCATCAGCTACTCCATCCTCGAGCTGGAGGCGCCCTTCTCGCCCATCCTCAACTTCGCGCACGTGCTCATCGGGCAGTACCCGACAATGACCATCAAAGCCGGCCAGGCGGGCACGCTCCACTTCGCCGTCGGCGTGGGGACCGGCGACACCGGCACGCTGCAGGTCGCCCACGGCGAGGTGCGCGGCGCGCAGTCCGACGCCGTCCCGCTCTCGGGCAAGGTGATCGACGACAAGGGCGCGCCGGTGGCCCTAGCGCGGGTGCACGTGATGAACAGCGCGCAAACCCAGGCGGTGGCGTTCGCGCGCACCGCCGCCGACGGGAGCTGGACCTCGCCGGTGCCGGCCGGCAGCTACGCAGTCCGCGCGCTGGCCGACGACCGCCAGGGCAGCGGGGCGCAGATCATCGCCGTCCCGCAGACGGGCCTCATCGGCGTGACGCTGCAGCTGGGCGCCACCTCGCGCATCGACTGCGCCGCGACCGACGCGGCCGGCCACCCCATCCCGGCCAAGATCGTGCTCGAGCCGCGCAGCCCGCAGCGGCCGGCGCTGCCTGCCGCGCTCGGCGAGATGTGGGCGGCGCAGCCGATCGTCGTCTTCAGCGCCGACGGCACCGCCCGTGTGCCGGTGTTCCCCGGCTCCTGGCACGTCACCTTCTCGCACGGCTTCGAGTACGACGCGCCCACCACCGACGTGGACGCGCCCGCAGGCGGCAGCACCACCGCGAGCGGGACGCTCAACCACCTGGTCGACACCACCGGCTGGGTCTCGGGCGACTTCCACATCCACGCGCAGGGAAGCGCCGATGCCGACGACCTGCTCGGCCAGAAAGTGCTCGCCTTCGCCGGCGAGGGCGTGGAGGTGCCCGTCTCCACCGAGCACGAGTTCATCGGCGACTTCGGACCGGCCGCGCGCGCGCTCGGCCTTTCGCCCTTCATGCACACCATCGCCGGCACGGAACTGACCACCACCACCACCGGGCACTTCAACATCTTCCCGCTCGCGCAGGTGGCGGGCGCGCTCAATGCCGGCGGCTTCGTCTGGTACGACAAGACCATCCCGCAAGTCATGGCCGAGGCCAAGGCGCGGCTCACGCCCGACGGCGCGACGCCCATCGTGCAGATGAACCATCCGAGAACGGCAGGCATGGCCTATCTCGACGCGGTGGGTTTCGATCCGAATTCATTCTCCGCCGGCAACCTGCCCGGACAGTCGGCCAACTTCATGACCGCCTGGGACGCGATGGAGGTGTGGAACGGCCCGCCCTTCTACACCTTCGAGGGCTGCCAGGGCGCGCTGGCGGGCGACCTGAATTGCCTCGACCTGGCGCCATACCATCCCACCGCCTTCGACTGGTTCGCCTTCCTCGACCGGGGCCTGCGCGTGAGCGGCACCGGCAACTCCGACTCGCACAACGCCAGCCTGCGCGAGGTGGGCTACCCGCGAAATTACCTCTACCTGGGCGCCGACGATCCCGCGGCGGTCACCGACGCGCAGGTCGCGGCCGCGCTGCGGGCAATGAAGGTGACCATCAGCGGCGGGCCGTTCCTCACCATCGCAACTCCCGACACCGGCATCGGCGGGCTCGCGCAGCCGGACTTCTCCACCGGCACGCCCATCGTCCATCTCACCGTCAAGGTGCAGGCGCCGCCGTGGATGGGCGCGCTCGACCACGTCGACATCTGGGAGGGCGACACCAGCGTCAACGGCGCGCACATCGAGAAGAGCATCGACCTCAGCGCCGACCCGGCGCTCTCGACGCTGCGGCTGAACACCAAGGTGGACATCACGCTGGGCACCGCCGACACCTGGCTCCTGGCCACGGTGCGCGGTCCGGTGGACAGCCAGTTCGAGTCTCACGCGCTGTGGCCGGTGGTGCAGGAGCCGGTGCCGCCTTATGCCATCACCAATCCCATCTTCATCGATACCAACGGCGACGGTGTCTTCACGCCGTTGCGGTAGCTTTGCGGCGCGCGATCGCGCCCAAGCCGTCATAAGCGGCATACTTATAAAGTTCGGATAGCGTCGGGTAATTGAAGACGGCGTCGATGAAGATATCGATGGTGGCGCCTTGCAACAATGCCATCTCACCGATGTGAATGAGTTCTGTGACTTGCGGACCCATTCCGTGGACGCCGAGGATCTTCTTGTCCGGCGCGAAGATGATTTTCAAGAATCCACTCTCGGCGCCGAGGATCTCGCCGCGCGCGTTCTCGCGCATCGAGGCGCGGCCGACCAGGTAATCGATACCTTTGCTCTTCAAATCCTCCTCATTGGCTCCGACATAGGAAATCTCGGGAATGGTATAGATGCCATAAGGGAAAAGCGGATTGACGCGCGTTTTATAGGATAGCTTGAAAGCGTGGCACATCGCGACGCGGCCCTGCTCCATCGAGGTCGAGGCCAGCCCCGGAAATCCGATCACGTCGCCCGCCGCATAGATATGCGGCACCGCGGTCTGGAAATGCTCGTTGACGGCGATGTTGCCGCGCTTGTCGGGCATGATTCCCAGCGCTTCCAGGCCCAGGCCGTGCACGTTGCCGCTGCGCCCCGCCGCGGCCAGCACCGCCGCGGCCGTCTCGGTGCGGCCCTTCTCGGTGCTGACGCTGCACACGCGCGTGGCCGGATCCACCTCGCACCGCACCGGCGCGTCTCCCAGCCGCAGCCAGAGGCCCAGCCGCTCCAGCTCGGCGGCGAAGCGCTCGCCGACTTCACCGTCGAGGAAGCCGAGCAGCTTGTCGCGGCCGTCCATCATGGTCACGTGCGTGCCGAGCGCGCCGAAGATGCAGGCGTATTCGCAAGCGATGACGCCGGAGCCGAGCACGATCAGAGACTCGGGGATGGTCTCGATCTCCAGGATCTCGTCGGAGTCGTAGATCTCTGGCGCATCGAAGGGAATCCACGAGGGCCGGTGCGGGCGCGAGCCGGTGGCGATGAGGAAGTATTCGCCCTGCAAGCGCTGGCCCGTCTCCGCCACCTCGACCGTGTGCGCGTCGACGAAGCGCGCGGTGCCCGGGAAGAGGTCCACCTTGTGGCGGTCGACGTTGCGGGCGATGCGCGACCGCTCCTCGGTGACCACCAGCCGCTCGCGGTGCATCAGCGTGGCCGCCGCGAAGGGCCGCGGCAGGGCGAGCACCGCCGCTTCCAGGCCGCGCGAAGTCATGCCCGTGAGCGCCAGCGCGCTCTCGCGCAGCGTCTTGGAGGGGAGCGTGCCGGTGTTGGTGCAGGCGCCGCCCAGGTGGGGCGCGGCCTTTTCCACCATCGCCGTCTTCTTGCCGAAGTAGGCCGCCTGCGCCGCGCCTTTTTCTCCCGCCGGCCCGCTGCCAATGACGATTAAGTCGTACGTCATGTGCAAAACGTACGCTAAAGTGCCGCTCCTTGCACTGGACCGACGAGGAGCACCCGCTCTGGAAGTGGCTCTTGCGCGCCTGCGCGGCGGCGACCGTCGTTCCGCTCTGGAGCGCCGCCCACCTGCCTTTCACCGATCTGCCGCAGCACGTGGCGGCCATCGGGACGCTGCGGCACTGGTGGGACCCCGTGTGGAAGTCGCAGGAGTACTTCACGCTCGCGCTCGGGCAGACGCAATATCTTCTCTACTATCTGGTGGGCGCGGCGCTCGCCTTTCCGCTGGGGACCGCCGAGCGCGCCAACCTGGTCCTGCTCTCGCTCACGGCGATTGCATTTCCCTATTCGCTGCGCTCGCTGTTGAAGGCCTTGCGCGCGGACACGCGGCTCGCGCTCTTTGCCTGCACGCTCTTCTGGAGCCAGGCCCTGCTGATCGGCTTCTTCAACTACGTCGCCGCCATGCCGCTCGTGCTCTGGGGACTTGCGCTGGCGGTGCGCCGCCACCGGCCCTGGCTCCTGGCCGCGTGCGCGGTGGCGCTCTTCTATCTGCACCTCTCGGCTTTCATCTTCTTCGCTCCTGCCGCAGCGCTGGCGTCGGTGGCGCTGCCGCGCTTCTCACCGCCGCGCGAGTGGCCGCGCCGCATGCTCTGGGCCGCGCCGGTCCTGGTGCTCAGCGTGCTGTGGCTGGTGAGCAGCCCGGTGGTGCATCCGCAGTCGGTGGGATGGTCGCAGCCGATGGCGGTGGCCTTCGAGCAGCCGGACACCGCGCTGGAGCATCTGGTCGGCGCGCTTCTCGACATCTGGCGCGGACCCGAGGACGAGTACTGCCTCCTGGCGCTGATCGCCTGCGCGGCGCTGCTCGCCTGGCCGCAGCGGCGCGAGCTCCCCTCGGACGACGAGGCCTGGACGCGCGGCGTGGTGGCGGCGTGGGCGGCGCTGGCGGCCGTGCTCTATCTGGCTTTTCCCGTCTCCATCGGCTGGATGTGGCAGCTCAACGAGCGCTACGCGCTCATCGTCGCGCTGCTCTTGCCGCTGCTCTTGCGGCCGGCGCGCGGCTGGCGAGGCGCGATTCCCCTCGGGCTGGTGGCGGCCACCTCGCTCTTCGCGGCCGGCGCGGCGTTGGCCAACATCCGCAACTTCGAAAACGAAGTGGGCCCCTTCGACGAAGTCCTCGCGCACGCGCAGCCCGGTCGGCGGCTGATCGGCATGATCTTCGATCAGAATTCCCGCTCCGCGAAGTTCAGCGCCTTCTTGCACTTCCAGGCCTACTACCGGGCGCGGATGGGCGGAGTGGCGTCGTTCTCGTTTGCCGAGCTGCCGCAATCGCCGCTGCGCTACCGTCCCGAAAACGCGCCGCCGCCGCATCCCGCCGGCTGGGAATGGCACGCGAACATGGTCCGCAACGACTACGACGGCACCTACTACGACTACGTGCTGGTGCACGGGTACGTCGATCCTTTCGCGCACCACCCGCCGGGCCCGCAGTGGCGCGTGCTTTCGCGCGAGGGAAGCTGGACGCTCTACGAAAAGGTCCCCTGAGCAGCTTTTGGTCAGAGTCCAATCATAAGCGAGATCAGCGCAGCGACTCCGAGCATCGCGAGCAGGCGATGAAGAAGCTCGATCCCGCGCCCGCCAGGCCCGAGGCGATCCTCCGCGCGGCGGGGACCAGCCCGCCGATCAGCAGGAGCAAGAGCCCGGTGCCCGCCACCCATCCGAGGTACTGGAGGTTCTCCGAAGTGCCCAGCGCGTCCCAACGGAGCGAGCGCGAAGGCGGCAGCTTTTCGGCTTGCTGACGGCTGCGGCCTTTCTCCATTTCGAATTGCAGCGTCGCCGAGGCGCACGCGCGCTCGAGATCTTCCTGCTTCTGCGCCAGAGCGCAGAAAGGCGGAGAGAGGGAGTGGCCCCGGAGGACCAGCGGCGCCAGCGCGTGCTGCAGCCAGGGCCGCTGAGCCACCACCGCCAGCGGCTCCGGCCGCGCCAGCGCCCTGAGGATCTGCTCCTGCAAGGCCGTGTTCGGCTGGCGGAGAAATTCCTCGATGCGCGCGCGCTCCGCCTCCGGGGCCAACGCCAGCAAGGCCACCAGACACTCTTGTCCGAAGAACATCGCGCATCGCCTGCCGATGCCGACCGACATCTCCCTCGTTGCCCAACTCGGGCGGAAGAGGCACAGCGCTTGACCAGCCTCGCAGGTCCGGCGCCCGCTCTCGTCTCGCACCGCGGCGAGCAGCGGGCCGGTCACTTCCGGCGCCTGCCGGGCCTCGATCGCCGCGCGGCACTCCGGCGTATCGTGGTCGTGCGCGCGGCGAGGTGCCAGGAGTAGCGATCGTCCTGCAGGGCCTTGGCCAGCGCGTCGCACGGTCCGGCGGCCGCGAGCGCGATCGCCAGGGCCACCAACATCTAGTGCACGGAGCCGCGCGGACCTTTGTACGCCTGCTGCGGAGGGACGAACTTGAGGCCGATGCCGCGCATCCCCGCCCGCGTCGAGTCGGCGCGGGTGAAGTTGATGAAGGTCTGGTAGCGGACTTCCCCCTCCAGCGTCATCTCGGCGCCGCCGTGTGGAGAAGCGAACGTCACCTTGACGCGCGTGCCGAGCGCGAACGGCTCGCGCGTTTCGATGAACATCCCGCCGTCGGTGATGTTGCGGCCGATGCCGCTCGCCACCCCGCCGTCACCCTCGAGAAAAACGGGGAACGCCTTGTCGAATCTTCCGGGGCCGGCTGGCCGCGGCCGGGACTGGATCTTGTCGGTGCGGCTGGACATCTTCGGGGAGCGCTCCCAAGGCTGGCTGCAAGCCACGCTAGGTCCAGGGGCGCGCTCCGTCAAGGAAAGTGGCCGGGCGCTCGCGCGCGGGCGCGGAGCGGCTTAGATTGAACTTGGAGGTGCGGATGAAGGGCCACCTGGGCGCGGTCTTGACCACGGCTCTTTCGGCCTTGGCCCTCGCCCTGGCGCTCTTGCAGCTGGCGGTGCTCTCCCGCAGCGCGCCCCACTACGCGGCCGCCCCCTCGGTGCGCGGCGGCGTCACCAACCGCTACTCCATTCCGGGCGGCCGCTCGGGCATTCCCTATCTGCCGCTGGAGAAGGCGCGGCCCCAGCCCGCCGAGCCCGGCAGCCGCGAAGGACGCACGCCGCAGCGGCCTCAAGATGAACACCACGAGCACAACGCGCCTCCGCCCGCGCGCTTCCGCAGCGTCCCGCAACAACCAGGCCCGCAGCCCGCCCGCAAGCTGACCGCCTAGAGTGTTCGGTTTGCGCTCGGTGCGACGGCGGGTGCGCCCGCTCGTTCGGCCCGGGCACACGCGGCGGCCGCGGCACGCCGAGCAGCCGCGGATAGGCGGCCTTGCGAACCGTGCCCGGCCCGCGGTCGCGCGAACAGGCTGGGGCCGTCCGCATCGAGCGGAAACCAGGAACTACTTCACCCGCACCGGTTTGTACTGCGTGGCCTGGCCGTGCTTCACGCGCAACAGCGCGCTCTCGCCCTTCTTCAGGCCCTTGACCGCCTTGTGATAGTCGGCCGCCGAGCCCACCGGCTGCTTGTTCACCTCCGCCACCACGTCGCCCGGCTCCAGGCCAGCCTCGGCCGCCGGAGAGTCCGGGGTCACGTCGCTGATGATCGCGCCCTTGGTCGAGGGATCGACCTGCGCGCGCCGCGCGAGCTGCGGCGTCAAGTCCTCGACCGAAAGGCCGAGCACATCACCGTGGTCCTTCTCGCCCGAGCCTTCGCTGGGCCCGCGGCTGGCCGTCTCCTGCTCGTCGGGCCGCGGAGCGAGCTTGACGCTGAAGCTCTTCTCCTTGCCGTCGCGGATCACGTCCAGCTTCACCGACGTGCCCGGCGGCACCACGCCCACGTCGCGGGTGAGCTGGTTGTTGTCGTTGACGGGCTTGCCATTGAGCGCCACCACCACGTCGCCGGGCTTGAGGCCGCCCTGCTCGGCCGGGCTGTCCTTGACCACCTCGGCAATGAGCGCGCCGCGCGTCGACTTGAGCCCCAGCTGCTCGGTCATGTCGGCGGTGATGGCCTGTGGCTGCACGCCGAGGAACCCGCGGGTGACCTTCCCCTTCTCCTTCAGCTGCGGGAGGATCTGCTTCACCACGTCGATGGGAATGGCGAAGCCGATGGTGTTGGCCCCGCTGATGATGGCGGCGTTGACCCCCACCACCTCGCCCTTCATGTTGAAGAGCGGCCCGCCGGAGTTGCCGGGGTTGATCGACGCGTCGGTCTGCAAGTAGTCGGAGTACGGCCCGCCGAACTGCGTGCGCTCCTTGGCGCTGATGATTCCGGCGGTCACCGTGGCCTGCAGTCCGAAGGGCTCGCCGATGGCCAGCACGTAGTCGCCCACTTCCACCGCGTCGGAGTCGCCCAGGGTGGCGTACTTGAGCGAGCCCACGTCCTTGCCGTCGATCTTGAGCAGCGCGATGTCGCTCTTGGGATCGTTGCCGATCACCTTGGCCGACAATTCGCGCGCGCCGCCGGGAGCGGTCTCGTCGGTGACCACCTTGATCTCGTCCATGGGCCGGAACTTGCCCGGCCGCTGCTCGTCCTGCACCTCGACGACGTGGTTGTTGGTCAACACCAGGCCCTCCCCGATGATGAAGCCGGAGCCGAGGCCGTGGCGCTCCTGCTCGTCGGGCATGGGCTGGCCGAAGAAGCGGAAGAAGCGCTCCATGGGGTCCTGCGGGTCGCCCTCGGGCTGGTCGCCGTCGTTGCCGTCGTCGCCCTCACCGGGCGGCGGCTGCATGCGCGGGCGGCCCTGCGGGGTGCGCTGCGAGAAGCGAGGCCGGCGGGGCTTGAAGCGCGAGTTGATGTTCACCACCACCGGGCGCAGCTGCTTCACCAGCGGCGCCAGCGAGGGCATGGGCCCGGTCTGCCGCACGCTCTCTGCGGTGGAGGGCGCAGCGGGCGCCGCCGGCGCGTCGGCTGCGAGAGCGCCGGTGATCAGGGCGACGAGCACGGGAAAACGACGGTGCATGGAACCTCCAGTCGGGGCGAAACCTAACCGCCTGGGGCCCTACGTCAAGCAACGCAAGAAATTGCAATGCTCAGTGCTCGGAGGCGGCCTCGCTGTCGAGCTGTTGGCGCTGGGAGCGCAGGTCCTCCAGCCGCAGGCGGTGGCCTTCGCCGTCGAGCACCTCCACCCGCGCCGCGTGCAGCGAATAGAAGAGCAGCCAGCGCTCCGCGTCGGTCAGGCTGCCGGGCGGCAGCGCTTCGTCGATCTCCTCGATGGAGAGGAACCCGCGCCGGATGCCGCGCGTGAAGAGCGCCTTGCGCGCCTTGTGCGACCGGCCGATCTTCAGGAACGACATCGTTCGGCTCCCTCTCCCAGGATGGTGTAATGCCTCACGACCCGCCGCGCAGGTGGGCTTGCTCCTCCTCGCGCGCCTGCTCGGCGGCCAGGCCCTCCTTCTGCGCAGGCAACGCGCCGGACTCGGTGAGGATCCGCCGCAGCTCGTCGCCCTCGAGCGTCTCGTGCTGCAAGAGGCGCGCGGCCACCTTGCTCAAGGCTTCGCGGTGGTGGGAGACGATGTCGCGGGCGCGCTGCATCGCCTCTTCCACCAGGCGCGTGACCTCCTGGTCGATGCGGCGCTGCGTGGCCTCGCTGTAGCTCTTCTCGGTCATGCCGGCCAGGCCTTCGGTGGGCCGCAAGAACGGCGAGCGGCGCTCGGCATAGGTGATGGGACCCAGCGCCTCGCTCATGCCGTACTCGGTGACCATCAGCCGCGCGATGTCGGTGGCCTGCTTGAAGTCGTTGGAGGCGCCGGTGGAGATGCTGCCGACGACGATCTCTTCCGCGGCGCGCCCGCCCATCAGGCCGGCCATCTTGTCGAGCAACTCCTCGCGCGACATGAGGTAGCGGTCCTCGAGCGGCAGCTGCATGGTGTAGCCCAGCGCCGCCAGCCCGCGCGGGATGATGGAGATCTTGTGCACCGGCTCGGAGTGCGCGGTCAGGGACGAGACCAGCGCGTGCCCGGATTCGTGTACGGCGACGATCTCCTTCTCCTTCTCGTTCATGCGCCGGTTCTTCTTCTCCAGGCCGGCCACCACCCGCTCGATGGCCTCCATGAAGTCGTCCATCACCACCTTGTCGCGGTCCTTGCGCGCGGCGAGCAGCGCCGCCTCGTTGACCACGTTGGCCAGGTCGGCGCCGGCGAACCCGGGCGTGCGCGCGGCCACCAGGCGCAGGTCCACGTCGGCGCCCAGCTTCACCTCGCGTGAATGTATACGAAGTATCTCCTCGCGCCCGCGCCGGTCGGGCCGGTCGACCAGGACCTGTCGATCGAAGCGCCCCGGCCGCATCAGCGCCGGGTCGAGGATCTCCGGCCGGTTGGTGGCGGCGAGGATGATCAGCGCGGTGCGCGAGTCGAAGCCGTCCATCTCGGCGAGGAGCTGGTTCAAGGTCTGCTCGCGCTCGTCGTGGCCGCCGAACATGCCCGCGTTGCGGCTCTTGCCGATGGCGTCCAGCTCGTCGATGAAGATGATCGCCGGCGCCTTGGCCGCCGCCTGCTGGAAGAGGTCACGCACGCGGGCCGCGCCCACGCCGACGAACATCTCCACGAACTCGCTGCCGCTCAACGAGAAGAAGGGCACGCCGGCCTCGCCCGCCACCGCGCGCGCGAGCAGCGTCTTGCCGGTGCCGGGCGGCCCGACCAGCAGCACGCCCTTGGGAATGCGCCCGCCCAGCCGGCGAAACTTGTTCGGCATCTTGAGGAACTCGACGATCTCCTTCAGCTCGTCGGCAGCCTCGTCCACGCCGGCCACGTCGGCGAAGGTGACGCCGGTGTTCGACTCCATGTAGACGCGCGCCTTGGTCTTGCCGAAGGACATCACGCCGGGCGGCCCGCCGGGGATGCCTCCGCCCATGCGCCGCGCCAACCAGGAGACGAAGAGCAGTCCAATGCCGATGGGCACCACCAGCATCCAGATCATCTCGCTGATGCCGCCCTCGGCCACCGCCTCGAACTCGATCTGCTTCTGCTGCAGCATCGGCAAGAGCGAGTTGTCGCCGCTGACGCGCACCGCGAACCAGGGCAGCTCCTGCTTGCCTTCGCCCCCCTTGGGGTAGCACTTCACCCACTCGTTGGAGAGCACCACCTTGGAGCAGCCGTTGCTCTGGATGTGCTCCACCAGCCGGCTGTACGAGACGCGCTGGAAGCCGGCGTCCTGGAAGAGCGAGCGCAAGAGAAGGAAGCCCACCAGGAGCAGCAGGACGTAGACCATGGGCGAGCTCAGCGGCGAGCCCGTGCCCGGCTGCTTGTCGAGCTTCTTGCCGCGCGGATTCGGCCTGCCGATGGGCATGCGCCCTCCCCCGAGGAAGCTACGCACGCCGCGTCATGTCGGGGAGGCCGGTCAGTGGGTCAGATCGAGCAACTGCGCAACCGTCTTCTCGTCCGCTGCCGGAAACTCGTACTTGTCCATCTCCTGCGGCGAGACCCAGCGGTGATCGTGGACCTTGCTGTGATTGATCTCACCCTTCGTCAGTCTGCAACGGTAGACGCGGAAGTCGATGTCGTAGTGCGGATAGGAGTGCTGCACGTGGATGACGCGGTCGCCGACGTCGACGTCGATCTCCATCTCCTCTTTCAGCTCGCGGGCGAGCGCTGCCTCGTCGGTCTCGCCTTCCTCGACGCGCCCGCCGGGGAATTCCCACAACAGCGGGAGGGTTGCGGTAGGGCGGCGTTGGGTGATGAGGTACTTGCCGTCTCGTTCGATCATGGCGGCGACGACGCGGATCCGGGATGGCATGAGTGGCGACGATAGACCCCGCCATCGCGATCGGCAAGACGTGCGCCAGCTCACTTGCACGGCGGCGGCGCTCGCTTAACCTAAGGGGTGGAGGTCTCGCATGGCTGCGCTGATCGTCGGAATGCTGATCGCGCAAGCCGCCGCCGCGCCGGCCCCGCCGGCGGCTCCGGCCAAGGGCAAGCTCAAGGTGGTGCCCAAGGTGCTCGCGCCGGCGGCGAAACCGCTGCCGCCCCTGTGCGACGGCGACTACGCGGACGCCCTGCCGGTGGAGAAAGCCAACGCCATCCTCGATGGCTCCAGCTCCAAGGAGCCCTTCGTCTTCGCCATCCGCAACACCGCCACCTACGAGCACGTCTACTACGGCCACGACGGCAAGCTGCGCCGCGCGTACCTGCGCTCGGTGGTGCACGGCACCGGGTTCGCCTGGAAGCTGGTCAACGGCGAGACGCAGCTGGTGACCAACGAGCACGTGGCCAGCCAGCCCGACGTCACCGACGAAGAGCACTCGGTCGACGGCGTGGCCATGGGCAGCAAGAAGGTGCGCGAGCAGCTCAAGATCGTCCGCGACGAGAACGACGACTACGAGCCGGGCCACGTGCCGCTGCAGAAGATCCTCTCCGACCCGCCGGCCGACATCGCCATCCTCAAAGCCAAGAAGGCGCTGCCGGTGATGCCCTGGCGCATCGGCCGCTCCTCGGCGCTGCGGCCGGGGAACCTGGTCTACGTGCGCGGGTTCCCGCTGGGCGCGTTCGCGGCGCTCAACCTCGGCAAGGTGCTCAATCCCATGACGGTGGACACCGAGCGCGGCTGGAGCCACACCGACTTCGTGGTCGACGCGCTCTTGAACGCCGGCAACAGCGGCAGCCCGGTGTTCGCGGTCTCCTGCCGCAGCTCCGAGCCGGAGCTGGTGGGCGTCTACCACGCCGGCTACACCGACGCCGCCGCGCTGAATGCAGTGGTGGCGATCGATCAGCTGCGCGACGAGCTGGAGACGCTGCACGTGCCCAGGCGCGACCCGGCCGGGTTGCGCCCGGAGATCACCGCCGCCGACCACGACCGGCTGGTGAAGCAGCTCTTCTCCGAGCCCACCCATAGCATCACCTTCCCGTTCGCGGGGCGGTCGGTGGTGGCCACGCTGGTCGATCCGCAGACGCTGCGCTTCGGCATCCTCGACGACGACTTCCCGCTGGTGGTGCAGGAGTCGATGGCGCTCATCGACCGCGGGCACAACGGATTCGGCACGCTCGACGGCGTGGCGGTGGCGGTGGACGGCGCGCTCACCGAGGCGTCGACGGACGCCCTCGACCAGGACGTGCGCGAGCACTTCGACCGCCTCTACGACGCTCTCTGGCGGCAGCTCCTGGGGGTGGTCGACTACCGCGCGCGGCTGATCAAGGGGCACCTCAGCGCCGACGCTTTCGCCGAGGCGCAGGCGGCGCGGCTGCGGTTGAAGAAGCGGTCGGCGGAGCAGAAAGAAATACTTAATATATGCTCGTTCGAAGCGGACCGGGCCAACTTCGGCGCCGCTCGCACCGCAGCCGCTCCGCCGGCTCCGCCCGCGGTGGGCGCCGCGCCCGCCGGCGCTGCTTCAGCTCCCGACGTCGCGCTCGGCGCGCCGCCTCCGTAAGCACAGGCCGCGTGATAGCGTGGCCGCATGGCCATCGTCATCGAGGAGCCGTTCTCCGGGTTCCCCGGCGTGGTGCAGGGCGGATACCTGGGCGGCGTCCTCGCCCGCGCGCTGGGCGGCAGCGTGGAAGTCACCTACCGCAAGCCGGCGGCCATCGGCCAAGCTCTCGAGCTCGAGCGCGCTGACGGCAAGGCCGCGCTGCGCGCGGAAGGCGCGGTGGTGGCCGAAGCGGCTCCGGCGCGCGTGGACCTCGAGCTGCCGGCGCCCGTCGATCTGGAAGAAGCGCGCGCCGCGTCCGCGCGGTACCCCGGCCACGGCTGGCATCCCTTTCCCCTCTGCTTCTGCTGCGGGCCCGGACGCGGAAGCGACGGCTTGCGCATCTTCACCGGCCCGGTGCGGGGCCGCGAGCTGATGGCCGCGGTCTGGACGCCGGAAGAGCGCTTCGCCGAGGACGGTGCCGCGCCAGTCGAGGTGGTCTGGGCCGCGCTCGACTGCCCCGCCATCTGGGGGCTGGCGCTGCGCACCGCGCCCGGCTCGCCGGAGAAGATCGTCTCGGGCCGCATCGCCGCCGAGATCCGCGGACGCATCGAGGCCGGCCGGCCGCATCTGGTATTGGCCTGGCCGCTGGGCGCCGAGGGCCGCAAGCTCTTCTGCGCGGCCGCCATCTTCGACGAGCGCGGAGAGCCGCTGGCGGTGGCGCGGCAGACCTGCATCGTCACCGAGCAGGGCGTGCCCCTGGGCCGCTGGGGGCTCAAGCCCACCGTATGACCACGCTCACTTTCCTTGGAGCGGCGCAGACCGTCACCGGGTCGCGCCATCTGTTGACCACCGACGCCGGCCAGAAGGTGCTGGTCGACGCGGGCCTCTTCCAGGGCCGCCGGGAGCTGCGCGACCGCAACTGGGCCGACTGGACTCACGGCCATCTCGACGCGGTGGTGCTCACGCACGCGCACATCGATCACACCGGCTTCTTGCCGCGGCTCTGCGCGCAGGGACTGGTGGGCCGCATCCACTGCACCGAGGGCACCCGCGAGCTGTCGGCGCTGTTGCTGCCCGACAGCGGACATCTGCAAGAGGAGGACGCGCGGCTGGCCAACCAGCGCGGCTGGTCGAAGCACCAGCCGGCGCTGCCGCTCTACACCGCGGCCGAGGCGCAGGCCGCGGTGCAGCGGCTGCAGGCGCATCCGTTCGAAGTGCCGGTGCCGGTCGCCGACGGCGTGACGGTCGTCTTCCGGCGCGCGGGGCACATCCTGGGCAGCGCTTTTCTGGAAATGCGCGCGGGCGGGAAGCGGCTGCTCTTTTCCGGCGACCTGGGGCGCTACGGCACGCCGCTGCTCGCCGACCCCGAGGACGCCACGCCGGCGGACGTGCTCTTGCTCGAGTGTACTTACGGCGATCGCCGGCACCCTGACGAGCCGGCCGCGGACCAGCTGGCGCGCGCCGTGAACGACGCGATTGCGCGCGGCGGGCCGCTCTTGATTCCGGCCTTCGCCATCGGGCGCACGCAGGAGCTGCTCTTCCTCTGGCGCAGGCTGGAGCACGACGGCCGCATCCCCAAGGTGCAGCTCTTCGTCGACAGCCCCATGGCCACCGACGCGACGCCGCTCTACTTGAAACACCCCGAGGACCAGTCGCCCGAGGTGCGCGCTCTCTTGCGCGACAACGTGCGGCCGCTGAATCCGGCGCGGCTCACCTTCGTGCGCGGCGCCGCGGAGTCGGCGAGGCTGCTCGGCAAGAGCGGCTTCTTCGCCGTCATCTCCGCCAGCGGTATGGCCACCGGCGGGCGCATCCTCGGACACCTGGAAGCGCACCTGCCGGACCCGGCGGCGACGGTGCTGCTGGTCGGCTACCAGGCGGAGGAGACGCGCGGCCGCCGGCTGCTGGAGGGCGCCCAGGAGCTGAAGATGCACGGGCGGATGGTTCCCGTGCGCGCCAAGGTGGAGCAGATGACCGGCTTCTCGGCGCACGCCGACTGGGCGGAAGAGGAGCGCTGGCTCTCGAAGGCCCCGGCGCCAGGGCGGACCTTCCTGGTGCACGGCGAGCCGGCGGCTTTGGAAGCGCAGCGGGCGCGGCTTCTGGCCAAGGGATGGCGGGTGGAAGCGCCGCAGCCCGGGGCGACGGTGGATGTCTGAACCGCTCGCGGCGGTGCTGCGCGAAGGGTCGCTGCTCCTCGACGCGGCGATGGGCACCGCGCTCATCGCGCGGGGACTCACCGGGCGCGCGCCGGAGTGGAACCTCTCGCGGCCAGAAGATGTACTGGCTATACATCGCGCGCACGTCGCGGCCGGGGCGGAGCTGGTCCTGACCAATACCTTTGCCGGCGCGACCGCCCCGGAGGCGGCCGCCGCGCTCCGCCTCGCCCGCGCTTGCGGCGCTCGCTACGTGGGCGCATCGCTGTGGGCCGGGCTCGCCGAGCTGCGCGAGCAGATCGCGCAGCTCGCGGCGGCCGATTGCATCTGGCTCGAGTCCGCCACCAGCGAAGGGCAAGCGCTCGCCGCCCTGCACGCCGCGCGCGGCCGGCTGCCCGTCGTCGTCACCTGCGCCATGCGCTCGGCGCCGCTGCAGAAGCTGCGCGACGCGGGCGCAGCCGCGGCCGGCTACAACTGCTCGCCCTGGCCCGATGACCCCGCCCTTGCCGACGTGCTCAAGCCAGACTCCGCCGGCATGCAAGACCCGCAGGCCTGGGCACGCGCGGTGCCCTGGGCGCGGCTGCGCGGCGGCTGCTGCGGCACCGACGAGCGCTACCTGGCCGCGCTCCGCGCCACCGCCCGATAGTCCACCATCAGGCAGCGATCCTGCACCACCAGGATTCCCTCGCGGGCCAGCGCCTCGGCGGTGCGGTCGTCGCGGATTCCGCTCTGCAGCCAGACCGCGCCCGGCTTCTTGGCCAGGAGATCGGGGAGGTGCGCCGCCACGTCGCCCGAGCGCCGGAAGACGTCGACGATGTCGACCGTGCCCGGCACGTCGGCGACCCGCCGGTAGACCTTCTCGCCGAGAATCTCCACCGCCTCCGGAAAGTAGACCGGGACCGGCACGATGGTGAGACCCATCTGCTGCAGCGCCGCCGGCACGTAGTACGCCGGCTGGCCGCTTCTCGCCTCGGTCTTGATGCCGAGCACCGCCACCCGCCGCGCCGCCCGCAGGAGCGCGAGCAGCCGCTCCTCGTCGTTGATCAAGTTGCGCCGCCACTCTTCCATCCGTCGAACATAATCTTCGCTGTGCGGGAGAGCCAGCCGGCACCGCGGCACGAATTCTTCGTCGAGACGGTGACCAACCGATTCGTGCCGTAGTAGAACGCGCGCCCATGGCGCGAAATCCGGTGCGGGCGGCGCGAGGCTCGACGCTCTCCTGCAAGGGCTGGGTGCAGGAAGCGGCGCTGCGCATGCTCTGCAACAACCTCGACCCCGAGGTGGCGGAGAAGCCGGACGAGCTGGTGGTCTACGGCGGCAGCGGCAAGGCCGCGCGCGACTGGCCTTCGTTCGATCGCATCTGCGCCACGCTCGCCACGCTGGCCGACGACGAGACGCTGATGGTGCAGAGCGGAAAGCCGGTCGGCGTCCTGCGCACGCACGCCGACGCGCCGCGGGTCTTGATCGCCAACAGCAACCTGGTGCCCAAGTGGGCCACCTGGGAGAAGTTCCGCGAGCTCGAGCGCGCCGGGCTGACCATGTACGGCCAGATGACGGCGGGCTCCTGGATCTACATCGGCACGCAAGGGATCCTGCAGGGCACCTACGAGACGTTCGCGGCGGCGGGGCGGCAGCACTTCGGCAGCGACGACCTGGCGGGGCGGCTGATCGTCAGCGCCGGCCTGGGAGGGATGGGCGGAGCCCAGCCGCTGGCGGCGGCCATGTGCGGCGCGACCTTCCTCGGCGTCGAAGTGGACGCGACCCGAGCGCGACGCCGCGTCGAGCAGGGGTATCTCGACGAGCTGGCGCCCTCGCTCGACGCCGCGCTCGAGCGGGTGGAGCACGGCGGCGCGCGCAGCATCGGCGTGGTGGGCAACGCGGCCGAGGTGATTCCCGAGCTGGCGCGGCGCGGAATCGTCCCCGACCTGCTCACCGACCAGACCAGCGCGCACGACCCCTTGAACGGATATATACCTGCTACACTTTCTCTTGAGGCCGCCGCCGAGCTGCGCATGCGCGACCCCGCCGACTACCAGAAGCGCGCCATCGACTCCATGGCCCGGCACGTGGAGGCCATGCTGGAATTGCGCCGCCGCGGCAGCCACGTCTTCGACTACGGCAACAACCTGCGCGCCTTCGCCCAGGAGGGCGGCGTGCGCGACGCCTTCGCGTATCCGGGGTTCGTGCCGGCGTACATCCGGCCGCTCTTCTGCGAGGGACAGGGGCCGTTCCGCTGGGTGGCGCTCTCAGGGGATCCAGCCGACATCCTCGAAACCGACCGCGCGCTGATGGCCGCCTTTCCCGACAAGCCGCACTTGCACCGCTGGCTCACCCTGGCGCAACAGCGGGTCAAGTTCCAGGGACTGCCCGCGCGCATCTGCTGGCTGGGTTACGGCGAGCGCGCCAAGGCCGGACTGATATTCAACCAGCTGGTTGAACAAGGCCGGGTGCGGGCGCCCATCGTCATCGGCCGCGACCATCTCGACTGCGGCAGCGTGGCCAGCCCCAACCGCGAGACCGAGGCGATGAAGGACGGGAGCGACGCCATCGCCGACTGGCCCATCTTGAACGCGCTGGTCAACGCGGTGAACGGCGCCTCGTGGGTGAGCTTCCACCACGGCGGCGGGGTGGGCATCGGGTATTCGCTGCACGCGGGGCAGGTCATCGTCGCCGACGGAACGGCGGCCGCCGCGCGCCGGCTCGAGCGCGTGCTCACCAGCGACCCGGCGATGGGAATCCTCCGCCACGCCGACGCCGGCTACGAGCGCGCCATCGAGGTGGCCCGCGACCGCGGCGTCTCGATTCCGGGTGTCACCCGCTAGTCAGTCAGAACTCGAATGCGAAGAACACGCCGCTGACGACCGCGAGCGCGGCGCCCGCGGCCAGCATCGCGTTGGCCTTGCCGGCATCGCTCTTGGCCGAGGCCGACTGCGCGTCGAGCTCGGCGCGCGTATGATAGCCGGTCTGCAGGCTGGAGAGCGTGCTCTTCGACTTCAGGCCGAACACCGCGCCGCCCACCAGCGCCACGGCCGACGCGCCCGCCGCAACCCAGGTGTACAGGCGCGTGCGCGCCGGCGGCGGAGCCGACGCGGACACGGCTTCGGCGGGAGCGGCCGCCTTGCGCGGCTCGGGAGCGGGAGCAGCGGCGACCGCGACCTGCACGGCGGGCTTTTCGGGCGTCTTCTCCGCCGGGGCTGGCGCCGCAGACGCGGGAGCCGGCGGCGTTGTAGCGGGACCCGTGACCGGAGGCGCCGCCGCCAGCCCGTGCGGCGCCGAGCTCTCCGCCTTATTGCGCGAGGCGAGCGCCGTCTCCACCTGGCCGAGCAGCTCCTTGGCGAGCGCGATGTTGCGGTCGCCGGCGGGCGCGGTGCGCAAGTACGCGCGATAGGTCTGCACCGCCTTCTCCAGATTGCCGATGAACCGGTAGCACTGCGCGATGTTGAAGAGCAGCGCCGGCACCGGCTTGAGCCGGTAGGTCTCCTCGAAGTGCTTGGCCGCGTCGGCGTAGTTGCCCAGGTTGTACTCGGTCTGGCCCTTCTGGAACGACGCGCGCGCCTGATCGGAAGCCTCGTCGGCCACGGCCGGCGCCGCCAGCGCGAGCGCGAGAAGAAGCGCAGCCAGAAAACGCATGCGGAGAGAACATCACGCCGCTCGGCGTTGCGTCAACGGCCGCGCGATCGCAGAGTGGGCGCATGCTCCTCGTGCAGAACGCCCGCGTCGCCACCATGACCGGACCCCAAGCCGCGCCAGGCGACGGGCCGCTCGCCCTCATCGAAGACGGCGCGGTGGCCTGGCAGGGCGACCGCATCGTCTACGTGGGTCCCTCCTCGGGCGCGCCGCCCGCCGACGAGGTGATCGACGCGCAGGGCGACCTGCTCGCGCCGGGGCTGGTCGATCCGCACACGCACCTGGTCTTCGCCGGCGACCGCGCCCACGAGCACGCGCAGCGGCTGGCCGGCGCGAGCTACCTGCAGATCGCCCAGGCGGGCGGCGGCATCCGCAGCACCGTGCAGGCCACGCGCGCGGCGTCCACCGAGCGGCTCCTCGCCTCGGCCCGCGAGCGGCTCGGCCGCATGGCGCGCGCCGGCGTCACCACCGTCGAGGTGAAGACCGGCTACGGCCTTTCGGTGGACGAGGAGCTCCGGCTCCTGCGCGTGGCCCGCGAGCTGGGCAGCGGCGCGGGCGTCGAGGTGCTGCCGACGCTGCTCGGCCTGCACGCCGTCCCCGACGACGTCGACCGCGATCGCTGGGTGTCGCTGGTCGCCCGCGAGCTGTTGCCGGAGGCGGCCCGCCAGGGAGCGCGCGGCTGCGACGCCTTCCTCGAGCAGGGCGCGTTCGACGCGCGCGCGTGCCGCACCGTCCTGCGCGCGGGAATCGACGCCGGGCTCACCGCCCATCTGCACGCCGACCAGCTCACCGCGGGCGGAGGCGCGCAGCTCGCGGCCGAGCTGGGCTGCGCCAGCGCCGACCATCTGGAGAAGACTTCTCCCCAGGGCATCGCCGCGCTGGCCCGCGCCGGCGTCACGGCGGTGCTGCTCCCGCTCGCAGCCTGGTTCTTGCGCGAGAAGCCGGCGCAGGCGCGGCCGTTCCTCGAAGCGGGCGTGACCGTCGCGCTGGGCAGCAACCTGAATCCGGGAAGCCAGCGCATCGAGAGCGTCTCGATGCTGCTCGCCGCCGGATGCCTGCTCGCCGGACTCACTCCGGCGCAAGTGCTCTGGGCCTGCACCGCCGGCGGCGCCCGCGCGCTGGGTCTCGCCGACCGCGGCGCGCTCAAGCCTGGCCTGCGCGCCGACCTGGTCCTCTTCGCGGCCCGCGACGCCGCGCACTTACCGTATCACGCCGGAGTCGAGCACGCGCGGCTGGTGGTGAGCGCCGGCGCCGTGACGTCCGGCACGCCACCTACAGCGGAATCCTGCACGTGAATGATTTTGCGCACTTGGCCCCGGGGGCTTGACCTATAGCCAACGTCTTCATGAAAGTCACACTGCCCGTTGTGTCTGAAAACGGGCCGTGGGGGCTTCTTGGCGGCGTACCTCCGCTTCCTTCTGGCTCACAAGCGCGGAACCCTGGCCGCCTTGATCGCCATCACAGCATTCGCTGGATGGTCAGCGCGCCGCATCGAGCTGCGCTTCGCCCTGCGCGACTTCTACGAGTACCCGGGCAACCCCGGAGTCGCGCTCCTCGACCGCTACCAGGCCGACTTCGGCGACCCCGGCGGCTTCGTCACCGTGTTGGTCCAGGCCGACGACGTCTTCCGCCGCCAGGTGCTGGAGTACATCCAGACGCTGACCCGCGCGCTGGAGCCCGACCGCCGCTTCGTCCACCTGCACAGCCTCACCAACGCCAAGGCGGTCTACGCCAGCGGCGACGAGGTGAGCGTCGGCACCTTGCTCTCGCCCATTCCGCAGGCGCAGGCCGACCTCGAGCGCGCGCGCGCCGCGGCGATGAACAGCGACCTGCTCCGCCGCCGCATCGTCTCCGCCGATTCCAAGGCCACCGCCGTGCTGGCCGAGATGCGCACGCCGCTCGCCTCCGCCACCATCGCCGAGCAGAAGGAGGCGCTGTCCGCGGTGCAGGCGGTGCTCGACGCGCATCCGCCGCCGGCCGGGATCCAGGCGGTCGTCACCGGCGCCCCCGCCGTCGAGGTGGAAGGCACCGGCCAGCTGCTCAAGGACCAGCTGGTCTTCTTCCCGGTGGCGGTGGTGGTGATGTTCTTCCTCTTGCTCTTCACCTTCCGCTCCTGGCACGGCATCGCGCTCTCGTTCAGCGCCGTGCTCACCGCTCTGGTGTGGACGGCGGGAGTGTTCCCGCTCTTCCACCGGCCCGCCGACCTGATCAGCTCGGCCATTCCCGCCACGCTGCTGGTCTACGGTGCGGTGGACCCCATCTTCGTGCTCACCCGCTTCCTGCAGAAGCTGGAGGCGGGCCGATCGAAGGAACAGGCCATCCACGAGGCGTACCGCGAGCTGGGGCTGCCCTGCTTTCTCACCTCGCTCACCACCGTGCTCGGCTTCTTCTCCTTCGCGACCCTGAAGCTCCCCACTGTCACCACTTTCGGCTGGATCGTCGGGCTGGGCGTGGCCTTCGCCTGGGTCACCACCATGACCGTGCTGCCGCTGTTGCTCGCGGCGCTGCCGGCGCCCAAGGGGCGCTTCACCGAGAACCCGCTCTCGCGCTTCATCGACGCAAGGCTCGCCTCGGTGTGGAGCTTCTTGCGGGCGCGGCTGCGCGGCACGATGGCGGCCGCGGCGCTGCTCCTGGCGCTGGGCGCGTGGGCCTCGACGCGGCAGCTGGTCTCCATCTCGTACCTCGGCATCCTCCCGCCGGGCGGCGTGCGCGACTCCATCCGGCTGATGGAGCAGAAGCTCACCGGCGTCCTGCGCACCGCCGTCTATCTGGAGGGCAAGCCCGGCGACATGAAGCGGCCCGAGGTGCTGCGGGCCGTGGCCGCGCTCGACGAGGTGGCGCGCAGCCATCCCAAGGTGGAGAGCACGGTCTCCCTGGCCTCGCTGATCTCGGAGATGAACCAGGCCTTCAACGGCGGCGACGTCCGCGAGCGGCGCGTCCCGCAGTCGAAGGCGCTGATTGCCCAATACCTGGCGCTGCTCGATCCAGACGACCGCTCCGACTTCGTCGACCAGGAGCTGTCGCGCAGCCACGTGCGCATCTTGAGCGAAGACGGCGGCAGCCACGTCTGGCGCGGGCTGGAAGCGCAGCTGCAGCAGTCCATCGACAAGGAGTTCGCCGGCCTGGGCGTCAAGGCCAGCATCACCGGCTTCGCCGGCGCGATGGTGCCGGTGGTGGACCGGCTGGTGATCGAGATGATCATCGGCTTCTTCGTCGGGTTCGCGGTGATCGTGCTGGTCACCTTCCTGATCTTCCGCTCGGCGCGCATCGCGCTGATCAGCGTCGTCCCCAACCTGCTCCCCGCGCTGGCCTGCTTCGTGGTGCTGGCGGCGCTGGGAATCACGCTGCGCATCGGGACGGTACTCTTCCTCAGCGTCTCCATCGGCGGGCTGTTCAACACCACCATCCACCTGGCCGCGCGCGTGCGGCAGCGGCTGTCGGAAGGCGAGACCGACCCGGACGCGGTGATCGAGCACGCGCTGCGCAAGGTGGGCCCCGCCGCGCTCTACACCGCGGTGATCCTTTCCTTCGGCTTCTCGGTCTTCATCCTCTCCCGCTTCCCCGACCTGCGCGTGTTCGGAATCCTCTCCATGACCGTGCTCTTGGCCGGATTCGTCTCCGACCTCTGCGTCACCTCGGTCCTCTTGCGGGTCTTCTACGGCTGGCCGGAGCGCGAGCCGGTCCTCGAGCGCCCGGCGGTGATCGAGCAGGGAGGCGCGACGTGATCGCGCTCCTGTTCCTGCTGGCGGCGCCGGTCGATGCGCAGGCCGTGCTGCAGATGGTGCTCGCCTCCGATCCCTGGGGCTTCTCCGACGCCGAGGTGGTCACGCACGCGGTGATGAACGACCGGCACGGCTCGACCAGCGAGCTGCGCTTCTCGGCGCTGTCGCGGCGGTACGACCCGCCGCTCTCCAAGACCATCGCGCGCCTTCTGGAGCCGGCCGACCTGGCCGGCACCGGCTTCCTGCAGACGCAGCGGCGCGACGCCGACGACGACCGGTGGCTCTTCCTCCCCGAGTTGAAGCGCTCGCGGCGCATCTCCGGCGCCCTGCGCACCAGCTCGTTCCTGGGCACCGATATGTCCTTCGCCGAGATCGATCGGCGCGACCTGCGCGACGGCAAGCCGGCCTTGAACGGCGAGGAGACCCTGGCGGCGCGCCCCTGCTGGCGCCTGATCATCACCGGCACGCGCGGCGACAGCGAGTACAGCAAGATCGAGCTGTGGGTGCGGCAGGACAACGGCCTGCCCGTCCTGTGGAAGATGTACGATCGCAGCAACCAGCTCTTCAAGACGCTGGCGGCGGAGGAAGTGCAGCGGGTGGGCGGCCGCTGGTTCATCACCCGCTCCCGCATGACCAACCTGCGCGAGCAGCATCAGACGCTCTGGATCCTCGAGCAGGTCACGCCGCGGGCCGACATCTCCGACGACGAATTCACGCTGCGAAACCTGGAGAAGATGTGAGGGCGGCGCGCGCGATGATGCTGCTCG
>Ga0307479_10001155_pt1 | contig 23965 bp, 19 predicted proteins | sample atmos_gasesECM4C_FD_203743 | JGI IMG/M metagenome (GOLD analysis project Ga0307479, IMG submission 203743) | Hardwood forest soil microbial communities from Morgan-Monroe State Forest, Indiana, United States - atmos_gasesECM4C_515 | ecosystem: Environmental > Terrestrial > Soil > Temperate... | reverse complement strand
CCCTGGTTCTCCGAGAGGTGCCAGTGGAAAACGTTCATCTTCACGGCTTCCATGCCGTCGATGTTCCGGCGGATGACCTCGAGCGGGATGAAATGGCGGGCGGAATCGATCATCAGACCGCGCCAGGGGAAACGCGGCTGGTCTTGAATCTTGAGCGCGGGTGAGGCAAATCCACTAGGGGAAACATCCACCAATTGAAGAAACGTCTGGAGCCCGTGCATTGCGCCCAGAGGCGTCGGTGCGGTAAGCTTCGCGCCCGCGACCGTTACTTCCAGAACGTAGCTCTCGTCCTCACCCAGTTCCTGAACTTCCTTGCTCGCGTGCTCGGTCTGAACCACGAGTGTTGCTTTTGCGGTCTTGGCCGGCTTGAAGGAGAGCGGGAGACCCGTTTGACGCGCGAGTTGCCGCAAGAATCGTTCGCCGGCGCGCTCCAGACGCGGCTCGGTATGGCCGGTGAGCGCCACCGAAAACGAGGAGTCCACTGCGAGGCTCCCCGTCCCGGGCTGCGCGCTCGCGGGAAGCGGCATGAGATTCAAGGCAGGCTGCTGGGCCGTAGTCATCACCGGGTGCAACAAAACTGAAAGAACAAGTATGCCAAGACCCTGCAACCGCCCATTGTGAGCCATTGTCCGGAAAATCCTCCCAGGCAGTGTTCCAAATCGCTGATGACTGCTATGTAGCACCAGCTTCCGCATACTGTCATATCTTCAGCATCCCGCGAAGAGGATTCCTTGCGCCGCCGAAAGAATCCACTTTGGCCTCATCGCAAGATTGCAAGCTGCGGTTTCCCCGCCTGAGTTAGAATAAGCTTAGACGTGCGGCGCAGATGATTCCACGATGAAAACTTCGATTGCCATCTACCCCGGTTCGTTTGACCCGGTCACCAACGGGCACCTCGACCTGATCGAGCGCGGGGAGAAGATGTTCGATTTGTTAATCGTAGCGGTGCTACGGAACGCCGAGAAGGAGCCTCTGTTTTCGGTGACAGAACGTGTCGAAATGCTGCGCGAAGTGACCAAACAGTGGACGAGCGTGGAGATCGACGTTTTCGATGGACTCTTGGTGGACTACGCACGGAAGCGCGGCGCTGGCGTTATCTTGCGCGGAATCCGCGCCGTTTCCGACTACGAATATGAGTTGCAGATGGCGCTAATGAACCGGAAACTTGAACCGCGGCTTGAGACAGTTTTCATGCTGCCAGGCTTGTCGTACAGCTACTTGAGCTCGAAGCTGGTCCGCGAAATTGCACGGCTTGGGGCGTCGCTCAAAGGCCTCGTGCCGGAAGTGGTCGAGCAACGCTTGCGCGCCAAAGTCTTGTAGGCCAGGCGATCGCAATTTTGTAAGTTTCTTTTTATTGAGCGTTCCATCGGGAACTCTTAACTTCTTTCAAGGAGCCAAGGTGCAATTAACGGACCGCATCAACCGCATACAAATTTCACCGACGGCGGCGGTGATCGCCGAGGCCGACAAACTGAAGTCGCGCGGCGTGGACGTCGCTGACTTCGGCCCGGGCGAGCCGGACTTCCCCACGCCCGAGCACATCAAAAAAGCGGCGATCAAAGCGATCGAGGAAAACAAATCGAAATACACGCCGACGGGCGGGATCATGCCCCTGCGCGAGGCCATCTGCGCGTGGCATAAGCGCGAACTCGGCTCTGCGTATGAAGCAAAAGAATGCGTCGTGAGCGTCGGCGGAAAGCACTCTATCTTCAACGTGATGAGCGTGCTGGTGCAGCAGGGCGACGAGGTCATCATCCCCGCGCCGTACTGGGTAAGCTTCCCAGACATTGTGAAGTATGCGGGCGGGACGCCGGTGTTCGTGGAGACGAAGGCGGAAGACGGCTTCAGCGTGAAGGCGGCGGCGATCGAAAAAGCGATTACGCCCAAGACCCGCCTGCTGATTCTGAATTCGCCGAGCAATCCCACCGGCGGCGTCGTACCACCGGATGAGTTCGAGCGCATCCTGGCGGTCTGCAAGAAACACAATGTCTGGCTGATGGGCGACGAGTGCTATTCGCACTTCACCTACGAGCCTCACAAGCCGCACTCGATCGCCAGCGCGGCGGGGTCGAAAGAAAACGTGATCATCATCGGCTCGGTTTCGAAAACGTTCGCGATGACCGGCTGGCGCATCGGCTACACCTTGGGGCCGGAGGCGTTGATACAAGCGCTCATCAAGCTGCAAAGCCAATCCACTTCCAACGCCACGTCCATCGCGCAGTACGCAGCGCTGGAAGCGATGCGTGGGCCCATGGAAACCGTGCCGGTTATGCTCGCCGAGTACGCCAAGCGCCGGAAACGCATCGTGGAAGGCCTGCGCGCGATTCCCGGCGTGACCTGCGAATGGCCGGGCGGCGCGTTCTACGCCTTCCCGAACATTTCCGCGCATCTTTCGAGCGCTCCCGGCAAACCGGCACTGGCGAAGACATGCACAGAGATCTCGAAGATGCTGCTGGAAAAAGCGCGAGTGGCCGTGGTGCCGGGTGAAGCTTTTGGCGCGCCAGGCTACCTGCGGCTTTCCTACGCCACCTCCATCGAGCGAATCGACGAAGGACTGCGCCGTCTGGAACGTTTTTTCTCTCGCGCCGAAGCCGCATCGTAGACCGTGAGGCCAGCGCCCACACGCATCGAGCCCATCTTCACTCCGCGCCTCTGGGGAGCGCGCTCGTTAGCGCCGCTCTTCCCTGAAAAATCCAATTTGACGGAGCCGCTGGGCGAGGCCTGGCTCACGGGCGTGGATTGCCGCATCGCTTCCGGTCCATTCGCCGGAAAAACGCTCGGCGCGGCCTGGACGGAAATGCAGGTGCAGTGGCGCGGCACAAGTCTTGCGTCCGTCAGGGATTTTCCGCTTCTGGTGAAGTTCATTTTTCCTACGGACAAACTCTCCATCCAAGTGCACCCCGACGATGCCTACGCTGCCGAGCATGAACAAGCGGCCGGCGGCCGTGGCAAAACTGAAATGTGGCATGCCGTCTCCGCCGGTCCCGGAGCGCACGTTCTCGTAGGACTCGTGCCGAAGGCAGATGCGGAGCGTTTTCTGAGAGCCATCGAAACTCAAACCCTGGAAGATCTCTTTATTCACTGGCGCGTGCAGCTAGGGGATACTTTTTTTGTCCCTGCGGGCACACCGCACACAATTGGCCCGGGGATGGTACTTTGCGAGGTCCAGGAATACTCGGACCTGACGTATCGTGTTTACGACTATGGCCGTTTGGATGCGCTCGGCAAGCCGAGGGAGCTGCACATTGAGAAAGCCTTGGATGTAATTGAGTTCGGCCGTCCCATCAGCGGCAAAGCGTCAAGAATTCAGTTGCCCGGGCACGGAATGCAAGTATCGCTGCTCACTGCCTGCCGCTATTTCGCAACGGAACGATGGAAAATCGCCGCACCGATTGGAGTTCATTCGGATCCAGAACACTTTGATTTGCTCGTGATTCTGGCCGGCAGCGGGAATGTCACTTGGGGCAGCGCCTCGGCGATGTATCAGAGCGGCGAGTGCTGGTTGATCCCCGCAGGCCTTGGGAAATTTTCGGTGAATCCCAACGAACTTTCGAAGATCCTGAGAACCTACGTTCCGGATTTGGCCGCGCTTCGGGCTAATCTGGAACGTAATGGTCATTCCTGGCAGCAGCTCGCAAAGACGGTCTTCGACTGAAGCGGGAAGCGCTGAGCGATGGAAAAACTGACAACGCACGCGGTCATCCTCGCCGGAGGGCGCGGCACGCGTTTCTGGCCGCGCAGCCGCATGCGCACTCCCAAGCAGCTTTTGAACATCGTTGGTGCGGACACGATGTTGCAGCAGACTGTCGCGCGTCTGAAGCCGCTGATTCCCGCTGAGCGCATCTGGACGGTCACGAATGCGGAACAGGCCGCCCCCGTGCGCAAGCAGGTTCCGGCAGCTGCGCGCAGGCGTGTGCTGATTGAGCCGATGGGGCGGAACACCGCGGTGGCGATTGGCCTGGCGGCCATTCACATGCGCCATGCGGCGCGCGGCGATGCGCTGATGGCGGTGCTGCCCGCCGATCATCACATCGAGCAGCCGCAAAAGTTCGGGGAGATCGTGAACGCCGCCGTCGACGTGGCTCGCGAGACTGGCCGAATGGTGGTTCTTGGCATCCCGCCCACCAGGCCGGAGACAGGGTTCGGCTACATCGAAAGAACGGGTGAACCGATCGGAAACAATGGCTTCCCCGTTTTTGTCGTGCGGCGATTCACGGAAAAACCCGAGCTGAAGCTCGCGCAAGAGTATGTCGCGTCCGGAAACTATCACTGGAACGCCGGGATGTTTTTCTGGCGGGTTTCCACGTTCCTCGAAAATCTAAAAAGCTTTCTTCCAAGAACGCACGCGGCGCTGGAAAAGCTAGCTGAATTCATTGGAACGCGCAGCTACGAGCGCAAACTGAGTGTCATCTATCCGAAGCTCGAAAATATTTCCGTGGACTACGCCGTCCTTGAGCCTGCCACGCGCACGCAGGGGCCGCCGCGCGTCTTTGTGATTCCCGCCGAAGTGGGCTGGAGCGATATCGGTTCCTGGGCCGCCGTCTACCAGTTGCTGGCAAAGAAAAAGGGCGAGAATGTCCTTGCCGGACAAAGTCACACGCTCGATGCGGAAGGCAATTTTCTGTGGAGCCCCTCTAAGTTCGTTGCCGCGATTGGTGTGCGCGATCTGGTTGTCGTCGAGGCTCCTGATGCGCTGCTCATCTGTCCGCGCGATCGCGCCCAGGACGTCGGAAAAATCGTGAAATGGCTGGAAGAACAAAAACTAAGAAAGCTCTTGTAGGGGCCGCCTTCTGAGGCGGTCCGGCCTCCGACGACCAGGCCAATCCGGCTGTTTGGCAGGCATGTCGCATCGCGTATACTCACCTGCAATGACTTCGATTCGATTTGGAACCGACGGCTGGCGCGGCGTCATCGCCGAAGATTTTATTTTTGCGAACGCGCACATCGTGGCCAAGGCCATCGCCCGTTACGTTGTGCGCTGCGAAGACGCGTGCAAGGGCGTCATCATCGGCTACGACCATCGCTTCGCCTCGGACGGCATCGCCGCCGCCGCCGCGGAGGTGGTCTCCGCCACCGGCACTCCCGTTTTGTTGACAGACAAACCCTGTCCTACGCCAGCGGTTTCCCTGCTCGTGCGGCAACGCGGAGCGGCCGGCGGCCTGATGATCACCGCGAGTCACAATCCGTATCAATGGAATGGCATCAAGTACAAAGCGAGCTACGGCAGCTCGGCCTTGCCATCGATTGTTGCGCAAATCGAACAAGATCTCGATGTCGTGCAGAAAGAAAGCGTGCCGCCGCTACCGCCTCGGAAAAGCCTCATTCAGCCTCTGGAACCGCGCGCGCCGTATCTCGACACACTCGAAAAACTGGTCGATTGGCAACGGCTGAGGAAGGCGAAGTTCAGGTTCGTCTCCGATGTCATGCATGGCTCGGCCACGGGCTTGCTCGTCGAACTTTTCCGGCGCAATGGCATCGCCTGCGATGAAATTCGCGGGACGCGCGACCCGCGCTTCGGCGGTGTACATCCGGAGCCTATCGAGCCGCACATCGAAGCGTTACGGCAGGCCGTGGACGCTGGAAAATACGACGCCGGCTTTTGCGCCGACGGCGATGGCGACCGCATCGGCGCCATCAACCGCGACGGCTCGTTCATCAATCCCCACCAAATTTTTGCGCTGCTCATCTGGCACTTGGCCGGGACTCGCAATCTGCCGGGAGACATCGCCAAAACTTTCTCTGTTACCAAACTTATCGACAAGCTCGCCACAAAGTTCGGCCGGAAACTCCATGAAACACCCATCGGCTTTAAATATATCTGCGAGTTGATGCTCGAACAGAACATTTTGATCGGCGGCGAAGAAAGCGGCGGCATCGGCACCAACCTGTATATCCCCGAACGCGACGCAACGGTTTCGGCGCTGCTCCTGGCGGAATTGATGGCCTGGCACGCCAAATCTCTGGGAGAATTGCTCGCTGCGCTGCATGCCGAATTCGGCGAGTATCACTACGGCCGCGTCGATCTCGATCTGAAGCCAGGCCAGAAAGAAAAGGCCATCGCGCACTTTTCGAATGGGAAACTGACCCGTATTCTTGATCTGCCGATCGTGCGGCGCGAAGACATGGACGGCATAAAAGTCTACCTGGGCGAGGCCGGCTGGGTGATGATCCGAGCCTCCGGAACCGAAAATTTGTTGCGCGTCTATTCGGAAACGTCAAGACCCGAAACGACGCGCAGCATTCTCAGTGCCGTAACTCAAATCGTTCACAATCTATAGGTGCCCCATGAACACGATTAACTTGAAAGAAAAATTCAGCCTCATTTCCCAGCACTACAAGCCGTGCATCGTCGGCGAAGTCAATGATTGCCTAGTGAAAGCCGTTAAATTCAAAGGAGAATTTCTTTGGCACCATCACGATAACGAAGACGAACTTTTTCTCGTCGTAAAGGGCTCATTCCGGATGAAATTCCGCGATCGCGAGCGCTTGGTGCGCGAGGGCGAATTTATTGTGGTCCCGCACGGCGTCGAGCACTGCCCTGTTGCGGACGAAGAGGTCCACGTTATCCTTATTGAACCAAAATCGACCTTGAACACCGGCAATATCACCAACGAAAGGACGGTCGCCCAGCTCGAGCGCATCTAAATCCGCCATATCGCTCCCGCGGCGATTCAAAACCAGCCATGGAACACCGCTTCTACACGCTCGACGTTTTTACCAGCAACCGCTTCGAAGGCAATCCGCTCGCCGTATTTACTGACGGCGATGGACTTTCGGACGACCAAATGCTCGCTATCGCGCGCGAAATGAATCTCTCGGAGACGGTCTTTGTGCAAAAACCGACGCAAGAGGAAGCCCTCGCGCGGCTGCGCATCTTCACCACCAAAGAGGAACTGAAGCTCGCCGGGCATCCCGTGATTGGAACCTGGTTCTTGCTCGCGGGGCTGGGCGTTGTTCCGGCGCAAGATGGCGGCGTGCACATCCTCCAAGAGACGGGAGCGGGCGTCTTGCCAGTGGAAATCCGCTTCAAGGATGGCCGCCCGCAGCGCGTCACCATGACTCAGAAAGAAGCGATCTTCAAGCCCGCGAAAATCAACAAGAACAAGCTCGCTTCCGCGCTGGGGATTTCGCCGAAAGACTTCGACCCGAAACTGCAACCTGAGTTTGTATCCACGGGCATCTTCAACCTGATGGTGCCACTTCGCAATCGGGCCGCGCTGGGCAAAATCGCCATGAACATGACCGAACTTCGCAGCCTTCAAGGCAAGAGCGCCACGATGGCTTACTGCTTCGCCCTCGGCGGCAATGGCAAAGCCTTCTCCCGCGGCATGCTTCCGTGGGGACTCTATGAAGACGCCGCGACAGGCTCCGCCGCTGGTTCGCTCGGCGCGTATCTTGTGCGAAACGGGAAATTAGAACCAGGCCACACTCTAAGCGTTCTTCAGGGCTCGGAAATGGGTCGCCCAAGCCATCTCGAAGTGGAAGTCACGCAAAGCGGAAAGAAACTCGTCCCCCGCGTCAGCGGCGCCGCCGTGAAGGTTTTTGAAGGCACCATTCGCGTCTGAAGAAAAACATTTCTTGCCAATGAAAAGGGCCGTTCGGGAACTCCGAGCGGCCTTCCTTGTTTTTTCCGAAACCAATAATTAAAAACTGGCAACAACTAATTTATTTTCAATGACTTATGGACGGCGTCGAGAACCCCGTTCACAAATGCTCCGGACTCTTCGGAGGAAAACTTTTTCGCCAGATCGACAGCCTCATTCAGCACGACCTTGGGCGGCGTGTCCGTGCCGTTCATTTCATGAATCGCCAGCCGCAAAATAGCGCGATCGATGGCGGCCAGCCGTTCGAACCGCCAGTTGTCGGCGTGCTTGACGATGATTGCGTCCAGTGCGGTGACGTCCTTCGCCGCGCCTTCAAAAAGTTTGTTCGCGAAAGCGCGCGTCTTGTCCGCGGCCTTCGCGCTTTTCCAGAATTTCACTTCCAGCTTGCTAAAATCCTGCTGGCTCATGTCCCACTGGAATAGCATCTGCATCGCAAACTCGCGGGATTTCGTGCGCAGAGACACGTTACTTACGCCGCGGCTTTCCGGCAGGGACTGCCTTCGAATGCGCGGCGCGAAGCTTGCGTGACAACTGCGCCATTTCGATGGCCGCCAGCCCCGCTTCGAATCCCTTGTTCCCGCCTTTGAGCCCGGCGCGATCGATGGCCTGCTCCAGCGTGTCGCACGTCAGCACACAAAACATGATTGGCAAGCCACTGTCCATCTGGGCCAGTTGCAGTCCTCGCGCAGTCTCTGAGCAAACGTAATCGTAATGTGTCGTCTCGCCGCGTAGAACACAGCCGATGGCGATCAGCGCATCGTACTTCCCCGTCGCCGCAAGTTTTTTCGCGGCCAGCGGCAATTCGAACGCTCCCGGAACGTGCACCACATCAACATCCTTGCCGGCTGCACCCGCCCGTTCCAGTGCATCCACCGCCGCCGCAAGAAGCCGCTCCGTAATAAAGTTATTGAACCGGCTCACAACAATGCCAAAGCGAAAACCCGCCGCGCTCAACGCGCCATCAATCTTCCCAGGCTGTATTTTCTCCGCCATCGCCAACGCTTACTTCCTTTACTTCCCTTTGAACTGCGGCGGCCTCTTCTCCAAAAATGCCTTCGTGCCTTCGCGCATGTCTTCCGTCGCGCAAGCCACGCCGAAAAGCGTCGCCTCCAGGAACAACCCTTCTTCCTGCGCCATTTCCACGCCGCGTTCAATCGCTTCCATGGTGAATTTCACCGCGAGGGGTGCGTTGGCGATAATCTTCTTCGCCATCGCTTCCGCCGCGGGAATCAACTCCGCCGGCTCGTGGATATGATTGACCAGTCCGATGCGTTGCGCTTCCTCCGCCGTAATCATTTCGCCGGTAAGGCAGAGTTCGTGGGCCACTCCCTTGCCGCATAGCCGCGCCAGCCGCTGTGATCCGCCATAACCCGGAAGAATCCCGAGCTTCACCTCCGGCTGCCCGAGTTTCGCCGTCTTGCTGGCGATTCGAATCGTGCAGGATAGCGCCAGCTCGCAGCCGCCGCCCAGCGCAAATCCGTTGATCGCGCAGATCGATGGTTTCCCCATCGTTTCCAGCAGATGGAAAACACCCTGGCCAAAGAGCGAAAATTCCTTGCCGTTCACCGGTGTTTGCAGGGCCAGCTCGCTGATATCCGCGCCTGCCACGAAGGCTTTTTCTCCCGCCCCCGTGAGGATCAACACCCGTACGGCCTGGTCATCGCGCGCATCGAGCAGCGCATTCTGTAACTCTTCCACCGTCTTGCGGTTCAGCGCATTCAGCACCTTCGGCCGGTTGAAGGTGATGTACGCAATCCCCTCCTTCTTCTCGTACAAAATATTTTCGTAAACCATCTGTTCTCTTTTCTTCTCCGCTCTGCGTTCCTCTGCGTACTCTGAGTCTCTGCGTTATCTTTTTCTTCTCTTTTTTCTCACTACTAAAACTTCAGCGCCTTCGGATTCTGCGGATCCGAATAATCGTAAAATCCGCGCCCCGCTTTGCGCCCGTTCCAGCCAGCGAGGACCATCCGCTTCAGCAACGGCGGCGCCGCGAATCGCCGTTCCTTAAACTCCTCAAACATAATTTGCGAAATGTAATAGGTTGTGTCTAGCCCCACGAAATCCAGCAGCGTCAAAGGCCCCATCGGGTGCCCGCACCCCAGCTTCATCGAATTATCGATGTCCTGAATCGACCCGACGCCTTCTTCCAGGGCGCGAATCGCATCCAACAAATATGGCACCAACAATCGGTTGACGATGAACCCGGTATTGTCATGCGCGCGCACCGGCGTCTTGCCGAGTTTCGCTCCGAACGCCACCATCTCTTCGTAAACGGCAGGCTCCGTCGCAATCGTCCGCACCACTTCCACCAACTTCATCACCGGCACGGGATTGAAGAAGTGCAGCCCGACAAAACGTTGCGGGCGCTTCGTCGCCGTTGCGATTTCCGTGATCGTCAAAGAAGACGTATTGCTTGCAAAAATCGTCGCTGCCGGGCAGACCTTATCCAGCGCGTCGAAAAGTTCCCGCTTCGCCGGAAGCTGCTCGATGATCGCCTCGATAATCAGATCGCAATTCTTGAGGTCGTCGAGGGAAATCGTACCCTTTAGCCGGCCCCGGATTTCCCCCTTCACCGCTTCCGTGATCGCGCCTTTCTCCGCCAGCCGATTCAGGTTCTTGTCAATGCTCTTCAGCCCCTTGTCCAGCAACTCCCCGCTCACTTCCCGCACAACGGTCGCAAATCCCGACACCGCGCATACCTGCGCGATCCCCGAACCCATCAGCCCACACCCCACGACACCCACTCTCTGAATCGCCATTTTTTCCTCTTGGAAATGCCGCCTACCGCGCCGGCAGGAGGAGCCATTCAATCTTGCGTACCGAGGGGCACGCTAAATCGTGCCCTCTTTTCCGCGCCCAAATTCTACCAGAGACGAAGTTCCTTTACGTCCTTTACTTCCTCCGCCTCATTTACCTCTTCTAGTTCAGCGCCTCCACGATCATCGCAATCCCCTGCCCCCCGCCGATACACGCCGTCGCCAGCCCATACCGCAACCCATTCCGCCGCAGCTCATTCAAAATCGTTATCACCAGCCGCGTTCCCGACGCGCCCAACGGATGCCCCAGCGCAATCGCCCCGCCGTTGACATTCGTCTTCTCGCGCTTGAGTCCCAGCACTTTTTCCACCGCAAGGTACTGCGCCGCAAACGCCTCGTTCACTTCCACGCGATCCATCTGCTCCAGCGTGAGCCCTGCAAGTTTCAGCGCCTTCTGCGAAGACGGCACCGGCCCGATCCCCATGATGCTCGGATCGACTCCCGCCACCGCCCAGGACACGATGCGCCCGACCGGTTTCAACCCCCGCTCTTTCGCTTTCTTCTCGCGCGTCACGACAACTGCAGCTGCGCCATCCACAATCCCGCTGGCATTTCCCGCCGTCACAATCCCATCCTTCTTAAACGACGGCGGCAATTTCTCCAGCGTCTCCATCGTCGTTTCCGGCCGCCGATGATCGTCTTCGCTGACCACAATCGTTTTCTTCCCCTGCTTCACTTCCACCGCCACAAGTTCTTCCTTGATCCGGCACGCCTTGTATGCCGCGTTTGCCGCCTGCTGGCTGCGCAGCGCATACGCATCCGCATCTTTTCTCGTCACGCCATGCTGTTCCGCGAGTTTTTCCGCCGTAAGCGCCATCGGCAAACCACAATACGTGTCCGTCAGCCCCGCCATCAACGAATCTTCCAGCGCTCCACCGCCCAGCTTCAATCCCGTCCGCGCCCCGCGAACCACAAACGGCGCTTGCGTCATGTTCTCCATCCCGCCCGCAAGCACCATGTTCGCTTCGCCGAGCAGCAACCGCTGTGCGGCCTGCGCGATCGCCTCAATCCCCGACCCGCACAACCGGTTCACCGTCACCGCCGGCGTTTCGATTTTCAGCCCGGCCTTCAACCCCACGTGCCGCGCCCCATAAAGCGCGTCCGCGCTCGTCTGCATCACGTTGCCAAAAATCGCGTGATCAAACTCTCCCGGGTCCACGCCCGAACGCCGAATCGCCTCTTTCGAAGCCTGCGCCGCCAAATCAATGGCGCTCACCTCCGAAAACGCCCCGGTATACCGCGCCATCGGCGTCCGCGCTCCCGCCACAATCACCACATCGGTCGGAAACATACTTCACTCCCCTATTTGCCTTAGCTACGTTTTCCAATTGGAACGATTGTCATCCGGAGCGAAGGCTCTTATCCTTCAACGCATCTTTTTCCCATTCTGTTCGGCAAACTCAACGGCTCTTCGGTGTCTCCAGCGCAACCACGGTATCTCCGCCGCGCTTCCGCGCTTCTTCAATCGAAAACTCCGCCCGGTTGATCAAATCCGTCACAATATCTTCGCTGTCGTAGTCGTGCTTGGCCACTGCCTCCACAATTCCCGCGCTCAGCGTAATTTGCGTCGAGTCCCACGGCGGCCTCAGCCCGGACGCCGCCCGCCGCAGCTTATCCGCCAGATTCTGCGCACCCGCCAGCGTCGTATCCGGCAAAATAAACGCCAGCGACCACGAAGTGTATTTCACCGCCACGTCGTTCTGCCGCACGATCGGCTGCAACGACCGCGCCAGTTGCTCCAGGAACCGTTCCAGCGGCGATTCCCCCTGCTGCCGCAAAATGTCCGCGCCACGATCGATCTGCAGAATCGTCAGCGCCAGCGGCGTGCCCTGCGTGCGCGCCCGGTCCGCCTCTGTCAGCAAACAACTCTGGTACGAGCTGCGGCTCAGCAAACCCGACCGCTCATCGGAAACGCCCATGCGCCGCACCAGCGACCGCAGCCGCGTGTGGCTCACGCTCATCAGCATCTGATCGCCAATCGCCTGCAGGAAATACGCCTCGTTCGGCTTCCACTTGTGCTCTTCGGTGTGCCCCACAATCAGCATCCCCGCGGGCATCTGCGTCTCTTTGTCCGTGATCATCACGCCCAGCGCCGTCGCCAGTCCCAGATCGCTCAGAATCGATCCCTCCGTCGCCTGCACCACGAGTCCGCCCAGTTCATCCGGCTCGGCCTTCTCGACGTGCGCGAGCAGTAGGACCACCTGCGCGCCGGGCGCGGGCTTCACGCCGCCAGCACAAAATTCCGCCGCCATTTCCGGCGGGCGCCCCGGCGTGCCCACCACCGCCAGCGCGCGCGTTACGCGCAGATAGGTGCCGACCTCATTGACCGCGGTGTTCAGCATTGCCCGCGGCGTCTGCTGCCGAAATATCTTTTGATTGACCTCGGAAATCTTGGAGAGATCGCGCAGCGTCTCCGCTGAATATACTCCCGTCTTCGAGGTGATGGATACCGGCGCCTCGGCAACCGGCGCGGCGGGCGCCCCGGACACCCCCGGCGCAGGTACAGCTTGCGTCTTCGGCTTGGGCGCTCCCTGCGGCCACCAGTTTGCCAGTTGATAGAGATTCGCCAGCCGCGCGCTCCGCTCTTCTTCCCCGGGGAACATCGCCGCAATTTTTTGCAGACGTTCCAGGGCCTTATTCTGCAGCGAGTACTGCAAAAAAATTTCCGTCTGCACGATCAGGTCTTCCAGCGCCTGCAACTGCCGGCCTTCTTCACTACCAGGTGAAGGGCCCCCGGGAGACTGCGCCGGAGGCGTGTGTGAGGCATGCCCTGGCGTGGGCGTGCCCGACTTCATCAGCCGGCCGGCGATCCGCTTCAAATGCGCTTCATCCACTTTGCCGCGCAACAGTTCCAGCCGTTCTTGATTGCGATGGTCGTACGCATCGATGTCTACGAGCCGCTCGAGAGATTCTGCCGCCCTCTTGACGTTTCCCGACGCCAGGTACACATCGAACAGCTTGATCAGCACTTCGAAATACTGCGATTCGCGATTCAACTCGTTGTGGATGGAAGCCCAGAATTCAAGCATCACTTGCGATTGCGGGTGTTTGGCCCCCACGCCATCCATCAGCGCCGCAAAATCATTTTGCCGTTTGTCCGCAAACATCCGCCTCTTCAGCGTCAGCAGGATTTCCGTGGCTTTCTGATCCTGTCCCGCGGCCACATAGCGGTCCGCGAGCTCGAACAGGTGCGTCATGCCTTCATTTTTTTCTCGCAGAAGGCGCTCGAGCAACTCGCGCGCGCGTTCCAGACTTCCCGAGCGCATCAGCGCGTCGCCGTAGGTGCCGAGAAACGCCGCGTCGCTTTCCGACGTGGCAAAAGGCTCCAGCAAAGCTGCGGCACGCACCGCATTGCCGGCCTGCAGGTTTGCCTGTGCATAGAGGAGTCCGACGCTGCGTTCTTGCGGTGCGAGTTTGTACGCGCGCCCAAGAAGATGGAGAGCGTCGGCCGGCGCACCGCTTGCCGTCGCCAGCTGCCCCGCCCGCAGAAACGCCCTTGTCGCAAGAACCGTCTTGCCAATGCGTTCGGCGGCTTCCGCCAGACGAAGCTGCCGCGAAAGATTTTCCGGATCGAGTTGGGCGATCCGCTCCCAGCAAAACAGCGCATCCTCCTCGCGGGTCGCCGTCGTGAACAGCTCCGCGGCTTTCGTGTACTGCTCGATGGCTTCGTCAGGATGATTTTGTTTTTGCTGCAGGAAGGCGTATCGCGCGATGCGCTCCGGCGGCTGCTGGCCGCGCCCCACGCGCAGAAAGCGGTTGTAGATGGCCAGCGCTTTGGTCTCGTCCTTGGGGTCGACAAGCAGATCAAACAGAAGAGCGTAATACACCGCCGCGCGGTCCGGTTGATCCATCCGCGCATAGAGATCGCCGAGCGCCTGCGTGGCCTCCTGGTGCTGTGGTGCCCCGTCGAGTACGGCAAGATACGCCTCAATCGCGTCCTCGACGCGGTTCTTCTCGAGGAAGCGCTTGGCGCGATCCAGATGTTTGCTTACGTCTGCGGCCATCCGTCCAGGTTGCCTTTGCGGTGACTGAAATTTCTCAATCCGGCGCTAAATAGGTGCCAAACAAGTACCGGAGCTTGTGCCGGGCTGCACGTTGTGTCTTGCGTGAACCGCCCTTCTTAACTATATACCCCGAGCCGGACGCGGCAAAACGCACGGAATGCGCTGATGCGGTATGCATCACCCGAATCGCCGGCCCTCGCCATCCGCGCGCCGCGCCACCCGTTTTCTTTGTGGGGACGCGGCACCGCTGCGCCCTAAGCGCCCAGGCCTGGAATGTAAAACGCATTTGCGGCCTTACCACCGTTCACCCACATTCACTCACGTTCCCGCGTGGTCTTCTTGGAAGCAATAACATCAGCGTCGCTGATGCAAACAAGGAAACGCCCGCAACCGCCAGGCCGCCATACAAGCTCCCCGTTTTCTGACTGATCCATCCCGTTGCGTATGGTCCGGCAAATCCCCCGAGATTCGCAAGCGAACTCACCAGGGCAATCCCGGAGGCCGCCGCAAATCCCGTCAGGAAATCGCCCGGGAGCGAGTAGAAAGGGCCATAGACGCTGTAGATGCCCAGCGCGGCGAAGGATAGCAGCACGATCGTTGGAAAAATGGAATGCGTTACGCCCAGCGACGCCAGCGCGATTCCCGCAGCGATGGCGGGTATCGCCGCATGAACTCTTCGCTCTCGCTTGCGATCGGAGCTCCGCGACACCAGCACCATCACGGGCAAGCCCACAAGGTGTGGAATCATCGCCAGAAGTCCGATCGAGCTGTTGGAGAATCCGCTCGTCAGTGATTTCACCAGTTGTGGCATCCAATAGTTCAGCGTGTACATTCCCGTATTCAACGTGAAGCCGATCAATCCCAAATGCCAGATCCGCTGGTTCATCAGTGCCTGTAGTGCGGAGATCTTGTGGTTTGCCAGTTTCTCGCGTTCTTCGCGCGCCAGCTCCGCTTCAATCCAGTCTTTTTCCTCCTTGCTTAGAAATTTAGCCTCTGCCGGGCGGCTAGACAGCAGAAAGTACGTGAGCACACCGCCAACCAGGGCTGGAATTCCCTCCAGAATCAGTAGCCACCGCCAACTGCTGATATTCAGCCAGTGCGCGTGGTCCAGGATGAACCCGGAAACCGGAGCGCCCAGTATGCTGGTGACAGGGATGCCCGCCAGGAACAGCGCAATCGCCTGCGCCTGATCCCGCTGGCGAAACCAGTACGTCAGATACAACGCGATTCCCGGAAAATAACCGGCTTCCGCCAGCCCTAGTAAAAAGCGCACCGCGTAGAGTTGGTGCACCGAATGTACCAGCCCGGTCAGCGCGGCCAGGATTCCCCAGGTAATCAGGATGCGCGCGATCCAGATTCGCGCCCCGATTTTGTGCAGCAACAGATTGCTCGGAATTTCAAACAGGAAGTACCCGAAAAAGAAAATCCCTGCTACCAGGCCAAACTGCTTGCTGCTAATCGCCAGCTCCTTGTTCATTGTCAACGCCGCAAACCCGATGTTGATCCGGTCGAGAAACGAAATGACGTACAGAACAAAGACGAAGGGAATAATCCTCATCTGCACTTTGTGAATTGTTTTGGCTTCGAAGGGCACAACAGCGGCGGCTGATTCGTTGGCCACGATCACCTCGGTGCGTGTCTGCCCCGATCGAAGGGTCTCCTCGGCCGCAGGGCGGCCGAAGGCACGTAACGATTGCCGAGACTCTATGGGGGGAAACTCCGCCCGTCAAGCTATGCCGCCGTTTCTACAGGATCAAGCTTCACTCAAGCACCATCCGCCCTGCGTCTACTGTCTTCTCCAATAATTTGCCAAATCCGTGGAAACATCCTGACCTGCTCCATCGTCTGTATTCAGTATTGCCGCTGAAGTCGTCGTTCGCCGCGGCAAGGGGGGATTCAGCGCCCCACCGGCACAAAGTTCGTTACGGCCTTTCGTTGCCCGATGGCTGGTCAGCTCGACGCCGTAGGCTCCGCCGCAGTACATGCCATCAGTCGGACGGACTCCTGTGCCCCGGCTCTAGAGGCTGGCGCAGCCCAAATATTCGGAGCGCGCCGCTGGGTTGAAGCCGGATTATGGCCGGGGGAGATCCAGCAGCGCCACATCCGCGCGCTCCTGCACTCGTTCGAGAACAACTTCACGGCCGTCTGGGGAGATGTCGAAATCGCGAATGTCGAAGTCGGGAGTGAGGTTGGTCAACTGCCGCTCGGCGCCCGTCTCCAGGTCGATGACCCAGAGATTCTTATGTTGGATCTCTCCTCGCAGGAGCACGAGTGCCCGTCCTCCAGACAGGAAGGCCAGGTGCCGAGCTCCCCGAGTCAGGGTCAAGGCCGGCAAGGGATGCGGTGCGGCCTCGGCCGTGATGGCTTTCACCGAAAACCTGGTGCCGATGTCGGGTCCCGAGTAGACAACAAAGCGGCCGTTGGGCGCCCACGCGGGATCGACCGAGTATTCCTGGACAAAAAGAGCGGGGGAGCGACCGTCGACCGGCACGCGGAAAAGGTGTGGGACGCCGTGATCGTCGGCCGCCGAGGTGATCGATTGGCCGTCGGGCGCCCATGCTGGAGCGCCCTGCAGGTCGAGCGAATCGGTCACAATCCGCGCGTTAGTGCCGTCGGCCTGCATCACATACAAGAGCGTCTGCCCGCGTTGCCGGACCGAGAATGCGACATACTTTCCATCGCGGGAGATTGCCGGGCCGCCAAAGACTCGCGCTCCCTGACCACTCCACAACTCCGTGCTGGTTCCGTTGGCGGCCTTCCAGATACTCTCGCTCGTGCCAGTAGCAGAAACGTATAGAAGATAATTTGGACCCAGTCGGGGAGAGAACCCCGTGCTGGTCGTCAGCGGGATTCGAGCAGCCGGCGACACCTCGGCGGGCGAATCAGCGATCCGCAAGCGCCAGAGTGTTCTCTTCGGACTTGCGAATGCGACAACCAGACGACGACCGTCAGCGCTGGCCGCCAGTGACGTGTACCGGTCAAGGCCAGAGGTCAGCCTGTGGGGAATGCGGCGCTCGACATCCACGCTATAAAGCCAAGGCCCCGAACCATCGGGATCGCTAGCCAGGTACATCAGCGTGCGCCGATCTAATAGGACCGGATGACTCACGCGCCCATGGTGCGACGTGATCCGCTCAGGGGTCCCGCCGGCCGGAGTGATGCGCCAGATGTCCAATTTGTCTGGTAGGGAACCCTGGACGAAGTAGATGAACGCCGTGTCGGGCGCCCACAACGGAAAGTGACAGTGGAGCCCGGCAGGAGCAGTGAAGATGGGCCGCTCCTCTGATCGCCGGCTGCCGTCTGACACCAATAAGGGGTCTCCGGGTCCGGGCGTGTGGTACACGAGTCGGGAGCCGTCACGCGACCAGTCAAACTCGGCCACGCCTTCAAGGTATGGCCTCGGCTGTCCGCCCAGCGTTGGCACCGCCCAGATGCTGATGTCGCCGCCGCTCGAGCCGCCTTGTTTGCGAACCCAAAACGTGACGAAAGAGCTGTCGGGCGAGAATCCCAGGGTACGGATCGATGGATTGACGAGTTCCGGCGCGCTCCCGCGGGTCAAGTTGTGGAACTGTCCCGAACCGATCTGCGTAACCCAGACGTCCATTTGTCCGTCCCGGTCCGACAGAAACGCCACGAAATGACCGTCGCGTGACACCGCAGCGGCCTGCTCTACTCCATCGAATTCCGTGACTGTCTGAAATCGTGCGTCAGCGATGGGGTTTCGCCAGAAGTACTCCGTCCTCTGAAACCAGACGCTCGCGCCAATTGCCAGTGCCAGTCCCGCCGCTACCAGCGGCAAGACCAACTTCCACTTGGTTAGATCGGTTAGAGAGGTTGATATCGCCGAGCGCGACGGAGGCGCAGCGGGATTGGGCGAGGCGGCATTGCTCCCGTTATCCTGCCCTGCTCGAAGATTCCGACTCTGCGCCCACGCGTCGAGTTCTGTGGTGTGGGCATAAACCGACCCGAGCTTGCTGTGGTAGAGACGATGGACTGGCAGCCCCTCGCGCTTCTCCCACCGGCGGACGCTCGTGACGTCACGCCCCAGATAGGCGGCAATCTCCTTCCAAGATTCCAGACGCCGCCCTTGGCCATCCGCACCGATCCTGGGGCTTGATGTCGCCTCGACAGACATGGGCCTGAGGGCTCCTGCTAGCTGGGAGGGATTATCACACCGGCTCTGTTCCGGGGCAACTGTCTGAACAGACGAAAAAAGCTGCGGGTGCCGCACTTTGCCTTTCTTTGCCTTTCTTTGCCTCGCTTTGCACGTTGCGCCGAGGCATATGCCGGGTACAGCATCCCGTTACAAGCAACTGTCTGTCGCGTTGGCTCGATTTCGCCGGTGAGCCGAGCTTGACACACACCAGAAGGTGGAAGGTGGACAGCAAAGGGTTTTGGCCTGTCCCCAAAACCAGTCCAGCGACGAGGCAGCTTTACCAGAAAGGACCATTTCAATGACACCGAGGAAATTTGTCAAACCAGTGGCAGCCGCGGCAACATTTGCCGCGATCCTACTTGCGGGAATAGCGAGCAGTTCCCCCCGCGTAAGAGCACAGGATGACGACGACGACGGCGAATCAAGAATTCAACAGGGTCTCGCGATAGCGCCAGTCCACCTGAATCTGGACGGGAAAAACCGCGCGCTGGTCGGGCTGGGCAGCTATATCGTCAACGCGCACGTCCCCTGCAATGAGTGCCACGGCGCCGGCCCCGCGATCACTCAATTCCTGCCAGGTGGGAATCCATACTTTGGGCAGCCGACGGTAATCAATCCGGCGACGTACTTCGGTGGCGGCCGAGATTTTGGTCCAGTGGCGCCGGGCTCTGCGCACATCATCTCCCGCAACCTCACACCCGATAAGACCGGACTACCCGTGGGAGGCCACACGTTTTCGGAGTTTGTTCAGATCATGAGGACGGGCGTGGACTTGGATAACCTCCATCCGGCCTGCCCAACGGGAGTCGTTAACACGAGCTGCATTCCGGCTCCGTTCCGCGCAGACCTTCTCCAGATAATGCCTTGGCCCGGTCTTAAAAACTTAACGGACCATGATCTACGGGCTGTCTACGAATATCTCAGCGCGATCCCCTGTGTGGCGGGACCGCCGGCGCCAAGTCCCCTGCACAACGATTGTTTTTGAGGCTGACGCGGGAACACGCTCCCTGATCTCCCTCAGTGCTTGGCGGAGCACTGAGGAGACTTCTTCGTCCATGCTGTCCCCGGGCCGCGGTGTACGCGAAACCAAGCTCTGTACTTGCCGTTCCTCCATCACTTTCGCCAACGCACGCCTGATAGAAAACTTTCCTGGACCAGCCTTCGTGTAGACCTGGCTGCGGTGTCTGATTGCGCTTCGCAATGAACACTCCGGCTTTGCAAATTGGATTCCTTGCTCCGGTTCCGCCGCATTGTATTCGGTTTGCCGGCACTCGGAAACTTGAGTTATCACCCGCGTTTCCGGCGAAGCAAACTGCACCCGCAATTCTCACAGAGGGGGTCACGTCTGCGGTTAACTCATAGGGCCCGCTTGGAGTCTACCCGGCACTGTGGGGAAACCGGCGTGCTTGCCCCCTCTCGACGCGCAACTTTGCGCTTCGCTCTAATAAGGGGCAAGCTGACGCGGCCTCTGAATTGTGGCAAACTGGCTGTTTATACGGCACGGTTTTTGCGCTGCGTCTGTCGCTCGTTCGAATGCAGCTGGCCCGCCGGAAAAACCGGGCGGGTCATTCGAATCCTGCCCGCAATTGAGAAAATTGGTAAGCGAAAAAAATGGACCCGAAGTTCATTCGAAACTTCTGCATCATCGCGCACATCGACCACGGCAAATCCACGCTGGCCGACCGCCTCCTCGAAATGACCGGCGCTCTGACCCAGCGCGAAATGCACGAACAAGTCCTCGATTCCATGGACCTCGAGCGCGAGCGCGGCATCACTATCAAAGCAAAAAGTATTCGCCTGCACTACAAAGCGAAAGATGGAAACACCTACCGATTAAATTTGATCGATACGCCCGGCCACGTGGATTTTTCCTACGAAGTTTCGCGCGCCCTCTCCGCCTGCGAAGGCGCACTCCTCGTCGTCGACGCCTCGCAAGGCGTCGAAGCGCAAACCGTCGCGAATACTTTTCTCGCTTCGAATCACAACCTTACGATCATTCCGGTGATCAACAAAATTGATTTGCCCGCGGCGCAGCCGGATTTCGCAAAAGAACAAATCGAAACCGTGCTGGCGATTCCCGCGGAGGATGCGTTGCTGATTAGCGCCAAGAGCGGTCTTGGCGTCGAGGAAGTTCTCGAAGCCATCGTTGCGCGCGTGCCGTCGCCCAAGGGCAGCGCGGAGAATCCGCTGCAGGCGCTGATTTTTGATTCGTGGTTCGACATTTACCGCGGCGCCGTCGTGCTCGTGCGCGTGATGGAAGGCCGCGTCAAGAATCATGTGAAAATCAAGCTCGTCGCCGGAGATGAAACCTACGAAGTCGAGCAGCTCGGCACGCTGACGCCCAAGCCCGTGGCGCTCGAGGAACTCGAAGCCGGCGACGTCGGTTTCATCGTCGCCAATATCAAGCGCGTCGCGGATGCGCGCATGGGCGACACGGTTATCGAAGTGGCGCGTCCGGCTCCGGCGTTGCCGGGATTCGAAGCCATCAAGCCGATGGTCTTCGCCGGATTATTTCCGGTGCTTGCCGATGACTATGAACCTTTGCGCGACGCGCTCGGCAAATTGCAATTGAACGACGCGGCGTTTTTCTACGAGCCGGAAAATTCCGTGGCGCTGGGCTTCGGTTTTCGCTGCGGCTTCCTCGGTCTGCTGCACATGGAAATCGTGCAGGAGCGGCTGGAGCGTGAATTTGGCTTGAACCTGATTACGACGGCGCCGAGCGTGCGCTACCGCATCACGCGCGTCACCGGCGAAGTAATCGAAGTCGACAGCCCGGCGAAATTTCCGAATCCCAGCGACATCGAAAAAATCGAAGAGCCGATCATCAAGGCGATGATCATCACCAACGAGGATTCCGTCGGCGGAATTCTGCATCTGTGCCAGGAAAAGCGCGGCACGCAGAAAAATTTTGAATATCTCTCGCCGACGCGCGTCATGCTCACCTACGAATTGCCGCTGAACGAAATCGTGCTTGATTTTTACGATCGTCTAAAATCCACTTCGCGCGGCTACGCTTCGCTCGATTACCACCTCGCGGGTTACAGCGAATCCGACCTCATCAAACTGGATGTGCTGGTCGCCGGCGAACCGGTCGACGCGCTCGCGCTGATCATCCATCGCGACTTTGCCACCGAGCGCGGGCGAGACCTGGTGACGCGCCTGCGAAAATTGATTCCGCGGCAGATGTTTGAAGTGCCGATCCAGGCCGCCATTGGCAGCCGCGTCATCGCGCGCGAAACGGTCGCGGCCATCCGCAAAAACGTTCTCGCCAAGTGCTACGGCGGTGACATCTCCCGCAAACGCAAACTCCTCGAAAAACAAAAAGAAGGCAAACGCCGCATGAAGCGCGTCGGCCAGGTGGACATTCCGCAAGAAGCCTTCCTCGCCGTCCTCAAAGTTGCCTCTTCGTCCGACGACGAGTAGTTCGCAGTCGTTAGTTGTTGGTTCTTAGCTTTTTGTCCCCAGTTTTAGGTTATTCCTCCTTTTTGATCACCTCAGTAGATAGTTTTCCGCGGTGGAGCTGGATGGCAACGGCGTCGCCGATCTGAACTTGATCTGCAGAGCGGAGGAGGTTGCCGGCGGCGTCGGTGGCGATGGCGTAGCCGCGTTCCAAAACTTTCAAGGGGCCGCGTTCCTGGAGTTGCAGGGCGAGGCGCTGCCAGCGTTCACGCTTGGCGCGGAGGAGGCGCTCGATGCGGAGGCCAAGATCGGCGGTGCGTTTTTCGAGGCGCAGGCGGAAGGCAGCTATCTTCACGCGAAAATCGAAAGATGCGATGCGCAGATGGGCGGCGGTGAAGCGTTTGCGGGATTGTTCGAGGCGCGCACGGAGGCCGAGGGCGAGGCGCGAAGTCATCTCATCGGCGCGCTGGCGCTGCTGGCGAAGGAGATCGAGCGGGCGGCGGAAACCGCGGCGCGCGGAAAGTTCGTGGACGCGGCGGCTCAGGACGAGGATGCGGTAGCGCATCTGTTCGGTAAGAGCATCGCGGAGAACACCGATGTGCTTGTCAAATTCGCTGCGCGTTTGGACGACGAGCTCGGCGGCGGCGGACGGTGTGGAGGCGCGGACATCGGCGACGAAATCGGCGACGGTGAAATCGGTTTCGTGGCCGACACCGGAGATCACGGGAATTTCCGAGGCGAAGATGGCGCGCGCGACGATTTCTTCGTTGAAGGGCCACAAATCTTCCATGGAGCCGCCGCCGCGCGAGAGGATCAACACATCCACAATTTTTTTCGCATTGAAAAATTTCAACGCTTTGACGATTTCCTCGGCTGAGCCTTCGCCTTGGACGCGCACGGGATAGACGGTCAGGTGCACATTGGGAAAGCGGCGCGTGAGGATGCGGACGACGTCGCGGACGGCGGCGCCCTTCGGTGAAGTGATGATGCCGATGCGGCTGGGAAGCAACGGCAACGGTTTTTTGCGCGCCGCATCGAAGAGGCCTTCGGCTTCGAGGCGTTTTTTCAGTTGCTCGAAGGCAAGCTGCAACGCGCCCTGCCCCATCAGGTCGATTTTCTCGACGTAGATCTGATATTCGCCGCGCTGCTCGTAGATACTGATGCTGCCGCGCACGGTGACTTGTAAACCGTCTTCGGGGCGAAATTTGACGCCGCGCTGCTGCTGCTTGAAGTAAACGCAGCGGACCTGCGCGCGGTCATCTTTCAGCGTGAAGTAGATGTGGCCGGACTGGGCTGCGCGGCAGTTGGAGATTTCGCCCTGGACGCTGATGTCAGTGAAATTCTTGGCGAGGAGGTCGCGGATCTTTCCGGTCAACTCGCTGACGGTAAAGGTCTTGCGGTCGGGCATGAGGTTGAATGTGAGCTGCTGGGTCATGAGACGTGTCCCGTGTTCCGTGATCCGTGACCCGTTTGAAGAGTGGCGGTCGGCTGGAGGTTGAAAGTTGAAAGTTGAAAGTTGAAAACTGCGGGAGCGGGGTCGGTTAAAGAGCGGGAAATGTACCCCCCCACCCCCCGGTCATTTTGTATGAATATCAAAAGAAAAGAGTTGCCAAAATTGCAATTCGTAAGTGTATGAAAAGAAAGGGCAGATATTGCCGTTGATGAGGGGAAGGAGACAGTACGACCCCCGACCCCCGTGTTTTTTGTAAATGTTGCATCTAAAGGAGTTAGCATTGCAGTAAGTCCTTTGTTTGCAACACTTGCAGGAGGGCCCATAAGTGTTGCGGGTAAAGGACTTACGAAGGCATATAGGGGACGAGAAGGTAGCCTAGTGAGGCCCAATGATTTTGAAGCAGTTTGAAGGACTACCTGGTGGGCGGCGGGACGAGTTTGCGGCGCTAAATTCAAAGACCATTATAGCACATCCGTACAGTTTGTCAATGGTTATTTGTAAGTGGTTTGAGTTCTATCAGATACCGAGCTGCG